>Ga0208618_1000046_pt1 | contig 54547 bp, 65 predicted proteins | sample CryBogCBE18Jul08_FD_184585 | JGI IMG/M metagenome (GOLD analysis project Ga0208618, IMG submission 184585) | Freshwater microbial communities from Crystal Bog, Wisconsin, USA - CBE18Jul08 (SPAdes) | ecosystem: Environmental > Aquatic > Freshwater > Lake | place: Crystal Bog, Wisconsin, USA...
GGAGAGTTAAAATATTGAAACATGCCATCATCACACAGGAATCTTTTAATTGAACCAAAATTGGTTTGTCGTGTGGCGCTGTTTCTATTGGTTGCCATTTAGTCATAACACGCCTTCCTTTAAAAAGTTGACCCAAACAAAATTACGGAAATAAGTTCTAGCAACATTGTCCATAAGATAAAAATTCCAAGAGCGGCAGCTGGGACCACAAGTCCAATAAACATTATAGTGACAAAAATTGCTTGTGGTTTGTCCTCATAAAACTCTTTCATGAAATATTGATAAACAGATTTCATGACCGCACCATCCCGCAATAGCCATGGGTTGTGCTGTAATCATGTGGACCCATTATGTTATTTTCAACGCGATATTCTGGTTCTTTTAATTTCCCCCACCGCCAAGCCATGCACTTGGGGCCAAGGCAATTAGTGAAGTCGGGTTGTGGGCAATATTTTTCTTTTGCCTCTTCAGGCGTCACGTAGTGTGGGTTGTCAGTCATGGCATCACTTCATAAAGCGGGGTTAAACGGGCATGGCTTTTGGGATCAGACATCTTCACCCAATCTTTTGTTGGCTTCAGGCGCTGTTGCTTAATCAAATGATTAATTAATGCGCCCCATGCATTAGGATGTTTTGGCACAATGCCATGAAACGAAATCAATTTGCGAATCGACTCGCCTGTTACGGCAACGCCGACCTTGTCTCTGGCCCATTGGTTATAAAGGTGAATGGCTTTAATCATCCACATATCGTTATTTTCAGCAACTTGCGCTATGCCAGCGTTTTTTAAATCTTCCCCTTCAGTCATTTTTTCTTCCTCTTAGGACGCGATAATTTAGTATCTTCAGCAAGCTTCTTAGCGTTGTCTGCAGCTTGTTCTTGAATTGTGCGGTAAGGTCTGATCGTTCTGCCGTAAATCAGATCCCGCAAGATCCCTAAATAGATCCGCGCATCATCGCGCAGCTCTTTTTCTTCCAAAGGCAGTTTATTGGCCAACGTCTCAATCATGTCGATACAGCGCTGAATGCAGCCTTCAAGATTATCGTAATGGCGCTTTGGAACCATCTCTAGCCGCTCGACCGCAGCCTCGTCACAAGCTTCTTCAAGCTTCTTTATGTAATGGTATATGCGTTCCTGAATACTCATTATTCATCTCCATATTTAATTTATTTAAAAAGTCCCCCTAGCCGTTTTGCTAGGGGGTAAGTCAGTGTGTTGAAAGATCGGCGCTGGGAGGTTAGGCCGACTTATTGATAATTGCCGGAAATGGATCTGCTGTAAAGTCCGGCGCCTTTGGCATCCCAGGCACTATCGGCGAATAGTCGCCACCCAAGAAGGCATACCCTTGAATGTCAAGCCAGTGATCCTTGCAATTGACATCTCCGGCCAAAATCCTAGCCACCTTAACTGCGATTGCCTCAAGCGCTTCCGTTTGCGGCTCGTTAAGCTTGTCCCAATTTGGGCTGCTGCGAAACGTCTTTTTAAATTTTTGCGCCAGACCGGACTGCGTTTGATAATTTCCATGTGTTTTTTCACGATCTTTAATAACTTGCATATTTAGTCCCTCAAATAAGTTGCATTATCCCCTACAGCCTTGATTTTACCGACATATCTGTAATTCAACGCGATCTTTCCGGCGTTGTAATACAAAGACGAATTGTTGTCCTTGTAGTACTCATCCACAATGGTGAAATCATTCTGTCCTAAAACGAGAACAAATTCTTCAACGGTTTTGGCTTGTGGATGCTCACACATAATTTGATGGATAGGTGCGCCGCTCTTAACCGGCATATTCATGGTCAATAGGAATCTCAATTTAATCTCCAATGATGGAAGGGGCGGCGCGAAGCCGCCCCAATTTACTTAGCCAAAGTCTTCGTCGTCCGCAGGAGCTTTCTTCGAAGGGGCTGACACCTTGTTCGCGCCTGTTGCCGGCGGTGTAGCCTTAGGCGTCGCGGCGACACGGGTGCTGCCACCCAGATCGTCGGGACGTTTTACCCAGCCGGTAATCTCGAACACTGGGCTGTAGTTGGTCGTGCGCTTGGACCCCTCACCCGACACGACCGGAACAGTATCGGCCAACACCACAACAGGGAGCTGACCGGCATTCTTGGCAAGACCTGCCAAGTAATCGTTATGAAGCTGATCGACGCCGACCAAGAACGCCTTAGCGTTCGAAGCCATTTCGCGGACGTCTCCGCCGCACGCCGAAGCAAGCTTAGCGACAAAACGAACGCCAGGCTTATGATCCGGCGAAGGCTTGTCTGGCATTGTGTCGCCATAAGTAGCCATCGCAAAGTGCGGTGCGCCACCCGTATTAAAGTTAATGAATCCGACTTCCAAGTTTTCAAAGTCAATTACAGCTTTAAACGTCTTGGTAATATCTACGTCTACGTTTTCACCGTTATCCCGATCACGGCGGAACATCCGGCCTGAGCGAGCATCAAATTTGCAAATCGGGAGAAAGTTACCGCCGCCCGAATTGCTCTCAAGATTAAATCCAAGTGCCATAGTTTATTGTCCTTTTTTCAATGATGACGCTATCTGGCCAGCGCCTTGCCTTATCAAAGTCCCCAAATCTCAAACGCCATCTGCCGAGTTATCGGATCAGAAAAATAAAACGTATCGACATCGGGTACTACTAACGACGCCAATTCATAAGGGTCGTCGCTAATTCCTATAAATTTCTGTATGGTTAACGCAATCTTCTCTAACGCCTGAACGTGCTCCCGCTTGTTTTCAAGCTGGTACGTCGCGCTTTTCTTGGACGTGACATAAGTAATCCGTGCGTCCAGATTGTCACCACGGGCGGCGACATAGAGCGCAACCTGTCGGGCATGATTCGTTGAGATCTTGGACGGCAAAGCATGGGTAGTTTTTAAATCAATCAAAACGCCATGATCTTCAAACTCAAAGTCGTAGTATCCGATCAGCGGCACAGATAAACCTTCGACCTTATACTCAATTTTGCCCTGCATGGATGACGGCTTGCCGTAATCCTTTGTTTCAGCAATCGCCGTCATCACCATGTCGGCAATAGCAGCGGCTTCTTTTTCTTGCCGTGGATCCCCAATCATGGCCGTCAATGTAGCAAATTCATTTTTGGCCAAACTGACGGCGCCAGCGGCATCACCTGTTGTTAAAAAATGAGCCAGACCATGCTCAACGGCACTTCCTCGATGAGCTGCAGCACCAACAGATGTCTTTTTGCCCAAACATTTCTGAAGGACAAACATCGCCGGCGAAGCAGTAAAGAGATTGCAGGAGGATGGGGAAAGGTGCTCAATTCCGTATTTTTCAAAGTTAGACATCTCAATCCTTAATAAATTTATTTATCGGGAATCAATATAGACACGACGTTTTTGCGTCGTCAAGTGCGTTGCCCCGCCATTTCTGACGGGGCAAACTATTTACTGCGCGTTGGCAGCGTCTACTTTGGCGCTGAGAGCGTCAACGTCGGATTCCTGAACCGCAGAGGCGGCAGCAGCCTGTAACGAAGCTACTTCAGCCTGAAGGGAAGCAATCTGTGCATTGGCATCGGCAAGAGCAGAAGAAGTCTGAGCCTTGGAATTGATCAAAGCTTCGACCTTGGCGACAAGATCTTGAAACGACATAGGGGATACTCCGGTGGGGGGAAGACAACTCATAACAAATTTTCGGAAATCTGAAAAGACCAGTTGACAGTTTTGGACGTTTTGTCCAATTTGAAAAAACTGATTCGTGATTGAGAAAGGTGATCAAATGAAAACTTACGCTGAAATAGAATGGATCCTCAACCGTCATTTAGACGAAGTTAGTAAGAAAATATTAAAAGATTTAACGCCGAAAAACGGTAATCCTAAGAAAATGAAGGGCGATTGTTTTTTCCCGATTGAATGGTCAAAGATTGGTGAGACGGAAAAAGGCACCGATGGTTTTGGCGGGCCGACCGTCACTAACCCGTTCTTGTTAAATGTTTATTATTACGATCCCTACACAATCAGCGATCCAACTTATTATTATCAGGTGGATCTTCGAAAAGCCGTCAAAGGCATGATCGAAGGCCATGAATTGGGCAAAAATGGCCTAATTGATGAAGGCGCCAAGCCAATTTTGAAATCAACAAGCGCCGCCTTGCGACATTTAGCCGACAAATTAGACGATGCTTTGGAGAGAAAGTGATGAATTGGGACGAAGTTGAAAAGGCAGCCGAAGCGCTTGGCATCCCGTATTTTACTCGCAAGAAATGGCGGCAGCGGGATCATGTCCCCTACAAATGGCGCCATGACATAATGGTCTTGTCGAAGGGCAAGATTACCCACGAAGACTTTTTGCAGCTCGATAAGCGCAAGAGGTTGATGGTCGCATGAAATATTCCTGCGTTATGGGCGTTGACCCAGGCATTTCGGGCGCTGTCGCTTTCTATTTCCCTGAATTTAAAGATGTATCGGTCTATGACGTTCCGGTCGTTGATGGTCAGGTTAATGGTCCTGCTCTCGCGGATTTAATTCGCCAATATTCGCCGGACGTGGCGATTATTGAAGCCGTTCATTCTATGCCAAAACAAGGCGTCGCTTCGACGTTCAAGTTCGGCGTAGCTTACGGCATCGCGCTCGGCGTTGTCGGCGCTTCTCATGTGCCTATGCACTTGGTAACGCCTACTTTTTGGAAGAAAAAGCTTCGCCTTGGTTCCGACAAAGAAGAAGCCAGAGCGCTCGCAATAAGGCTGTTTCCGGCCAATACCGGATTTAGCAGAAAGAAGGATCACGGCAGGGCAGAAGCCGCATTAATCGCGGTTTCTTTCGTCGGCGATTAATCCGCGATTTATTTCCGCGATTTATTTTGGCGATTAAAAAAAGATAATGATAATGTCTCAAACAGAATTTGACCCTGAATTTGCTAGTCCATCCGACTATGCAAGTTTCTACAGATCGCTGCATATCCAAGTCGTACCATCGCTCTCGCCCAACAAAGGCGGGCAATGGAAGCTTCCGGCGGTCAGTTGGAAATCTCTACAAAACGAGATCGTGCCGGATCTGACCTTCGAGCGTTGGTATGGCGCCAGCGGCGAGCATACCCGCCGGCAGAACATGGGCCTCATCACCGGCAAGGCATCAAACGGCATCTTCGTCGTTGACGTCGATCTCCACCGTAACCCAGAAGCCGCCGCGTGGTGGCAATATATAATAGAGCAAGCGCCAAGCCTGTCCGACCTTGAAACGGTCGCACAGACCACAGGCGGGGGCGGCAAGCAGTATCTTTTCCGTGCGCCGTCCGATTGGTTGCCACCGACGTTCAAGACGTCCATAGGCGTCGATATCCGTGGCCAAGGTGGCTTTGCCGTCCTGCCCCCTTCGCTCCATGAGTCTGGCAACCGCTACCAATGGGATGACGGATTCGAGCCGTGGTCGGTTGAAATCGCTGATGCTCCTCATTGGCTCTGCGTTGAAATCGACCGCCTAGCCGAAAAGCATGGCGGGCGTCCGATGACGCCGGCAGGACAGATCCAGCACACGGCAACGCCGGACTACGAAACAAACGCCTTTGGCAAGCTCATCGATGGCCGCGAAGATTACATGACGCGCATCATATGGGCGAGGATTGTCGATCTAAAGCGCGAAGCCCCGATGATATCGCCAAACGAGCTGAAAGCAGCCGAAAACGACCTGTTCCAAACTTATCTGCGGAACGTCAAAAGCCGGATCGCCGAGTTTGGAACATCAAATGCCGATTTGCTTGAGCGCGAAGGCCGTGGCGAAACATTGTTTCGGGTAAAATGGTCTATCGCTGTCAAGCAGTGGGATGAAAAGGTAGCGGAGCACGCCAAGGTTGAGAAGCCAACAAAGGAGCAGCCGCAATCGCGCCCAGAGGAGCCCGTAGCAGTCAATTACCGGTTCGACGCTGAGACGGGCGAGATCTTTGTCGATCCGCTGCCGGAAGGGGCGTTTCCCTATCTCGACGTTCGGCAGATTAAAACAATGCCGGATCCCGAATATCTGATCGACGGTCTGGTGGCGGAAAAGTCTTTCGGCATTACAGGCGGAGCGCCAGGCGCCGGCAAATCCTTTATCACCCAAGGCCAAGCCCTTGCTATCGCCACCGGCCAAGAAGAGTGGTTCGGACGCAAGATCCACAAGCACGGTCCCGTCGTCTACATAACCAACGAAGGTCTGGCGGATCTTAAATTTCGCATTATGGCATGGGAGCAGCACTTTGCCGTCAAGGCCGACGACGCTCCTTTCTTCCTCATCCAACAATCCATCAACTTTATGCAGCAATCCGACATTATGAAATTGCTGCAAACGGTCGCACACATTGCCAAGCTTCACACGTCACCTGTCGCCGTTTACGTCGATACGGTCAGCCGTGTATTGCCTGGCGCTGATGAAAATCTCCAGAAAGACATGACGATCTTTATCGCGGCGTGCGATGCCGTCCGGCAAGCGTTCAACGCCACCGTGATCGGCGTCCATCATACAAGTCGCCAAGGCAATCTGCGCGGATCCACCGTCTTCGAAGGCGCTGCCGACTTTATCCTGATGATCGAGCGCGAGGCGGGCGACACTTACGGGACGATGACCGCCACCAAGATCAAATACGCCCCTGATGGCTGGCACAACGAATTTGAAATGAAAGTGGTCAACACCGGCAACATCACGGGCAAAGAGTCGCTTGTTGCAGTTTATTCAGAAAGCAAGCCGAAGGGCGAGAAAACCCAGTGGCCAGATAAGTCGGTTCTTGAGAAGGTTCTGCGCGAAATGCAGAAGGCGTTTGATGAAGGCAAAGCTTGGGCAATGTCCCGCAATGCCCACCATCAGGCGGTAATGAACGTGCAAAGGATTACGGGCGTCAATACACAACTGGCCCGTCAGATCCTTGAAGCATGGCAGACAAACGCCGTGATCGAGATCGATTGCTGCGACAAGAAGGCGAAAAAGTACGGATTTAAGGTTATCGGATCAATAAGGGATTAATAAAATGACGTGGCAAGATATAAAAACTGCACCAAAAACCAAAAAAATCATACTTATCCAAGACGCCGGAGCTGCCGTCAGGACGCTCAAGCTGGTTTCGTGGTCGAAAGGATCCGATGGGTGGGTTGATTATAACGGGATAAAAATCGTCCACGCCACCCATTGGTTACCGTTTGAGGATCCACCGGTTACGCCAAGAATGACAAAGAGGCACATTAAAAACAGAAAATTTGCCCAAAGAAACGAGCAGATTGTTGCCCAAAAGCTCAACGGTGAATCGACATTTAAGGTGGCTGTCGAGCACGGAATATCCACTGGCAGGGTGTGGCAGATCGTTAAAAAGCACGAGATGCGCCAACAACGGTTGAAGGAAAGAGGATTGGCATGAGCTTTTTCAAAGAAGAAACCATATCCAAATTTAAGGAGCGGATGGAGTCCAACAGGCTCCGGCGGGAGGTCGACAAGTGCTACGAACAGATCATTTTTATGCGGAAAGGATTCGATGAGATCCTGCGGGAATTGGGAACAGAAAGCCCGTCGCTCTTCTTGATCAAGATGACCGCCGACGTCCATAAGAAGAAAAAGAACACCATCAAAAGATACGGTGTAGCCGAATACGACGACGGCGAATTAATCTCTTACGGGCTGTCGCAAAGGGATCCAAAGCAGGAAAGAATCAACGATCTGAGCGTGGCATTGTCCGCCGTAGAGAAGCTCGTCAGGCACGCCAAAGGGGAATTGAATGCAGAGCAAATGGAACAAATCAGAAGCCTTACAGCGCTCGCTTACAAGCCAAAAGATTGGTGAAAACAGGCGGCGGAGACTTGGCGGAGACTGGCGGAGAAAAGCGGAGACTTGCGGAAGTACCCTCCTTAAGTCATTGAAATCATTAGGCGGAGACTTTTGCGGAGACTGGCGGAGAAACCGGAAGTACCATGCCTAAGCTATTGAAATCATTAGGCGGAGACTGGCGGAGAGTGGCGGAGAAAAACCCATATACTACGTATATGTGGCGGACTTCTCCGCCGCCACAAGTAGTATCGTGTTGTCGGTTTTGTTATTTGGCGAAAAAGTGAAAGGGAAATTGAGATGGCAAAAATGAAAATATCGGATCGGCGGGATGAGAAGCCGAAGCTGTCGGTTCGGCGGGCTGGTGCTCCCGATTGGCAGACCAGTGTCGGGACATACATCGCTGGGTCAGAGCACGTCGACGAGATGGATCTCGTAGCGGTGGAGATGGAGCGCAAGTGGGGAGTCGACCGGCTGCGTCTGCTTGTCCCGCTCGATCTGCGTGAGAAGTTCGACCGTCAGCGGTATTTGGTCAACCAGGCACTTTGGCATGGTAATCTGGAAGGGGTGAAGCGTGAGACGTCTCGGATGGTCAAAGCTTACCAAGCTCTTGATGCGGCAGCTCAGACCGCTGGCAAGAAACCGATATCGGCGGAAGTCTGGGAGATCCCGCTCCCTGATGGCACGGTGGCGGCTCTGGTCAAGACAAACGCGGAAGCTCACAAGGTGGTCAGCGAAGGCCGGCAGATGGCTGTGTACACGCTTGATGAGATTGGCCGACTCATTGCCGGCTTCCCGCAAATTTTGAAAGCGAAAGAAATCTTCGAAGGCGCTCAGATCACGGCGGTCAGGACCAACATCAGCGATCCGCTTCAGGCGGTGGCGACAAGCGAACTTGGTCTGGATGATGAAATTGGGGATATGTTCGACCCGTTTGATATCGGATAAAGCCACAGGGAAGGCCGCACAGGCCAAAAGAAAGGGTGGCGAGTCCGGTAGGAGCTCACCACCCTTAAAAAGCCGTCTATGAGCTTCTTTGTGGCTTTCGTTCTAGCCAACACATTCCGAGGCAAACGGTATAACCGAGCATGATTCCGGCAAAGAAGGCTAAAAGTGTCAGGGCAAGTTGATGCGAGTCAGTGTCATTTATTTGCACGATCATTTTCAATTTCCTTGATAATCCAATCGAAAGGGATGATTCCTTCATCCAAAGCGCGAATCAGCAAGCGGGCTGAAGCGGGCATTTCGTAGGTACTGTCGAGCCAATTATAGATCGTTCGTCTGGTTCTGCCTAACAGGATGGCGGCGTCGTCAATCGACAGCTCGTATTTGTCGATGAAATCTTTGAGGTTGGTCATTGGAAGCCTTTGTGCATATTTTGAAATTCTTCGGGGAGTTCCTTTGTCCCCATCTCGTCAAGAAGGGCAAGAACAGTGTCGTAGGCCATGCGTTGGCCCACAACAGGGTGCAGGGTGGCCATAACACCTGCGAGCATGAATTGAGCCATGCGGATGAAGCCGTCTATGTTGTCGCGTTCAACGTAAAGCTCCGTCAGTTTGCGGGCTTCATCCATAATTTGCATTTTTCCACGGGAGATCTGATCGTCCAGTAATTTAGTCATAAGTCACCTTTAAAAAGTGGGAGCCACTAGGGCTCCCGTTAAGTTGGGTAATGGTTAAGCTGCCTTCTTGAGCTTGGACAAAGCGTCCATCGAAATGTTTGTGTAAACCGTCGACTTCTCGGTGCAAAGCTTGATCTGGTCATCGGTCAGGAACTTCTTGGCAAGCTTGTTGTTGAAGTTTTTCCGTTCCCGAAGGTCGATCTCAAGGTAGACATTAGTTCCGATCAGAATGTCCAGATTGGTTTCCAAGATCTGTTCCTTGAGCTTTTCAACAATTGCGGTTTGGTCTGCGAGGATTGCTTTGGCTGCTTCGTATTCGTCGACTAAGTTTGCGATGTTAGACATTATCAATCTCCATAAGTTGTTGTGCAGTTATTTCTTAGTGAAGGTTTTTCTCAGTGTCAACTACTTTTGGATCCCGACACTGAAGGCAAAGATCATGGCTAGAAATAGCCCTAAACAAACAAGGTTGGCTGCGATTTCGAGAGCTTCGAAAGCCATTTCTTCAAGCGTTAATTTTTGCATTGTCTTGCTCCATGTAAAGGGTGGTGAACTTTTCTACTTTAATTCCCATGCGGATTAATTCGTCGGCTGCTTGGTTGTGGCATCTAACAGCTCGGTCGAAACGGTCGAGGATGATATTGTCTGCCGCTACCATCCTTTCCGCCATGCCGCCCCAAACGATAATTGAATTGATCAGGGCGGAAATTTTGGCTGCTTCTTCTGTAGTCATCTATCGATCTCCTTAAAGTGGAAGGATGTATTGTCCTTTGGGGTTGCATTGATATTCGATCTTTGGGGCGACCTTGGTGTAGTAGCACCAGATCCGCGTTCTGTTCCCGACTGGCGGGCCGACGTCCAAGGTCTCACCTGCTTTGAAGCCGAAAGCGTGTCCTCTCTTGACGGCGACAACTGGGTCACTGCCGATCATTTGTTGGAATTGCTTAAGGGTTGGATTGGTTTTGGCTCTGTTGAACTCCAGACCAATTTTTTCAGCAACCGCGTTCATAACGGCTATCGACGATCCCTTCCGTGGTTGCCTTCCTGCCATTTTGAAAAGAGACCAAACTTCCATGTAAGAAAGGCCGCTTACGACGGTGAAAGCCCGAACGGCACAATCGTTCTTCTCGTTGATAGGCCGCCCAACAAACTGTTCAATCTGCATTGCCATCTCAATTTCCTTATCAATCAAATCAACCTTACAAATCAAATATAGTGCAGTTTCTGCAATAGTCAATAGCATAAAATAAAAAAAGTGAAAAAAATGCAAAATAATTTAGGGGCCGGAGCCCCTAGCTTTATTCCGTAATTTTGCGGTTACGGTATGCTTGGCATTCAGTCAGGTAGGCCGACCAATTGTCCAATATCTTTTCTCCTGCCTCAAGGCGTTGCCATTGTTCTGCGGTATTTTGCCAAGCGCATATATTGAGCGCCTTTACCATGTTTTTAATGAACAAACGGTTACCGCCATTGTAGCCAATAATTTTTGCTGCTTCCTGTAATGTCATTATCAATCTCCTTATTTTTCATTTTTAAGTGGTCTAATGTTCCAAGTGACGCGCCATCCGCCAACAATTTTTTCAATTTTGGAGTTGTATTTTGCTTTATCTTTTGCCCATTTTTGAGCGGCCTGTTCGTCTTTGAAGTTTGCACCAATGCGGTACATATCAATCTCCATAGGGTAAAAAGGGCGGGGCCGAAGCCCCGTTAAGCTGCTTTTTCAATGGCAATGTTAAATTCGCCGCAGCAGTTGTAGACATTGAAACCGACAAACTGGTCGTCTTCGTAAGCCGTGCAGGAATCGCCACCAAACACAAACCAAACGCCTTGAAGCCCGAAATTGTTTTTGCAGGGATTGTAAGCAGGTTGGGCTTGCTTAAAGCTTGATCCTTCAATTGGCATCACACAGTCAACCATACCGTCAAAGCTTGATTTGGCCTTAACGAAAAGCTTGCCTTCATTCTTTTTCATAAAGCTCTTAACGGTTGCGAGGGTTATTCTAGCCATTTCTCAATCTCCTTATGTTTGTTTTAAATCAACCTTACAAAAATAAGATAGTGCAGGTTCTGCACAGTGTCAACACATAAAACAGAAAAAAATGCACTTTTTTAAAATTATTTTTGTGCTAATGTAATTGCGGCAATCGTGCCATAAAAACGAAGGAAATACTTATGTCTAACAATCAACTACAAACTATCGTCGAACGTATTGAGAATTTGGAACAGGAAAAAGCGGCTGCTGCCGAAGCCATTACCGAAGTTTATGCTGAAGCTAAATCATCCGGCTTTGACGTCAAGATCCTCCGCAAAGTCATCGCATCCCGTAAAAAGTCCGATGCCGAACGCCAAGCAGAGCAAGCGATCATGGACACTTATTTGCACGCTCTCGGTATGCTTGCCGATACTCCGCTCGGCCAAGCTGCCTTGCGTAGCGCCAAATTAGCACCATCTCATAAGCCGGACTTTGATTAATCCGCAATTTATGCTATCCGTCGAGGCGATTATCGTCGTCTCGGCGGTTTATGAGGGGTTTTATGACTAAAACTGCAAAAACCGACAAAATACACGGTTCTTCGACCTATTCTGAGCAAATTGTCGAAAAAATCTGCAATTTAATTGCGGATGGTCATGCTTTGCATCAAATTACGGAAATGGAAGGAATGCCAGGTAAGACTGCGGTTTATACGTGGTTAGAAAAATACCCTACTTTTGCGGAGCGATACGCGCGCGCACGCGAGAAACAGGCGGATCTTTTCGCGGCGCAGATCGTGACCATCGCTGACACGGCGACCGACGCCAACATCGCACGCTTGCAGATGGATGCCCGAAAGTGGGCGGCTTCAAAGATGGCCCCGAAAAAGTACGGGGATCGGACGTTGACCGAGTTGACCGGCGCTGACGGCGGCGCGATCAAGACCGAAGCGACGTCAAAGGTCGATTGGCGTGAGTTAGATCCCGATCAGCGGGAAACAGTCCGTCAGGCGCTTCTTGCGGCCAAAGTGGCGACTAAATAATGCTGCTCGACCTTGGCGGCGGCGTTTTCATTGATATTGAGGCGGAGCTTCTGGAAAGCGACCGCATTGAATGCGAAGCGTCGTTGGCGACGTTTGTCAAGATGTCGTGGGATCAGGTCGAGCCAGGACAACCTTACACACACGGCTGGCATATTGATTTCATCGCCGAACATCTGGAAGCGATGGTTGACGGCCAAGAAATCGACGGCAAGCCATACAATCGTCTGCTGGTGAACGTACCGCCAGGCACGATGAAGTCGCTTCTTATTGGCGTCTTTATGCCGGCGTGGGTTTGGGGTCCGTGCAATATGCCGTCGACGCGCTTCCTCTGCGCCTCGCACAGTCAAGAGCTTGCCGTTCGTGATAATATGCGTATGCGGCGCCTGATCACGTCCGAATGGTACCAAGAGCGTTGGCCTCACGTTAAGCTAACGGCGGACCAAAACCAAAAAACCAAGTTTGAAAACACGGCCACAGGCTGGCGGCAAGCGACATCTGCCGGCTCGATTACCGGCGCCCGTGCCGATTTCGTCATCATCGACGACGCGCACAGCGTCGAAGGCGCGAACTCCGAACAACAGCGGCAAACGACCGTCGAATGGTTCCTCGAAGCCGTCCCGACCCGCGTCAACAATCCAGACCGAAGCTCGATCATCGTCGTGATGCAGCGCCTCCATCAAGGTGATATCAGCGGCGAGATCCTTGACCGTCAGCTCGGCTATGATCACATCATGCTGCCGATGTTGTACGATCCGCTGCGCGATTATCCGACCAAACTGGGCTATACGGACATTCGAACGGAAGCCGGACAATTGCTATTTCCTGATCGGTTCCCGCAGGATGTGGTGGATCGCGACCGTAAGATCATGGGCGAATATGCTTTCGCCGGACAGATGCAGCAAGAGCCGGCGCCTCGCGGTGGCGGTATTATCCGCAACGAGTCGTGGCTCAAATGGGATGACACCGATACGCAATTCCCTGAGTTTGACTATATTCTAGCCTCGCTCGATACGGCGTACACGGAAAAGTCCGAAGGCGATTACTCGGCTTTGACGGTGTGGGGGATCTTTAGCTTTGATTCGGTCAGTCAAGGCAACAAGCTGTTTGGCGCTGATGGAAAGACGATCCAGATCGAGCGCACCTATGGCGAGATGCTGCCAAAGGTGATGCTGATCGACGCATGGCAAGAGAAGCTGCCGATCCATGAGCTGGTCAAGAAGGTGGCGGCGACCTGCCGGCTGCGGAAGGTTGACAAGCTTTTGATCGAATCGACAGCGGCGGGGATCTCGGTCAGCCAAGAGCTGCGCCGCCTTTACGGCCATGAGAATTTTGCGGTTCAGCTTCAGCCGGTGGGTCGCCTTGACAAGATGGCTCGGCTTTATTCCGTCCAACATCTGTTTGACGAAGGCATGATTTATGCGCCGGACAAAGTGTGGGCCGACATGGTAATTCAGCAAGTCAGCGTATTTCCGAAGGGCAAGCACGATGATTTGGTCGATACGGTCAGTCAGGCGCTTCGTCATCTGCGTGACTTGGGAATGTTGCAACGGGCTGCGGAGCGTCAATCTGAGCTCGATGAAATCAAGCGTATGCCTACAAAAGAACCTGCTCCGTTGTATCCTGCCTGAATTGTGCTATTTTCAGGCTTCTTTGATTTGGGACGACCGCCATGCCATTAACGCCAGGCCTTATGCCGAACATCCGCCAAGCTGCGCCGGAAGATCCCGATCAGCCTGAAGGCGCCGATATTATCGTCGAAATGGCCGATGAAGGCGGAGATATGCCTGAGATCGACCAGAACGGCGCAATCCTCAAGATTGTTCACGACGATGGATCCGTGACGGTTAGCCTTGATGGGCGTCCGTTGGGCGAAGCCGGCGAACGCAAGAAGGGCAGTTGGTTTGACAATCTGGTCGACGAAATCACTGAAGATGAGCTGTCCAGAATATCTGAGGAGCTGCTTCGTGGAATTAGAGAAGACACCCAAAGCCGACAAGAGTGGATCGAAGACAGAACGCAAGGGCTCAAGCTCCTCGGCCTCAAGATTGAAGTCCCTGGGCTATCAGGGGCAGCCGATGGCGCTCCCGTGGAAGGTATGTCACGGGTCAGGCACCCGCTATTGCTCGAAGCTGTATTGCGGTTTCAGGCGAATGCGAGATCCGAACTATTGCCAACTGACGGGCCGGTCAAGATAAGAGACGACAACAACAACGCCAATCTTCAAGAAGACCAAGACGCAAACGCTCTTGAAGAGGATATGAATCATTACCTAACGGCAGTTGCGACAGAATATTATCCTGACACGGACAGAATGTTGCTGATGTTGGGCTTTGGCGGAACGGCGTTCAAGAAGGGTTACTTTTGCCCGCTACGCAATCGGCCAGTGATCGAGTCGGTCGACGCCGATGATCTGATTGTAAACAACGAGGCGACGGATCTTCGTAACGCCAAGCGAATCACCCATCGTTCGATGATGCGGCCAAGCGTGGTTAAGCGGTTGCAGATCCTTGGCGTTTACCGCGATATTGAGCTTCCGGCGCCAACCGCTGCCAAGCTTGATGCGGTGCAGTTGGAAAAGAAGGCGCAGCAGGGCATTTCGCCGGATACCAGCAATCCAGAGGATCGGGATCGTGAGATCTACGAGTGCTATTGCGAGTTGGATATCAAGGGTTTTGAGCACAAATACAAAGGCAAGGAGAGCGGTCTTGAAATTCCTTACCGCGTTACGATTGACGTATCATCGAAGCAGATCCTTTCTATCGTTCGCAATTACGACGAAGATGATGTTGCGCTACCCGAAGCTCGCGTCAATTTTGTTAAGTACACGTTCGTACCAGGGCTGGGGTTTTATGATCTGGGTCTCCTGCACATCTTAGGCAACACGACGAACGCGCTGACGGCTGCTTGGCGCGAGATGTTGGACGCGGGGATGTACGCCAATTTCCCTGGCTTTCTTATGTCCGACACTGGCGCTCGCCAGAATACGAATATTTTCCGCGTCCCGCCTGGCGGTGGTGCATTGGTCAAGACCGGCGGTATGCCGATCAATCAAGCCATTATGCCATTGCCTTATAAGGATGTGGGGCCAGGCCTTATGAACCTGACCGCCTCGATGGCTGAGACGGGGATGCGGATCGGCGGAACAAGCGAGCAACAGGTTGGCGAAGGTCGAGCTGATGCGCCGGTCGGCACGACGTTGGCAATGATCGAGCAAGCCACCAAGGTTATGAACTCGGTTCATAAGCGTATGCACGCCGCACAGGCCGAAGAGTTTCAAATGTTGGCGCGTCTGTTTAAAGAAAATCCTGAAAGCTTTTGGCAGCGCAACAAGCGTCCGGCCAAACCGTGGGATGAACAGACGTTTTTGCGGGCTTTGGAAAACTGCGACCTTGTGCCACAGGCTGATCCAAACACGGCAAGCCATGCCCAGCGCGTGATGAAAATCATGGCTTTGAAGCAATTACAGGCTTCTAATCCGTCGATGTATGATCCGATTGCGATTGATACGGCGGCGCTTCAGGCAATTGGCTGGAGTAATCCACAGCAATTTTTGGCTCCGCCTCAAGCGCAACAGTCTCCGCCTCCTGAGCTTATGGCCATTCAGGCCAAAATCCAGACCGATCAGATGGCAGCTCAAGCCAAGATGATCACGGCTCAAGCTAAGGTGGCGCAGGTCCAGCAAGGGGCGCAGGGCGGAATTGGCGGTAATCCTCAAGCTGATCAGCTCAAGGTTGCGGACATTATGGTTCGCAAGCAGGAGATCGAGCAGAAAAATCAGGATGCGATTTTGGATGCCGAAAACCGTAAGCGGGATCGCGAAAGCCGTGAACGGTTGGCGGCAATCAAGCTTGCCGAAGAATTGGCGAAGAACCCGCAAATTATGCCGTTGGTCACGTCTTTAATTCAGCCTGATATGTTGAATCGGTTGGAAGGCAACGAACCTGCGCTTGATCCTAACGATGTAAGGGCCGGCTGATGAGCTATAATCGTCATCATTTCCTAATGGTTGCCAAGCATTTTGCCCGCAAGGGTTATGCGACTGACGGCGCTGTTGATGATGGCGGTGATGGCGATCAGACGCCAATCGGGATGACGCAAGATCAGATTGACGCTGCTGTTTCCAAGCTGCCAGGTGCTACGATCTCGCCCACCCAGCCGACAATGCGGGATACGCTGGCTTCGGCCATGCTTGGTGAGCAACCTACTACGCCACGAAGGGATTTTGTGCGCGGTCTGTTAGGATCCGAGGGTGCAGGTAAGTCGTCTTTTGGCTTGTCGGATCTTTTGCCGGTTGATCCGATGAGCGCACAGGAAAACTATCAGAAGGGCGATTATCAAAACGCTCTTTTGAATTTGATGCCTATGCGAGGAGCTGGCGCTGCTGAAAATGAAGCGTTGAACATTGCGCGTTCAGTCCGCCCAGCAGGTTTGCCTCCTGCACCAAAAGATTTGTCTAAAATTATTAACCCTGTGGATACTTATTTGCCTCAAGATCAGAAAGTTAAACAATTAAATTTCTTAACATCTGAAAATCAACCCCAGGTTCAATCCTTCCTTGGGGATCTTGATCGTGATCTAGGAACGAAATCGGGCGATAACGTAAAAACACCGGATAGCATCGTCAATAAAGCCAATCGTCCAAGCATATTGGAAACAAAGCCTTGGCACGACGTGGAGCATATCCGCGACAGTTATCGTTTTAAAACTGTTTTGGATGACATCAATCAATTGCCCGAAGTGACCCAGAGGCTAAATGATTTTGGCGCTCAAATCGTAAAGCCAGATGTTGATAAAATGTTGCAACCAAAAGATTTTGGCTGGCGCGTATCCGCCTTCGATTTAAGGATGCCAAATGGTCAATTAACTGAGTATTATTTGCCCGTTAAAGAGCTTGAAGCTGCCAAAAAAGCAGAAGGTCATCATTTATTTGAGCAAGTTAGAAACTTGGATCTTACAGATCCGGCTAATATGCAAACATACAATGATGTTGCCGCTAAATCTCGCGATGTTTATCAATCTGCGTGGAACGCTTATCTGAATCGTACAGGTCAGACTGAAGACGACGTGCGAGCTGCGTTAAACAAATCCATCGCCAATTTATCTGGCAAACGTGTAAATTCTTCTGCTATCACGCCGCCTGTGACGGGGGGACTTGGTGATGTCCAGACGCCTTTTGCGTCACGTTTGGCGGTAAATTTGCCAGCGAATACATATGCAACCCGTCCGTTGTCATCGGCAACGAACGCCACTGGCTTACCATCTAATGTTGGTTTTACTGACACGGGGAATACCTCCGAAAAAAGTCTACCAAACAACGGCATAAATCACAAGCGTGGTGGTCGAATAAATAATTTTTTAATTGACCACGCCCTTTCTGTTGTTCCGAGATCCGGCTCGCCGCTGCACGAAGCCGTAACGATTGCCCAGCAGCACACACGGGGACGCCCGTAATAACCCCTCCGAGGAGAGAACAAATGTCGTTAACTGCCAAGACTGCTCGCGCAGCGCTAAAAAGTAAGGCCCAAAGGCTTGTAGGGCCGGATCCCCGTGGAACTCCGATTGATGCGTCTGGCTATACGCCTCCTGACGCCGAAGACGCTACCGTACAGACGGGTATGCGTCCTCTTTCGCCTCGCCAATTTAAGAAGGGTGGCAAGGTAATTGGCAAGCATCACGGTAAAGATGCCCATCACCATGCAGGTCGCAAGCCTCGCAAGAGCGGCGGTCGTGCAGAACGTTATTTGACGCCTGACAATTTGATCAATCGCGATGTAAAAATGGCGAACGATGAGCGCGTTGGGACGAAGCACATTGGCGGCATGAAGCGCGGTGGAGCTGCAAAGCACAAGCTTGGTGGCGGTCCTATCGGCATGAATCCGGTTGCCGACTCGATGTCCAAGACTGCGGCAGCGGCTATGCCTCGCAAAGCTGGCGGCAAAGCCAAGTGGATTCAGGGCGCGATTAAACACCCAGGCTCGCTGCACAAGTCACTTCATGTTCCTGAAGGCGAAAAGATCCCTGCGAAGAAGCTTGCCAAGGCAGAGCACAGCAAGAATCCGAAGCTTGCCAAGAAGGCTCATCTTGCTGAGACCTTGAAGCATATGCACCACAAGGATGGTGGCAAGGTCAGCAAAACGGAATGGGAGCATTCCAAAAAAGATCTTGAGCAAGATAAGAAGCTTGCCAAAAAATATGGGATGTCAATGGAGGCTTGGGAAAAGTCAGCCAAAGACAAAAAACATGATCGCCAGCAAAGCATGAAGGGCTTGAAGCATGGCGGCGAAGTTCATCATGCGTCGTGCGGTTGCAGCAAATGCTGGGGTGGTCGCGCCGGTAAAAAGGACGGCGGCAACATCATGGAAGTGACTGGCGTTCGTCCTACGGGTGGCCGCATTGCTAAGGCTGGCGGTGGTGGTTTCCACAACAGTATGTATGATGATGCTGATACGCCGCAAATTGCCTCTTATAATTTCCTGACGGGGTGGAGCAATCTTGATAAGGCAACGCCTGATCAGATCGCTGCAATGAATCCTCAGGATCGTCAGATGGCTTTGGCTGCTCAAGGCCCAAGCCGTGCGGTTGCGCCAAAGCGTGCTGTTCGTCCTGCTCCGTCAACGACGGGCATGGGTGGCATGGGTTCCAATCCAATGCAAGATCCACAGCAACGCGCTGAAGCTGCACAGATGGCGGCACAAGCACAGCAAAATGCTCAACGTGCAATGAGAGCTGAAAACGCTCAAACGTATGCTCAGAACCAAGCAAATGATCTTAATCGCGCTATGCGGGCTGACAATGCTGCTGTTCCTGCATCGTTGCGGCCAGATCAGCAGCAGAACATGATGGGTCGCGGTTTGCCTCCATCGCGTTCTGAGTACGGCTTGTTTATGGGAGAAGCCGGTCAGCCTGGCATGGTGTTTAGCCGTCAGGTTCCTGATGCAAGCGTTGGGCCTGTTTACCACGAAGGCGCTTCTGAGCCTCAAATGACATTGAGTGATTTGGGCGAAATGCGCGGTGGTCGTATTGGCCGCAAATCTGGTGGTCGCGCCAAGGGCAAGACAAACGTAAACGTCATCATTGCACAGCATCCGCATGGCGGCATGGGTCAAGGCCCAGCTCCTATGATGGGCGCTCCTGCCGGTGGCGCACGGCCTGTTCCGGTTCCTCCGCCACAGGGGATGCCTCCACAGGGTATGCCAATGGGCGGTGCTATGCCTCCACAAATGCCACCACAAGCGGGCGGCATGGCATTAGCTCGCAAACGTGGCGGTCGCGCTATGACGGAACACGTTATTGATCATGCTGCCGGTGGCGGTCTTGGGCGTCTTGAAAAGGTCAAGGCGTATGGTTTGAAGCCGCCAAGGTAAGGAGTTCGTGTAGGCGCTAAGGCGCCTTCATAACAGGGCGGTCGGCAATCCCCTCTTTTGCCGACCGTCTTCCAAGAGGGAAAGGGGGAAATGAGGATACAATGTTAACAACTAACGATCTATTTGAGCGTGAGCTCAGAAAGCTTCTAAAGGCAGAAATTGAACGGATTCAAGAGATCATAACAAGCAACGGGATCTCTGATTTTGCTCATTATCGGTACTATGTCGGCGCTATTCAAGGTCTTTATGCCGCTCTTGAGCGGTGTGAAGAAGCTCGAACTATCGTTGAACAGACACGCTAAAGGAGTTTTTTATGGCTTATGTAATGAAGCATGAAGTTGATGCTAAGCAGGAAATATTAAAAGCGGTTGGAGACATATCCAACTTTAATGTTTTCCATAATCAAGTTTTGATCGCGATCTATATCCGGCCCGAAATGACGGCTGGCGGTATTATCATTACCAACAAGACTCGCGATGAAGACAAATGGCAGGGCAAAGTCGGTCTTGTACTTAAAAAAGGGCCGTCTGCGTTCGTTGATGAATCAAATCAATGGTTTAGGGACGTGAAAGTCGAAGTTGGCGATTGGGTTGTATCTCGCCCGTCCGATGGATGGAGCTTGACCTACAACAATCGCGAGACGGGCGATGAAGTATTGTGTCGTTTAATCGATGACACTTTTATTCGCAGCACGATTCCCCATCCCGATTCAGTTTTTTAAGGATAAAAAATGTCAGAATCAGACGTAAAGGACGAAGATCAGATCGAGATTATTCTCGATCCGATTGAAGAAGAGAAACAAGACGATGTTGTCGTAGAAAAGGCAGAAGAAGCGCCTCGTTCTACGACTAAAGTCGAACTTTCTCCCGAAGAAGGAATTAGCGAGCTGCAAGCAAAGCTTGAGCAGGAACGCCAAGCCCGTATTGAAGCTCAAAGACAAGCCAGAGAAGCGCAAGAACAAGCTAATCAGGCCCAAAGCAAGGTTGATTCGACCGAATTGCACATGATCAAGAATGCAATTGATCAAGTGAAGCACAATAATGAGCTGTTAAAGGCTAATTATCGTGATGCTTTGGCAACTGGCGACTATGATCAGGCCGCTGAGTTGCAAGAGCAGATGATTGTCAATCAATCTAAGCTTTCAACGCTTGAAAGCGGCAGGAAAGCTAAGGAAGAAGCTCCTAGAATAGCTCCTGTTGCCCCGCAGCAAACTGATTTGATTGAAAATCTAGCTTCTCAAGTAACGCCGGAGTCCGCTCAATGGCTTCGTCAGAACAGAGACCAGCTTAACAATCCTAAAAAGCTTGATCGGGCTATGCGGGCTCACGCCGACGCGCTTGACGACGGCATTGTTGCCGATACGCCGGAGTATTTCCGGTTCATCGAAAACCGTTTGGGCATTAACCGCGCACCACAAGAAGAATATGGGGATCCTATGGCAGAAGCAGCTAAACCAATTGCGCGGCGATCTGCGCCTCCTGCCGCTCCTGTTACACGTAGTGGTACAGGAACAGGAACAACCCGTCCAAATGTGGTTCGTTTGACATCTTCCGAGCGCGAAATGGCGTCGATGATGCAAATGACCGATCAAGAATATGCACGCCACAAAGTCGCGCTTCAGCGCGAAGGCAAAATTTCCTAAGGAGTAAATAATGGAACAATCTACAGCACCCGCCGCTCGTCGCGGTCGTAAAAGCGCTTTGTTTGGAGCTGAAAAGCCAAAGCCAAGCACGGCTCCTGCGGTTTCTGCAGTCGAAGAAGTAGTGGCGGAAGCCCCGTCGCGTCCTTCTATGCGCGTTGATATGCGCGAAGAAAGCCCGCTTGCTCGTGCAGCTCGTCGTGCCGCCGAAATTAAGAATGCCGGTGGATTGACGGATCACGGCGTCGATGAGTTTTACGTCGATCCTGCTTCGATCCCAGAAGGTTGGTCTTACGAATGGAAACGCAAATACATCATGGGCCAAGAAGATCCTACGTACCAACTGTCGCTTATCCAGATGGGTTGGGAGCCTGTTCCGGCTTCCCGCCATCGTGGGATGGTTCCAGAAGGTGCAGGAAATACAATTGAGCGTAAGGGTATGATCCTTATGGAGCGTCCTGCTGTCATTACAGATGAAATGCGCCGTAAAGATAATGCAAATGCTCGTAATGCAGTTGAATCCCGTAAGCAGTCGCTTGATTCCGCCAAGGGGATGTTGGGGCGCGAAGATTCGCGTGTTGCTCCAAAGATTTCAACGGGTTACGAACCTATGCTACCTCCAAATTGAGGCTTGGATCGAGGGGGCGAAAGCCCCCTCTTTACATTTCTGAATTTTCTTCTATGTTCGATCAATCTCCCCCGGCGTGGAGATCAAACTATTTCCCGTTTCTTAGTCGCCCCGGTGTGCGATGATGGAACTCTCTGAGAGGAGAACCCGTCATGGCCAATACGTTTGCGCCCAGCGGCTTTCTACAGTATCAGGGTGGTGCAGGTGGCGCTCCGACGTTCGCCCAATCCGTCCGCCGTATTGCTTCAGGTAATACGACCGCTATCTTCACTGGTGACCCAGTACAGCCCGTAACCTCGACCGCAACTGGCTATATCACACAGGCAACCGCCGGTGGTTCCGTTCAGCTTGCAGGTATCTTTGTCGGTTGCAAATATCTTAGCACGTCCCTTAACCGCGTTGTCTGGTCTGCTTATTGGCCAGGTTCGGGCGCCACGGGCGACGTCGAAGCTTATGTGATCGATGATCCGGCATCCCGCTTTATTGTTCAGTCTTCTGGTTCGGGCTTCCCTGTCACGGGTACGGCTACGTCTCAGACGTCTGGCGTACAGGGCCAGCTTTGCACGTTTGCTTATTCCACGACTGGCGCGACCTCTGGTAACGCTAACGGTGGTAATAACTCGACGGGCCGTTCGACGGCTTATGTCAATGCTACCGCAACCACGAATACTTCGCCTTTCATCATCGTCGACTATGCCGTTTCGTTCGGCAATGGTGGCGATCAAACCACGCAGTACTGCAACTTGGTCGTTGGCTTCAATAACGAAGTCTGGCGTTCGAACTCTGCTGTAACTGGCATCTCGTAAGGAGTAGAGTGTCATGGCTGTTAATCTAAGTCAGATCAAAGACCTTCTCCTCCCCGGACTCCGTGGCATTGAAGGCAAGTACGAGATGATCCCATCTCAGTACGACAAAATCTTCACGAAGCATGATTCCAAGCTTGCCTTGGAACGTACCGCTGAACTTCGGTTCCTCGGTCTCGCACAGCTCAAGACCGAAGGTGGCCAGACCTCCTTTGATTCGGGCGCTGGTGAGCGTTTTGTGTACAACCAAGAGCACACCGAAATTGGTCTCGGATATGCCATCACCCGCAAAGCGATTGATGACAACATCTACAAGACGCAATTCCATCCATCAAACCTCGGTCTTGTGGAAGCTTTCCAGCAGACCAAGGAAATCTATGGCGCCTCGGTATTGAACAACGCCCAGACCTACAACGCTGCTGTTGGCGGTGACGGTGTTTCTCTTTGCTCGACGTCCCATCCGATTGACGGTGGTTCGGTTGCCAACACGCCTACAACTCAGGTTGATCTTAACGAAGCCACCTTGCTGAATGCGATGATCGCAGTTCGCACGAACTTCCGCGATCAGGCTGGCTTGAAAGTGTTTGCCCGCGCTCGCAAGTTGATTGTTCCGCCACAGCTTGAACCAGTTGCAATCCGTCTCACGAAGACTGAATTGCGTCCAGGCACGGCAGACAACGACGTCAATGCGATCCTTACGACTGCCGGCGGCTTGTCAGAAGGCTACATGGTCAACGACTTCTTGACCTCTTCATATGCTTGGTTCTTGCTCACGAACATCGATGGCTTGTCGTATATGGAGCGTGTTCGCTTCGAAACCGATATGCAAGTCGACTTCGTGACTGACAACTTGCTTGTCAAGGGTTATGAGCGTTATTCGTTTGGCTACTACAACTGGCGTTCGATCTACGGCTCGTTCCCAACCTCGTAAGGAGAAGGCACTATGGCTGATACCGCATTCTCCGGTCCAATTATTGTGTTTGGGCAAAACCCAACACAGCCTTCGGACTACAACCCAGACTTAGGCTCCTCGCTATTTTATGCGGGGGGCGGCATCCTTGATCCACGCCAGCCTTTCACCTATCTTCCTGGTGAAGCGCAGTCGGCGCAGGATTTTGGATGGTATGGCTTCAGTGACATTGTTTCGTTCACTGGCGTTCCATATACAAACGCAGCGGCAGCCATTGTGGCTTCTGCAAACCCTACGAGCGCAACTCTTACGCTCGTTTCGACTAACTCCGCGACCACTGGCGTTTATTATTCGACCACGTTTACGCGTTCGGATACTGGCGCTACGGATACGGTTCTTGCACTTGATGCTTATGCTTCAGTCACTGCTTCGGCAACGAACGGCGTTTTGACGGTTACGGCAAACAGTGGTATGCCAATCGGTCCTGGCATGGTTCTTCTCTCGTCATCTACGTCGGTAACGGGTGGAACTCTTGGTGCAACTTCTGGCGTCTATATCGGTTCTCAGATCACGACGACAGGAACTTCATCAACGGTTGGTAACGGACAAACTGGTACTTATCAGCTCAGTCAGAACGTAACTTTCACGTCTGGTACAGTCACTTTGGCTTATCCAAACGTGCAACAGTGCGCTATTCCGACGAACATCCAGTCGCCATCAATTTGGCTTTGGAACCCAATGGCTATGGTTAGCCGCGCAGTAAGCATTACTGCCGCAGCAAGTGCTACCTACGCAACCGCAACGGTTAACGGCTACGATGTCTACGGATATCCAATGTCGGAAGCCATTACGATTTCGGCAGGTAACGCTGTCAACGGTAAGAAGGCGTTCAAGTATATCAAGTCTGTAGTGCTTTCGGGCGGTACGGCTGATACGACCCACGCTTATTCCGTTGGTACAACTGCAATCGTTGGTCTTCCTGTCCGTTCGGACACGGCTGCTGAAGTTGTGGTAAACTCCGGTAACTCTCAGACTACTTTGGGGGTTAACACGGGCTTTGCTGCAAACGGCTTCTTACCTGCTGACCGTACTACACCGTCCGCCACAACGGGCGATGTCCGTGGCACGATTGATCTCGCGAACGCTTCGGGAGTCAATTTAACGCCGTCCACTGGCACGAACAAATACTCGTTCCGCCAGATCCCACAGGCCTACAATGTTCAGTCAGCGACTGGCTTGTTTGGTCTTACCCAGTACTACAACTTTTAGGAGTGAGCCATGAAGGGTCACAAGGGACATCACCACGCACATGGCGGCATGGCTCACCACGCTGCTAAGCATCGCAAGCAGGGCGGCAAAGCAGAGTCGCCAATGAAGGGCGTCAACGAGGCCGAAATGGATCTCCACGACAACCCAATGGAGTACAACCACGGCAATCCTGAAAAGGAAGCCGAGGCTATGGGTGAGCGCAAGCACGGTGGTCGTGCAAAGCGTAAGCACGGCGGTCACGTTGCTCACAAGCACGTGCCAATGCACGGCGAACACGCTCATCACCATGCTGGCCGTAAGCCTCGCAAGTCCGGTGGTCGTGCAGGATCTGATGTAAATCCGTTTACGTCAGCTCATCACGGCACTGCACCAAAGGGCCATAAGCTTGAAAAAGAAACGATGGGTTCTGACGTTTAATCGTTAACCCGTTGGACTAAGTTTGACGGGGGCCATCGCGCCCCCGTTTTACTAAAAGGGGTTGTAAATGACTGCTGCATGGACACGTTCTGAAGGTAAATCGCCGTCTGGTGGATTAAATGAACGCGGCAGAGCTTCTGCCCGCGCCGAAGGCCACAACTTGAAGGCGCCAACCAAAGACGCCGATAATCCGCGTCATAAATCATTTTGCGAGCGAATGACCGGGATGAAACGTAAAATGACCGGTGCTGCCGCTGCCGCTGATCCTGATAGCAGGATTAACAAATCACTTCGCAAGTGGGGTTGCTGATGTCTGACAAGCCATTCTGGGAAACTAAGCTGCCAAAGGACCACCATACAAAGCACTTGTCGCATAAGCAGGAACAAAGTGCTAAAGCTAGAGCAAGGGCTGCAGGTAGACCTTGGCCAAATCTCGTCGACAACGCCGCTGCGGCAAGGAAAAAAGGTAAGTAATTATGGCTACGATTTCTCAATCCGGCGTTATTTGGGATTCAATCACCAAGAATGGCAAGCATGAGCCATTTGAATTACAGGTAGGTCGTGGATTAATTACCAACCACCAGCCCGTAGAAATTTTTGGTTATAGCACTCAAATTGGCGGCACTGCTCTTGGCCCATTGTGGGAAGGTTTAACGCAATCTGGCGGCAACTATGCTTACCCATCCTCTGCTGGTGTTGTTGTTGTTCTTAGCGCATCTGGCGCAACCGATGCTGGTCTTATTGTTCAGGTCAATGGTTTGGATTCAAGTTATAATCTTTTGTCTGAATCAGTAACGCTTAACGGCTCCGGTACGGCAACGACAACTAATTCGTTCTTACGCATCAATGGTATGTTTGTAACGAATGGCGTCAATGCTGGCAACATTACTGGTAAAATTGCTACTGTTCTTTATGCCCAAATCAACGCAGGTGTTGGTCAGACCCAAATGTCGCTTTACACCGTGCCAAAGGGTTACACGTTTTATCTGTCATATGTTCAGGGCAACGCAAGTATCGGATTTACGTCTAGCAACTACATGATTTTTGCTGAGTATAATAAATTCAATCTTGCCAACACAATTCAAGAAAACGGCTACAACTACACCGTGAACGGCAACACGACATTGTTGTCGCAGTCACCGTTTGTGCAAATCTTTAACATTCCATACACGGTCCCTGTGGGTCACCCCGGCGGTACGGATCTCCAATTCCAAATGAAATCTAATACAGGCGGCCCATTTGTTGGTTCAATTTTCGCAGGTGGTTATTTGATCGCTGACGCTACAAATACTGTCTTCTAATAGGAGCCGTCATGGCTACGAGCGGCACTTACAATTACAATCCGTCGCTTGGCGATCTTACGATCTATGCCTATCAATTGTGTGGCATACGTCCGACAGAGCTGACACAAGAACATATGTCGGTTGCCAGAACAGCAACCAATATGTTGCTTTCGTCATGGTCAAATAAGGGCGTTAATCTTTGGGCGGTCGATCTTCAGTCGGTTAGTTTTAACCAAACTCCGGCAACTTTGACGGCTTCAGGGACCGGATCCACGGTTACTTTGACGTATAGCACGCCAAATACGCCTATTTATCCTGTTGGCAGCTCAATTACCGTGTCTGGTGTTACGCCTACAGGCTATAACGGGACTTATACGGTTACGGCATCGGCTAACGGTACTGTTTCGTATGCCGGAACAGCAACTGGCGCCCAAACTATTGCAGGAACAATATCAACTTCTATTCCAACGCCAAGTTATTCGGTCGATCCAAGCACGGTTGTTATTCTTGATGCGTATTGCGAGACAACAACCAATTCTGCTCAGCCAATTGATCGCATTATTTTGCCTGTTTCGCGCACGGAATACGCTTCTTACCCTAATAAATATCAAACTGGCTTTCCAACGACGTTTTGGTTTGATCGTTTGATTAGTGCGTCAAGATCTGCCGGCTCGCCTGGGCCGTCGGTTACCCTTTGGCCATCGCCAGATGGTACTTCATCGCAATTATTGAAGTATTATCGTGTTCGTCAGCTTCAAGATTCAAGTTTGGCCAATGGTCAAACGGTTGATATGCCTTATCTTTGGTTTGATGCCTTTGCTTACAATCTTGCGGTGCGATTGGCTCAGATATGGGCGCCGCAACTTATAGTTGGTCTCAAGCCAATGGCTGATGAAGCTTATACAATTGCGGCTGATCAGAACGTAGAAACCGCTCAACAATACATTTCGCCGCAAATATCCGGCTATTTTAGGTAAAAATCATGGCGTATGCGTCGACTTCGGGCAGAGCCAGAACAAGTAGCAGAAACCCGCAAGCGTTTGCCGTATGCGACCGTTGCGGATTTACCTACAATCACGTTCAACTCAAATGGCAATTTGATTACGCCGGCGCTGGCTTAATCAATAAGCGCATTTTGGTGTGTGATCCTTGCTATGACACGCCGCAAGCTCAATTGCGCTCGATTGTTGTGCCTTCAGATCCTATTCCAATCCAGAATCCGCGTGTTCCTGATTATTATGCGGCTGAAACCAACACGCTTGTTGTTTCGCAAGGCGCTCAAACAGATCCTTTGACCGGCATTCCAATTTATCCGTCCGTCAGTTTAATTACCCAAGATGGTCAAACGGCTACGACTCAGCCAATTGGAGCGCCTACAGGCTTGGATCAGAACGCTGTACAACCTCAATTTTTGTCGACAAAATACCGCGTCAATGTCAATCCAACGTCCGTTTTGGCTAATGGGACAAGTACCGTAACGGTTAATTGTTCGGCAGCTCATGGGCTATCTACCAACGCGCAAGTTTCTGTTGAAGGCTTGTCGCAAAATGCTGCCGACGGGATGTATAGCGTCACCGTTACAACTGCGACGCAATTCACTTATCAAACGAATAGTGCTATACCATCGGGTAATCTGCTTCAGGGATCGACGCTCATCGTCACCGCTCTGGTCGGACTGCCTTATGGCTACACTCAGATACCATTAACTGGGCCACTGACATGAGCAACATTACCGTTACCAACCTCCCAGTTTTGACCTCGTTAAGCGGTAACGCGCAACTTATGGTTGTGCAAAACGGCGTGTCATCGAGCGCGACCGCACAACAAGTTGCAAATCTTAACGCAAACGGCGGCACGGTAACATCAATTACCGCGCAATCGCCCTTGTCTGGCGGAACGATTACGTCCACTGGCACAATTGGCTTAAACACCAACAGCATCACAAATAGCTATCTTAGCACGATGGCGGCGAATACTATCAAGGGTAATAATTCAGGTAGTTCGGCGCAACCACAAGATTTGACTGTTGCTCAAACCATGACGTTGTTGGGCGCGGCCCCGCTCAATTCACCTACATTTACAGGCAACCCACAAGCACCGACCCCTGCAACGGGTGATTCTAGCGTATCAATTGCGACAACGGCATATGTTCAAGCGCAAGGTTATGTGCCAAATAGCGTATCGATCATCGCGGGTACGGGGTTAGCAGGTGGCGGAACACTTGCTGCGTCTCGCACACTTAGCCTTGCGGCTATCGCCAATAATAACATCCTCGCAAATATAAGCGGATCCTCTGCTGCTCCTGTTGCCAACACGCTTTCTGCCGTTGTCGATAATGCGATGGGAAGCACTCAAGGATCTATTCTTTATCGTAATGCTACGGCATGGGTAGCTTTAGGGCCGGGGACAAATGGCCAAATTCTTCAATCCGGCGGCTCAGGCGCTAACCCGTCTTGGTTTACTGTTACGGGAACTGGTACGGTCACGAGTGTTGCGACTGGAACGGGCTTGACGGGTGGCCCAATTACAACCTCTGGAACAATATCAATTGCTAGCACAGGCGTTTCGGCAGCTTCTTATGGAACGGCATCGGCTGTTCCTACTTTCACCGTCAACGCTCAAGGTCAATTAACAGCCGCTTCCAGCGTCGCGGTTATTGCTCCGGCAGGTACGTTGTCCGGCAATACGTTAAATAGCACGGTTGTTTCTTCGTTTTTAACTAGCGTAGGGACAATCGGCACTGGCGTTTGGCAGGGGTCAACCATTGGCGTTGCTTATGGCGGTACGGGCGTTACAACTTCAACGGGTTCTGGGTCGGTTGTTCTTTCAAACTCACCAACTTTGGTAACCCCCGCACTTGGAACGCCAACGTCTGTAACCCTTACGAACGCAACGGGCTTGCCGTTAACCACTGGCGTCACTGGTACGCTACCTATTGCTAATGGCGGCACTGGAATTACGTCTTTTGGGACTGGCGTTCAAACCGCCTTGGGTCAGGCCGTTACTGGCTCTGGAAGCATTGTTCTTGCAACATCTCCAACGCTTGTTACGCCAATATTGGGTGCAGCATCCGCTACCAGCGTTTCTATGACATCTGGTACGGTTTCAAGCACACCAGTCAATCCAACGGATATTGCAAATAAGTCCTATGTGGATTCGGTTGCTCAGGGATTGGATGTAAAATCTCCAGTTCTTGTTGGGACAACAGCAAATATTACATTGTCTGGAGAACAGACAATTGATGGAATTTTAACATCTTCCAGCAGAGTTTTGGTTAAAAACCAGACAACGCAATCACAAAACGGAATTTATGTTTCTTCTTCTGGCGCATGGAGCCGTTCTTCTGACGCAAATACATGGAACCAATTGGTTTCAGCATTTGTTTTTGTTGAAGAGGGGACAACACAGGCTGATACTGGTTGGGTCTGTACGGTTGATCCGGGCGGAACTTTGGGAACTACGCCTGTTACTTGGGCGCAATTCTCTGGTGCGGGAACTTACCAAGCTGGTACAGGGCTTACATTATCAGGCAACGTATTCAGCATTACAAATACCGCTGTTACGGCAACATCTTATGGTTCTGCTTCTTCCGTGCCAACCTTTACGGTTAACGCTCAAGGCCAATTGACTGCGGCGTCTACGGCGGCGGTTGTTGCTCCGGCTGGAACGCTATCTGGTACAACCCTTAATTCTACGGTAGTTTCTTCTTCATTAACCAGCGTTGGCACGATTGCGACGGGCGTATGGCAGGGAACGGCCATTGGCATCGCTTATGGTGGCACGGGCCTAACTACAACCCCTGCAAACGGCGCGTTGGATATTGGTAACGGAACGGGCTTCACCCGCACAACGCTGACGCAAGGAACTGGTATAACCATCACCAATGGTTCCGGCTCAATCACCATCACCAACGCGGGCGTAACGTCCTTTTCGGCGGGAACAACTGGTTTTACGCCATCTTCATCGACAACTGGCGCTATAACGCTTAGTGGTACACTTGCGACCACCAATGGTGGTACGGGCTTAACCAGCTTTACGTCTGGAGGCGCGGTTTATGCGACTTCGACATCGGCCTTAACTACTGGCACCCTTCCCATTGCTTCGGGCGGGACGGGTATTACGTCGTTCGGCACGGGGGTACAGACGGCTCTTGGGCAAGCTGTTACAGGGTCAGGCGGAATCGTGTTGGCAACGTCGCCAACGATTACTACGCTTACGACAAGCGGGAACGTCACTGCGACGGGAACGGCGGCGCGCTTCCAAGCCGATTTCAGCAACGCTACATTTAATAGCCGTTTTGCTTTCCAAACCAGCTCTTTGAACGGTACAACGGGTATTTACGCGTTGCCAAACGGAACTTCTATTGCGGCGTCTTGGCAAGCCGCCAACGCTTCCGATCCGACTAATGCGTCAAAAATCCTAATCGCCACGAATGGATCGACAGACGTTCAATTGGTGTCGGGCATCAATGGCACTGGCACGTACCTGCCAATGACATTCTGGAATAACGGCTCCGAACAAATGCGTTTGACGACGTCGGGTAATTTTGGCGTCGGCACAAGCGGCACAAGCGTTCCTGCAGTCAAGTTCGCCGTCTTTTCGACCGACGCAATTTTGATTCCGGTCGGGACAACCGCTCAACGGCCAACGGGTGCTACAGGCTACATCCGGTTCAACAGCGACAATACGGCATTTGAAGGCTATAATGGAGCGACGTGGGCGGCCATTGGCGGCGGCGCAACAGGTGGCGGCTCCGATGCTATTTTCTGGAACAATGGTCAAACAGTCAATAATTCTTATAGCATTCCTGCAAGCACGAACGCTGGCACGTTTGGGCCAGTTTCTATTGCTTCTGGTGCAGTTGTTTCAATTCCATCGTCAAGCAGTTGGACCGTGATATGAAGTATTACACTTACATACACGCTTCACCTAATGGAAAGGTTTTTTACGTTGGTAAGGGAACGGGCCATCGTGCTTTTTCTATGGGTGAACGGTCTTGGATTTGGAAAGAAAAGTTTAAAAAACAAGACGGCATACTTATCCAAATTGTTGCCCGTTTTGAAACGGAGCAAGAGGCATATGCCCATGAAATGGCTTTAATAGAATATTACAAAGAAGAAGGTTGTGAATTAGTTAATATGTCGGAAGGTGGTGCTGGTCCTAATGGATATGCACAATCTAAAAAAACAAGAATGTTAAAACGTCAAAAAATGGTTGGATATCAACATCAGGAAATTACTTGCCCCCACTGTGGGACATCTGGAGGAGAAACTTCCATGAAACGGTGGCATTTTGATAAATGCACGGGGGCAAAAATATATAAATCCCGTGGAACTTTTAATGGGAAACGTGTATTTTTTGGTAATTATGCAACGCCAGAGGAAGCTGAAATGGTAAAACAACAAAGATTGGCGGAGTTGCATCATGGGTAATTTAACACTTAACGGCGCAACTTCCGGCCAGATCACCCTCGCACCAACGGCTGTGGCGGGTACGAATACGCTTACGCTTCCTGCGTCTACGGGTACGGTGGCCTTAACCAATACGGCGGTATTTAACAGCGCAACCACCTTGTCTTTGCAGACTGGCGGTACAACGGGTTTGTATATTGATGCGTCTCAGAACGTAGGTATTGGGACGACTTCGCCCGTTGGTAAACTTGATGTTGTTTCAGCAGCACAAGATCAATTATCAGTACGTTCAAATAGCACAACGGCTGGTTCGTCAATTTTGGTGTCGTCTGGAAACGGCACAACATCCAACAATTATTCCTATATCCAGTATCAAAATGCTCAAACGTCTGCGTACAACTGGAAAGTTGGAACATTTGGTAGCAATTCATTTTCATTTTATGACGCGACCGCTGCCGCTGAACGTATGCGTCTTGACACCTCCGGCAAACTGCTAGTGGGCGTAACAAGTAACGCTGGCGCATCTGGCGGAGATATTACCGCGCAAAGAGGAGCTAGTCAGGGTGTTTTGTGGTTAAGCACTGTTGGCAGTTTAGATTATGGAGTCACAAACAGTAACTTTTCTTTCAAAAACGGGTTGGGTGGAGGTTACTCTGATATTTATTATCAAGTTGCTCATCCGGCGTCAGACCAAATTTGGAAAGAAAATGTCAAAGATATTTCTTACGGTTTGACGGAAGTATTACAACTTAAACCAAGAGATTTTACTTGGATTGAAAGCAAAAAAGAATCAATTGGTTTTATAGCCCAAGAAATACAACCAATTATTCCAAAAATTGTCAGCGCAGATCGCGATGGTCATTTGTCTGTTGAATATGACAAAATTGTTGCCGTTCTTACAAAAGCCATCCAAGAACTATCAGCAGAAGTTACGGCTCTCAAAGCCAAGGTAGGTGCATAATGACCGCAACCCTGAAGACAGGCATCGTCCAAGAGCCATCATCCAGCATTGCTAATTTAACGCTCAGTTCATCTGGCGGCGTAACCTTTGGCGCGGCTGCAACAACCAATACGATCACAAGTGCCGCTTCTACTGCACTGACGATTCAGTCTGCGGGTACGACCGCAATGACGATTGATACGTCTCAGAACGTAGGTATTGGGACGACTTCGCCAAGCACATATGGCCCATTTGTTGTAAGTAATGCTCAAAATGCTGGAATTTTTGGAGTATCTTCCAACACCGGAGGATATTCTTATTTACAATTATTAAATACTGGAACATCTGGACGAAGCTGGCAATTAGCAACGGGAGGAAGTTCTTCCGCATATGCAGGTGCTTTAGCGTTTTATGATGCTACCGCCAGTTCAGAACGCATGCGCATCGACTCCTCCGGCAACGTAGGTATTGGAACGACAAGTACATCGGTATTTAAATTATCTGTTAATGGAACTGCTAATTTTTCAAGTCAACTTGCTGCGGTGGGAAGCCCATCTGTTAGTACTCAAGGTGCTTGGATCGGTTGGAATTTTTCCGGTTTAGCTGGAGAAACAAATATCATTAATCAAAATGGCGGTGGCGGTGGTGGTATTACTTTTTCTCAATCAACAACAGCAAATGTAAGGACAGAATGGGGACGGTTTGACTCCTCCGGCAATCTGCTGGTGGGGACGACGACAAGCATTGGTGGGAAAATTGCAAGCACTACAAATGCTGGTTTTAGTCCATCTGGTAGCGATAACTGGAAAAAAGGTGCCTTTAGTTCAAACGGTGGTTTTGGTGGGCCACTTTCATTTATTAATAGCGGTGGCGCAAGCGATGGTTTTTGTTTTTATTTAACCGGAACTCCATCTCAATTAAATATTCAATTTGGTGCAAATGGCGGTGGGTTAAGTTATGGCGTATATTTGACTAGTACGGGAACTTCTTGGACTGCATCATCTGATGAGCGGTTAAAAGACATTTCTGGAACAATCACAAATGCTGTTCAATCTGTTTCTTCTCTGCGCCCTATTCGATACACTTTTAAAGCGGATGAGTCTAAAACGCAGCGCGTTGGTTTGATTGCTCAAGATGTACAAAAAGTTTTGCCTGAAGTGGTAGATGAAAATGCTGATGGATATTTTGGTGTTCGTTACGCTGAAGTCATTCCACTTCTTGTTGCCGCCATTCAAGAACTATCCGCCAAAGTAGACGCCCAAGCCGCTGAAATCACCGCCCTTCAAGCCAAGGTAGGAGCATAATATGCCAATCACGCTTAACGGAACCACTGGCATACAGAACGTTCTTGGCTCTGCATCTGCTCCCGCTGACACGAACACCACCACACCTACCACGGGTGTCTATTACCCATCCGCCACAACATGGGGCGTATCTACGGCGGGTACTAATGCGCTGTATATAGATGCGTCTCAGAAAGTTGGTATTGGTACAACATCACCTGCTGAATTATTGGAAGTTAATAAAGCATCTGCTTCATTTACTGTAATGAAGGCAACCAATACCAACGGTTATGGAAAGTTTGGTGTCCGTGATACTGGTCCGGCATATATTGAATCTGCGTCGTCACAAGGCATTGGTTTCTATGTCAATGGTGGCGGTACAACTGCGGCTTTTATGGATTCCTCCGGCAACGTAGGTATTGGGACAAGTTCGCCTAGCACTTATACAGCCAGCAAATTGGTTTCTTATGCTGCTACAGGCGATGTTTGGAACAGCACAGATGCAGTTGCAGCCACAGCGGGAAGCGGGTTCCATTTTTACAATAATGGCACATTAAGAGGCGAAATTAACACTGGGGGTAGTTCTTTTTCTGCTTGGGGCGGTGCAAACAGTTTTAATATTTTAGGTTTTGCAAATGCGCCTATGACGTTTGCTACAAATAGCGCAGAACGCATGCGCATCGACTCCTCCGGCAATCTGCTGGTGGGGACGACAACGGCCAATGGTAAATTTAGTTTAGTTCAGGCGGCCAATGGGGCGGTTTTATATGTACAAAATTCGTTATCAAGCGGATTTACGGGGCCAATGATTTTTTCAAATTCCGTTTCAGCAGCAAGTACAAATTGGTACCATCTTTATGGTGTAAGTAGTGGAAATACTGTTTTAAACATTGCTATTTACGGCAACGGAAACATTGTTAATGCTAACAACAGCTACGGCGCTATTTCTGATGTTTCTTTAAAAGAAAACATTGTTGATGCTACGCCAAAACTTTCTGATTTAATGCAAGTAAAAATACGTAATTACAATCTTAAATCAGATGAAGATAAAACAAAACAAATTGGCGTTGTCGCGCAAGAACTTGAAACTGTGTTCCCCGCAATGATTGAAACAAATAAAGATGGCATAAAAGGCGTTAAATACAGCGTATTTGTTCCAATGCTTATAAAAGCCATCCAAGAACTTAAAGCAGAATTTGACGCATATAAGGCCGCGCACCCATGACCGATTACCAAACCCTCATAGACATAGTTGGCGGTGCAATCCTGACGGTGGCGGGGTGGTTCCTGCGTGAACTTTGGGGCGCAGTCAAAGAACTGCAACGTGATTTGAATAAACTGGAAGCCAATATGCCAAAGGAATATGTCCTGAAGGTGGATTTGGACCAGAGAATGAAGCATATTGAGGATATGTTCCAGCGGATCTACGACAAACTTGACAATAAGGCGGACAAACCATGAGTACGACAACCAATACGGGTTTAAATAAGCCGGATTATAATAGCACCGTACCTACTTGGGATCAGCCTCTCAATTATAATGAAACGATTTTGGATTCCATTTTTGGAAATACAACTTCTGTAGCTATGCCTACGGGCGCTACCAGCACGACCACGTTGACCGGACCCGCATCGTCGGGATCTCTTGGTCAGACGCAATCTATGCGTATTCTTTTAACGGGTGCCTTGTCCGCCAATCAGTATCTTCAAATTCCGGCAGGTATTGGCGGTCGTTGGATTGTATACAATACCTGCACAGGTACATCAAACGTGTACATTACGTCTGGTGGTGGCGGAACGAGTGTTGTTGCTCCACAAAGTTACAATGTATCCATCTATTCTGATGGCACAAACATTCGTTATACCGATGATGGTTTGACTAATAATTTTTCTACGTTGACGGTGCTAGGCAACACGTATTTGGCGACCCAATCGGGGAATGTAGGTATTGGTACGACTTCGCCAAGCACTCTTTTGACGGTTAATGGAACTGTGACTGCTACATCCTATTCGGGGGCAGGAACTGGCTTAACCGGAACGGCTTCGTCATTAAACATCGGTGGTAACGCTGCAACTGCGACAAATGCCACAAACGCTACAAACGCAACAAATGCTACCAACGCGACCAACTTATCTGGGGGTAGCGTATCTGCCACGTTTGGCTATTTTAGTAGCGGCGTTCAGGGTACAACAATAGCGGGTCAAGGTTATGGTGTTAGGGTTGTTGCTGGTTCAGGAGATACAGCAGGTCTTATTCAATTTACAAATAATGCAGTTAATGCACAGTGGTCATCTATTTCATCCACCAATGGCGTTTTAAACCTTAATGCAACTACCACTAACGCAAGTGCAATAAATGCAAGCTCTGTTAATGCGACGTCTTTTTCTGGTGGTCTTGTAACTTCTGTAGCGGCGGGTTCTGGGATTAGTGTTTCTGCTAATCAGGGCGCTGTGACTATTACAAACACATCACCTGTATATGGTCTTGGCATTAATCAATCATGGCAAAATGTTTCCCGTGCTCTTGGTTCAACATATACAAATTCGACTGGTAGTCCAATTATGGTTATTGTTTCGGTTTTCTCGTCAGCTGGTAATTATCAAACCTTAAGCGCCAATGTTAATGGTACTTCATTTTTAATTGGGCAAGATGCAAATAGTGGTGGCGGTACTTATTGCACGGGAACTTTTGTTGTTCCAAATGGGCATTATTATATTGTTACAGGAACAGGCGGCGCGGGTCTTCAACAGTGGGTTGAATTACGCTGATGAATTTTACTTGGACGTTTCCCCAATTCATTGTCAATCCAACATCTGATGGCCTGACCAATGTGGTTACGGCAATCAACTGGGTTTGCACGGGGACTGACGGCACATATACGTCATCCATGTCTGGCACAGTTCAATTAGGGTCGCCTAACCCCGCTGAATTTGTGCCGTATGCTGACATCACACAAGCGATGGCGTATGCGTGGGTGGCGCAAAGTATAAGTATAATTGGCGTGGAAAGTGGAATTTCTCAACAAATCAGTGTATTGTCGCAACCGGTGATTCAAACGCAATCACCGCCATTCAACTAAGAGGGAATCATGGAAAATCTTGAACTTGATCTCAAGCTAACGGTTGCTCACGTTAACACCGTTTTAAAACATCTCGGCGCTGGTGTTTATGCAGAAGTAGCGGATTTGATCCAATTACTTCATGGCCAAGCCAAGCCTCAGATTGAATCTGCCGTTCCGCCAGCTCCAGTAGCTCCTCCTGCAGAAGAAGCCCCAACGGAATAATATGGATCCATTCACCCTCATCGCCGGCGCGACTGCGATCTACAATTCGATCAAATCCGCCGTCGATGCAGGGCAGGATATGATGGCGACCGCCGAAAAGGTAAGCAACCTCTTTGGCAAAGTTGGCCAAATTGTTACGATAGCTTCTACGCCTCGTAAGAAAAAACTGTTTCAATCGCAAGCTGAGTTTGAAGCCGAGGCGGTCAAAATATACGCCGTCAAGGCTAAAGCCATTGATATGCAGCTTCAAGTTAAAAACTTGTTTGTTTCCCAATATGGGAAAGCAGCATGGGAAGGCATACAACGGCAAGTAATTGAAATGCGGAAAGAAGCGGCGAGGGAAGCTGCAGCAAAATTGAAAGAACAAGAAGAGAATCGCAAGGATGCTATTATGATCGCAAGCATTGTTGGCTTTCTGGTCTTGGGAATTGCTTTGATTGGTATCGTTCTAACATTAACGGCAAAGTAACATGGAAAAGATTGAAGAACAGCAACACAAATTAGAACAGGAAATGGCAGCTAGTGCGTCCAAGGGCGCATTGGTTGAAAAAATCGTGTTTGCTGGTGTGCCAATCTTGTTTTCTTGCGTTGTGTATTTGATGAACTCGCTTTCCAACGCGAACAACGAAATTATACAACTAAAATCTAAGATAGCAGTGGTGGTTAATAGCGAAAACAAGGCTATTCCAACTCAAGGCACAACGATTGAAATGGCAGAAATACGCGAAAAACTTAGCATAAGAATTGACCAAGTTGAACGCGATGCGGCTCTTGCCCGTGCCAACATGACATTAGACCGTGAGCGCCAATTGTCCGAAAGTAATAAGGTTCGGTTGGAAATGACGGCTGATGCCGCTGCCGCCAGAGCATTGATTAGGGCTGATTTAACGCTTGCCATACAAAAATTGGGCGAATCGTTGGGGGATAAAATGGACGCGATAGAAAAGGCTGCGGCTCTTGCACGGGCAGAATTGGATAAACGGTTAACTCTTCTGGAAAAGGGAAAATAAATGGACATTCTTAAAACATTTGGCCCACTTTTGGGTTCAATTGCTCCTACTATTGCCACGGCTTTGGGCGGACCAGTGGCTGGCATGGCGGTCAAAGCTATCTCTGGCGCTTTATTCGGCCATGAAAATGGTTCGGAAGATGATATTATGTCCGCTCTTTCCAATCCAAATGGCGATCAGTTGGCGGCGCTTAAAAAAATTGACGCTGACTTTAAAACTCAAATGAAGTCATTGGATATTGATCTTGAACGAATTGCGGCAGGTGATCGTGATTCGGCCCGTAATATGGCTATTGCAACGCATGATTGGATACCTCGCGTTTTAGCAGTTGGCGTAACCCTAGGTTTCTTTGGGATAATTGCGTATATTCTCGCTTTTGGTCTTCCGACGACAGGCGGCGAAGCTCTTCTCATGCTTATTGGTACGCTTGGATCAGCTTGGACGGGTGTTATGGCTTTTTATTTTGGCAGCAGCGCAGGCTCAAAAGCCAAAACAGATGCGCTAACCGCTTCTTTGGGGAAATAAAATGGCCGTGTCTAATTTCCCCCAATGCTTTGCCCTCGTCCTTCGCAATGAGGGTGGTTACGTCGATAATACTGCCGACCCCGGCGGTGCGACCAATCTTGGCTGCACCAAGGCAACTTGGGAGGCTTGGGTTGGTCATCCCGTGACCAAGGACGATATCAAGGCTCTGACACCCAACGACGTCATGCCTTTGTACAAAGCTAAGTATTGGGATACAGTAAAGGGCGACAATCTGCCGGAAGGCGTGGATTATGCCGTCTTCGATTATGCCATCAATTCGGGGCCGTCCCGCGCCGCAAAAGCCCTTCAGTCGGTACTTGGTGTTACTCCCATCGACGGACAAATCGGCCCCGCCACGTTACGCGCTCTTGAAGCGGCAAACCCTCGCGATGTTGCTACGGCAGTCTGCGAAGCCCGACTAGCCTTCTTACAATCCTTGCCAACTTATGGTACGTTTGGCAAAGGCTGGTCACGTCGTGTGTCAGAAGTAGAGCAAACCGCGTTTAACATGGTTGGATAGTCATGGATTATAATACCTACGTCCAGCAGATAGCGACAATGGCGGTGGTTCCGACAACGGACACCAACTATCAAATCATTTTGCCTCAGATGATTTCTTACGCCGAACTGAGGATGCAGCGTGACCTTGACTTCCTGTCGACCCAAATCAGCAACTCGTCTTATTCTTTTACGTCAGGTAATGGAACTTTGACGATCCCGACATCTTCTTTTGTGGTTATGGAAACATTTGAAGTTATTGACGGATCTGGCAATTCTTCTGCTCTTTTGCCAGTAACAAAAGAATACATTCAAAATGTCTATGGCACAGGGTCTACTACGGGACTTCCTCAATATTTTGCTGTTTATGGTGGCGATTCGGCCACTACCGGACTCACGTCTCAAAATATGATTGTTGGGCCCATACCGGATTCAAACTATTCTGTTCGCCTTACAGGAACTGTTCGATCCGCCCCCTTATCTGCCACCAATACAACTACGTTTATTTCTACATATTTGCCGGACATAATGATTATGGCATCTATGATTTATATTTCAGCTTATCAAAGAAACTTTGGCCGGATGAATGATGATCCGCAAATGGCCCAAAGTTATGAAAATCAATATCAGGTGCTAAAAACAAGCGCCCTAATTGAAGAAAATAGGAAAAAATTTGAAGCTTCGGCATGGTCGTCTTATTCGCCAGCGCCGGCTGCTACGCCAAATAGGGGATAGTTATGCCCCATAACACGATTAAATTAAAACCAGGCGTCGAAACAAACACAACCCCTGCGTTGAATGAGGCGGCATATTCATCGTCTCAGCTTGTTCGGTTTTTGCCTGAACGAAACGGTTATGGTTTGGCACAAAAACTTGGCGGTTGGATTGCTTATTATACTTCAGCTATAAATTCAAAAATCCGCGCTCTTAAAGGTTGGGCCGATCTTAATGCTATTAATCATCTTGGCATTGGCGCTGAATCTTCTTTGGATGTGTTAACTGGCGGAAACTTAATCAACATTACGCCCCAAACTACCGTTACCAATTCAACGCCTAATTTCACTGCAACCAACGGATCAAACGTCATTCAAGTCGTTGATTACGGCCTCATCGCGTCAACATTAGATTACGTTGATTATGTCACGCCCGTTGCAGTTGGTGGCTTGATTTTAAACGGGCCTTATCCTGTTTATTCGTCTTCCGTTGCTGTAACTGCTGCGACAAGCACTGCTAGCGGAACGGGAACTACGGCAACAATTACGTTTCCGGCGCAATCCGCTGCGCCACCTGTGGGATCAATCATTTCAATAAACGGCGTCACGCCATCCGCTTATAACGGTAATTGGGTTGTTACGGCATCATCCACAACGTCTGTGTCTTTTGCAAGCACGGCTACGGGCTCGCAAACGGTTTCTGGCACTATCCAATACGGCGCTAATTACTCAATTCTTGCATCCAATAATGCTTTTGCTTCGCCTTATACCCCTGGCGTTTCTTATTATTTTACCACAACATCTGGGTCTCAAATTGTAACGGTTACATTAGCCAATCATGGATACGGCGTTGGAAATCAATTCTATATTGGTGTACCAACAGCGGTTGGTGGTATTACGTTATCGGGGCTTTATACGGTTTCTTCCGTTACATCGACAAGCGTATTTACTTTTTCGGCGCAAAATACTGCCACTTCCGGCGCAAGTGCATATATTAATAACGGTAAAATTCAATCGACGTTTTATATTGCCTTAGGCCCACAGCCCGCAGGTACAGGTTTTGGCGTTGGCGGTTATGGAACAGGCGGCTTCGGCGTCGGCACAACACAACCCAGTGTACCCGGTACGCCAATTACAACAACTGACTGGACGCTCGATAACTTTGGACAAGATCTTATTGCCTGTCCAGCCGGAGGAGCAATTTATTATTGGGATCCAAGTGGGCAACTTCAAACAGCTCAAATTGTTGGCGGCAATGCTCCCCTCGTTAACAGCGGTATTTTTGTGGCAATGCCTGAGCGCCAAGTTATTGCTTATGGATCGTCGTTTACGCTATCGCCGGATCCTCTCCTTATCCGTTGGTCTGACATTGGGGACTTTACTCAATGGAATGCAACACCGACAAATCAGGCAGGGTCTTATCGCATCCCAACGGGTTCTAAGATAGTTGCGGGTATTCAAGGGCCACAACAAGGTCTTTTATGGACGGATTTGGACCTTTGGGCGATGCAATACATCGGGCCTCCGTTCGTTTACGGGTTCAACAAAATTGGTTCAAACTGCGGCGCAATATCAAGGCACTGCACAGGTCAGTTGAACGGCGCTATCTATTGGATGTCGCAGAAGCAATTTTTTATGTCGATGGGGTCTGGGCCTCAATCTATTCCATGCCCTGTCTGGGACGTGATTTTTCAAAATATCAATACATCGTATCTTTATAAGGTTGCTTGTGGCGTAAACAGTCAGTTCAACGAAATTACATGGTACTATCCATCCGCATCATCCACCGAGAATGATAGCTATGTTAAATACAATACGGTTCTCCAGCAGTGGGATTTTGGGACTTTGGGTCGTACTGCTTGGATTGATCAATCTGTCCTTGGGCCTCCTATTGGTGCTGGGTCTGATAATTACTTATATCAGCACGAGGTAGGCAACGATGCGGCTAATGGCAATCAAACTACTGCCATGTTGTCGTCTTTCCAAACAGGTTATTTTGAGCTTAACGAAGCCGATAACTTAATTTTTATTGATCAAATTTGGCCGGATATGAAATGGGGAACGTATTCTGGTAACCCTAATGCTACGGTGCAAATTACATTTTACGTTACCAATTACCCCGGCGATACGCCAGTGGCGTATGGTCCTTACACAATGACACAAGCAACTGAATACATTTCCGTTCGGATCAGGGCGCGTCTTATGGCATTTAATATATCGTCCAACGATGTTGGGACGTTTTGGCGTTTGGGTGCAATCCGATACCGTTATCAGATTGACGGGAGGTTCTAATGGCGGCCAAATTCCCCATGCATTTGGTTGGACGCTTTTTTGTAAGCCTCGTACGCTTCTTCTGGGGTGTTGAAATGGCTTCCAAGATTTTTACTTTTTCCTGCAACCTTTATCCACGCCCCCCATTTCCCAGTCGCTTTAACTTTAGAAACACCTTTATAGCCAGATTTATTGGCAGAGGACATTTTTCTGTTAGCGCCATTTTGAATGTGATCACATTCTCTCAAATTAGTAAAACGGTTATTAGAAGGATTGCCATCAATGTGGTCAATCAATTTATCAGGCCATTTTCCAGTTATAAAAAGCCAAGCCAATCTTTGAACATTATACAAACGATAATCAATGCTAATACGAACATACCCATTTGGGTGAATACATCCAGCAGACATTCCAGCTTGACGTCTACCTCTGCGATTAATTTTCCATGTAAAATTTCCCGTTTCTGGATTATAGTCCAGAAGTTCAAGAACGCGGCTTGCTGTAATTTCATTTTCCATTCCAACAATATGTCATCTCAGATGACATTAGTCAAGTAGGAGGCTACCATCGCATCCTTAGATGATATTCTCACCACACAAAAAAACGGCGTACAGGGCATCAACGCTTTAAATCACACAACACAAAACATTGCTGGTACTGTTAATACATACGAAATTAGCGCGACAACGTATTTTGCAACGACAATTGGCTGGGTTGCTAAAGTAAGTGTTATTGTCGCGGGGTCCACCACTGGAACCATATATGATGCCAATTCTGTTGGAACCGCCGTAACAGGCTTTCGCCTTGCCATTATCCCTAACACGGTTGGCATCTACACTATTAATATGCCCGTCAACAAGGGTATTGTCGTTACTCCAGGGACAGGCATGATTGTTGCCGTGTCGTATAGCTGAGGTCGTCATGCCATTAGCACACGGTAAATCTCAAAAAACAATCAGCCACAACATCAGCGAGATGATCCATGCGGGTCATCCTAAAGACCAAGCGATAGCAGCAGCATTAGATACGGCTCGTCATACCAAGGCATTTGGCGGACCTATGCCTAAATTTATGCACCCGCCAAAAACTCAAAAGGTTCCAAAGCTCTTTAGCGGCCCTATTCATAGCCCTGTTGCGGGTCGTACTGACCATCTTCCTATGCACGTTCACTCTGGCTCTTACGTTATTCCCGCTGACATTATTTCGGCGATGGGTGAAGGCAACACAATGGCGGGATTTAAGGCCGCCAGAAGAATATTTGGCGGAACGCCTTATGGCAGATCCGGCAATGTTTACGGCGCAACTTCTGCACCTTACGGGATGGAAATGCCGCACAAAGCACATGGTGGTGAAGTAAAGCCCGTGCCTATCGTTGCAGCCGGCGGCGAATATGTTATTCATCCAAGAGATGTGATAAGGATTGGCAATGGCAGTCTCGATAGAGGCCACCAAGAGCTTGATAAGTTTGTGAAAAAAATGCGTCGCAAAACAATTAAGACCCTGCAAAAACTGCCTGGCCCTAAGAAGGATTAAGCAATGACCGTTGAGCTAAAGATTCGCGTTGCTGTACCCGATGACGTCCATGAGATCATGGATCTTGCTTTATCGGCTTGTGATGAAAACGGTTTTGTCGATCCTAATCCGCAAAAACTTTTGGCTGAAATTTGGCCGGCTCTTCATCGAGATCATGGCCTGATCGGCGCCATTGGTCAGCCTAATGGCCCAATTGAGGGCGTTGTTCTTCTTCGTGTCGGAGCTATGTGGTATTCCGACAATCCGGTTTTAGAAGAAAAAGCTATTTTTATTCACCATGATTTTCGCTCGGCCAAAGGTGGCAGAGCCCGTCAGTTGTGTGAATTTTCAAAACAAGTCGCCGATTCTCTTGGCATCCCTTTAATTATTGGCGTTCTTTCCAATCATCGCACGGAAGCAAAAGTGCGTCTTTATGAGCGTCAATTTGGAAAGCCAAGTGGCGCATTTTTTCTGTATGGGGCCAATACAGGCCATCATACGATGACGGAGCACTAAAATGGGCGGGAAAACCTCACAATCAACCAATCAGGTTACGATCCCACCAGAAGTTCTGGCGCGATATAATTCCGTCAATGCTACGGCTGAAAAAGCTGCAGCCCAACCATTTCAACAATATTCGACTGATCCTAGCGCTTTTGTTGCTCAATTAAACGCTCAGCAACAAGCGGGGCAATCGGGGATTAATCAATATGCCAATGCCGCCCAGCCAGGTTACCAAGCGGGCTATGGAGCAACTAATGCTGCAATGCAAGCCATTCAAGGGGGGCAAAATGTAGCGCAGCCTTATTTTCAAGGTGCACAAACAATTGCCGCTGGAATATTGCCACAATACCAGCAAGCCGCCGGATTAGCTGGCGCAGCAATGACCCCGTTGCAACAAGCTACTTATGCCGCGCAACCTTCTTATCAAACTGCACAAGCTGGAACTATGGGAGCTGCCAATCAATTGGGTGGTATCTCTCAAGGTTATAATGCCCCAAATTATCAACAAGGCGTTCAAGGATATATGAACCCTTATTTGCAAAATGCGATGGGTTCAACCGCCGCAATGTTGCAAAACCAAAATCAACAACAACAACAGCAATTGCAGGGTAATGCAATTAGCCAAGGTGCTTTTGGTGGTGACCGAGGAAATATTGCCCAAGCGGCTCTCATGGGTCAGCAAAACCTTGCCATGGGGCAAACGCTCGGCCAAATGGCGAACCAAGGATATCAAGCTGCGGCTCAAAATTATATGTCTGGTCTTGGGCAGCAAGCAAATATTGCAACGCAGCAAGGCGCTTTGGCGAATCAATACGGCCAGCTTGGCGGTCAAGCACAACAGGCTCTTATTAATGCTGGTCTTGCTCAATCTCAAGGCGCTGGCAACATTGCAAATATTGCTGGTCAAGGAATGGCGGGCGCTAACCAATATGGCGCTTTAGGAACAGCAGCTCAAAATGCTGCACTTCAAGGCGTTCCTCTTTCATTAGCTGCCGGACAGCAATACGGCGCTCTTGGCGCTGGCGCACAGGCCGCAGGTCTTGCTGGAGCTCAAGCGCAGATTGGCGCTGGTACGCTCGGCCAACAGACTCAGCAAGCCGGCTTGTCTGCTCTTTACAACCAGTTCCAACAACAACAAGCCTACCCATTCCAATTGGCTCAATTTTTGGCCAATATTGCGGAAGGCACTGGTGCATTGTCTGGTTCAACGACGACAACAACGCAACCTATGGGTTTGTTTGGCAATCTTTCGGATGAACGTGCCAAAGAAAATATTGAGCCAATTGGTAAGACGTTTGATGGCCAAAACATTTATAAATTTAATTACAAGGGCGAGCCCAACGCGCAAGTTGGTCTTATTGCTCAAGACGTTGAAAAGCGTAACCCCGATGCCGTGCATGAGCAGGGTGGTTTAAAATACGTTGATTACGATAAGGCTACATCTAACGCTGCTCATCGCGGTCATTTTTATTATGGCGGCATTGCGCGTGAACACCATGACGGTTCAGAAGGTAATGTTGTTGGCGGTTCAGACCAAATGCAAGCCGCTCTTGCGGCACAACAAGATGCGTTTGCTCCTTTCGCCGGTAAAGGTATTTACGGCCATGCTGCGGGCAGTTTGCCTGGCGGTGGTAAGGGTATTGTTCCCACCGGATCCGTTCCTGTTCATCAATTAATGATGGCTAATGCTGCTCATCAGCAAAACGACAATACACTTCAAGAAGCTGCTGGTTTGGCCCGTTCGGGTAAAGAACTTTATGGCGACTACAAGGGGCTTAAAGAGATGGTGTCGCCTACGCCGACCGATCTTAGCCAATATCCTTTGGCAGAAGCCGGAACGCCTATGCCTATTGCTCGTCCAGAAGATCTTTATCGCGGCGGCATTGCCCGTCTTCATCGCGAATCTGGTGGCGATACGCCATATAGCTCTGATGACCCTATGGAAAAGGTTGTTCAGAGCGGAGAAAAAAGCCCTGCTGAATTAAAGCTTGCACAAGCTTCGCCAACAACACCGCCAGGCGGTGGTGGGCTTGGTGATATTGCCGCGCTTATGAAGGTTGGCCAAACGGCTGCGGAAGCAATTCCTGCGGTAATGGCTATGTTTGCAGCAAGAGGCGGCGTTATTGGCCGTGAACATCACGACGGCAGCGAAGGCAACGTCGTTGGTGATGACGGTGGTTTAGATAGCAAGTTGCAATACAAGATTGCGCCACAAAACTTGGCCGACATGGATCCTGTACAACAGCAAGTTGTAAAGGGCATTTACGGCGGTGAAAGCGGTGGCCAATACGATGTTCTTAATGGCGGAGAAAAGTTTGATCCGTCACAAGGCCATCCTCACCGTGTTGGCAAGGGCGGCGAATCCACGGCTGCGGGCGCTGGGCAATTTATTGGCGAGACATGGGACCGCGTAACAGGTGGTGCGCCAATGACGCCAGCCTATCAAGACGCCGCCACATGGAAGCTTGCTCAAGACGATTATCAACGCCGCACAGGCCGCGATCTTAAAGCCGACGTTGCCGATCAGGGTTTTTCGCCTGAAATTAAGGCGGCTCTTGCTCCGACTTGGACGTCGCTTGGTGAAGGCAAGCCATCGCGTCAGGTTGCACAGCAAACGCCACCTACAGGCATTGCCGGTGGCCAGACGAACCAACCTAGCCTTTGGGACAAGCTATCGAGCGAGGACGTTATTCTGCCGATCTTGTCGGGCCTTGGCACGATGGCATCGTCAAACAGCCGATATCTTTTGCCGGCATTGTTGCAAGGCATTGGCGGAGGCGCTCAAACCTATATGCAGCTTCAAAAGCAGCAAAGCGAAATTGCCAAGAATACGATGGGCCTTGCGGCTTCTCGGTTTACGCCGATTGGCAATGGCCAGTATTTTGACAAGATCCAAGGCGATACGGTCGGAATGGGTGAGTACCAACGCCGTCTGGCTTCCATGCCAGGGATGTCAAAATACATGGGCGCAATAGGCGCACAACAACCTACAGCGGGTGGTATTGCCGCTCCTTCGGCTGAAGCCCCTGCCGCTGCTCCTGCTGGTATTGCGGCGCCTAAAGCAACTCCTGCGGCTGCTCCTGCTGATCAAGCCGCTGCACAGGCGACTGAGACGGCTAAGGCTGTCACAACGCCTCAAGCGGCTCCTGCTGCTGCAGCTCCGGCTGGTATTTCTGATGCCGTTACCGGCGCTTTGGCCGATGCTGAAAAGAACCCGCAAGTTGCTGCGTTGCGCTCTCAGGCAACAAATTGGCAAGGCCAAATTGCAGATATTGAAAACAAGTATCAAGCAGCGGCTGCACAAAGTTATATTCCTGCTCAAAAGGTTCTTGCTGACAAGTATCAGCAGCAGTTGCAATATGCTCGTGAAATGGCGAAGGACTTTACAACCCGCGCTGATGCCCGTGCTCAATTGATTGCACAACCTGCAATTGAAACGGCTAAATCAACGGCTACGACAGAAGCTTCTAAACAGGCTGAATTGAAGTACGCGCCACAAATTAAACAAGCAGAATTGCAAGCGGGCGTCGTTACGCCTGAGCTTTATAAGACGAACATTACCTTTAGAACGCAAGCCAACAAGGATGCGGTGGAAGCAAATAACGCATTGAATCAATCTCAACAAATGATGAATTTGATGTTTGATCCGCAAACGAAAGAAGCGGTTATCAATGGCGGTCCATTGGGTGAAACACTGGCTAATAGTGCTGCTGTTTTAAAGCAAGCCGGTTTTAGCGATGGCTTCATTAAAATGTTTACCGGCACAGATCCTAATAATGCTCAAGCTCTTGAAAAGCTTCGCACGGCATTGGGTTCGGAAATTGCTCGTCAGGATCTTGGCCCTGGCAACCAAGTGCGTCAGCAAGAGTTCTTGCGGTTCTTGCAATCAACGCCTGGCGTTCAAATGCTGCCTGAAGCGTTTAAATTTATTAACGAAAACATGATCCAGCCAAAAGCTAAATTGGCTCAGGATGCCTACGAAAGCATTTATAAGCTTGACCCGACAAAAGAAGACCTTCAGGGCGCTTATTATGATTACCAGAAAGCGCATCCGTGGTATCATCCACAGGCAACAGCACCCGCTCAGGGTATCGCTCAACCAGCGGCGGCACAGCAAGTATCGCCAGATGTTAGAGCGGCAGCACAGGCGGAATTGGCAAGACGTAGAGCGGCACAAGGAGTGCAATAATGGCCGAAGGTATGCCTGACTTTAGCTCCATGTCCGATGAGCAGTTGCAAGCATTAGCTGGTAGCCAAGCACCGGCACCGGCTGCTGCTCCCGCTCCCGCTCCTGCTCAACAGGCAATGCCTGACTTTAGCAAGATGACCGACCAAGAGCTTGAAGCTATGGCAGGGCAAGGCAAAACGCTTTCCAATGCGCCGAACGAAGGCACTGAATTAGCACTTGCCAAGGGTGCAGCTACTGCCGCTATTAAGGGCGGCGCTGGCATTATTGGTATGCCTGTTTCAATCATGCAGACGGGCGATTACCTTATGGCCCGCGCACAACAAGCGCTTACTGGCGAAAAAGCAGAAGATATTTTGGCGCGTCAGGAAAAAGACCGTAAAGACTTTGCTGCGGCGCACCCATACTTAAAATATCTTGCGGATCCTATGAATTTCCTGCCGTCGCAAGAAGAGGTGCAAGCGCCTATTTTGGCGCGTACCGGCGAATATAAGCCAACGTCCGGCGTGGGCAAGGCTGCGATGGCTGGTACTGAAGCCGCCGTTAATATCGCCGGAACATTGGGTCTTGGTGAAGTAGGAGTAGGAGCAAAGCTTATTGGCCAAGGCGCTAAATTAACTCCGACATTTATCGACACTGCAACCAATGTCGCCAAAAATGCCGCTAAGGTTGCGCCTACGGCGTTTGCGTCTGGTGCTGCTGGCGAAGCCGCAACCGAAGCCACCGGAGATCCGCTTGCTGGACTTGCTGCCGGCATTGCGGTGCCGACTGTTGGCGGTAAAGTTGTTAGCGGTGTTACGGCTCCGGTTAAAAAATACCTTGCCCCAATTATGCCTAGTCAGCAGGCAATGCTTGCAAATGAAAAACTTTTTAACCAAGCTACGAACCCCGAAGAAGCGATTGCGGCAGGTCTTATGCCGCCTCGGCAGGGTGCTTTTGGGCCTGAGACAACTGGTGAAGCGACGGGGGACACTGGCCTGTTACAAGCGCAGAAGGTGGCTCGCACAACAAGCCCGCAATTTGCGGCTGCTATGGTTGAACGTGAAGGCCAACAGAACGCTTCGCGGTTGGGCGCTATCCAAGGTCTAGCCCCTGAAAACGCCGACGTTATGAAGCCAAGTGCTGTTTTGGCGCAACATCAAGCAAATATCGATGCGGCTGAACAAGCGGCAATTAAAGGTATGCAAGATAATGCCGATATCCTTCATGCGTCTATGCCTGAAGGGATGCAGCCGGAAGAAAGTGGATCCGCACTGCGTAATTTACAACAAAAAGTGGCTAATGCTGCCCGTGATACGCGGTCGGATCTTTACAAAGCCGTTGATCCAGATGGCAGACTGTCTGTCATCACAAGAGGCGCTGCACAGGCTGCAAAAGATTTAAGAGCATCGATTGATCCTGATGTTACCATTGCAAGTCCTCATGCGACGGACGTCATCAATAAAGTGGCCAATCTTCCTGACGTCACGCCGTATAGCAAGTTGATTGAATTGGACAAAACGATCAGTGCAAAGATGGCAGAAGCCAATCGTGCAGGGGATTATGTTGGCAACGGCCAATTGCGGCAGATGAAAAAAGCCGTGATGGATGATATAAATAGAGCTGTCGATAACCAACACGCATGGGAACAAGCCGGCGTTCAAGAAGGCCGTATTGATCCTGCAAATACTATCGCCGAAAGGTTTAGGCAGTTTGGAACCAATCTTACAGGAACTGCCGGAGAAGCAGGTGGAGAAAGTGCTGCTAGAGCTGCCGCCACAGGAACGACCGGCGTTCCTCCAACGGGCGTGGGTGAACGCGCAGGAAGCGCGGGACTTCGAGGTGCTCAAGGCGATCAAGGCGTACAGGGACCAAAGCAAACGCCTACCAGCTTTGAGGGCGATTTAAATAATTACACAATTTATCATCCAAAAGGACAGCTTCAAGCTCGGTACGAGTTGGCTGATGCGAAGGATCTTGTCACATCTCACGATACCGATTATCGCGAAAATCCTTCTTATCCGCAGCAACTTCAAAGCCGTGATCGCAGTTCTATAAATTCATTAACGCAAATCAATAAAATTGCGAATGAGTTAAATCCTGAATGGCTTGGCCCTTCAAAAATGTCTGCTTTTGGCGCTCCTATTGTTGGGCCTGACAACATTGTTGAAAGTGGTAACGGTCGAACGCTTGGGATTAGTAAGGCATACGATGCGGGCAAGGCTGGGGTTTACCGCCAATGGCTTGAGGATAATGGGTACAATACTACCGGCATGGAAAAACCAATGCTGGTTGCTCGCAGAACTTCACCTATGACGCCAGAGCAACGTCAAGTGTTTGTCGAGTCATCTCAACCTGCTGCATTTGGGTTAGGCATGAATGCTGGCGAGCAAGCTATTTCAGATGCGAAATTGATCTCAAATATGAGAACCCCTCTTGAACCGGGTGAAATTTCGTCCGCCGCCAACAGGCCGTTTGTTCGTGAGTTTTTATCGAAGCTACCTTCTAATGAACAAGGAAATATTCTTGATTCGGATGGTATATTATCGGCAAACGGCGAACGCCGCATTGCGGCGGCAGTTACCCATCGCGCTTATGGCGACAGCTCTTTAATTGATCGAGCATTTGTCGGCACTGATAACAACATGAAAAACGTGACCGGAGCATTGGCAGATACGGCTGGTACTTGGCACGAAATGCGTCAGGCTGCGGCCAATGGCGAGATCCCTGCTGAACACGACATAACCAAACAGGTTATGGACACGGTTAAGCAAATCATGCGAGCCAAGGATGAGAAAAAAACAATTGGCGATATATTTAATCAAGCCGATATGTTTCGCGATCCAGATCTAGAAGCAGTTCGTAAATTCTTTTCTCCTGATGGGAAGAGACTTGCTGGACGAGACAAGATTGCTGAAAATCTTCAAAACTACGCAGAACAGGCGCTTAAAAATCGTACCGAAACAACCATGTTTGGCGAGTCTATGCCGCCTGTAAAGACGCAGGACATTCTTGATAACATTGTGGGCAAGATTGAAAAAGAAACGCCAAAAGAAGAAGTGGCGTTAACGGCACCGGCAGAAGAAACTGTAGCACCAAGAGAAAAAGCCAAGCCGTTTCTTACACCTAACTTTGACGAACAGGCTGCTAATCGGTTGGCTGAAGCCAAGAAGGCTCATGCCGACTATGCTCAAACCTATCGCAAGGGACCGGTTGGCCAGATCCTGAAAGAAGACGGTTTCCAAGGTCAATATAAGGTTCCTGATTCGGCAATTGCCGGCAAGGCGTTTACTACTGGTGACAAGGGTTACGAAACAACGAAGGCATTTATTGATGCCGCAAGCCGTGCCGGTGTTGATAATACCGCCGAAGTGGTTGCTACCTTAAAAGATATTGCTGTTACTCGCTTGCGCGACATGATGAAGGGCGCCGACTATCTGTCGCCAAAGGTTCTTCAACAATGGCAGCAAAAATATGCCCAGTCTCTACGGGCTATCGAGGAAGCTTCGCCAGGCTTTGTTAAACAATTCAGCAATATGGCTGACGCGACCGATGCCATCGCTAAGGCTCAAGCTCGCGCTACCGGTCTGGCTAAATCTTCGTCTGTCGGTGTTGCCGGCAAACTAATTAACGCAAATACGCCGGATGAAGTGAAGGCCGCTGTCGGCAACATGATCCGCGCCTCTGATGGCCCTACGCAGATTCGCAATCTTTTGAACAAGATCAATCAGGACAAATCATTGCCGGCTCAAGAAGCCATCGACGGTCTGCGCCGTGCCGGTGTTCAGCATATGCTTGACACGCTCACCAACGCCGGAATGTCAGGCGATGGCCACATCTTGTCGAGCGCCAAGCTCCGCAACTTTATGAACAACAACCGCGATTCGCTTCGTGCGCTTTATGGCGACGAAGGTCTAGCCAATATGGATCGGTTGCTGGCTGACTCTGAACGGACGCAGCAAATGCTCGATGCCGTCAAGGTCAAATACGGATCTGACACGGCTCAAAACAAATCGTTTATCGCCAAGATGATGGAAAGCGGCGGTCATCACACGACGGTCGGCGGTGCGTTTGCCATTGCCGGTTTAGAAGCTTACCAAAATTTTGGGATAACCGGCGCTCTGGGCGTAGGAGCTGCGGCTGCGGCAAAGGCGCTTATTGGCAAACTACGCGCCAACGGCATCGAAAACGTCAACAAACTGTACGAAGAAGGCTTGCTTGATCCGAAGGTTGGCGCTGCTATGATGCAAAAAGCGCTCGACAAACGCGGTCAGCTCAAGGTCGATGCTTTAAACCGTCTTGTAACAAGGGTGGCGGCATCAACAGAAGGCGCCATGCGGGCTCACAAGGATCAGGAAGCACAACGCGAAGATCTGCTTCAGCGCAAGGCTCTGGGCCGTGCATCTGGTGGTCGGGTATTTGATATTTCGGATCGATTGGTAAAAGCGGCAGAACAAGCCAAGAAGGCCGAAAGCAATCAGACAGAGGCCATTTTAGACGTACCGGATGATATTGTTGCCCATGCTCTTAATGTGGCTCAGGCGGCGATTTAATCTTTTTCTTCCGGTTCCAATTCTGTCCGGTAACATAAATTTGCATGGGTGTGGCAATAAGATCCTCGATCTATGTCTTTGCCGCAATAGAACACTTCTTTGTGTTTTGGTGTTTCAAGAATATAGCGGCAGGAAAATAGAGTTAATTGATAAATTAATAAGCCTGGCGGTTGGGGCGGTACTCTATATCGTTTGGTGTAAGAACGCGGCACGGTCAGTCACCAACCCAATGTTTGTCTCGAACGAGCGATTTTATCGCTGATATTGTTTTTTCTTGTGCGACGCATTTGTCTAGGGCGCGTGACAGTTGAGCTTCCAAGGCGTCAATCCGGTTACGCAATTCAATGACGTGGTCAATTGTTATGGGATCGGCGTGCCTGTCGTCTGACTTATAAGGGCCAATCCATCGAATATCGTTTGACATTTTTTTACTGCGAAATCCGGTCATCGACTTTTCCCCTTTTAGGTGATTGAGCTCGTTCTTTTTCTTGAGCGGCAATTGACATTACCCTTTCATCCATTTCGCTGATTCGATCAAGGATCTCTTTAAAATCGCTATATTTGTCTGCAAAATTGGGAAGCAAAACTCTAACCCGATCTAACCAGCGGCCATGAACGAACCAGCAGCCGCGACTAAAATCGTCGTTTTTGTATTGATATGGAAAGCCGTTATTGAGCATTTCCACCAAAATTTGCCTGAAACGGAAGTTGATGCTTGTTTGCCTGTCTATCGTTTCTTTTAAATTATCTATTTCGGTTCTTTGGTTGATAATTGTTCTTAATAATTCATTTTCTTTTTTTAGCTCTTCCGGCGTCATTATTTTTCTTCCTTTAATAAAACGCGGCTTATTTTATCTATTTCAATCCCAAAATTAATTAATTTTCTAATTATTTTAATTTTGCTTGGTCCTGCGAAAGTTCGTGATTTTACGTATTTAATTTGTTTGGCGTTCAACAATATTTCTAATGCTTGATTAATTTCTTCTTTAGATGGGTGTTTTACGATATCCATCACTCACCCTCCCTCAGTGCGGCACGGGCTTTATTCACCAACATGACGTGATGCTTAATCAGCCAGTCTCGAGCAATTTCTTTCAACGCTTCCCGCAACCGTTTGTTTTCCTTTGTCAGATAATCGTTCAAATCATGCGCCGCCTTGTTATCGGCCAACAATCGGTTGATTGTTGTCTC
>Ga0208618_1000047_pt1 | contig 54337 bp, 51 predicted proteins | sample CryBogCBE18Jul08_FD_184585 | JGI IMG/M metagenome (GOLD analysis project Ga0208618, IMG submission 184585) | Freshwater microbial communities from Crystal Bog, Wisconsin, USA - CBE18Jul08 (SPAdes) | ecosystem: Environmental > Aquatic > Freshwater > Lake | place: Crystal Bog, Wisconsin, USA...
GAACGCGAGGGCTCAATTCCCGTCGGTTTTGAGCATCATTGCGCATTTTGCAGGGCCCTTGGACGAGCTCAAACCCTCAGTAATCGGATAAGATAGACCGTAACGTTTGACATTGCTTGAACACTAGCAAGTGCTCACTTACAAGCTTACTTTGTGGCTTGGCAAGTCAAACTCGGTTTTGGCTCCACATTCAAGAGGTCAGCATGGCTTTTAAGCTTCGACAATTGGCCCCGTTTTTCACACAAAATGCCCTCAAAGTCACTTTGAGCTTGGCTGCATTGAGCTTTGGCGCCAGTGCTTGGTCATTCTCCTTGGCTCACCCCAACTTGCTCAGCCATCAAGGCGAGCCCTTGAACGTTGAAATTGAGCTCTTGGAGTTAAGCCAAGAGGAAGCCACAGCACTTGTGGTCTCGCTGGCCAATGAGAGCGCCTACCAAGCTTCCCACACCGAATGGGAGTCAAGCCTGGGGAGCACTCAGGTGAATTTGACCACCCTCAAAGACAACCGCCAAGTTTTGCGCATTGTGGGTCAAAACCCAGTGAACTCTACCTTTGTTGACTTGTTGCTTGATTTTCATTGGGCCACAGGATCGGTCATCAAAGAAATTGGACTGCTCTTGGACAGTGCGCCAAACAACACCAAAACCGCCTCCACCTCAGCTGAGGTGAGGGTTGTTCAAGGTGACACCGCAGGCGAAATCGCCGAGCGCTTCTTGGATGCTTCAACCAATTTGAACCAAATGTTGGTGGCCCTCTTGCGCTCCAATCCCAAAGCTTTCGTCGACCACAACGTGAATCGAATGATTGCCGGTCAAACCTTGAGCATTCCCTCTGCAGCACAGGCCAATGCCATCTCTGTGGTGCAAGCGCGTGAGGACATCAACCTTCAAAACATCGACTTTGCCAAATACCGTGAAAGCGTGTTGGCCAAAGTGAATGCGCAATCGGCCCTCAACCCCAACAACAAATCGGGTTCTGCCTCAGGCTTGGTGAGCCAAAAAGGCAAAGCCTTGAACACGCCCAGCAAAGACCAACTCAAGCTGAGTCAACCCAACAGCCCATCGGCCAAAACCGCTGATCAACTGTCCAAAGACAAAGAGGCGCAACAAAACGCTCAACGCGCCAAGGAAATTGAAAACAACATCAACGAACTCACGCAAATCGCCAACGAACAAAAGAGCTGGACGCATCGCTTTGAGGTCTTCAAATCCGAGGTTCAGCACACCTTTGGCGCGTTTTGGAGTCAATTGCCAAGCTCTCATTCAGATCTCAAAACATGGCTTCACCACCCACTGGCACCTGTGGTGGGTGGACTGGGTTTCACCATCTTGGTTCTGGTTGTTTTATGGACTTCGCGCAGTCGCACTCCAGTAGGCACATCCGCTGAGACTCAAAGCGATCCACACGAGGGGCTACATTTGGCACCTGAGTTTGAGAGCCACAACCCCTTTGCGCAAGGCATCATGCAAAGCGCCTATGCTCAAGCGCCTCAGTCTCCCGCTCACACCGAGGATCCTCACCCTGATGAGGAGCATGAGCCCCACCGGGAAGAAACTGGCCTGTCAAGCCAACTGCAAGACCACATCAAGTTGGACTTTGACTTGGACCTCCCCCATCTGCATGAACCTGAGCTGGAGGAGAAAGAGACGGCCCATGTGCCCTTTTTACCCACCACGCCAAGCCCACCCGTTGGCAACCCCTTCATCAGCGAGCAAACACCATCGCGTCACAAGGAGGAGGAAAACCCCTTGGAAGTGCGTTTTGATTTGGCCCAAGAGCTCTGGCAAGTGGGTCAACACCACACCGCTCGCGCCATCGTTCAAGAAATTGCCCAACAAGCCACCGGAGAGCTCTTGCACCAAGCACAAGCTTGGCTCGCTCAAAAGGGATAAGGCACAAAGTGAGACGCATTGCACTGGGCTTGAGCTACAGCGGCCAAGCCTACGAAGGGTGGCAGAGTCAGCTCTCGGGTCAAACCCTTCAAGACGCGCTGGAACGAGCACTGGCTCAATTCACGCAAGTGCCCATTCGAACCCTTTGTGCCGGCAGGACCGACACTGGGGTTCACGCTTTGCAACAAGTGGTGCACTTTGATTGTGAGATCGAGAGAGACGACATCTCTTGGGTGCGAGGCACCAACCGCTATCTTCCCAAAGACATGGCTGTGGAGTGGGCCAAAGAAGTTCCTGAGGGCTTTCACGCCAGGAGAAGCGCGCTCACACGCCGCTATGCTTATTGGCTGTTGAGCTCACCCGTGAGACCCAGCCTGGGGCATGAACGCGTGGGCTGGGTGTTTCGACCTTTGAATTTGGAGCGCATGCAAAAAGCAGCTCAAATGCTCTTGGGCACACATGACTTCACCTCCTTCAGAGCGGCGCAGTGTCAATCCCCTACACCCATCAAAACCTTGCTTCAAGCCGAGGTGAGCGAGAGGAGGCTGAGCAATGACAGATCCTATTTTTGTTTCGAATTTGAGGCCAATGCATTTCTCCATCACATGATTCGCAACATCGTGGGTTGTTTGGTGAGTGTGGGTCAAGACAACCACCCCATTGAGTGGCTGCAGGAAGTCTTGAATGCCAAAAACCGCGCAGTGGCGTCCCCCACTTTCGCGCCAGATGGTCTTTACTTTTTGGGTCCGACCTATGACCCCGTCTATGGCATTGCGCGCGTGAATGCGAATTGGGTGGGGTTCATCTAAAATGAACCTCACATGAACGCCCTTCACCCCATCAAAATCTGCGGACTCACCCGAGAGTCCGATGTGCTCAACTGTGTCAAGCACGGGGTCAACGCATTGGGCTTTGTGTTGTACGAGCCCTCCCCACGCTACGTGAGCCCTACCCGTGCAGCCGAGCTTGCAAGCCTCTTGCCCGCCTTTGTGAGTCCGGTGCTGCTCTTTGTGAACGCCAGTGCCCAAACGGTCGCAGAGGCGGCCAAACTGGTGCCTGGAGCCTGGCTGCAGTTCCATGGAGACGAGAGCCCCCAGTTTTGTGAAGATTTGGCCTCCCAATTGGGCAGGCGCTGGATCAAAGCCATCCGAATACCCACAAATCTGCAAGAAAGCGCCCAAGGCCGCGACAAGCTCAGAGATGAGATCGTAAAATATGCCAAGGCGTATCAAAACGCACACGCCTTGCTCCTTGACACTTGGGTGGCCGAGTACGGGGGGTCGGGTACGAGCTTTGATTGGTCCGTGGTTCCCGATGCTTTGGATGTGCATTTGATCGTATCGGGTGGATTGAACCCGCAAAATGTTCGTCACGCGATAGAGACCTTGAGTCCTCGGGTGAGGACACTCAGCGTGGATGTGAGCTCAGGCGTTGAAGAGAGCAAAGGAATCAAGCAAGCGTCTTTGATTGAAGCCTTTACCGCAGCCGTGAGGTCTTGAGGTTCGCCAAGGACTGAGTGCTGCGTCAAGGGTTTTGAGTCGTCACTCAAGGCTTGAGATCCCCCTGTGTTGACCCAGTCACTGCAAAAGTTTAAGCAAGCAGACCCCCCTCGCGCTTGAAAGCCTTGGGTCTACTGAGCACCGTTTTTAATTTGGAGTTTGAATGAGCACCTATCAGCAACCCGATCCCAGTGGCCATTTCGGGCCCTACGGGGGGAGTTTCGTCAGTGAGACACTGACCCATGCGATCAATGAACTCTCTTTGGCCTACGCCAAATACCAAAACGATCCTGCTTTTTTGGCCGAGTTCCACAGCGAACTCAAGCACTTCGTTGGACGCCCCTCCCCCATTTACCATGCCGCTCGCATGAGTCGTGAAATGGGCGGCGCACAAATCTACCTCAAACGAGAGGACTTGAATCACACGGGTGCGCACAAAATCAACAACACCATTGGACAAGCGATGCTGGCCAAGCGCATGGGCAAACCTCGCGTGATCGCAGAAACTGGAGCGGGTCAGCACGGTGTGGCCACGGCCACCATCTGTGCTCGCTACGGCTTGGAGTGCGTGGTCTACATGGGAAGCGAGGACGTCAAGCGGCAAAGCCCCAACGTCTACCGCATGAAACTTCTGGGTGCGACGGTGGTGCCGGTGGAGAGTGGAAGCAAAACGCTCAAGGACGCTTTGAACGAAGCTTTGAGAGACTGGGTCACCAATGTGGAGAACACCTTCTACATCATTGGCACGGTGGCTGGACCACACCCCTACCCCATGATGGTGAGGGATTTTCAAAGCGTGATTGGCAACGAATGCTTGACGCAAATGCCCTCAATGCTAGACGGCAATCAGCCCGACGTGGTGGTGGCCTGTGTTGGCGGGGGCAGCAATGCAATGGGCATCTTCTACCCCTACATCAATCACAGCCAAACGCAACTCGTGGGCGTGGAAGCCGCTGGCGAAGGACTTGACACCTTGAAACACTCGGCTTCCCTGCAAAAAGGAACACCCGGTGTTTTGCACGGAAACCGCACCTACATTTTGCAAAACGATCAAGGCCAAATCACCGAGACCCACAGCATCTCGGCTGGGCTTGACTACCCAGGCGTGGGCCCTGAGCACGCCTACCTCAAGGACATTGGGCGCGCCACCTATGTGGGCATCACCGACCAAGAAGCCTTGGAGGCCTTTCACTACCTTTGTCGCACAGAGGGCATCATCCCCGCGTTGGAGTCAAGCCACGCCGTGGCCTACGCAATGAAATTGGCCAAAACCATGACATCAGATCAATCGATTTTGGTCAACCTCTCTGGGCGGGGTGACAAAGACATCGGAACCGTTGCCGATTTGAGCAACGCTGACTTTTACTGTCGCCCCTCTTGCCGGGGCCAAGAGATCAAGGGTGGCAACGCCTCCATGGTCTCTACAGTGAACTTGGTGAAGGCGGCATCATGAACAAAATTCAAGCCACCTTTGCGCGCCTCAAAGCCTCCTCCAAAGCGGCCCTCATCCCTTACTTGATGGCGGGTTTTCCAAGACCCCAAGACACCGTCTCTCTCATGCACACCTTGGTCGGCTCTGGAGCCGACATCCTCGAGTTGGGCATTCCCTTTAGCGACCCCATGGCCGATGGTCCCGTGATCCAAAAAGCGGGGGAGCTCGCGCTCGAGCAAGGCGTTGGGCTCGAACAAGTTTTTGAGATGGTTCGCACCTTCAGGCTCACCGACGCTCAAACCCCCATTGTGCTCATGGGCTACGCCAACCCCATCGAACACTTTGACATCAAGCACGGCCCAGACGCGTTCGTCAAAACCGCGCAAAGTGCTGGTGTCGATGGCGTTTTGGTGGTGGACTACCCGCCTGAGGAATGTGCTCATTTCGCCCAAACGCTCAGACAAGCTGGTATGGATTTGATTTTCCTCTTGGCCCCCACGAGCACTGCACAACGCATGGAGCGGGTCGCCGAGTTGGCAACAGGCTATGTTTACTACGTGTCCTTGAAGGGCATCACTGGCGCGGCCCATTTGGACACCTCGGCGGTGGAGAAAATGATCCCCAAAATCCGAGAATTTGTCAAAATTCCTGTGGGCGTGGGCTTTGGTGTGCGCGATGCGGTGTCTGCCAAGGCTTTGTCCAAAGTGAGCGATGCCGTTGTGATTGGCACCAAACTCATCGAGCTCTTGCAAGCCCCACCCATCGAAGAGGGTAGCGCTCGATTGGCCAGCTTCATGCAGTCCATCCGGCACGCCATGGACGAAGAAGAGTGAGATAATGCTCTTTATGTTGCCAAATAGGATTTTTCAATGAGTTGGCTTGAAAAACTGCTCCCCCCAAAGATTCAACACACCGACCCAGCTGATCGCAGAAGCGTCCCCGAGGGACTGTGGATCAAATGCCCAAGCTGTGAGACGGTTTTGTACAAATCGGATTTGGAGCAAAATCAAAACGTTTGCCCCACTTGTTCACACCACCACCGCTTGGGCGCTCGCTTGCGCTTGGATTCTTTTTTGGACGCGGAAGGTCGCTACGAAATTGGCCAAGAGGTCATCCCCGTTGATGCCCTCAAATTCAAAGACTCACGCAAATACCCCGAACGCTTAAAGCAAGCGATCGAACAAACCGGTGAAACCGACGCTTTGGTGGTCATGGGAGGCAGCATTCACCAAATCAACGTGGTGGCTGCTTGCTTTGAATTTGACTTCATGGGTGGGAGCATGGGCTCTGTGGTGGGCGAGCGCTTTGTGCGAGGCGTCACCGCCGCCATTGAGCAAAAAGTGCCTTTCATTTGCTTCACCGCCACAGGTGGTGCACGCATGCAAGAGGGCTTGCTCTCGCTCATGCAAATGGCCAAAACCAACGCTGCCCTCACCCGGTTGGCCAAGAAGGGCTTGCCCTACATCAGTGTGCTCACCGACCCCACCATGGGTGGCGTCTCCGCGGGCTTTGCCTTCATTGGCGACTTGGTGATCGCCGAGCCCAAGGCCTTGATTGGTTTTGCGGGTCCTCGAGTCATTGAGAGCACCGTTCGCGTGACTTTGCCAGAGGGCTTTCAGCGCTCAGAGTTTTTGCAAACCAAGGGAGCCATCGACTTCATTTGTGATCGCAGAGAACTCAAAAAGACCATCGCCACGGCTTTGGCCATTTTGCTCAGACAGCCCGCTGACTCTTTGGCCTGAAGCGCGCCCCCTCCCCCACCCTCAAGCCAAAGGCTTTCTTGGGTGGGCGAGTACCATGCTGCCATGCACCGCATAGGGCATTGAAGCGCCACTGAATGCGACCCCTTTTTTCACTCCCATCAACACTTTTTTCTCGCCATGACGCAAACGCCTAACTCCAACCCCGATCACCAAAACGCAACCCCAGAGGATGCACCCAAGGTTGATGAGAACCAGTTGATCGTTGAGCGAAAGGAAAAACTCAAGCTCATCAAAGAAAAAGAGGCCCAAGGCCTAGGCGTTGCGTTTCCCAACGACTTCAAACCCAGTCACAAAGCACGGGCTTTGCATCTTGAGCACGGCAAAGCAGACCCCGAGAGCTTGAAAGCACAGGCGCACTCGGTCAAAGTCGCCGGACGCATGATGCTCAAACGAGTGATGGGCAAGGCGAGCTTTGCGACCCTTCAAGACGACAGCGAGAGGCTGCAGATCTACGTCACCAAAGAAGGGGTTGGAGAGGAGCTCTACGAGAGCTTTAAGCATTGGGATTTGGGTGACATCGTGGCCTGTGAGGGAACCCTCTTCATCACCAAGATGGGAGAGCTCTCGGTGCACGCCACAACCATCAGGCTGCTCACGAAAAGCCTCAGGCCCATGCCCGACAAATTCCACGGCATTGCAGACCAAGAGGTCAAGTACCGCCAGCGCTACATCGATCTCATGATGGACTCAGGAACTCGCGAGAGATTCAAAACCAGAAGCCAAGCCATCACACACTTGAGAGACTTCATGGTTGAGCACAACTTCCTAGAAGTGGAGACACCCATGCTCCACCCCATTCCTGGAGGCGCAAACGCAAAGCCTTTTGTGACCCATCACAATGCACTTGACCAAGAGATGTTCTTGCGCATTGCGCCTGAGCTTTATTTGAAGCGCCTCATCGTGGGCGGGTTTGAGCGGGTCTTTGAGATCAACCGCAACTTCAGAAACGAAGGCATGTCGGTGCGCCACAACCCTGAGTTCACGATGATGGAGTTCTATGCGGCCTACTGGAACTACAAAGATTTGATGGATTTCACAGAATCGCTCATTCGCAATGTGGCTCAAAAAACCCTGGGCACACTGCACCTGACCTATGGACATGGTGACATCGATTTGAGCGTGCCTTTTGAGAGGCTGAGCATCAAGCAAGCCATTTTGAAACACGGCCCCAAAGATGTCCAAATCGATGAGGCCCAGTGGTTCATTCATGCCCTTCAAAAACTCGGACTCAAAGAAGATCAAGACGCTTTGTCCGCTCGCTCCTTGGCGTGGCTACAGGTGAAGTACTTTGAAGAGACGGTTGAAGAAAAACTCTGGCAGCCCACCTTCATTTGCGATCACCCCGTGGAGATCTCGCCATTGGCCCGTGCTAGCGACTCAGACCCCACGATCACAGAGCGCTTTGAGCTCTACATCACAGGGAGAGAATTCGGCAACGGTTTCAGCGAGCTCAACGACGCCATTGACCAAGCTGCTCGTTTTCAAGCCCAGGTTGAGCAAAAGGAGAGCGGCGACGATGAGGCCATGTTCTTTGACCAAGACTTTGTGCGCGCACTGGAATACGGCATGCCACCAACGGGTGGATGCGGCATTGGCATTGATCGCTTGATGATGTTGCTCACCAACAGCGCGAGCATTCGAGACGTGATTTTGTTCCCCGCGTTAAAGCGCGAACACTGAAACGCCCTTGGGGCAGGCTCTGGCTTACTGAGAGCCCAATGGAGGGTTGATCCCAAGAGCTTGCTCTGCGTCTGAGCCACCACCCAGGTGCACTGAACCCTCGGTGCCATCGGTTTTTCTGGACTCACGCTCTTTGAGCTTTTCTTCTTTTTTCTTCTTCTTGGCGAGTTCTCGCTGGCGTTTTTCGTAGTTGTAATTGGGTGTTGCCATGAATCGCTCTGATGTAGGTTGAGGTGATGAAGGTGGTTTGGGGCTCGGTCAAGAGAAGGATCACAGGATTGGATCGACCAATGGCTTGGGGACCACAGCCAAGGGCTTGCACTCGTGACAAAAGAAGGCCAAGCCACCCACAAACCGGCGTTGAGAGCCCAGTCTTCTGGGTTTGTGCAGACCACACTTCATGCAAGACATGGTCTCTCCCACTTTGCCCATCCCTAGGAAGGGCGAACCGTTTTCACGACTGGTAAAACGAAGGCCACTTTGATCGACTTGGTTCTTGCCATTCTTGGTCGCCAAATGGAACTCCTTTGGACAAGGGCGCTCAGTCAATGAACCTTGCTTGACCCTCAAACCGCATCCCAGTCTAACCGGTATTCGTTAAAAATATTGCCCGCAAAGGGTTTTATTATTTTTGACTTGAAATGGATTGTTGTGCGTCAAAGATGGCCTGCCACCAACGCTCTGAGATGGACAGGCGCTTAGCAGCTTTGCAAGGCCCGGTGATAGGCAGGCTCACGCATCAAAGCACCCCAACTGAGTCCTTTGTCATGCCCTTTGAGCGCCAACCTTCTGTGCTCGCTTTCTTCGTTGGCACTCCATTGGTGGGTCAAGAGCGCTTGGGTGAGTTCATCCAAAAAGACATCCAAGGTGGAGTTGGATTTGGCGCCTTTTGTGATCACGCTTTGATTGCAAATGAGCAGCAAGTCGCACCCCGCATTGAGGGCTTTGACCGCAGCTTGAGAAAAGCTCACCTCTTGGCCACCCAACATGCGGGCACCTTGCATGGACAAATCATCGCTGATGATGGCGCCCGTGAACTGAAGTTGCTCGCGCAAGACCTCTTGGAGCCACACGCTTGAAAATCCCGCAGGCATGTGATCGACTCTAGGGTAGACCACGTGCGCTGGCATGATGGAGGTGAGTGAGGAGCCCAACCATCCGTAGGGCAGCAAATCTTCGCTTGCGATCGACTTCATGGAGCGCGCATCAACGGGCATGTCCACGTGCGAGTCCAAGCTCACAAAGCCGTGCCCTGGGAAATGCTTACCGCAATTGGCCATGCCCGCTTGGAGCATGCCTTGCATGAAACTCTTGGCCAGTGCACTCACCACTTGGGGATCGCGGTGAAAGGCACGATTGCCAATCACGGTGCTGTTGCCATGGTCCAAATCCAACACAGGCGCAAAGCTGAAATCAACACCACAAGCCTTGAGCTCACTGGCCATCACATAACCCATGGAGGTCGCGCGGTCCATGGCTTTGAGTGCAGCGTCTGCTGCATGCTTTGAGCCTTTGGCGTTCATCCAAGCTTGCCCCAACTCACCCATGGGCGCCAAATGGGTGAATCCATCGCTTTTGAAGCGCTGAACGCGTCCTCCCTCATGGTCCACACAGATGAGCAAATCCTCTCTCACGTCTTTGATTTGCTCGCACAGCTGCTTCAATTGCTGCCTGGAGTGCCAATTGCGCGTGAACAAAATAACGCCCCCGCACAAAGGATGGCGAAGGCGCTTTTGATCAACCTTGGTCAAGGCCAAGCCATCGATGTCGAGCAAGACGGGGGCATGGTGAGAAAACTGATTTTTCATAAAAACAATTGGATTAAAAAAACAAATGGACTCAACGCGTTGCTCAGTCCATGGGGGTTTGTTCAACCACCACGAAAGAGACCGCATACTCGCGCTCGTCGCTGATGCTCACCTGAGCGCTCAGTCGCCTGGACTCAAACCAAGGCTTGAGCTCACCCAAGACACGCACCATGGGCGCACCGCTGGGTGCATTCACGACCTCACAGGTGTGCCAAGACATGGGCATCCTGAGCCCCAAGCCTATGGCCTTGCTGAAAGCCTCCTTGGCGCTGAAGCGTGTGGCCAAAAAGGATACCCCACGCTCTGGCCAACGGGCTCGGCGAGACTCGAAAATCTGCATTTCTTGAGGCGTCAAAATCTTGTTGGCAAATCGCTCTCCATAACGCTCTAAAGAGGCGCGAATCCTGGATATCTCGCACACATCGGTGCCAATGCCAAACACCCGAGTGCCTGCACTCATGATTGGACCTGTGAGGATGTTTGCGTCATCTGAGACAGATAAAGCTTCACGGCTTGCTCATACCCCACCTCCAGTGCATCGGCCATGAATGCGTGCCCAATGGAGAGCTCAAGCACGTGGGGCACGTGAGCGAGAAAGGATTGAACGTTTTGTGCATTCAAGTCATGCCCGGCATTCACACCCAAGCCCAAAGCGTGAGCCTCATGGGCGCAGTCGGTGTAGTCACGCAAGACACTGGACAAGGCCTCTTGCAAGTCTTTCTTGGGGGTGGGTTGATCGCCCAATCCCCTGGCGTCATACTGGGGCCAAGTGCCCATCACGCGCGCAAAGTCTTTGGCGTACTGCTCGGTGTAGAGCTCCACCCGGTCCGCTCCAAGCTCCTTGCAGTGGTGCATTTGGGAGGGGTCGGGATCCAAGAACAAACTCACCCGAACCCCGTGTTTTTTGAGCCGCTCAATGATTGGCGCCAAGGCGGCCGAGTCACGCGGAAAACTCCAACCGTGATCACTGGTGAGTTGAGATTGTGAGTCGGGCACCAAGGTGGCTTGGGCGGGCAGATGACGCTCAACCAAGGGCATCAAATTGTGAAATGGGTTGCCCTCGATGTTGAACTCGCGCCCCACCCATTTCTCTCGCATCAAGAAGGCCAGGTCCTCAACATCTGATGCACGGATGTGTCGTTCATCGGGCCTGGGGTGCACGGTGATGCCGTGTGCACCCGCGCTCAAGCAAAGCTTTGCAGCCCTCACCACACTGGGCACACCCAATGCTCTTGCATTTCTGAGCAATGCCACTTTGTTCAAATTGACGGACAAAGCAGTCTGCTCAGTGGAGCTCGATGAGGGGGTGATTCGCGGCTGGACTTGCATAAAAGATGTTCAGGATTCGAGGGTGTTGGAGGAGCTTGTGATTTTGAGCAGGGTCAAGGGGTACACTGTTTTAGGCATTGAGGGCTTGTACATCGATCATGAATTGTCGCGTTTTAAAAGGCACTCCCCCTCCATGATAGTGAATCATTTGCCTCATTTGCGACTGTAGTGCCAAACGGCTCTCATTGTCCAATTGCGCACACCAGCGAAGGGTGTGCAAGAGGTCAATGTCACCTTGCAAACTCTCACTCAAGGCGAGCCACTGCGAGCCCAAAAGAGCCAACTGATGGGTGGGAGATCTCTCAAGATCCATGAGGTTCAGACCTGCCTCGGGGTGCAAGTGATAGAACGCGTTTGGGCTCAACGCCTGAAGACGAGAGCCCTCGTGATCCAAATCGGGAAGGAGGCCCAAGTTTTGCAGCACCAAGAGCTCAAAGCTTCTGAGCAATGGGGCAATGGCTGCATCGGCGCCGCTGGACAAAATCTCCACCACTTGCCCATACAGGTCAAAGATCTCGGGGTGAGGATCATCTCTGGCCAAGAGCTTCAAGAGCAACTCATTGGTGTAAAAACCGGCCAAGAGTGCCTCACCCTTGGGCAGTGGGTGAGCTGCGATCCACTCGGCCTTGGAGAGGGTTCTCACCTCGCTCTCGCCGCGGTAAGCCAGGCTCAAGCGCTGCAGGGGCATCAACACGGATCGGAAATTGGAATGAGGCTTTTTGGCGCCCTTGGCCAATAGGGCCACGCGGCCCGATTTGCGGGTGAAGACCTCGAGCACCAAACTTGACTCACTCCATGGGTAGCGGTGCAGCACAAAGGCTGGCTCATCGCTGATGAAACTCTGCGCTGAACTCTTACTCGTAGCCAAAGCTGCGCACCCGCGCTTCATCGTCGGCCCAGCCCGATCGCACCTTGACCCAAAGTTCCAAAAAGACTTTGGCTTGCATCAAGTGCTCAAGCTCGTGGCGAGCCTCGGTGCCCATGCGTTTGAGTTTTTCGCCTTTTTCTCCAATCACCATCGCTTTGTGGCCTTCGCGCTCGACCACAATGGTGGCTGCGATTTTGACCATGCGGCTGACGGTTTTACCCGCCTCTTCCTCAAAGCGATCGATGATCACGGTGGACGTGTAGGGCAACTCATCGCCCGTCAAGCGAAAGAGCTTTTCGCGAATGATCTCACTGGCCAAAAACCTCTCCGAGCGATCGGTCAACTCATCGTTGTTGTACCACCAAGCTTGCTCGGGCAAGTGAGTGTCACACAGCTTGATCAAGCGGGCCACGTCTTTTGCATTTTTGGCGGACATGGGAAACAAGGCCTCAAACCCATGCTTGTCTTGCATCTCTTTGAGCCAAGGCATGAGTTCTTCTTTGTGCGTGATGTGATCGATCTTATTGGCCACCAAAATCACAGGGCAATTGGACTTGAGCAGCGAGAGCACTTTGGCGTCTCCGGGATAAAAATGCCCAGCTTCGAGCACAAACAAAATCAAATCCACATCGCTCACTGCACCCAAAACCGTCTTGTTCAAGGAGCGATTGAGGGCATTGTTGTGATGGGTTTGAAAACCCGGTGTGTCCACAAAAATGAGCTGGGTTTGACCCTCGTTGCGAATGCCCGTGATGCGGTGACGGGTGGTTTGTGCTTTACTGGAAGTGATGCTGATTTTTTGGCCCACCAGCGCATTCATCAATGTGGATTTGCCCACATTGGGGCGCCCAACGATCGCCACCAATCCAGCTTTTTGAGGTCCTTTGGGGCTCTCGTCTGGCTCGGCTTGCTCGCTGGCTTTGTCACCACCCTCAGGCGCCTTGATCAACTCTTGACTCAATTGGGTCAGCCAATCTTCTGAGTGCTCACCACTGGCTTTGGAAGGCATCGATGTCGACTTCGCACCCGCGGTTTTTTGACGCTTTGGGGGCGTTGAAGTCAAGGGTTTCATAATTTGTTTTCTTCGATCGTTTTGAGCATTGCTTGTGCAGCCACTTGCTCAGCAGATCTCCTGGAGTTGCCGATGCCACGCTCCATGAGAGAGAGCTCAGTGACTTCACACTCAACGTCAAAGGTTTGTTGATGTGCAGCACCCAAGATCCCAATGACGCGGTAGATGGGCAACTTGTAGCGCCTGGCTTGGAGCAACTCTTGGAGCTCCGTCTTGGGGTCCTTGGAGGCCGCTTGCATGCTGGGGTTGATCTCAATGGGCTCAAAAAGCCTGAACACCAAATCCTCGGCGACTTGATATCCACTGTCGAGAAAAACCGCACCGATCAAGGCCTCCAGTGCGTCGGCCAAAATGGAGGGGCGTCGCTGTCCACCGGACTTCATCTCGCCCTCCCCTAGGCGAATGAGCCCAGACAAGCCCAAGTCCAAGGCCAGGCGGTGCAAGGTGTCTTGTTTGACCAAATTGGCCCTGACTCGAGAGAGATCGCCTTCGGGCAGATCGGGGAGCGCGACAAAGAGCATTCTGGAGACCGCCAAATTGAGCACCGAGTCACCCAAAAACTCGAGCCTCTCGTTGTGCGTGGCGCTGAAACTCCGGTGCGTGAGCGCTTGCTCGAGCAACGCACTTGACTTGAAGCCTAACTTTAGGCGTTCAAGGAGTTCGAGGTGCGAGGGACTGAGTCGAGAGGTCATGGAGAGGGTCAATCAAATCCGCCAATGCGCTTTAAGTTCCCAAAATTCATCCACACATAGAACGCACGCCCCACGATGTTGGCATCTGGCACAAAGCCCCAGTAGCGTGAATCCAAAGAGTTGTCTCGGTTGTCACCCATCATGAAATAGTGACCTGGTGGAACTTTGCAAATCACACCTTCAACCGTGTATTGGCAGTTCTCTTTGAAGACAAAGTCATCCGCGCCAGCCACAAAGGCGGGACGCTCAGGCTCGTTCAATATTTTGTGATCCACCAAAGGGCCTTGCGCATCTTTGGGGTCTTGTGGGGGCAACCACTCTTCGTACTGTTTGATGTAGCGCAAAGCGTCTTCTTCAAAGAAGTCGGGAACCGACTCCTTTCTGATGGGCACACCGTTGATGGCCAATTGTTTGTTCAAGTAAGAGACCTCGTCTCCAGGCAATCCAATCACGCGCTTGATGTAGTCCACGCTTGGGTTGGGTGGGAAGCGAAACACCATCACGTCTCCACGCTTGACAGGCGAGCCCTCGGTGATTTTGGTGTTGAGCACTGGCAATCGAATGCCATAGTGAAACTTGTTGACCAAAATCAGGTCTCCCACCCACAAAGTGGGGATCATGGAGCCAGATGGAATCTTAAAGGGCTCAAACAAAAAGGAGCGCAAAATGAAGACCACCACAATGACGGGGAACAGCCCAGCGGTCCAATCCAACCACCAAGGCTGGCGAAGGACCTCGGCTTGTTTGGCTTGCAAATCGATGGGCTCTTGAGTGATGCCCATTTGGCTCAACTGATCTTGCCGCAGGGCTTCAGTGGCCGTGAGCGCAAGTGCTGCTCTTTGCCGTGCAGGTGCAAAAACAAATTTCTCCAGCACCCAGTAAACGCCCGTGACACACGTGGCCAAGAAAAGCAAAAGCGCAAAGTTGCCCTCAAAAAGCCCCAAATACCACGCACCAATGTAGGCAGCAAAGCTTGCCAAAACAACCGAAGTCAATATAGGCATCAATCTTCCACCTGCAAAATCGCCAAAAACGCTTCTTGCGGAACTTCCACAGCGCCAATTTGTTTCATTCTTTTCTTTCCAGCTTTTTGCTTTTCAAGCAATTTCTTTTTACGCGTGATGTCTCCACCATAACACTTGGCCAGCACGTTTTTCCTCAGCGCTTTGATGGTCTCACGTGCAATGATATTAGCACCAATCGCAGCTTGAATGGCCACGTCAAACATCTGACGCGAGATTATTTCCCTCATCTTTGCAGCCACCGCACGACCCCGGTACTGAGACTGCGTGCGGTGAACAATGATGGACAGCGCGTCGACCTTTTCGCCGTTGAGCAAGATGTCCACTTTGACCACATCAGAGGCCCTGTACTCTTTGAAGTCATAGTCCATGGAGGCATAGCCCCTGGAGACGGATTTGAGTTTGTCAAAGAAGTCGAGCACGATCTCGCCCAAAGGCATGTCGTAGGTGAGCATGACTTGACGACCGTGATAAGCCATGTTGAGCTGAACGCCGCGTTTTTGATTCGCCAAGGTCATCACCGCACCCACATACTCTTGTGGCATGTACAAATGAACGGTCACTATGGGTTCGCGAATTTCTTCAATTTTGCCTTGATCGGGCATCTTGGAGGGGTTCTCCACCATGATCAACTCACCATCGGCTTTGAGCACTTGGTAGACCACGCTTGGAGCGGTTGTGATCAAGTCTTGGTCGAACTCGCGCTCGAGACGCTCTTGAACGATTTCCATGTGCAAGAGACCCAAAAAGCCACATCGAAATCCAAAACCCAAAGCCTGTGACACCTCGGGCTCAAATTGCAAGGACGAGTCGTTGAGTTTGAGTTTTTCCAAACTGTCTCTCAACTGATCGTATTGATTGGCCTCAGTGGGGTACAAACCCGCAAACACTTGAGGCTGGATCTCTTTAAAGCCTGGCAGAGCTTGTGTTGCCGTGGCACTCGCGCCCCCTGAGCCCAACTTGATTTGGGTGATGGTGTCTCCCACCTTGGCCGCTTGCAACTCTTTGATGCCAGCGATGATGTAGCCCACCTCACCCGCCTTGAGAGAAGTACGGGGCACGTTGGCCGGTGTGAACACACCCAAATTGTCCGCATTGTAGGTGGCCTCTGTGGCCATCATCTTGATGCGGTCTCCCTTGTTCAAGCAACCATCGACCACTCGCACCAACATCACGACGCCCACATAACTGTCAAACCAACTGTCCACAATCATGGCGCGCAATGGGCCGTTGGGGTCGCCTTTGGGATGGGGCACGCGAGCCACAATGGCTTCTAAGATTTCATCAATGCCCATGCCCGTCTTGGCAGAGCACGGAATGGCATCCGTTGCATCAATGCCGATCACGTCTTCGATTTCGTTTTTGGCGTTCTCGGGATCTGCCTGTGGCAAATCCATCTTGTTGAGAACGGGCACCACCTCCACACCCAAGTCGAGCGCGGTGTAGCAATTGGCCACCGTTTGCGCCTCAACCCCTTGGCTGGCGTCGACCACCAAGAGTGCGCCCTCACAGGCCGACAAAGAGCGCGAGACTTCGTAGGAAAAATCCACGTGTCCGGGTGTGTCGATCAAATTGAGGTTGTAAGAGATGCCGTCTTTAGCTTTGTAAACCAAACATGCGGTCTGAGCCTTGATGGTTATCCCACGCTCTTTTTCGATGTCCATGGAATCCAAAACTTGTGCACTCATCTCGCGTGCCTCAAGTCCACCACAACGCTGAATCAAACGATCGGCCAAGGTGGATTTGCCATGATCAATGTGAGCAATGATTGAAAAATTTCTGATGTGGTTCATCAACGGAAAGACTTAAGTGATTGAAATTAAACGCTTGGAGCATAAAAAAGGGCGCGTCAACTTGTGACGCGCCCGGAACCAACAATCTATGGCAACTGCGATAGTTGGAACTTCATTGTAGGCAAAATTGCCCAAGTCCACATCGCCCAAAATGCCTTTTACAGATCGTTGCCGGACCGCAACACGAATGTTATTCACAGTTTGTGCACAATTGTACATGAATAATCTGCGAACAACTTGTGGGTGAGCTGTGGAGTAATGGTGTGGAAGACTTCATTGTAGGGATTTAGTGCTAATTGGAGCTCACTTGGACTCAAAGCTGAATCTTGAACTGAAAATCCTTGGTTTTTCTTGTAATGATTAATGACTATTTTTTATGGGTTGAGTTGTCTGACATCAATTTCAAGGAGGGCTGAAAAAAAATTAAAAAAAAGATTTTTAGTCCCTTTTTTACGTCAATACCCCCATGAAACACTTAGGCATTGAAGGGTATTGAGGGCCCCGGGCATCTGGGGTCAAGACCCCAAATGCCCGACTTTGACCCATCCCCTTTGAGAAAGGGGAGCCCTCATTTGGAGAGTCGAATGATGGCGTACTGGGCCCACTCACCACGCTTGAAGAGGATGTTGGTGGCTTTGGACTTGTCAAGACGAGCCAAGGTTTGTTCAAACTCTTTGATGGATGAAATCTCCACATTGGCCAAGGCGAGGATGACATCTCCCTCTTTGAGTCCAGCTTTGGCAGCAGCCTCCGTGGCTTGCTCCACACGCACACCGCCTTTGACTTTGAGCTCGCGCTTTTGAGCCTCACTCAAATCGCTCAGCACCAGCCCCAAGCTGCTCAAAGCTGAGGAGCTGGGTTTGTTTTTGTTGTTTGAACTGGAGCTCTCTTGGGCTTGTTTGCTCTCGTCCTCAAATTCACCCACCGTGACGGTGAGATCCTTTTCTTGGCCGCGCCTGAACACCGTCACCACACTCTTGGAGCCTGGCTTGATGCCACCCACCAAACGGGGCAGATCAACCGATTTGTCGATGGCTTTGCCATCGAACTTGATGATGATGTCTCCAGGCTCAATGCCCGCTTTCTCTGATGGGGAGCCGGGCTCGACTGCGCTCACGAGCGCGCCTTGAGGTTTGCTCCAGCCCAATGACTCGGCGAGCTCCTTGCTCACTTGGCCAATTTGCACGCCAATTTTGCCGCGTTGTACACGCCCAATGCTTCGCAACTGATCGCTCACGCGCAACGCCTCATCAATGGGAATTGCAAATGAAATGCCCATGAAGCCACCAGAGCGCGAGTAAATTTGACTGTTGATGCCCACCACTTCCCCGCGCATGTTGATGAGCGGGCCACCCGAGTTGCCTGGATTGATGGCCACATCCGTTTGGATGAAAGACAAGTAATCGCCCGTGTCACGCTGCTTGGCGCTCACGATGCCAGCGGTCACGGTGTTCTCCAAACCAAAGGGAGAGCCAATCGCCATCACCCACTCGCCTACCCTCAACTTACTCACATCTCCAGTGCGCACAGCAGGCAGGCCCGTGGCATTGATTTTCACTAGCGCCACATCCGTTCTCTTGTCTGCACCAATGATTTTGGCCTTGAACTCGCGCTTGTCGGTGAGCGTGACAATGACCTCATCGGCACCTTCAACCACGTGCGCATTGGTCATGATCAACCCGTCTGCACTCAACACAAAACCAGAACCCACTCCTTTGGGTTGCTCCTCCATTTCAGGCGCTCTTTGATTGGGTCTAGAACCCTTGGGTGCATTCGGTGTGTTTGGAGTGGCTCCAGGTGCGTTGGGGAAAGGGACCCCAAAAAAACGCCTAAAGAGCTCTTGCATCTCTTGATCGGGCTCACCCTGTCCATTGGAGGTGGAGGGGCGCGTGGCCACTTTCTCAAGGGTTCGGATGTTCACCACTGAGGGTCCAACCAAGTCAACCAAATCGGTGAAATCAGGCAATGTTCGAACTGTGGGAGCAGACGCTGCGGGTGCACTGGATTGAGGAGCTTGAGCCTGCGCTGAGGAGGAAATAGGACTTGCAGCTTGTGCAAAGTCCAAGGCACACACAATCGCCAAAGGCATCAGTCCAATGAACACCCTCAGAGCCTTTGAGGGGCCTTGTACACACTTAGAAAAAAGCATTGATATCTCCAAAAAATCGAATGGATAGGCCCCAAGTGTGACAACCACGCCTGCTCAGCCTCTTGACACCCAGGGGTCAAACGCCAGAGCACACTTGCTCACATGAGACGACTCGCAAAGATGCACCTCACAAATGAGGTCGCATGCATGGAATTACAAGAGGCTTGTTGGCAAAGGGTTCCCCACGACTCATTCAACGCAGGTGCCCTGCCAAGAGATGACAGGCTCGGCCAAAAATCCATCGGGACCTTTTGACACAATCGAAGGTTTATTGCACCCAGCCCAAGCGGCAAATCACCCTGATGGGCCAATCAAACAAATCGCTTGAAGACCAAAGTGCCGTTCGTACCACCAAAGCCGAAATTGTTTTTCATGGCCACATCAATCTTCATGTTTCTGGCTGTGTTGGCGCAGTAATCCAAGTCACACGCCTCATCGGGCTTGTGCAAATTGATGGTTGGTGGACTCACCTGTTCGTGCAAAGCCAAAACGGTGAAGACGCTCTCAATGCCGCCCGCGCCACCAAGCAAATGACCTGTCATCGACTTGGTGGAATTGACCACCACCTTTTTGGCGTGATCTCCCAAAGCAGCCTTGATCGCTTGCGTTTCATTGGCATCTCCAAGTGGCGTGGAGGTGCCGTGCGCATTGAGGTAATCAACCTGATCTGCATTGATGCCTGCATTGTGAAGAGCATGGTTCATGGCCCTCATGGGACCATCCATATTGGGAGCGGTCATGTGGCCTGCGTCTCCGCTCATGCCAAAACCGGCCAATTCAGCGTAAATGCGAGCACCCCTGGCCTTGGCGTGTTCGAGCTCTTCAAGCACCATGACACCCGCACCCTCTCCAAGCACGAAACCATCGCGATCGGCATCCCAAGGTCTTGAGGCCTCGGTGGGTGAATCGTTGCGAGTCGATAAAGCGCGCATGGCTGCAAAGCCACCCAAGCCCAAAGGAGAGATGGTGGACTCGGCGCCACCGGCCACCATCACATCGGCGTCGCCATACTCAATGAGTCGACCTGCCATGCCAATGCTGTGAAGGCCTGTGGTACAGGCTGTGGCCATGGCCAAATTGGGCCCTTTAAAGCCAAACTGAATCGAGACATGCCCAGAGATCATGTTGATGATCGAGGCAGGTACAAAAAATGGGGAAATGCGCCTAGGCCCACGCGCGGTGAGCTCAGCGTGCATGGACTCAATGAGGGGCAAACCACCAATACCAGAACCAATCAAGCAACCAATTCGGGTTGCCAATTCATGATTCAAAGCATCTTTGGTGGGAATTCCAGAGTCCACAACGGCCTGCATGGCCGCCACGATGCCAAAGTGAATGAATGCATCCATTCCCCGGGCATCTTTGGGAGAAATGTAGTCATCGAGCTTGAGTCCCTTGACCTCGCCAGCAAACTGACAAGCAAAGGCGGAAGCGTCAAAAGCCTTGATGAAATCAATGCCTGACTTGCCATTGAGCAAACTCGACCATGACTCGGCGACGGTGTTGCCCACTGGGCTCACACATCCAAGCCCGGTCACAACCACGCGACGTCGGGTCATGCCATTTAACTTTCTGGATTAACTTTTTTGATGAGCCAATGCGTAATCGATGGCGTTTTGTACGGTGGTGATTTTTTCCGCATCTTCATCAGGGATCTCAATGGCGAACTCGTCCTCCAAAGCCATCACCAATTCAACGGTGTCCAAAGAGTCAGCACCCAAATCGGCCACAAAGGCTTTTTCGTTGGTCACTTGTGACTCTTCAACGCCGAGTTGCTCAGCAATAATTTTCTTCACACGTACTTCGATATCACTCATTTTTTACTCAGAGGTTGTAATGGAGTTTAGATTTTAACCGAAAAGAACCAATTATCAGCAGACCACAACGCGGAAGTTTTTTGTCACATTCAACGCGTTTTTTAAGCCTTTAAGTTCTCATTTTGTTGACCCGAACATGAAAAAGTTCTGCGCAGTGCAACATTTGGGCAGAACTCAAGCCATGAACATGCCGCCGTTCACATGCAGCTCTTGTCCGGTGATGTAGGAGGCCTTGGGGTTGGCAAGGAAGCTCACCGCATTCGCCACATCTTGAACCGAGCCCAAATGGCCCAATGGAATTTGCGCCAAAAGTCCTTGTGTTTGCGCCTCAGAGAGCTGTCCCGTCATGTCGGTTTGAATGAAGCCTGGCGCCACGCAATTGACGGTGATGGAGCGACTGCCCAACTCTCGCGCCAATGAACGCGTCATCCCTGCCACGCCCGCCTTGGCTGCAGCGTAATTGGATTGACCCGCATTGCCGCTTGCACCCACCACGCTCGTGATGTTGATGATGCGCCCATAGCGTTGCTTCATCATGGGGCGAATGGCCGCTTTGCTGAGCCTAAAGACTGCACTCAAATTGGTTGCAATCACTTGCTCCCAATCTTCGTCCTTCAATCGCATGGCAAGCATGTCCTTGGTGATGCCTGCGTTGTTGACCAATACATGCAGGCCACCCAACTCTTGGGTGACTTGATCGATCACATCCTCGCAAGCCTTTTTATCGCAAACATCCAAGACAACACCCTTGGATTTTCCAAAGCCACTCAAGTGCTTGTTGATTTGCTCAACACCACTTGCGCTCGTGGCAGTTCCCACAACCGTGTAGCCCTCTTGGGCCAAAGACAAGGCAATCGCAGCACCAATGCCTCTAGAGGCTCCAGACACAAAGGCGACTTGACCTTCAATTGAAATCGTACTCATGGGTTACACCAATAAAGTTGTTTTAAGGGTTTCCAAATCGGCTGGGTCCTTCAAATTGAGCGCTTGCACATGAGCATCGATGCGCTTGACCATGCCACTCAAAGCTTGACCTGGACCACATTCCACAAAAACCGAGCAGCCAAAGGCCTTCATGGCTTGGATGCACTCCACCCACCTCACGGGCTTGAAAGCTTGTCGGAACAAAGCATCTTTGATCTCTTGAGCGGAGTTGGGCGTTTGCACGTCCACGTTATTAAAAACCGGAATTTGAGGTGTTTTGAATTCAGTTGACTCTAGTTTTTCAAGCAAGCGGTGTGCTGCTGGCGCCATGAGTGAGCTGTGAAAGGGTGCAGACACAGGCAAGGACAACGCACGCTTGGCACCCAAAGCCTTGACCTCTAGACTTGCCTTCTCCACTGCAGCCTTGTGGCCTGCGATCACCGTTTGCATGGGGTCGTTGAAATTCACCGCTTCCACCACTTGGCCCATCTCTTGGCTCACGCGCTCACAGCACGCCTTGACCGCTTGAGCCTCCAAACCCAAAACCGCGGCCATGGCGCCTTCGCCAACGGGCACCGCATCTTGCATGGCCTGAGCCCTAAAGCGCACCAAAGGCAGGGCCTGTGAAAGCGTCAACACACCACTGGCCACCAAAGCCGCATATTCACCCAAAGAGTGGCCGGCCAAGGCTTGTGGAGAAACGCCGGTTTCCTTCATCCAAACCCTATAAAGCGCCACATCAGCGGCCAACATGACCGGTTGTGTGTTGGTGGTAAGGGCCAAAGTTTCTTTGGGCCCATCTTGGATGAGCGCGCCCAAATCAAACCCCAAAGCCTCGTTGGCTTCGCTTAGGGTTTGCACAACTTCGGGGTGCGTGGACCAGGCATCCAACATGCCCACAGACTGAGAGCCTTGGCCCGGAAAAACAAATGCGATGGACTGATGATTCGACAAAACAATGCTCCTAATATTTAACCAGGACCGAACCCCAAGTGAAACCGCCACCGACGCCTTCAAGAAGGAGGTTTTGTCCAGGCTTGATGTGACCTTGCCTGACACCCCAATCCAGGGCCAAAGGAATCGAGGCCGCAGAGGTGTTGCCATGGTGCTGAAGTGTCAAAATCACTTTGTCCATGGAGAGTTTTAATTTCTTTGCTGTGGAGGAAATGATGCGCACATTGGCTTGGTGAGGAACCAGCCAATCGATCTCTGTGTCACTCATGTGCGCCTTCTCCAGCACCGCTTTGGCAGTGTCTTCGAGCAACCCGACGGCCAATTTGAACACCGCTTGGCCATCCATCTTCAAGAGCGGGTCGCCCATGACCTCACCCCCGCTCACGTGTCCAGGGACACACAAAATGCCTACATTTTTACCATCAGCGTGGATATCGGTTGCGAGAATACCGGGCTCTTGACTGGCCTCGAGCACCACCGCTCCTGCACCGTCCCCAAAGAGCACGCAAGTTGTTCGATCGTTGAAGTCCAAGATCCTTGAAAAAACCTCAGCCCCCACCACCAACACTTTGCTGGCGGAGCCCGCGCGAATCATGGCATCGGCCACACTCAATGCGTAGATGAAACCCGTGCACACCGCTTGCACATCAAAGGCGGGAAAGCCTTTGGGGCTTGTGTCACCGTGCTCTGCTGCATCCCACTCTGAGAGCTTTTGCTGCAAGATGCAAGCCGTGGAGGGAAACACCATATCAGGGGTTGATGTGGCAACGATGATGAGATCAATGTCTTTTGCGCGCAACTTTGCAGCTTGCAAAGCATGAATACAAGCGTTGAGCGCCAAATCACTGGATTTGACACTTGAGTCTTGAACAAAATGTCGCGCCTCAATGCCCGTTCTCTCGATGATCCACTCGCTAGAGGTCTCAATGGAGCTGCGCGCCAAGCGTTCCACCAAATCTTGATTGGTCACGCGCTGAGGAGGTAGGAAGCTACCGGTGCCTGTAATTTTTGAAAATCTTTGCATTAAAACATTCAAAGCAACGCGTCGGATTTGACCTCTTCGAGCAAGAGATTTTGCGCATGCGCAATTCGCGTTCGAACTTTTTCTAAGAGTTGATTCTGAGCAGCATCATACGCTCTGTTCAGAGCGGTCTCAAAGGCCAAGGCATCCGCTGCTCCATGGCTTTTGAAAACCAAGCCTTGAAGGCCCAACAACGCTGCCCCATTGTGTCTGCGATGATCCACACGGCGCTTAAAGCGCGAGAGCACCGGATAACTCACCAAGGCTGCAAACCGCGTGAAGATGCTTTGCGCAAAACCTTCTCTGAGCAAACTGCCCACCATCCAAGCCAAACCTTCGCTGGCCTTCAAGGCCACGTTGCCCACAAAGCCATCACACACCACAATGTCGGTGGTGCCTTTGAAGATGTCATTGCCCTCGACGTTGCCATAGAAGTTCAAATCTCCAGCCAAACTGGCTGCGCGCAGCAACTCAGAAGTCTTTTTGATGACCTCATTGCCTTTGATGACCTCTTCGCCAACGTTCAAAAGACCCACAGTGGGCTGGGCCTTGTTTTGAAGCACGGACACCAAGGCCGAGCCCATCACCGCAAATTGAAGCAAGTGAGCAGGGGTGCAATCCACATTGGCCCCAAGATCAAGCATGGTGGTAGCACCTCCAGTGACATTGGGCATTTGACCCGCAATCGCAGGGCGATCAATGCCTTCCAAGGTTTTGAGGACGTAGCGTGCAATGGCCATCAAAGCGCCGGTGTTCCCAGCAGAAACCGCAACATGTGCTTTGCCATTTTTAACTTGCTCAATGCACACGCGCATCGAGGAATCTTTTTTGCGCCTGAGGGCTGTCTCAACGGAGTCATCCATCTCGACCATTTCGGAGCATTCGATCAAAGTGGCCCGGTCATGGTGCCAAGTTTTGAGCACACCGGGCAAACCCACCAATAGCAATTGGGCATCTGGGTGGTGATGGAGGAATTTTTGGCAGGCCTCTAATCGGACTTTGGGCCCATGGTCTCCCCCCATCAAATCGACGCACACTGTGGTCATAAGGGCCTGGCGTAATGTTGGGTGGGATTTGGGCTAAACGAGGTCGTCAAGCTCATCATGAAAGCACAAGGCCCTGTTTGCTCAGAACATTCCAAGCATAGGGCCTCAAGCATCAATTCAAAGAATTAAGCTTCTGATTTGGTTTTGATCACTTTGCGACCACGGTAAAAGCCTGTGGGGCTCACGTGATGTCTCAAGTGTGTTTCACCCGTGGTGGGCTCAACAGCAATGCCAGGCACATTCAATGCGTTGTGTGAACGGTGCATGCCGCGCTTGGAGGGAGATTTTTTATTTTGCTGGACGGCCATGTCAGGCTCCTAGACTAGAAAAGGGTTAAACGGTTGAACGCGAAATGCTTGGAAGCACTCTGGCGTACTGAACCAATGATTATAGCTCAAAGCGCTAAACTTGGCCTCTTTTTGTTTTGAGCTGAGCCAAAACCGCGAAAGGATTGGGTTTTTCTGAGCTCGCATCCGATTCAATGGAGGACTCAGAGTGTTGCGCCAATGAAACAGGGCAGGTTTCATGCATGGCCACCAAGGGCATGGCCATGATGAGTTCGTCCTCAATCAACTCCATGGCATCAAAGGCTTGGCTCAAAACCAGCACATCGTCTTCGAGCTCATCGTCCAACGCCAAGGCCGCCGCCTCATCCAATGCGAACCTGAATTGGCGCTGAGCATCCAAGTTGCAAACCACCGCAGACAAGCAGCGCTGGCAGGTGAGCTCAATGCTCGTTTGCGCTTGCAATGTGAGCCCCAGTTTGGCCACCAAGGTTTGAGGCACTGCCAATCGAGTCGCGCGTGGCTCTGAGACCAATTTGGTCACCTCCAAGGCTTGCATGTCGGGCTCTCCCAACAAAGACCACTTCACCCGAGGCGAATGCGCCATGGCTTGCGCACTTTGGGTTTGCTCCAAAGACAAACGCGGCAAGTCATGCAACTCAAACTCGCCCTCCAGTTGGATGGCGTCTTGTGCAAACTGAATCAAATTCAATCGTCGGGGAGGAAATTCAGTACTCAAAAGATTCAATCGATGAAGCCAGGGGCGTGGGTTGAAAGGGAGCCTCTACGAAGCCCTTTGCACTTGAGGGCGCTTAGGTTCAAAGACCAAGCACAAACTCAAAAGGTTCGACACGCTATCATAGGCCCTTGCAACCAAGCCCTCTGTCGTGCCTTGTCAATTCAACGCTGTAGTCTAGCACTGCACCCTTGGTGAGACATGACATTGAGCTCTTGTGCACCCACGCCTTCTCTCACGCCCAGTCCATGACAAACCCCTCCATTGCCCCCAACCCCCAGCGCACTTTGATTCTCGCCTCCACCTCTCGCTACAGGCGTGAGTTGATGGAGCGTTTGCAGTGGCCCTTCGAGGTCCAATCCCCTCACGTTGACGAAACCCCAAAGCCCAATGAAACGCCGCTGGATTTGGCCCTTCGACTGGCTCAAGCCAAGGCACTCGCTGTGAGCCGCATGCACCCAAGCGCCTTGGTGATCGGCTCAGACCAAGTGGCGGACCTCTTGGGTGAGCCTTTGGGCAAACCTTTAAGCCACGAAGTGGCCACTCGAGAGTTAGAGCGCATGAGCGGGCAACAAGTGCTCTTTCACACAGCGGTTTGTGTGAGTTGCTTGGAATCAGGGTTTTTAGAGGTGCAAAGCAGCTTGGTTCAAGTGCAGTTTCGCCAGTTGAATCCTGCAGAGATCGAGTCCTATTTGCTCAAAGACCAGCCCTACGACTGTGCGGGCTCCTCCAAGAGCGAATCGCTTGGGATCGCTTTGGTCGATGCCATCCAAAGCGATGACCCAACGGCGCTCATTGGATTGCCTTTGATCAAAACGCTGGCTCTTTTGAGAAAGGCAGGCCTGAACGTTTTGGATCGCACTTGAATGTGCGTCTTGATAGCGCCATTGCGCCACACCCCTTCAATGGGAATTTATTTTTTTAAACGACTGCAGGACAAGAACACATGAACAAAGGGACTTTGTATTTGGTGCCCACACCCTTGGATTTTGGCACCACCTCAGAGGTGGCGCTGAGCGCATGGCTGCCCGATGAGACCATTCTTCAAGCCTCACAGATCACCCATTGGATTTGCGAGAACGCCAAATCCACACGGGCTTTTTTAAAGCGAGTGGGACAAGTGCATCCTTTGATCAAGCCCATTCAAGAGCACATCATGGTTGAACTCTCTCACGGCGTGCACAAAAAGGGCGACCACCAAGGCCACAACGAAAGCCGTGAACTCCTCTTGGCAGCACTCCAAGGTCACCCCATGGGGCTTGTGAGCGAAGCGGGCATGCCAGCCATTGCCGACCCAGGCTCCTCGGTGGTGAGGGCCGCACATCATTTGGGCCTTAAAGTGAGCCCGTTGGTGGGCCCCATCTCCCTCATGCTGGCCTTGGCTGGCAGCGGCATGAACGGACAAAACTTCAGTTTTGTGGGCTATTTGCCCCAAGCCCAAGAAGCAAAAATTGAACGCATCAAATATTTGGACCAGTGGATCAAGAAATCTGGACAAACCCAAATCTTCATCGAAACGCCCTATCGCAATGCAAACTTGATGATCTCACTCATGAGTGTGCTTCACCCACAAACACGCTTGTGTGTCGCAAGCGGCTTGGGGCTGCCCTCACAGTGGATCGAGAGCCACTTGGTTCAAACTTGGAAGGACAAAGGCCTTCAAGCACCGAGCAACGAGCCCTGTATCTTTTTGCTTGGGAACTGAGAACCATCCGCACAAAAAAAAGGGACCCAGTTCATTCACTGAGGCCCCTTTTTAGTTTGAGCTCAAAAGACTCAAGACAAGTGCATGCCTTTGGTGAGACTTTGAACCACTGCGCCACCCAAAGCTGCTCCAAATCGCTTGGCAATGCGCTCTGCGACATTGTCTTTGCGGGTGTAGTCCACCACGTCTTCGGCTTTGACCACTTCACGGGCCACGTAATCTAGGCTACCCAAGTGATCGGCCAATCCCAATTTGATGGCCTCCTCTCCGGTCCAAAACAAGCCCGAAAACATCTCTGGGGTTTCCTTGAGCCTTTTGCCACGTCCCTCTCGCACCACTTGGATGAACTGCTGATGAATTTGCTCGAGCATGGTGAGCGCAAATTCTTTTTGTGTTTTGGACATTGGACTAAAGGGATCCAAGAATCCTTTGTTCTCGCCCGCGGTCAAGAGCCGTCTCTCCACACCGACCTTGTCCATGATGGAGGTGAATCCAAAACCATCCATCAACACACCAATGCTGCCCACGATGCTTGCTTTGTCAACGTAGATTTGATCGGCTGAGACGGCGATGTAGTAGGCTGCCGAAGCGCTCATCTCTTCCACCACCGCGTAGACAGGCTTTTTGTGCAAAGCCTTTAAACGACGGACCTCATCGTTGATGAGACCGGCTTGAACGGGAGAGCCTCCTGGGGAATTGATGAGGAGCACCACCGCTTTGGCGCTGTCCTCTTCAAACGCGGCTCGCAATGCCTCCATGACCGAGTCCGCACTGGCCTCGGTATCTGCAGAGATCTCACCCCTGATCTCAACCACCGCAGTGTGGGGCTGATTGCTTGGAGAGGACACGCCTTCTTTGTAAAAACTCACCACCAAGGTGGCCACGATCAAAAAGAGCCAAGCAAAGCGAAAGAAATTCTTCCACCAGCGCTCCTTTTGTTGTTCATTGAGGGTGGCAAAGGCGAGCTTTTCCAAGGTCTCTCGCTCCCAGCCTGAACCCACATTGGGGGTGACAGGTGCATTGGACGCGGCAACACTTGGGGCAGCAGCACCGGGGTGTTCAGCATCTGTGGGCTCGTGGGATGAGGGCTGATCGTTCATGGGCTAGGGGCTCTCATGTAAAAAATAACAACAAATATGGGGATGGCTTCAATTGAGCTCATCAGGTTTTTTAAGATTGTACTGAGTAAGCCAATAAACAGCCTCATCTTTTTCAATCACTTCAATTTTAATGAGCCCACCCCTACAAGGCCCGCCCACACACTCTCCGCTTTCGGGGGAATAGGTCGCGCCATGGGTGGCACACAAGAGCCACTGCCCCTCGGCATCAAAGAAATGATTTTCTCTGTAGTCCATCTCCATGGCAATGTGCGAGCAGCGATTGAGGTAGGCTTGAACCTCACCCTTGAAGCGAACGGCAAACGCTCGGCAAGTTTGTCCTGCATAAACCACATCAAATCCTTGCGCCAAACCGCCGTTTTGAAGGGCCTCAGAGGGACAAAGGTAAACGCCTCCCTCGGGCTCAAGGGGCTCATCGCCTGGAAAAATCAACTTGTCCATTTGACCTCTTGCCTCTTCATGCCCTAGGCGTGCTGCTTGAACCAGGAGGTCAACTCAGCGGTGCTGTGCGCCAAAAACAAGGGCTCATGATCTTTGAACTCATGCACCCCATGCGCCCCAAAGCTCACCGCAACGCTGGCGCAACCCGCTCGTTTGGCCATTTCCAAATCGTGGCTGGTGTCACCCACCATCAAAGTTTTATCTGCACTGACACCCAAAGATTGCATGAGCTCGTGCAGCATTCTGGGGTCGGGCTTGCCAGCCGTTTCATCCGAGGTCCTCGAATCATCAAAAAGGCCTTTGAGCGTGGTGTCCTCCAGCACTGCATTGAGCCCGGAGCGGCTCTTGCCCGTTGCAATGGCGATGAGGTATTGATTCTCTTTTAACCACTCAAGCATTGGTAGTGTGCCCTCAAACAACGACAGCCGAGCCTTTCTCTCTTGGTAATGCAGCCGGTAGCGCTCGGCCAGTGCATCGTACTTGTGCTCGGGCACATCGGGTGCGGCGTGGGCCAAAGCCCTCAAGAGCGGCATGCCAATGACGTAGGAAGCATCCGCTTTGCTTGGGGTTTTGCCTCCCACGTCGCTCACCGCGCGCTGGATGCACTCGGTGATGAGCGCAGTGGAGTCAAACAAAGTGCCGTCCCAGTCAAAGGCGATCAAATCAAAACGCCGCCGCGCTCCAGTGAGGCTTGAAGACATAGAATTTTTCTTTGAAGTTTGAGCCCCAAGCACCACCACTGAGCGGGGCTTGGATCACATCGTGTTGCTGAACTGGCTCTATTTTAAATGGGTTGCTTTTGGGCCATGTCCACAAAAGCTTGGAGCTCATCGGACAAAGGACACTCCAATTGCACGAGCTTGTTGGTCGTGGGGTGCATGAATTTGAGCCTCCAAGCATGCAAGAACATCCGCTTCAAGCCCAATTTTTGCAACTCTTTGTTTTGATCGTAATCGCCGTACTTCTCGTCTCCAGCAATTGGGTAACCCAAGGAAGAGAGGTGAACCCTGATTTGATGGGTTCGCCCCGTCTTGATGGTCACCTCCAAGAGTGAGTAGTTGCCGATCAACTTGGCCACCTTCACCAAGGTGATGGCCCTCATGGCGCCTGGGTCATTGAGTCCAACCACGCGCACCCGTCGCTCGCCTTCTTGGGAGCCATTGGCGAGCAAAAACCTCTGCAAGGGCAGATCGATGACTTTGCGATTGGAGGGCCATTGACCCAAAACCAAAGCCAGGTAAGTTTTACCGGTCTCGCGGTCTCTGAACTGATCTTGCAAATGCTTCAACGCGCTTCTTTTTTTGGCGACCAACAAAATGCCAGAGGTTTCCCGGTCGATTCTGTGCACCAACTCCAAAGACTTCAAAGCTGGGCGAGATTGGCGCAACTGCTCGATCACGCCAAAACTCACGCCTGAGCCCCCATGGACGGCCACGCCAGAGGGCTTGTTGATGGCCATCATGGCGTCGTCCTCCATCAAAATGGGGAACTCTTTGGCTGGAATGAGTCCAGTTTGTTGGGCAATTTCCTTTTGCAAGGCATTCTCAGAGGTGCGAATCGGGGGAATTCGAATGTGGTCCCCAAGCTCGACCCGGGTTTGAGCGCTTGCACGTCCTTTGTTCACACGCACCTCACCCGAGCGGATGATGCGGTAGACGTGGGTCTTGGGCACCCCTTTGAGGTGGCGGAGCAAAAAATTATCCAGGCGCTGCCCCACCGACTCGGGGTCGACTTCGATAAGTTTGGCGCTTGGTGTGCGATCAGGCTCTGAGGGACGTATAATGTGATTCACCAGTTTGTGCGTTCTAGAAATTGATTTGATGCTTCAATTAGATCACGTTCGGCGCCCAACTGCGAGGTCGATGCCCCGAGAGGCCCCGTTGTATAGACTCCAACTCCAAAGAAGTTGAGGTGGTACACGCCCCAATCGGTCGAGCCGATGCCCATAGAACACAGATACGGAATTACTTGAGTTTGATTGACCAATCCCGGTTGACCCAATCAAACGGATCTTAGCGAGAGAAAGAAATTTAAGATGTTTTTGGCCTTGTTGATGCTGTCCCTGATCTGCTTTGGTGTGATACCACAAGCAGCACCACGGCTTGCTCGCGAGCGCTTGGAAACTTTTCTCACTTGGAGCGTGCGCGTCTTTCGAGCGCCCACACGCCCTTGGCAACTCGCTCCTGTCCACGCGCCCAACACTAGCCCGCGACTTTAAAGGTCTCGTGCGCTCTAGTCTCAGCGGCAATTCCCCTCGTTCTTGGTATTGACTTTTGGCATCGTTGGTCCGTCATGGGCCTGTGATGATTCAATGCAATAAAAAGGACCGCATCATGAAACGGATGCTTATCAATGCCACCCAGTCAGAAGAAAGAAGACTGGCCATCGTGGACGGACAAAAACTACTTGACTACGAAATCGAAATCGAAGGTCGAGAGCAGCGCAAAGGCAACATTTACAAAGCCGTGGTCACCCGCGTCGAGCCCTCTCTAGAGGCTTGCTTTGTGGATTACGGTGAGGAGCGTCACGGCTTCTTGCCCTTTAAAGAAATCTCCAAGCAGTATTTCAGCTCCAACATCTCCCCCAGCCAAGCGCGCATACAAGATGTGATCAAAGAAGGTCAAGAGCTCTTGGTCCAGGTTGAAAAAGAGGAGCGCGGCAACAAAGGTGCAGCGCTCACGACTTTTGTCTCCTTGGCTGGACGCTATGTTGTGCTCATGCCCAACAATCCAAGAGGAGGCGGTGTGTCTCGCAGGATCGAGGGCGATGACCGCGCCGAGCTCAAAGAGGCCATGGACCAATTGGAATACCCCCAAGGCATGTCCATCATTGCCAGAACCGCTGGCATTGGGCGCACAGCGCCTGAGCTTCAGTGGGATTTGAACTATTTGCTCAAATTGTGGACCGCCATTGACGGCGCAGCCAAATCGGGCAAAGGCGCCTTTTTGATCTACCAAGAATCAAGCTTGGTGATCCGCGCCATTCGCGATTACTTCAACTCTGACATCGGCGACATTTTGATCGACACCGATGATATTTTCGACCAAGCCCACCAGTTCATGTCTCACGTCATGCCTGAGCATGCGAGCAAGGTCAAGCGCTACAGAGACGATGCACCACTGTTTAGCCGCTTCCAAATCGAGCATCAAATTGAGTCCGCTTATGCAAGGACCGTCAATTTGCCAAGTGGTGGCGCCATCGTGATCGATCACACCGAGGCCTTGGTCTCTGTGGACGTGAACTCAGCGCGTGCCATTCGTGGTGGAGACATTGAGGAGACCGCAACTCGCACCAACTTGGAGGCCGCTGAGGAGGTGGCTCGCCAAATGCGTTTGCGTGACTTGGGCGGCTTGATCGTGATCGACTTCATTGACATGGAGGAGTCTAGAAACCGCCGCGAAGTTGAGAACCGCCTGCGTGACTCTTTGCGCCAAGACCGCGCTCGAGTGCAGTTTGGCACCATCAGTAAATTCGGCCTCATGGAGATGAGTCGCCAACGTCTACGCCCCGCTTTGTCTGAGGGCGCCTCCATTCCTTGCCCAAGGTGTGGTGGCTCAGGCCACGTGCGTGACACCGAGAGCTCTGCGCTTCAGATTTTGCGAATCATTCAAGAAGAATCCATGAAGGACAACACAGCCGCCGTGCACGCTCAAGTGCCTGTGGAAGTGGCCTCCTTTTTGTTGAATGAAAAACGCACCGAAATTGCGAAAATCGAGCTCAAGCAACGCATCAGCGTTCTTTTGGTGCCCAACAAAGCCCTGGAGACGCCCAACTACAAGCTCGATCGCCTCAAGCATGACGATCCTCGCTTGGAGAACATGGAGGTGAGCTACAAGATGGTGGATGAGGTGGAGGATGTGACCGCTGTGACACGTCGCTCACAAGAGCCCACCAATCGCCAAACCCCAGTCATCAAAGGTGTATTGCCTGATGCTCCTGCACCTTTGGCCGAAGCCAAGCCCAAAGCGCCAACCCCAGCAGCTGCAACGCCTGCAAAAGAAACGCCAGCCAGTCCTGGTTTCGTGGGATGGCTCAAGTCCTTGTTTGGCTCCAAAAAGCCTGCACCCGTTGAAGTCGCCCCTGCACCAGCTGCTCCCGCAGGCAAGAAAGACGAAAAGCGTGAGCCAAGAGATGGCCAACGCGGTCAACGCGGCCGAGGCGCAAGAAGAAACGACCGCTCTGATCGCCCAAGCAAAGGTGAGCCAAGAGGTGAGAGCCGCCAAGACGGCAAGGACTCATCGATGGATGACAGAAGCAAAGAGCGCTCCGATAACCGTCAAGACGCACGCTCTGAGTCTGAGCCACGCAACCCAAGAGGAGGCGATCGCCCCTCTCGCTCCAATCGCAATGAGTCTGGTGACAGACGCCATCAAGAATCGACTCCAGAAGGTCAAACCCCATCCAGCGCTGAAGGGGACAGACAAGCTGAAGCCAATACCACGTCTGAGCGTCCACGCCGCGAGCGTCAAGAGCGCAACCCCGATGGTGCACGTCGTGAACGAGGATCAAGACGCGGAGAACGCGGTCCTCGCACAGATGAGTCCGCCTCCAATGCGGCTGAGCAAGACACCCAAAGACAAGAGCACGCTCAAGAAACTCACCCCGATCAAGGTGCTGCCAATCCAGCACCTGAGACCAGAGAGAAGCGCTCGCGAGACCGCTATGGACGCGATCGCCGCGAGAGAAACAGCCCTAACAGTGATTCAACGCCTCAAGCTGGCTCAAGCGCTGAAGCTCCAAGCGATCAAGCAGCACACACCGGCGGGTTTGAGAGAGCTGAGAGTCAAAGTTATTTTGAAACCAGGCAGCCTCAGCCCCAAGCTGGTGATCACGCGCAAGCCACAAGCCGCGAGCTAACCACCAATGCAAATGCACAAGATCACAGAAACGCTGCTCGCGTGGATCAACATGCACCTGCTGCTAGCGCAACTGCTCATGCAAGCGAGAGCTCATCCGCCTCTGACTCCATGCCCAAAGTCGGCCATTACGATTTGCCCGTTCAAGATTTGATGGCCATGACGGTGTCCTCCAATTTGCAATGGATTCAATCCGATGCTCAAAAGGTGGCCCTTGCTCAGCAAGCCATCAAAGACACACCCAAGCCCGTGCGCGTGCCTCGCGAGAGACCTCCCGCAGTGATCTTGGATGCAGGTCCATTGGTGCTGGTTGAGACCAAAAAAGATTTGACCCAACTCAAATTCCCATTCAACTAAAGCGCCTTACCTGGCAGGGTCCTCCAAGGGCTCCTGGTGTTCTACCAGGGGCCCTTTTTCTTGGGGGCAAGAAAAAGTGTGGGTGATCTCAAAAAGTAGGGGCGTGGGAATCGTCTCATTCGCCAAAGCGCTTTGGCCCTCGAGCCCAAAGGCTCACATTCAAGGTGTGAACCAAGTTGAGAGGATCTCTCAGCAAAGTGAATTGAGAACCCTAAAGCTCGGTCATGAACCAGGGATCATTGCGACAAAAGGGCTGCTTTGCGCCAATACTCACTTGCTTTTTGCATCTCCGAGCGCTGCTCGCACAACTTGGCCAAGGTGCACCAGGCGCGCGCTTTGAGGGCATTGGACTTCAACCTCGGGCCGCTTCTCTCAAGAAGCTGTTGCGCTTTGCCCCACAAACTGTGATGCAAACAAATTTGACCGCACAAGTATTGCAACTCAGCCACTTGTTGATGGGCATTGAAAGCTTGGTCCACCCAAGTGAGCCATGAGAGGTCTGGGTGCAAAGCAAACAGTGCGTTTTCAATCAAACTCACCAAAGACTGGGCTTCCTCTTGTGTCAAGGATGTGGGTTTCAAAGCGTATTGCTTCCAAACCGGAGTGACCCATTCAAGCGCCATTTGGGCCTCACCGCCCAAATTCAGCAACCTTTGGCTGGCTCGAACGCACAACTCCACCGTCATGCGCTCTTGCCGCTCAAAAGCACTCCAAAGTGAGCGCAAATGCTGCGCATCTTGACTCTCATTCAAGCACGCCAAAATCAAACTGCGCATCAAACTTTGAGAGACCGCGGCTGAGAACGCGCCGTGCTTGGAGAGCAGCCTGGCCGTATCGAGCGCGCGCACGTTGTCCCCCATGAGGCGCTGTGCTTTCAAGCGCAGCCTGAGCGCCAAGGTGCGCCTGGCCACCCCAGGACCCATTTGATTGAGCCACTCCAGGGCTGCTTGTGGATCGTGATCGGCCAAAGACCACCGAGTGGCCATCAATTGACTGGCCTCTTGGAGGACCATTTGCCCTTGGCTTTTGAGTTGTGCACCACTCAAAGTGGCACTTCTCAAATGTCTCTCACGCGCCGCTTGATCCCTCAAGGCGTGCGCCGATTCTGCAGCAATCAAATGCAACAATGAACCAATGTGATGAAGTTCAGATGCCTCTAGCCCCTCGCCCATGTGAGTGGTGGTCATGGTGCGCAAGATGGCAAGCGCCTTGGAGGCCGCCTTTTGAGATCGCAAAAAACGACCGGCCAGCAGCAAAGACAAAGACTCAACCACGCCACGCTGCAAAGCGCGCTCTCTTTGCTGGGCTCTCCACCGCTTGGCCAAGGAGGGCATCTCAATCAAGACACCAAAGGCGCGAAAAATCGCATAAATCAAGACAACACTACCGACCCACAAAAGTAGGGCCAAATTCAAAGACACATCGACCCGGTAGGGCGGAAAAAACAAAGTCACCAAACCTTGTTGCGTGCCCATGAAAAGGGAGCTCGCCACAGCAACAGCAAAGAGCGCCAAAAACCAAAATGCTGTTTTCATGTCATCGGCTCGCTTGTGCGTTGACCAAAGCGCTCAAAGTCTGCTCCAGCCTGGGCACATCGAGGGTGTGCAGGTCTTTCTCGATTTGCTCCAAAGCGCTTTGAGCGATTTGCGTGTTTTTATTTTTCAAATCAAAGTAGGACTTCACTTGCACTTGAACGGCACCGATGTCCTGTCTTGCCGCGTCCGCCTGCCTCGAGAGCAAGGCCAAGCGAGCATTCAAGAGCTTGAGCTTCAAATTCTCTCGAATGAAAAAGCCTTGCTCAGGAGACACCAAAGTCGCCTGTGGGTTGTCGATTTCGCTCACACGGACCAAACCCTTAAAGCCATCCCAAAGGTTTTGGATGAGACTCTTCAAAAAGCTTTGAGACAGGGTCTCCACCCAAGTCGCAGGCTTGGCCACGTTTGTTGTTGCGCCAGCCGAGCCAAGGCTCTCTCGCTTGGAGCCCACTTCATTGGCAAGTGGCATGACATCCAAGAGGTGAACCACCTGATCAATCTCAATCAACAAATTGGGGGTATCGGCCAAGGCGGTTGATTTGATTTGATTCAAATCGTGTTTGACCGCGGCAGACAAAGCCGCAAAACGAGGTGAAGACAATTTGGTGAGCTTTAAATCGGCCACTCTGAGTGTTTCAAGCAAAGGCTGAACACTACCCGTCATTTGCGCTTGCTGTTGGGCCAAATGCACGGCAGACTCCAGCTCATCAAGGGTGTTTTCATCCCTGGAGCGCGTGAGCGTTTGCATCAATGCTTCGAGTTGGGTGCGTTGAAGGGCCACCTCAGAGAGCTTGCCATCGGTCAAAGACAAATGTGCTGCCGTCTCGCGCGAGAGCTCGCTGGCCTCTTTGGCAAGTCCCTTGGCCTCTTGCGCCAGCTCTGATGTATTGGCACTTTGTTTGGCGAGCAACTCTTCAATGGAATTGAGCTTCATCCAAAGCAGCAAGCACCCCAGACAGGCCAAGAGGGCCAGCGCCCAAGCAAAGCGGCCCAGTCCCAGCGATTGCCACAAAGGCATGGTGGGGGTGTTGGGCGGCAAATGTTCCGTGCTCGGCGCGCCTGAGACGGTTGCTCCCTGGGGCTTTGGGTCTGAAGGATCTGGTGTGGGAGCGGATGTGTTCATTGAAATGATTTTAGTGAGACCAGGAGATCTTCTGTCTGTGGGCGTGACCGCACAACAACACCAAAACCCAAGAGCTCGAGTTGTTTTGCAATTCTTTCATGGGTGGCGAGTGCTTTGGCGCTTGAAAACTCAACCCCAGGCAATAAACTCGCCAAATGTTGGGCCGCTTGAGAGCTGGTGAAAAGCCAAACGCTTTGGTCGCGCAAAGCCTCTTGGGCCATTTTGATTTGAGGCTCTGCCCATCTTGGAGCACCCCTCAAATAAGCCACCACAAATTGAACTTCAACCCCTTTGGCTCTGAGCTGTTGAGCCAAATAGGCCCGCCCAACCCCGGCATCCTCTTGCTCTGCTGATGCAACCTGTGCCTCAAAAGCAATGCTTGAATCCCCTCCTTGAGCTTGTCCTCCTCGCACCACCAGCACACGCTGCCCCGCTTGGATGCGATCTTGAACCCGAAGCCACAATTGATCGGTGTCCCAAATGCCAACCGATTCGTCTGGAATTTGAATGTTGGAGAACTCAACCCCTTCTCTGATCAATGCAGCTCGAGTCCCTGGACCCGTCGCCCAGCACTCTGGCAATGGGCAAGGCAATGGCGGGCGGTGGGCGAAGAAATGCTGCACCGCTTGGGGACTGACAAACATCACCGATTGGTATCGATCGATGCCCTGCCAAGCTTGCAAAACCAAAGCACTGTCGTGGGGCTCAGTGGTATCGATCAAAGGCCAGTGGCGCAAATCAAACCCCTCATGCTTGAGGGCTGACTCCAAAGGATGGACCGCTTCTTGAAGCAATGGCCTTGTGATGATGACCGTCTTTTTTGTCATGATCCCAAAGCCCCGGAAACATCAAGTGGTCAAAGCCTTGGCGCCTTGTGCAATCAGCATGGAGGCCACCTCTTGACCCAAGGCTTGCGCTTGCTCGGTATTGGCAACTTCGCGCGTCAAGCGAGCTTGAACCAATGGGGCGTTTGATTGCACATCGCCCCAAGCAGCCCTGAGTGTGAGGTACTCTCCGCTGAGCGTTGCATAGGCTGCCAATGGCATGGAGCAACTCCCACCCATGGTGCGACTGACTGCACGCTCTGCAGCGACGGCCAACCAAGTGCTTTGATCGCTGAGCGCCTTCAAAGCCTCTTGAATGTCTTCTCGATGGGCCATGATCTCAATACCCAATGCACCTTGACCGGCGGCGGGGAGCATTTCTTCGGGCTCAAAAATGGCGCGAATGCGCTCAGACAATCCAAGCCTTTTGAGGCCCGCAGCAGCCAAGACGATGCCCTGATAAAGACCTTCGTCCAACTTTCTCAGCCGGGTATCTAAATTTCCACGCAAAGGCTCGATGTTCAAATCGGGCCTGAGCGATTTCAAGAGCACTGTTCTTCTCAGGCTTGAAGTCCCAACGGTGGCGCCTTTGGGTAAATCGTGAAGGCTTGCGTAATGGGGAGATACCCAAGCGTCCCTGGGATCCTCACGCTCCATCACACAACCCAGTGCAAATCCAGGGGGCAACTCCATGGGCACGTCTTTGAGGGAGTGAACGGCCAAGTCGGCTTTGCCAGACTCCAAAGCCACTTCAAGTTCTTTGACAAACAAGCCCTTGCCACCCACTTGACTGAGCGCACGGTCCAAAATTTGATCGCCTTGCGTGGTCATGCCCAGCAATTCAACAACGTGACCCGATTGCTCCATGAGCGCTTTAACGTGCTCGGCTTGCCATAGTGCCAAGCGACTCTCACGCGTGGCAATGGTGATCAAAGCGTTGGGGGAATGGGGGGAATGCGTATTCACCAAAGGATCCTCAAAGGTTTGTTTGATGACTCATATTAACATGATCAATTGCGGAACAATCTCATGCCACCAAGGACTTCAAAGGCACATTTGGGTCTGAGACTTGGGCTTGAGAGGGGGAGATTTTTTGCTCAAACATTTTCTTGGCCATCATGTGATCCATGGGTGAATTGACCGTCTCTACACACTGCAGGACATCTTGCTTGTAGTGAAAGAGTGAGAAGCTTTGGGCGTTTGCACCTGGTCTCTTGACTTGGGTCAGCTCGGGCTCAAAGAGACCCACCATCTGCAATCGCATGGCTCCTTGTTCAGACCAAAACCAAGGGGTTGGCTGGTACTTGGTGGCTTGACCACACAAGTTTTGTGCAGCAATGCGAGCTTGATCGTTCGCGTTTTGAATTGACTCCAAGCGAAGCGATTCACCGTTTGCATGGTATGGAAAACGCGTGCAGTCACCAATGGCCCAGACACAAGGGTCAGAGGTTCTCAGGTGCTCATCCACCACCACGCCTTGCGAACACTTCAAACCAGCTTCAAGCGCTAGCGTCTCCTCGGCCACGGCACCGATGCCCAAGAGCACACACTCGGTGTCAATGTGACCTGTCTCCAACTCAATGCGAGTGAGTCGATGGCCCTCAAACTCAAAACCCTTGATGTTGGCTTGCATGCGAATGTCAACACCTGCGCTCAAATGGGTTTGCAACACGTGCTGTGACAACTCAGGAGAGATCGAGCGCGCAAGCAACCTTGGAGCAACTTCCAAGACGGTGACTTTTTTACCCAAAGCGTTGAACGTTGCTGCCAACTCCAACCCAATGAACCCGCCCCCAATGAGGGTGAAAGAGGAGAGGTGCGAGAACCGCTCTCTGAGCGCTTGAGCATCCTTGGCCGTTCTGAGAAAGTGGACGTTCTCAGTTCCTTTGGCTATGCTTGGAAGCGTACGGGCACGTGTTCCCGTGGCGAGCACCAACTTGTCATATTGAAGCACCAAACCAGAGCTCAAGTGAATCTCTTTTTTGGCCACATCCAAATGCTTGGCAGGATTGGCCAAATGCACCTGGATGCCATGCTGATCAAACCAAGTCTGGGCTTTGATGGTTTGAATGCTCTCTTCGGGATTTTTAAAGTAGGCTTTGGACAAGGGCGGGCGTTGATAGGGGAGCACATCCTCCTCACAAACCAAATGGACGTTGGGGCCTTGACCCAGCTCAACCAATGAAGCGCACAACTGAGCAGCAGCGTGCCCACCACCAACAATGACAATAGTCTCTGATTGCATTTGAGAAGAACCTTTTGAACGTTAAAGAACCCAAAGCCAGTTGAGTCCGTGCACCCTATTTTAAAGGCGCATTGAGCACTCCACGAATTGAGATCCCTGGGAGACATTGCAAGCTCAAGGGGTATGGATGAATCGCTGGGAAGTTGTCAGTGCACAAAAAATTGGCACCAAGGCATCAAATTAACGCTTAAGCTTTGACTTGGGTTTGTCGAAGCGCCTTAAAATACCCAAATGTCTACAAATCCACTCGAAAACAAGGCTCAAGCTTGGTCGGCTTTATTCACCGAACCCATGAGCGAATTGGTACAGCGCTACACCTCCAGCGTTTTCTTTGATCATCGCTTGTACAAAGCCGATATCCAAGGCTCCTTGGCTCACGCACAAATGCTTTGCAATGTTGGCATCTTGAGCCAAGCCGATTGGCAGGCCATCGAAAAAGGCTTGCTGCAAATTCGACAAGAAATTGACGACGGACAATTCGAGTGGAAACTCGCTTTGGAGGACGTTCACCTCAACATTGAGGCCAGGCTCACTCAACTGATTGGAGACGCTGGCAAGAGGCTTCACACCGGTCGCTCACGCAACGACCAAGTCGCCACCGATGTGAGACTTTGGCTCAGAGATGAGACGCAAGAAATCATTGAACTTCTTCAAGCGCTTCAACGCGCGTTGCTCAGTGTGGCGGAACAACACGTGGACGTGATTCTTCCTGGCATGACCCACTTGCAAGTGGCTCAGCCCGTGAGTTTTGCTCACCACTTGTTGGCCTACCTTGAGATGTTTGCACGCGATGAAGAGCGCATGCGAGAGGTCAAAAAACGCACCAACACCCTCCCCTTGGGCGCTGCTGCCTTGGCTGGCACCAGCTACCCCCTTGACAGAGCTCAGGTTGCCAAACTCCTTGGGATGGTCAATGCAAACGGTGAGCCACAAATCTGTCAAAACAGCTTGGATGCTGTGAGCGATCGTGATTTCGCCATTGAGTTCACCTCTGCGGCAAGTCTTTTGATGATCCACATCAGCCGCTTGAGTGAAGAGCTCATCTTGTGGATGAGTCAAAACTTTGCTTTCATTGAACTTGCTGACCGCTTCACAACGGGCAGCTCCATCATGCCGCAAAAGAAAAACCCCGATGTGCCAGAACTTGCCAGAGGAAAAACCGGGCGAGTGGTGGGACATTTGATGGGACTGCTCATGCTCATGAAGTCTCAACCCTTGGCCTACAACAAGGACAACCAAGAGGACAAGGAGCCTTTGTTTGACACGGTCGACACCGTCAAAGACACCTTGCGCATTTTCAGCGAAATGATTGCAGGTGAATGGGATGAGTCTTCACAAAGCAGGCTCGGAGGCCTCAAGGTCAAGGCCGATCGAATGAGACAAGCCACCCTCAAAGGCTATGCAACAGCAACCGATTTGGCCGATTATTTGGTCAAAAAAGGCTTGCCATTCAGAGACGCTCACGAGTGCGTGGCCCATGCGGTCAAGGAGTCCATGGCGCTTGGCGTCGATTTGTCAGCGTTGCCTCTGGAAAAACTCAAAAGCTTCAACGCAAGCATTGAAGCCGATGTGTTTGAGGTCCTCAGCTTAGAGGGATCGATGAATGCGAGAACGACCCTGGGAGGCACTGCCCCCGAGCAAATTCGAGCCCAAATCAAACGTCACACCCTGCGACTGTCTGCCTCATAAAGTCCACAGCAGCTGATGCAAGCCCAGGGGCCCTCAGCTCAATCTTCAAAGGAGAACCCCTTGAGCGTCATCACCAGCATTGAAGACTTGCGAATTTTGGCCAAACGCCGAGTTCCCAAAATGTTCTACGACTACGCCGACTCTGGCTCATGGACCGAGAGCACCTACAAAGCCAACGAAGAGGACTTCAAGGGCATTCAATTTCGCCAACGTGTCGCTGTTGACATCAAAGTCAGGAGCACCCAATCCCACATGATTGGTCAACCGGTTTCAATGCCCGTTGCAATTGCGCCCACTGGGCTCACCGGCATGCAACATGCCGATGGAGAGATATTGGCAGCCAAGAGCGCCAAAGCCTTTGGCATTCCCTTTACCTTGTCCACCATGAGCATTTGCTCCATTGAGGACGTTGCGCAAGCGACCCAAAACCACCCCTTTTGGTTCCAGCTGTATGTGATGAAGGACCGTGACTTCATTGAGCGGTTGATTGAGCGCGCCAAGCAAGCCCATTGCTCCGCTTTGGTCCTCACCTTGGATTTACAGATTCTGGGCCAAAGGCACAAAGACATCAAAAATGGTTTGAGCGCCCCTCCCAAATTGACGATTTCAAACATGATCAACTTGGCCACCAAACTGCGCTGGTGCATGGGCATGTTGGGCACCCACAGAAGAGAGTTTGGCAACATCGTGGGACACGTCAAGGGTGTGGAGAACATGAGCTCACTCTCCTCTTGGACCGCTCAGCAATTTGATCCTTCTCTGAACTGGAATGACGTGGAATGGATCAAGAAAAAATGGGGTGGCCCATTGATCTTAAAAGGCATTCAAGACGAAGAGGATGCAAGGCTTGCGGTGAACTCCGGCGCCAACGCCCTCATTGTCTCCAACCATGGCGGCAGACAACTCGATGGCGCTCAGTCCAGCATCAAAGCGTTGCCACGAATCGTCCAAGCGGTGGGCCAAGACATTGAGGTTCACATGGACGGCGGCATCCGAAGCGGCCAAGACGTCTTGAAGGCGTTGGCTTTGGGCGCCAAAGGGGTCTACATTGGTCGCTCCATGCTCTATGGTCTTGGGGCCATGGGTGAGCGTGGCGTCACCAAAGCATTGGAACTCATTCGAAACGAACTCGATTTGAGCATGGCTTTTTGTGGCAAAACAGATGTACAGCAGGTGGACTCTTCAATTTTGCTGCCGGGCTCTTTCCCTCCCTGGGCCTGACGCAAAGTCCATCAAACCCATTCGTGTCCATGGATCACTGCGCTGACTTTGAAATTGAACCCAAAGTGGCATGACACAAAGCACTGCACCTAAACCCTCCAACGAGCAACGCTCAGCCGAGCGGTTTGAGGACGTCTTTGGCTTTCCCTCCCTGACACTGGCCAAGGCGCAAGCGCACGACTCAAAGGGCCAAGCCTCAGCGTCTAGCAATGCTCCTGCGATTCGACGCATTGCGCATTTGGACATGGATGCGTTTTATGCATCGGTGGAACTCCTGAGGTACCCTCAGCTCAAGGGTCTACCGGTGGTGATTGGAGGCGGGAGAAAACACCTACCCGACACCCGACACTTGCCAGAGGGTGCACCACACGACCCAGACCTATGGGACGCGAACACACCTGTCTCACACTTCCCCCGCATCGAACACTATGAAGGGCGAGGCGTCATCACCACGGCCACCTATGCGGCACGCGCCTTTGGCGTTGGATCTGCCATGGGACTCATGAAGGCTGCAAAACTTTGTCCACAAGCGATTTTGTTGCCTGTCGATTTTGATCAATATCGACATTACTCAAGAACCTTCAAAGACATCATCACAGAGATCTGTCCGGACATGGAAGACCGTGGTGTGGACGAGGTTTATTTGGACTTCACCCACACACCTGGAGGACAAAGAGAGGGCGGGCGAGTGCTGGCTCGATTGATTCAAAAAACCATTCAGGAGCAAACCGGACTCACTTGCTCGATTGGTGTAGCACCGAACAAATTGCTGGCCAAGATGTGCAGCGAATTTGACAAACCACTTGGCATCACGGTGCTCTTTGAGAGCGAAATTGAGTCTCGCATTTGGCCCCTACCCTGTCAAAAGATCAATGGCATTGGACCCAAAGCCAGTCTGAGATTAAAAGAGTTGAACATCAACACCATTGGAGAATTGGCTCAAAAACCCCTGGATCATTTGATCGAACACTTTGGCAAAAACTACGGGGCTTGGCTCTACCACGTTGCGCGGGGCATGGATGACAAGCCCATTGAGCGCGAGAGTGAACCCGTCTCCATGAGCCGAGAGAGCACTTTCTCCAACGACTTGGATGCAGTGAGGGACAAAGAAGAGTTGGGACGTATTTTTGATCAACTCTGCGAGAAAGTCTCATTGGACCTCTTGCGCAAAGGCTTCAAAGGCAAAACGGTTGGACTCAAAATCAAATTCAACGACTTCAAAGTGATCACCCGAGACCTCACTTTGGAGCAAGCCGTGAGCAGCGCCACTGACATTGCAAAAGCCGCTCGCCAAAGTCTCAAGCGCGTGAGCTTCAAGCGAAAAATCAGACTCCTGGGCATTCGAGTGGGGTCACTCGAGCGAATCGATGCTCCAAACCCAAATCAACCGCACAGCCCCCCTCATCAACTGGACTTGGACATCCCACGACAAGGCGTTTGAGAACGCGTGACGTGTCTCACTGGCGACCGGTTCTCATCAGTTTGGGCATGGGTTGGGCAAAACTGGTCCTGAAAGGATTGATCTCCACGCCTCCTCTTCGCGTGTAGCGCGCGTACACACTGAGCTTAATGGGCTTGCAGTGTGTCCAAATGTCCATGAAGATGCGCTCAACACAATGCTCATGAAATTCGTTGTGATCTCTAAAGCTCACCAAATACTGCAGCAACCCTTCCTCATTGAGCGGGTGACCGGTGTAGGTGATTTGCACCGACCCCCAATCGGGCTGGCCAGTCACCAAACAATTGCTTTTGAGCAAATCTGAGGTGAGGGTTTGGGTGACCACACTTTGCGCTTCATCGGCGCTCAGCAAGGAGGCCGTGGGTTGGTAATGGGTGCATTCCACATCGAGGCGGTCCAAGCTCAAGCCTTTGAGTGGGCCAATCGACTCGGTGTCAAATTGTTCAGGGCCAATCAAGGTCACGCTCACATGGGTGTTGGCTTGATCAGGCGCCTCAGACGCTTGGGCATGGCTCACGTTGGGCGTAGACCAAACCGCACGACCGATGTCTCTTGAGATGGCCTCTTGCACGGCCTGAGCACTTTCAAAAGTGGATTGTGAAAAGCTATTGAAATACAACTTCACCGACTTGCTCTCCACGATGCAAGGGCTCTCCATGGGCACCACAAAGCGCGCGAGCGCCACTTGAGGTTTGCCTTTGGGATTGAGCCAACTGAGCTCATAGGTGGTCCACAAATCTGCACCCATGAAAGGCAGAGTGTTTGCAAGACCCAAGGCTTGCCGCTGATTGGCTCGTGGCAGAGGAAACAAAAGACTGGGTTCGTATTGGCTCACGTACGCTGTGGGCTTACCCAGCAATGAGCTTTCAGGTGTGTTCATTGAAAAATTCCAGTAAATGGGGCAATAAAGTGGGCACCAAAGCAAACGGTATTTCGTGGGACAAGCCCTCGATGAGCAACCATTTTGAATGGGCTATTCGGTGATGGGTGTCGAGTCCACAGGCTGGCGCGATCAAGGGATCTTGGTCCCCATGGATCACCAAGGTGGGGGATTGAATGAGGTGCAAGCGCTCTGAGCGCTGTGTGTCTCCCATGACAGCAGCCAACTGACGCACCACTCCCGTGGGGCGCAAGCTTCTTTGAATGGCTTGAGCCACCCTGGAGTGCACCGTGGCGGTATCGTCCTTGAAGGCAGGAGAGGCGAGCAATTGAACGGCTTTGATCCCCTGCTCAATCCAGGCCTCTTGTGTTTTGGGCACCGAGGTCATGAACAACTTTTTGAGCAACAGTGGCTCAGGTGCAGGCAATCCGCTTGCACTGCTCGTGCTCATCATGCTCACCAAGGAGCGCACACGATTGGGCGCGCAAATGGCCATGTGTTGGGCAATCATGCCCCCCATGCTCATGCCCATCACGTGGGCTTTTTCAATCCCCAAAGACGACATGACACCCAAAGCATCTTGCGCCATGTCCTCCAGGGTGTAGGGCAACTCCACCTCAAAACCAAATTTTTGCTTCAAACCGCTCCACAACAAATTGGGCACCCCCAACTCATCAAAGCTCTTTGACAAACCTGCATCTCGGTTGTCCATGACCACAACCCGGTAGCCCTGACTCACCAGTCCAGAGATCATGGAGCGGGGCCAGTAGGTCAGTTGCAGACCCAAACCGATGAGCAACAAGACGCAAGGGTCACTGGGATTGCCGTAGTCTTGGGCTTCAATGTTGATGCCGTTGGCCGATAGATTCACTTCAAGCCCCTTGGTGCAATGGGTGACGCTCTCACGCTTTGGCCTTGGTGGCAGGCAATCGGCGTTTGAAGACCAAGCGCTCGGCGCTTGATGACTTGGGATCAAAAGCATAGCCCTCCGAGTCAAAGGCTTCGAGCGCTTTGATGGAGTTCACCTTTTTCTCAATGCAGTAGCGCAGCATCAAACCGCGTGCTCGCTTGGCAAAGAAGCTGATCACCTTGAATTGATCGTTCTTGAAATCTTCAAACACACATTCGATCACGCGCGCCTTGAGCGTTTTCAAATCCACCGACTTGAAGTACTCTTGTGATGCCAAATTGACAACCACGGGCGTGGCTTGTCCTTCTAAACGGGTGTTTAAATATTGAGCGATTTGTGGGCCCCAATAGTGATACAAATTGTTGCCTTTGGCGTTTTCAAGGGCCGTGCCCATCTCCAATCGATAGGGCTGCATCATGTCCAAAGGCTTTAGCGCGCCGTAAAGCCCCGAGAGCATCACCACGTGTTCTTGGGCCCAAGACAAGGCTTTGGCGCTCAAGGTCTTGGCTTGCAGCCCCTCGTAGACGTCTCCATTGAAACTCAGCAAAGCAGGGCGAATTTGCTCTGACTTTGGAGTTTTCGACCAAGCCTTGAAACGTTTTGCATTGAGTTCAGCCAATGCCGGACTGATGCCCATCAACTCCTCGAGCATGGGTGCATCGAACTTTTTCAAAATGTTGGCCAAGGTCGCCGCTTGGGGCTGAAACACGGGCAACTCATGTTTCAACAACGCTTGGTGAGCACTGGATATGGGTGAATCAAGATCGAGTGTTTTGGCGGGCGAGAGTAAAAATAGCATACCGTTCAATCTCAATGGGGTCTTTGCATCCTGGACATTGCCGCTCAGGCTCGATGCGAGTGTGCAGTTTGAAACGCTTGAGACGTTAATGCACGTGCAAACTCAAAACTTGATTTTAATGGAAGTACCCGAGCATTTGGGAGCGCACCCCCGCAATGGGCACGACTCAATGAAGGTCGAAGGCTAAATTGGCAAGTGTTTGAGCGTCCAAACTCAATCGGGTCTCAAGGTTCTTGTGGTCGCAACCCAAAACGACTTGAGCCCCCGCCTTGACTGCGGCCACCATGGTGGGCGTCAACTCAAAACGCAAAAAATGAACGGAAGATGTTTTGTTTGCGTTTTCAAGCACCAAATCCTCATTGGCCTTTGCGTAGACAAGAGCGTGATCCTCAACTTGAACGAACATGTGGTCCTCAATGCCAACGAGTCGGATCAACTCGCGCCTTCTGTCTGAGACATCGGGGTACTCGAGCAGCATCGTCGCTTTCCAATTTTGTCCATCGGGCACCAAGGGAGAGTAAGCGTCGATTTCAGCTTGAATGCCCTCTTGCTCAAAGATCTTTTCAATTCTGAGCATTTCTTGAATTTGATATCGAATGGTGACTTCGTTTTCAAACTGCACCCTCAAGTGCTCTCCAAGTGCCACGCTTCTGAGCTTTCTCAAGGCGATGATTTCTTGTTGATGCACCCGCCTGAGCTTGGAGTAGTTCTCCAAACTCAATAAATTTTCAACTGCAATCAGTCCTGTGATCTCAAACATGGTGCCCTGGTCTCCGTTGGGATGATGCGTCATCCTCCAACACGCGTGCGATCAATCGACATATTCTGACAACGCTTTGGCATATCGGTTGGCATGAGAGCGCTCGGCTTTGGCCAAAATTTCAAACCAATCTGCGATTTCGTCAAATCCCTCATCGCGGGCTGTTTTGGCCATCCCTGGATACATGTCCGTGTACTCATGCGTCTCACCTGCCACAGCAGCCTTTAAATTGTCTTTGGTGGGTCCAATGGGCAATCCAGTTGAAGGATCTCCGCATTGCTCAAGCCACTCCAAGTGTCCGTGAGCATGTCCAGTCTCTCCCTCTGCAGTGGCTCTAAACAAAGCAGCAATTTGTACTTGACCTTCAATGTCGGCTTTGCTTGCAAAATACAAATAACGCCGGTTGGCTTCGGCTTCGCTTGAAAACGCAGCTTTCAGGTTGCTCTCCGTTTTTGAGCCTTTGAGTTCGGACATTGAAACTTCTCCATCGAAGGGGGGAAATGTTTTTGGGAGACAAGACGCGTCCAAAAACAATGCAGAGGTTACCGCTTTTGCGCCCTTGTGTCCATTGAGGTCTCGCCAAGCCTTTTTTACAAAATCAGACCCTTGAGCCCTTAAAATTGACGCAAACACCTCAAATCCCAGGGTCCACTTTTTTTGCTCACCCCCTTGGCCCCAAGCCAATGCCCGTAAAATGGTGGATTGCCTAAAAATGCGCCAAATACCAGGCGAATTGAGCACTGGCTTTTCATTCGGGGACCCATTGGGTCTCGTTCGTTTTCAACCCTTTTCCGCACACCTCGCCCTATCCATGAACTCTGCCCAAACCGAAGACCAAAGCGCGCCACAGCCCAAAACACAACCTGGACTGGAGAGTTTATCGAAGTCTTTTGAACCCGCAAGCATTGAAGCCCACTGGGGCCCCGAGTGGGAAAAAAGAGGGTACGCGGTCGCAGGTTTCAAAGGCACGCAAAAAGCCCATCTAGAGCGGGAATCCTTTGCCATTCAATTGCCCCCTCCCAACGTGACAGGCACCTTGCACATGGGCCATGCGTTCAACCAAACCGTCATGGACAGTCTCACTCGCTACCACCGCATGAAGGGCTTTAACACGGCTTGGATCCCTGGAACCGATCACGCAGGCATTGCCACGCAAATCGTGGTCGAGCGTCAACTCCAAGAAAAGGGTCTTGCCAGACAAACGCTTGGCGATACGCCTGAAGAATCCCGTTCGCTCTTTACAGAAAAGGTCTGGGAGTGGAAGGAAAAAAGCGGCAAAACCATCACCCAACAAATGCGCAGAATGGGCGCCAGTGTTGACTGGTCCAGAGAGTACTTCACCATGGATTCGGTGCGAAGTGAAGTGGTGAGTGAGGCCTTTGTGCGACTCTACAAGGAGGGTTTGATCTACCGCGGCAAACGGTTGGTGAACTGGGACCCGGTGCTCAAAACTGCCGTCTCTGACCTAGAAGTAGAGAGTCACGAAGAAAGCGGTCACTTGTGGCACATCGCCTACCCCGTGGTGGGCAGCGATGAGAAAATGGTGGTGGCCACCACCAGACCAGAAACCCTCTTGGGAGACGTAGCGGTCATGGTCAATCCAAGCGACCCTCGCTACACCCACTTGATTGGCCAGCAAGTGCATTTGCCACTTTGCGATCGCACGATCCCCGTCATTGCAGACGACTACGTGGATGTCGAATTCGGCACCGGTGTTGTCAAGGTCACACCCGCGCACGACGTCAATGACTTTGCAGTGGGTCAGCGCCACAAATTGCCCATCATGGGCATTTTGAATCTGGATGCAACGATCAACGACAAAGCACCCAAAGCCTACCAAGGTCTCGACCGCTTTGTGGCCAGAGCTCAAATTGTGAAAGACCTTGAAGCTGCTGGTTTTTTGGTGGAGATCAAAGCCCACACCTTGATGGTGCCTCGTTGCGAGAGAACCGGACAAGTGATCGAGCCCATGCTCACCGATCAATGGTTTGTGGCCATGAGCGAAGTGGCCCAAGGCGACAGCACGGGCATGTCCATTGCCCAAAAAGCCATTCATGCAGTCGAATCAGGACAAGTGCGTTTTGTGCCTGAGAACTGGATCAACACCTACAACCAATGGATGAAGAACATCCAAGACTGGTGCATCTCTAGGCAATTGTGGTGGGGTCATCAAATCCCTGCCTGGTACGACGAGGAGGGGCAAGTCTATGTGGCCAACACCTTGGAAGAGGCTCAAGCACAAGCGCCCGGAAAAACCTTAAAGCGTGACCCCGATGTGCTTGACACCTGGTTCAGCTCCGCTTTGGTGCCCTTCTCCACCATGGGCTGGCCCAATGCGGGTGAAGACTTTGATTTGTACCTCCCAAGCTCCGTGCTCGTCACAGGTTATGACATCATCTTCTTTTGGGTGGCGCGCATGATCATGATGACGACACACTTCACTGGAAAAGTGCCCTTCAAGCACGTCTACATCCATGGACTCGTGCGCGATGCACAGGGCAAAAAAATGTCCAAGTCTGAGGGCAATGTGCTCGATCCCGTGGATTTGATCGACGGCATCGAACTCGCTCCATTGCTTGAGAAACGCACCACGGGCTTGCGCCGTCCAGAAACCGCTCCTCAGGTGAGAAAGGCCACCGAAAAAGAGTTCCCAACTGGCATCCCCGCTTACGGTGCAGACGCCTTGCGATTCACCTTTGCAGCCCTTGCCTCCTTGGGCAGGAGCATCAACTTTGACCCCAAGAGGTGCGAGGGCTATCGAAACTTTTGCAACAAACTCTGGAACGCCACACGTTTTGTGCTGATGAATTGCGAAGGTGCTGATTGTGGACTTCAAGAACACACCAAGGCCGAGTGTGCTGTGGGTCAACCCTTTCATGGCTACCTCTCCTTTTCCCAAGCCGATCGTTGGCTCACCTCTAGCTTTCAACGCGTTGAAGCTCAAGTGGAGCAAGCCTTTGCTGAATACCGTTTGGATTTGGCCGCCAATTTGATTTATGAATTCGTGTGGAATGAGTTTTGCGATTGGTACTTGGAAATTGCCAAAGTGCAAATTCAAACCGGCACCCCATCCCAAGCGCGTGGCACACGACGCACTCTGATCAGATCGTTGGAGACCATCCTCAGGCTTGCTCACCCCTTGATTCCCTTCATCACAGAGGAGTTGTGGCAAAAGGTGGCGCCCGTGGCCAATCGTTTCCCAAGCAACCCCAATGAGCAGTCGGTGAGCATACAAAGCTACCCCGAGGCGCAAATGGGCCGCATCGATGAAAAAGCCGAAGCTCACATGGCCAACCTCAAACTTTGGGTTGAAGGGTGTCGCAATTTAAGAGGACAAATGACCCTCTCGCCAGCCCAGCGCGTGCCTTTGCATGTATTGGTCACGAACAATGAGGATGCTGAATTTGTATCTGACATCTCCAATGTGCTCATGAGCCTGGCCAAATTGAGTGAGGTCAAAGTGATCACCCATGAGTCAGAGTTCCAAGAGGTGAGCCGCTTGTCTCCCGTTGCAGTGTTGGGTTCAAGCCAAGTGTGCCTCTTTGTGCCCATTGACAAAGAGGCCGAGAGCGCAAGGCTCACCAAAGAACTTGCCAGACTGGACTCAGAGATCACCAAGGCGCAAGCCAAATTGAGCAACGAGGCTTTTGTGGCCAAAGCGCCGCCCAAGGTGATCGAACAAGAGCGTGCGCGCATTGCAGCTTTCACCGAAGCCCATCAAAAGGTGCAAGATCAGTTGAAGTTGCTGAGCGCTTGATCGACTTGCGAGACTTGCGAGACTAGAACGCGCTTCAAAAATTTTGTATCTCTAACCTCCTTTGAAGGACCCAACATTTGAACACCTCCAGCGTCAAACCGTTGAACATAGCCGTGTTCCCAGTGGCAGGACTGGGCACTCGGTTTTTACCTGCAACCAAAGCTCAGCCCAAAGAGATGCTGCCCATTGTGGACAAGCCCCTCATTCAATACGCTGTAGAAGAGGCATATGAGGCGGGCATTCGCCACATGATCTTTGTGACCGGTCGCTCCAAGCGCGCCATTGAAGACCACTTTGACACGGCCTACGAGCTTGAAAACGAACTGGAGATGGCGGGCAAAGCAGCTTTGCTGGATTTGATCCGAGAAGTGCAACCCTCAGACATGCTGTGCTCCTACATTCGTCAGCCGCGCGCTCTGGGCTTGGGCCATGCGGTGCTTTGTGCAGAAAAATTGGTGGGAGACGAGCCCTTTGCGGTGCTCTTGGCCGACGACTTGATGATTGGCTTGGATGGGGGCCCAGGCATATTGAGCCAAATGGCAAAAATATATGCTCAAACCGGTCAGTCTGTGCTGGCTGTGCAAGAGGTGCCTTCTGAGCAGGTTCATCGCTACGGCATTGTGAGTGGTGAACCTTTGAAATCAGGACTCACCCAAGTGGACAAAATCGTCGAAAAGCCCAAAGCACAAGACACCACCTCTAGACTCGCTGTGGCTGGGCGCTACATCTTGAGTGCTCAAGTTTTTTCCTGCATCCAAGCCGCTGGAAAAGGTGCCCAAGGAGAGATCCAACTCACAGATGGCATCTCAGGACTGCTATCCAAAGAGGGGGTGTTGGCCTATGACTACCAAGGACGCAGATTCGATTGCGGCTCTAAACTGGGGTTTCTTCAAGCCACCGTTGAACTGGCACTCAAGCACCCCGAGGTGGCCAAAGAGTTTGAAGCGTATTTGAAAAGTCGCTCAGCTTGAATCCAAAACTCAAGGGTCTCACGCTCCTTGAGCCTTCATCACTTGTGCTTGAGCACAAACACAAATTCCCCCGCATCCTCGCTTTGCGAGATCAATTCATGGCCGGTTTGTTTGGCAAAGGCTTGAAAGTCTCTGAGCGCACCACCATCGGTTGAGACGACTTTCAACAATTCTCCACTTTGCATTGAGGCCAAAGCTTTTTTGGTCTTCAAGATGGGCAGCGGGCAATTGAGCCCTCGGGTGTCGAGTTCGAGGTTGATGTTCATTGGATCGGTTGAATCTTATTGAGAATGGGCATGATAGTTTAGCGCTTGAGTTTGAGTGTGCATTCGCACTCAAAGCCCGCGCTCCTCCCAGGACTTGAACACAGGCTCAATGCCAAGCCCACGTTGCCAATCGGCAACAGCATAACCGGTGCCTGCTGGCCAACAAACGATGTCTTGGGGTTTGTACAACCGGTACTCAAGCAGCTCGGGGCTGAGTTCAATTTGCCCCTCGGCTTTGGCGTGATAGGCAATGATGAGTTGATTTTTCTTGATGAACTCATAGACACCCACCAAGCTCAGAGCAGTGGCTTGGAGGTGGGTTTCCTCAAAAATTTCTCTGCGAATGCCCTCTTGAGGGTCCTCACCTGCCTCCATGAAACCCGTGATGAGCGCAAAGCGCCCAGCGGGCCAAGCGGCGTTTCTGGCCAACACGATTTGATCCTGCCACTCCACGATGGCGGCCAAGACGGGCGTTGGGTTGTTCCAATGGGTGAAATCACATGAGGTGCACGCGTTTCTGAGTTTCGGACCCCCGTCCTCTATGCGCTCAGTCCACGCCAGAGGGGATGCACAATGGGGGCAAAATTTAAAATCACTCATCAAAGCATTCCCATTCAAGCGGGAAACAATCCAGTGGACAAATACCGGTCTCCTCGGTCACACACGATGAAGACGATGGTGGCGTTTTCAACCCTTTTGGCAATCTCCATGGCCACCCAGCAAGCACCTGCAGCAGACACGCCCGCAAAGAGCCCCTCGGTCTTGGCCAAGTCGACACACAAATGCTCTGCATCTTTTTGACTCACGTACACCAACTCATCCACATGGGTTGGGTCGTAGATTTTGGGCATGTAGGCCTCAGACCACTTGCGTATGCCCGGAATCCTGGAGCCCTCGCTGGGCTGAGCTCCAATGATTTGGATGTTGGGATTTTTTTCTTTTAAAAATTTAGACACTCCGGTGATGGTGCCCGTGGTGCCCATGGCGCTCACAAAATGCGTCACTTGCCCTTGGGTGTCTCTCCAAATCTCTGGCCCCGTGGTCTCGTAATGAATGCGGGGATTGTCTGCATTGGCAAATTGATCCAAAACATGACCCTTGCCCTTGGACTGCATGTCCATCGCCAAGTCGCGCGCGTGCTCCATGCCACCCGCTTTGGGGGTCAAGATGAGCTCGGCACCAAAGGCTTTCATCGTTTGTGCACGCTCGATGGAGAGGTCCTCTGGCATGATCAAAATCATGCGATAGCCCTTGATGGCAGCGGCCATGGCCAAGGCAATGCCGGTGTTGCCCGACGTAGCCTCAATCAATGTGTCCCCGGGCTTGATCTCGCCCCTTTCTTGCGCCCTGGCAATCATGGAGAGAGCTGGGCGATCTTTCACCGATCCCGCTGGATTGTTGCCCTCCAACTTGCCTAGCACCACGTTGCCACGTTCTTTCAAAATGCTGGCATTCAAGCGCTGCATGGCCACCAAAGGAGTATTTCCAATGGCTTGTTCTAAAGTTGGATAAATCTGCCTCGAATATGTCATAATACTGTTCTCAACACTTTAGCCGAAGTGGCGAAATAGGTAGACGCAGCAGATTCAAAATCTGCCGGTGCAAAACACCGTGCCGGTTCGATTCCGGCCTTCGGCACC
>Ga0208618_1000048_pt1 | contig 53017 bp, 45 predicted proteins | sample CryBogCBE18Jul08_FD_184585 | JGI IMG/M metagenome (GOLD analysis project Ga0208618, IMG submission 184585) | Freshwater microbial communities from Crystal Bog, Wisconsin, USA - CBE18Jul08 (SPAdes) | ecosystem: Environmental > Aquatic > Freshwater > Lake | place: Crystal Bog, Wisconsin, USA...
GATGCTCAATGTCAAGGATATCTCGATGGATAAGTTCAACAAGAATGAGGAACTTACCTCTATTAAGAAGATTCTGGGCCTGGAGCAAGGCAAGAAGTACACAAGTATGAAGGAACTGCGGTATGGTCGGGTCATGGTTATGGCGGATCAGGACGATGATGGTTCCCACATTAAGGGACTACTCATGAATCTCTTCCATACTGAGTGGCAGGAGCTTATGAAGCTTGGATTCATCTGCTCTCTTGCTACGCCGCTGCTAAAGGTGAGCAAGCGTAGTGAAGTGCGCTCCTTCTATAATCAGACAGAGTTTGACTCCTGGAAGGAGAGTCAGGGTGATTCTGCTCTGAAGGGTTGGACTCTAAAGTATTATAAGGGTCTAGGCACGTCCACGCCAGCCGAGGCGCGCGAGTGGTTTGAGAATCTTCATGAGATTAAATACACCTGGGACCAGGAATCAGATGACTCCTTCTCGCTCGCTTTCAGTAAGAAGCGCGCAGATGACCGTAAGCGCTGGTTGGCGACCTATGACCCTAAGCGCGTACTCCAGATTACTGGAGGTGTTCAGATTCCCTACACGAAGTTCATCAATGATGAACTCATTCATTTCAGTAACGCAGATAATATCCGTTCGCTCCCGCATCTGATGGACGGCCTGAAGCCATCGCAGCGCAAGATTCTGTTTGGTTGTTTTAAGCGTGGCCTCAAGGCGGAGGTGCGTGTTGCGCAGCTAGCAGGATATGTATCAGAGCATGCGGCCTATCATCACGGCGAGGCCTCTCTGACATCAACAATTGTAGGAATGGCGCAGACATTCGTTGGTTCAAATAATATCAACCTGCTGACACCTGTAGGACAGTTTGGTTCTCGACTCATGGGTGGAAAGGATGCGGCTTCTGCCAGGTATATTCATACGCACATGGAGCCGATTATGGAGACTCTGTTCCGTAAGGAGGACCATGCAATTCTGAATCATATTGATGACGATGGTCTTATTGTTGAGCCTGAGACCTATCTGCCGGTTGTCCCGCTACTGGCAATCAATGGTTGTGTAGGCATTGGTACTGGATTCAGTACGGACATTCCTCCCCACAATCCTGAGGAGGTGATTGCGCTCATGCGCGAGCGTCTAGCTGGAACGCGCGAAAGCCTGGAAGGGCTTGAGTTGAAGCCGTGGTGGTTCGGTTTCCGTGGAGCTGTTACAAAGACGGGAGATGCCACTTATGTGACTCGGGGACTCTATACCTTTGATGATGCAAAGCGTACAGTGACAATTGATGAACTACCTGTAGGTGTATGGACGAAGGACTACAAGGTGTTCCTTGACGAGATGTTGACCGCTGAGCCAAAGGAAGGAGCTACCGCCAAGCAGGTACTCAAGAGTTTTGACGACCTTTATAATGATGTTGAGGTGAAGTTTGTACTCTATCTGGATGCCGACTACTACGAGGATGCAAAAGCGGACAGTGATGAGTTTGAGAAGCGATTTAAGCTATCGAGTAGTTGGAAGACATCCAATATGGTCTGCTTTGACAGTTCTCTCCAAATCTGCCGCTACACAACCATTGGCGACCTTCTGGAGGCGTACTTTGACCCGAGGCTCGGAGCCTATGAGACGCGCCGTCACAAGGAGATGGAGCGGCTGGCTGCGGAGGTTTGTGAGGCAGATGCGAAGGCGCGGTTCCTCCGTGCTGTCCTGGAGGATACTATGGAACTCCGTCGTGCAAGCGATGAAGAAATCGTTGCGGCAATGCAGGACCATGAACTTCCGCCACTCTCAGCACCTGAGACTCCCGATTCTGTAGATGCATATGAATACCTTCTGCGGATGCGCATGGACCGAGTAAAGGCATCTGCCGTAAAGGAGCAGGAGGATACTGTGATGCGAGCCCAAGACTTGCTAAATAAGCTTGAGGCGACAACGGCATCTGAACTCTGGCTTGAGGATCTGCTGGCTTTTGAGCAAAGCTGGCAGAAGCACAAGATGGCCCGTGGTTCAGAGAAGAAGACTGTGGTTGTTAAGAAGAAGGCGGTGAATCGTTAGACATAAAAATACTCTACATAAACTGACCCAACGGCAGTGAACGAGTCCCCGCGCGACTCAGATTCGGCGGCTGTGCTAAAGGAACCGGAAGATGACTGATATCATCAATATAATATACATAATGGTCAACTGCGCTGAGTACGTGAGGAACAGACCAGTCAAGTACTTTTTGATTCAGATCAGCAATCTGTCCCGCAATATCTGTAGATAAATTACGACTGTACTGATAATAGATTCCTCTCATTATCATTTTTAATTCATCGACCGATTGGTCATCAATAACATATCCCTTCGGTTGACTCCGATTGAAGACTTCGCGTCTAATTCCGTTTTGAATAACTTTCATATTATCTGCAGAAAAAAAGAGTTTACTCATCGGAGTTGTTTCCCAGTTGCCACGGAGCATATCAGTCTCAAAATTCTGCTCGCTGGTCGTTTGATATTTATATCCAGGAAAGTCGGAGGGCGCAGAGCCACCGGCAGAACTCTTCGGGTCCATGCTAACTCTGCCATTTTGACCACTGCGATTATAGGTCGTTAAAGGTAATTCAAAATCCGGTGGATTCATCCCTGACATTCTTCTACCTTGGGTTTTTTTTTCTATTTAACAAATATACAATGACTGGACACTATGGAACAGGAAATAGTGGTGTTAAGCAGAACATGGGCTCTACTGGCTACTTCATGCCGGTCTCTTCACTGATGGGCCAGATCTATACGATCACCTACGGCAGCGGCTCGGGTGCCTCTTGGCAGCCGTCCAACTTTACGGCCACGCCGCAGGTTGCGTGGTTTGCGCAGTACCCGAATGCGCCGTTAAGTGCGGGCAATCCCTACCAGAACGCTAACGGCAATCCGTATCTCTCCTCCATCAACAACCCTGGTCAGGGTATCCTGAAGGACCTTGGTAAGACGGTTGTATCTGCGGGTCGTACCTTCCGCAAGATTCAGTTAGTTGCCAACCTGCCGAACAACTCTCAGACTCGCAACGAGTCACTCTCTACGAATGGTGTTGCTGGCCAGGACCCGTACCAGTTAACGGGTGCGCAGCCGGTCCAGGATTTCCTCACCGGCTACATCGAGTTCGGTTTCGAGGGCACGGGTCCGTCGGCTCCGGTTGTGCCCTACGGACGCGGATAAATAGATTTTCACACGGCGCTTTTAAAACTCCATTGTGAATTTTCTTCCGGCCCTCGTTTTTTTTCTAATGGTCTAATATAAAATGACTTCCCTTCTGACTGGTCCTAAGCAGAATAATAACGATCTCGGCTACTTCATGCCTGTCTCCTCTCTTCAGGGCATCGTCTACGCCATCAACTACGGTAGCGGCTCTGGTGCTTCATACCTGCAGGGTGGCTTTAACGCCCCTGGCACGGCCACCGTTCAGCAGGCGTGGTGGGCGCTTCCTGGTGGACCGAACGCGCCTACAGTCAACGGCAGCACGACTCCCTACAGCAAGGGCAACCCGTACCTCTCCTCCATCAATGGCCCTGGCGCGGGTCTCCTAAAGGACATGGGCAAGACGGTTGTCTCCGCTGGCCGCACGTTCCGTAAGGTACAGCTCGTTGTCAACGTGAACAACAGCTCTGAGTCCAACTTCGAGTCACTCTCCACGAACGGTGTTGCTGGCGTGAACACCTACCAGCAGGCGGGCTTCTCGGGCAACATCGCCAACGGTGTCCAGGATTTCCTCACGGGCTACATCGAGCTCGGCTTCGAGGGTACGGGCCCGTCTGCGCCGGTCGTCCCGTATGGCCGGTAAACACACACCTTTTCACATGGCTATTTTTTTATCCACTGTGAAAAATAGGATGGACCTTGGTATTGATTTCAGTCTTATCATTTACATATTGGTCGGCGCGCTTATGGGTCTAGGTGTACCCTATTATTTTATGCAGAGCGGCAAGTTCTATGCAGGGGCTGGCTTCTTACTTGCGGCTCTTGCGACCTTAATCTTTTTTGGACTTCGCTGGTTTAGCGGGCTTCGTCTAAATACGACATTTTTTGGGGCTACTTCGACTACACAGAGTTGGCCTCCCCAGATTAACTATTGTCCGGATTTCCTCAGTTTGAAACAAGTGGGTACAAATTACTATTGTGTAGATGCAATGGGTGTGAGTAAATTTCCTCGCTTTACTGACTCAAGTGCTGTAAATACGAGTCATCCTGGAAACTATCTTCCTTTAACTCAGACGAACACTGCGACCCTTTACCAGCCTCTATTAATGGCATCCGGACTCACATGGGAAGGTATTTATGATGGTATTTCTGCTGCGAATATCAAACCTCCTTTTCCGAGTTTCTAAGTGGTCTAAGAGGAACTCTAGAGGTAGTCTAGAATGCAGATGAAAGATGTATGTCTACATCCCGACCTAGAAGCAAAGCTTCATGCCTGGATTGAGAAACGCCCTACTGCGGCAGCACTTCTATATGGAGCCCCTGGAGTTGGAAAGACGACTCTAACCTATCGCCTTTTTCATGCGAACGGACTCAAGGTGGTGGAGTTTAATGCGAGTCATACACGTTCAGGTACTTCCTTTCGTAAGACAATTCTACCACTCTTATGCCAAGGCGGAGTCCTTGAACAGATGACAACTGGAAAAAAAGGTGGTATTGGCGTGTTATTGGATGAAATTGATGGACTTAGTTCAGGTGAAAAAGGTGGCTTATCCGAATTGACAACCTATTTACGAGGGTGGACGCAGGCAAATCCTGGAAATCCATTGATTTTGATTAGTAATAGTCTTGAAAACCGGTCACTTCTACAAATCTCAAAACTCTGTACAACCTTCGAAGTGGGTCCTGCGCCGCGTGGAATTGTAGAGAAATGGCTTCAGTGCTCGCTGCCACCGAGTTGGGAGAAGGGAAGTGAACTGTCAGGTGATCTTCGCGCACTGAAACGCTATGTGGCCGGCCTTGAAGAGGAGACGGAACTGAGTGAATATCCAGAAGGAGTTCTACCTATTGCCTGGTGGTGTCTCTGGAATCCTTGGCATAGTTGGATTGAACTTGATATTGAAAATAATGAAGGTAATCTTGCAGGACTTGTAGCAGCAGAGAATCTACCTGAGCGGCTTTTCGCAACAGGGGGTGACCGCAGTGAACTCTGGAAGACGTATGTGGAACTCTTTGATTCACTTGCTGAATCAGACCGCGCAGATTACTGGGCTTTCTTCTATCAATGTTGGAATCTACTGCCATTTTCTCATGCATTGAAACTTAAGAACTTGGGACTCCACTTAACAGAGAGGTATCCTGCTGCTGCGGATGCTGTTGTACCTGAGGCAAGTGGAATGCGCTATACCTCTGTACTAACTCGCCAGTCTGGAATGTTCAATGCCTGGAAACTTCTTTGCGAACTCTCAGATTCGCGCGATCTACCGATTCGACTCAGTTCCATGGGAGCCGATCTGGAGTTACTTCTAGGAGAAGGTCTCAAGATTGACAGAAAACGGCGCTTGAATAATTTACGATTTAATATGGCAACTGCGGATACGCTTCTACAGGGACGGCCTGTCTAGAGTCCGATTGGAATAAAGGGAACATACTTTACTCGACTGAGGTCTATATGATGAAATAGATAGTGGGCCATAATAATTTCTTCGCCGTTTAGTTGAATTAGTTCTCCGTATTTCTTAGCACGCACATAGATATCTTCTGTATTCAATACGCGGTCCATATTTTCGTAGATGGTAAACCAATCAAGAAAAACTTGCTGCGGAGCCATAATAAATGTATCAGGCAAAATACATCGTTGTGGATAGTTTTTTCCTGCTACATGGGTGTATGAGAGGTCGAGATCACCAAGTTTGAAATTGAGTGGACCTCCATAATCGAATCGAGTTATAATAACCGTATTATAATATATCTTGGTTGTGAGAATATGCTGATTAAGTAAATTACGCACGACTGACCTTGAATACATCTGCGAAAGAACATTATTCATATTTTCTTTTTTTGATGGAGTCACTGTATTTTTATAGGCGAGAGTTGTTTCAAATTGCTGAGGAGAAAAATCTGTTTTCTGTGTTTCGTAGAGATGGGCTATAGGTTTATAGAGTTGATTTAGTTCGGTAATTGTATTTTTGTTATAAATTAGATTATTTATACTAATATTTCTGTAAGGAGAGGTTGGGTAGATGCGACCAGGCTCTAAGGTCCAGGCATGATAGAAAAAATCAGCAGTGATATTCTTTTGCTGTGTAATAAATTGACTAATGGTATCATAGCCTTTTTTATAATTTCGTGGTTGACCGAAGAGACAAATAGCAACACGCATTACTATATGTGTGGTTTTTTGTCTTAGGTGGGTGGCCGCAGGAGCTTTCAGCTCCGAACTTCCCCGCAAGGGATTTGTTCGTAACTTTAGTTACGAACTTCATCAGGATGCACCAATTTTATAAAATTCAACGGAGCATTCCGTCCCATTCTATATGCGCGCCCCAGAATCTGCTTCTCCTCCTCAGTCGTCATAGCATGCCATAGAACTACATAGGTCGCCGATGTGATATTTAGACCGGCGCCTGCGTGATTTGAGTTGAGTAATAAGACTCGTGACTCACCACTATCGAACTTGTGAAGAACACTATTAATAACATCTTTATTACCCTTTACTGTCTCGACCGTGATTCTCTCAGCCTCTAAAGTCTCCTGCATCATTCTAAAAGGATTTTCATAACGACTGAAGACAAGAAATCGATCTGTAGGGTGTGACCGAATTAAATTTAGTAGCGCATCAATCTTCTTAGGTGGAGCGGGTGCTACCGCTGCTACAGGCTTCGGTGCGGCCATTTTATCTGAAACACCCTGTAGAGCAGCCACTTGTATAGGTGACCTACACATAGGGCAGCCCTGAATACGGCTCAGGCTCATCAGGATACAACCACCACAGAAGATACGAGAGCAGCAGGGTGTCAGCACGGCATCATTTGGCTCATCAAAACAGATTGCGCAAATCTCCTTTTTATAATTCTCAATGCGCTGCTTAATACTCTCAATCTGCTCCTTGAGACCATTAATCTTTCCCTGTAGGTTTGCCAGCGCCTGCTCCTTCACTTGAGGTGATGCATACTCCTCCTCAGACTTGAACACATAGAGACGCTCTAGCCGCTTGAGTTCCTTCTGACGGTGCTCTGTGACGGCCTGAATAAGATTCATGGGTGAATCGGATGGAACACCTAGAGCCGTCAAGGCTGAGGTTATATCACCTGCATTTAGAAGATTCTGTATATTTGTAGGAATTGCCGATGATAAAATTCTCTGCGCTACAGTGGGTTCGCAGAGAATGGTCTGTGTAAAGAGTGGAGGAAGTGAAATGGATTCCTGAATAAAGGAGTCGCGGCATCGAAGTACAACTTGTGACCGAAACGGATGATGATTTCGTAGATAGTTTCGTAGATAGAGTCCTGAACGCGCGGTATAGCGTGAAAAATACCCGCGGCCAGTCACAAGGGCCTCGGCAAACTGTGCCTGAAAGGATGGATCATACGTAGCAAAGTCTGGACGCTGCATAATTCGCTGAACATGTCCATTTGATAACCAGACTCTGTCGTTCTCAAAAACTAAATTCGGCCAGGTTGCTGAAATAAACCAGATAAAATTTCCTTCAGGAAAAGTCTGCGTACTTGGAACATAAATACTGTCGGCCTCATCGATATAAATTCGAGAAAAATATATTTTATGTTGGACCTCCTCTAGAAGTTTGCCCAGCAAGGTATTGCTGACAAGTACAAAATCTGACTCCATCATTTTCTTTAGTAGGATTTTTGAGTCAAGAGATCTTTTACTGCGTACGTAAAACGGCTCAAGCGTTGTCTGCTTTGTAATATACTCTTCCCATTGTCTAAATAATGTATGGGGTACAACAAGAAGTGCTGGCGAATTTGATATATCTCGATAAACTGTTGTTTTAAGACTATAGAGATTGGGCATTGATTCATCATTTAGAGACCTATAAGAGACAGGCGGCGGACTATTCTTTTTGCTTGCAATATGACCAAGGACCATAAGAGACTTACCTACACCCACTGAATCGCCTAGAATCGCATATCGGCTAAAAAGTGTTTCACCTGAAATATCAAGTCCGTTCTGTAGTGAACTTTCAAGAGTATTCATTTGATAAATAATTGCACGCTGGTGTGCGCGAAGGGAGACACGTATAGTTGATGGTTGATCAATCATAGGCGATTCCGAGGTACAGCCGTTTGCAAACGGTCGATTATATAAATCTGTAAATACATCAGCGTTATGTATCATTCAACTAAAGAGCGTTTTGGATGTAACTTTAGGCATTCGCAAAAAAAATGCGCATTTCAGAGTCTTTTATAAAGTCTTTAATCTTGTAGTTTGTTTTGGCTATGAATGGGTTCTTTCCAATATCATCGCGCATTTTCTTCTTATCAAATGTATTTTCACTGTGGCTCATTACCAGCATGACCTTGAAGGGATCCAGTTGAATCATCTTATGCTTGTAATCTTCGAGAAATGAGCGCTCTTCAGCATGAGTAACTGTATCATCATAACGATGGCTGGCCGCATATGATTTTCTCCAGGCCATTGTACCATTTGTGGCATGATTTTGATTATAGGGACCAAGCTTATAAATCTCTTTCACATCTGAGTAGTACATATAGATTTCTGAACTACCAGCAAGTTGAATGTCTTTATTATTAGCAAAGCGTGCAACTACATGACTTACACGTTCAGGTGGATAATAGTCATCATCATCCATGGCAATAATAATTGCGCCCTGCGCCTCATCATTGAGTCGATTCCGTTTTTCACCAATTGTCAATTTTTCATCGAGCGGAATATACCGAATATTTGGGATTTTCTTTGCCGCAGCATCAAAGAGGTCCTTTACTTTATCCTGACCATCATCTAGAATAATCCATTCCATTGTCTCCTTTTTATGAGTCTGACTTTCATAACAGCGAATAAGATACGGGATAAATCGCCTTCTGTTGTAAGTCGGTGTAACTACACTTACAAGAATAGGAGTCATTTCTAACTGTATCTTTGTCATTCGGGTTTAACCTATTGATTTTTGTGCTGCTATGACGGCCTCTGCTGCGGCAGCATAGTCTTCTTTGGCTTTTTGAATCAAGGGCATATCCTTGTACCAGACTAGTTCTTCAAAAAAAGACTCCTTTTTCACTTCATCAGGATTGTAGGGATAGAGTGGAAATAGGTAGGCTCCCATAAAAGGAGGATGGCGTGTATAGGAGCGATAGAGATAATAAGGAAGTACTACAAACCAGAGAAGTGTCGCATAGATGAAATAAACAACACGAACGGGTGTGGAGTGAACAATTGAATCATTGGCTACAAGTGAGCCTGTATATAGACCAATAACCAGATAGAGCATTGTAAAGATTCCTGAAATGGTCTGGTCCCAAATTTTCTGCTTCACACGGTCTCCACTGAACTGGGATTCCTCCTGTTTCTCTTTTTCTGCTTTGGCTGCTGCGGCCTGTGACATAAGGTCATTAAGACTACTGCCATCTGATTTTTGAGTTGCGGCAGCAGCTTGAATCTGTTGAATCGCGGCAGGCTCATTCAAAATAGAACCCGCACTTGTCGCAATTGTTCCAATCTGTGTTTGAAGCGTACTAAGTGGCGAGATTAGATTCTTGGTATACCAGACTTGATTCTGGTCAAGTACTTTTTGGAACTGTACTACTTTATCTGCTGAGACTAGATTCTGGTTTTGAAGTTGTAGAAGTGTATAATTCCAGAGTTTTAGCGCATTGAAAAAGACAATTCGTATCTTATCAGCATTAATTTGCGCTGTCATCGCATCCATTGTAACTTGACTCTGCGCATCAATAGAATCCGAAAGTGCTGTAGGATTCTGTGTTAACCATGCTGTTCCAGTATCTACAACGCCCTGCATAAGAGTAGCTCCCTCGGGTGTAATTGTCCCCGCAGTAGAATCATTTTGAATATCCGTCTGTAATTGTGTTAGTGTATTTCTGTAAGTATCACGAGTCTTCGCAGCATCTTTTTGGTCGGCCGCCTTTTGACGCCGAACATCGGGGTTATATGTAAGATTATCAAACAATTGACTTGCTCCTTGCCCCATCCTATTTATAGAGCATACTTCAGTCCACCCATACCTGACGCGAATTCTACAAAGTTAATAGACTCAACATAGATGGTTAAATCATATACATAGGTTGTATTTGGTGGAAGTGTATACGGATTTACTTCTACTTGAAACACACGAACACGGCTCGAATTCAGTGAGCCCGAAGGTTGGTGATCTGGGCTATGAAGACAGAAACTGTAAATTGGCAGTACTTCACCAGGGTCACCACTTGTATATTTATAGGGGACGACCTTTGTAAAATAGTCAACAGGTTTCATCTCCTGAATTTCATTACCATCACAGAGAACTCGTAGGCTCTGTAAAATCTGAAGTTGAGCAAATTGAATGAGAACACCTGATGAGAAGGCTTGTGTTAAGAGAGGAACAGCTCGGGGCGGTGGTAGGTAGGGTGTTGATGGATAGTTCCACCAATTACTCCAGTTGCTGAAATCATTACGATACTGTAAGGTATCCGAACGACGATTCACAAAGAGTAGACGTTCGATTGGATTATGTGTCTCAAGGTCAAGAATTTGACGAGTATAGAGGGCAGGAAAAGGATACCATGTGAGTTGGTGTAGGAGATAGGAGAGTGGAGTGGATGCGAAAAGTGTGCGTTCCTGCTCAGGCAGGTAAATATAGGTTGTTTCTATAGTCGGTTGTAAATTCCATGTATTAAGTGCAGGAACATCTGCGCCAATATCTGTTAAGAAGGCATTGAGTTGTCCGCTGAGATCCACGATTGTAGTGTAATCCGGAAGATTTGAGCGCAGATTGGCAACAGATGCCGTCGTCTGAACCCCAGGAGCTACACGGAATCCTGAGGCATCAAGTACCGTATAGAGTTGGTTAATCGGGTTAAGTGTTAGTTGAACTTCGCATTCATGGTACTGAAGTCCAACGAGTGGAAGTGCTGAACCTGTAGCCTGTGTAAACCAGAAAGGGAGTGGAACACGAATTGTCTGTCCAAAGATGGAAGGACGATTAAATTGGGAGCCAAGAGGTCGTGTAGGGTCTATGACTACATTCGGATAGCCTGTTTGATTTGTACCACCAGCATAAATTCCATTTGCTGGGTCCACAAGTTCGGCTACGTTTCCTACGAGCCGCTGCCACTTATTGAAATCATCCTTTGGAGAATCGGCAAGTGTCCTCGCAAGTAGATATGTTCCATCAAACTCCTGAATTTTCTGACCACCAATGAAAACAGCCGCGTTTTGAATGAGGGCACATCCAATGTATTTGGACCACTGAAACTCATATTGAAAATTCCGAACTTTGGGACTTATATATTTACTATAAATATCGGGTAACTGAAAACTAAAATAGAGATCACTCACTAAGTCCGCTACACGAGGAATCTTAAAACGAACTTTGATGGGTTGGTCAAAAAAGAGTTGATCGGGGCCGTCCATTTGCGCAGAGACACTCTCCATTGAAAAGTGCGAATAGCGGCGAAAGACCTTATAAAAGTAGGTCATATCCGGATTCCCACTTAGAATTACATTTTGGGAGCCATAGGCTACGAGAGCCAATAGACCGCCTCCAGTCATTATACCTTCTATTTCGTGAGGCTTTAATATCGGAATACTCAATCCCACTAGTAAAGTCTTTATAAAGTCTATTTCTTTAGCTTGTATACCATGAATCTACCAGCGCATTCTGTAGGTAGGAACTCGCGGACTGTGTGCTCGGCATATCAACTGTAGAACTAGGTCCCTGATTCGCATTGGCCTGAATTTCAGCGAAAGAGAGCGCATATCTGTAGTGATAGAAACGGCTGAGTTGACCAGCCATTGTACCTGTGACCATATAATCCTCCTCAACGCCTTGGAGATTGACTATCTTATTACCAAGTGTAGTACGACTATTAAATTTTGTCTGACCAAAGATAATCAAATTCTGGTAGTTCTGGTAAGGATATGTCTTCTCCATCGGGATACGACCCTTCAGATTTCCATTTATATAGACTTCAAGAGTATTTGCACGGAAAACAATAGCTACATAGAACCACTTCTGCACTGGTACATTCTGAATATCCACATAACTGTACCATGACTTATAGGAGTTCATGAAGATACGTAGCGTATTTTCATCTGAACGAACAAATACGGCCGGACCCAGCAGCGGGAATGGTGTCGAGTATCCCTTATAGAATACATGTTTGAGACCGCCACTTGTATCAAAGGTTGCCGGGTCAATAAATAGGAAGAAACTGTAGGTGAACTCAACGCCCGTGAATTCATTATCAGAAGGAAGTAGCATTTTACTGTTCGGGTCACTCGGATCTTGACGCACAACAATTGACTGGCTGCTCATAATTGTATTCGGTACAAGTACTGTCTTAGACATTGAGTACTTATAATATGTCTTTACAAGCGACTCCAAACTGAAGAAAATCAGAAAGACAACTATGCCCGCAATAAGTGCAAGGAGAATCTGCGGGATGAGTCCATTTCCAAATATGAAGCTACCACTGCTTGTATTCAAGGATGTCTCCATCACAATCTACAGACTGTAGATATTCTATAAAAAGGAGTAAACTTGAGAAGTTGACTCATTTATATATGAACAGTGCTTAGTTTATGAAGTATTTGTCACGGGTTTCGGAGTTGTCAGCTGTCCAAAGAATGACTGGATTGCCGACCATAAATCACCTGATGAGCCGGAAGGACCAGCCATGTAGATACGATAGGTTTCATCCGGAGAAAGTGCGTAGTTGTAGAAGTTTACACCAGAAAGGCTTCCAGTCCAGTCTGTCTTTACATGAGCACCACCTGTTCCAATATCAGGGTTCAGTAAAAAGAAATAGAGCGGCGTAGTTGTAGAGCCATTGACCTTGAATTGCCCCTTGAGAACGCAAGAACGTGAGAGGCGACCATCCATGTAGACATCGCATAAATTGTTATTCAGTACAACTGTTACATTCACCCAACGACCAAACTCCACATTTTGTACATTACATGGAGAAGCGGTATCACTATCAGGACTGGTTGTCATGAAACTATTAAAAACAAAACTAGGGCTACTATTATCATTTACATGAACGTGAAGTGTATTATTTCTACCGCCCAGTGCAACAATTAGGGTTGACGCATCATCCGTGGCCGTCGTACCCAGATTTAGGATATGACGCTTATTTGTAGTGTCACTTCCAGCACCTGTGACATACATCCAGAAAGTGATTGTCATTTCACCACCTGTAAATATATATTGAGCTAGTTTTACATCATCTTGTGATGTGCCAGGATACTGAATGACAGTTGTAGGAGAGGCAATCGGGTTCGCAACAATCGAGGCCTTCACCTGTGTCTGGGTAACATTGAACATGTAGTCATAAACATAGTAGAGTAACACGCATGCTACTACAAGTATCACAATACCACCAACAAGTCTTCCCATTGTAGCTGCGGGCGAAGGGGCAGCGTTCATTCTGTTTGAGCGCCAGTTTTAGTAATCGGATTTCCAAACAACAAGCGGATTACTGGGACGGACGGAGGGTCCTGTAAAACAATTGCCGGAAGGACATAGATTGAGATTTAATGAGGGAAAGAATGATTCAAATGGTGCACCAAGAGTATCAGTGTTCGTTGTATAATCGGAGGAGACCTCGGCCGCAGTCATTGAGCTTGTCTTTGAAAGTAAATAGGAAGCTCTGCCTGTAAAGGTTCCATCCGATAAGGCAAGTTTTGATGCGGTCGGCTTTGGAACATTTGTTGTTTTTATAGAGGCTGCTAGGTGACCATTGTAATACACATCATATTTAGAGCCCTCGTGTGAGAGAGTAAGCATGACCCATTTCTGTTGAGGAAACGGCGGTAGCGGAAATGTCTCAATGTAGGGTTTTCCTGTCTGGTCAGTCGTCTGAATACAGAGTTGTGTTTTAGGAAGTCCAGGACGAGATGCATCAGGAGCCTGTAGGAGTTCAATCCAGAGTGAGGTGTCGAATTGAAGGAGTTTTGCAAATCCAGGGTGTACGCAAGTGCCCGTTGTATTGTCACAGACATCAAATGAATCTGTGTTAGGATTGAAATTAGCCGTATTTGTAGTGGTGTCATAGACCGCTGCTGTGCGAGGAAGTGACTGAATATAGTAGAAAATACGGAAACTGGAGCTCTGGTTCTTTAAGAAATTGGTTACATAGCTGCTATTATTATTTACCTGGTTTGTTGAACCATTATTGCCATCAAGAATCCACGGGCCCGTATCAGAACTTGTCGTTATTTTTGGTGTAAAATATATAGCAAGTGCATAAATTGTTACTATGACTACAAATACTGCGATGAACCAGACAATCATCTCTCTATTGAAGAGCAGGAGTTCCTATCCCACGCATTTCACCGGAAGAGACTACACGCCCCACTGTTCCTAGGTTTCTTACGACGACATTCGCAGAATAGCGAGAGGGCACACTAAAGAGGGTGTCCTTGTCTCCACCCATCGGCACTTTTCCTCCAAAGGTTGTACTTGCCGCCCACTTACCATTTAAATAGAGTTCCATAATGGAATCGCCCACAACGATTCCTACGCGATACGGAACATTCGGCGTGATATCCGTTGAGACTTGTAGCCAGTTTGGTGTTGAACCTGTTGTTGTTGCCGCAATGGCTAGATAAACAATAATTTTAGACGCACCTGCGTCATAAAACGCAATCAGACTGGGGTCAGAAGGAACACCGAGCGTAGCATCTGTTAGATAGTTAAATGTGCGTAGCGGTAGAACTTTGCTTGCAGCAGCACCTGTGGGTGTAGATATACTTGACGCGGCGATGGAACCCGCAATGGCCTGAATATCGGCGGCCGAACAAGTTGAGCCTTGAGGAAGTGCTGCTGTCGCAAGGGTTGTTGTTGTAGCCGTTGCAGAGGTTGCTGCCGCAGCAGCGGCACTTAACGCAGTTCCAGAGCCCGCAGTTGTCTTATAGACAAGTACATATCTCATATTTGTATCGGGTGTTGGAATAGTCGCAATCACCTTTGTATCAAAATAGAGACTAAAATTCTTTGTCGGAAGAGTTGCTCCCGCTGGAGCATCTACGAATAAGGTCGCAGGATCTGAATCTGCCCATGAATAGGTCCAATCAGACTGCGCTATATGAATGAGAGCATTCGGTGTTGAGCCGAAGTCAAAGATGGGATAGATTGTGTAATTAACAATGACAAGAATGAGCGCAATAATAAAAAGAACCATAAGTCCCCAAACAAGATACGGTGTAACGGATGCAATGAAGCCTTCCCCTGTGTTTGCCGTAAAGGAGACTGACGGAGGTGCAATATAACGACTTGTCATTGCAAGAGCATTGCGAATCTTTTGAGCATAGTCTTCGGTGCTCATTCCCCTTCTTCTTTATGATGTTTTCTTGTTTTTCCAGAAAACTTTGACTTAGCAGCCTTGGCTAAATCACCCTTCTTGGGGTCGAACTTGATGCGTTTGTAGTATTTGCGTGTCTGTCCCTCATCGCATTGACGGAGTTTATCACGGAGATAGCAGACAAAGGAGATTCGTGTAAAGTTTTTGTTCGTGCCGAATGTCCCTGTGGTCGGATCGTCCTTGTAGATATCAGGGAGTGCCTTGTTCTTCTTAGCCTGTTCAGGTGTTTCACTGAGGTCCGTATTACAGTGCCACTGATGCACGTCCATGGCTAAGAAATCACCTGTGCGGATGTTAAATCCGATTCCATATTGCGGAAAGAGTGTGTATCCGCCTGAATAGTCTCCACGCTCAATCACTGAGAGGTTTCCAAATCCATCCATAAAGTCACCAGCATCACAATGGAGTGCCGTGCGAAAATTGCGATTTAAGGTAACCGAACTGAAGGCCGTATTTTCAATACGATACATGGGTTTTTTGGAGGCGGCGGCGTGTTGTTTCTTGTGCGCCTCAGGTACAAGTTGTTTGAATTTGTCATCGACGGCTTCGATAAACGGAATACCATGCCTGTACTGTTTGAAAAATCGCTGAGTATAACTTGTGAGGCGGCACGGAAGTCCCATGAAGGGTGTCTTTTCAAAGAAACCGAGTACACTGCTCATCACATTATTATTTACACGCATCTTACTCACCTTTCCATCCTGTATGTACTTCGCTGACCATTTTGTAATTTCTGTAGGATTACGTTTCTTCCAATATGCTGATTTTGTATCAATCGGGCCTGCGGCAGCTCCACGATTCCGACTGGCGGCTGCTGTCTGATAAAATCCCTCCCATCCAATACGAATCTCATCCGGTGTAAAGACATTTTTGCGAAACTTTGCGAGGAGACGTTGTTCACCTGTTTCAGGGTCCATACGATACACATCCACATCTTCTGAAATAATTTGATTTACCTCTTTTTCAGTAAAATAGGTGCCTTCACGCGCTTTGATTTCATCGTTTGTCATGACGACTTTTACGTGAATTTTCTTTACGTTTTTTTTCACAGGGTGCGTTTTTCCGGAAGGGATTTTGAGACCCTCATAGATCTCTTCTGGAAATGAGTCACTCATTTACTTAGTGTACAGATAAACTGCCCCTGCAAAGGCAGCAACAGTTGCGACCCCAACACCAAGTCCTTGAGCAAAAGAACGGTAATCAATCTCTTCAAAATCGATATGATTTACGGTTGGATTCTTACCACGCGCGCCGAGGCGACGGTAGAATTGTACTGCGTCATATTCTGAAAACTCGGGCTTCTTTAGTGATTTATTGACGGCATTATGAAGAGTCACCGTCCATTTGAAAAGGTCCTCGCGTGAATCCAGGTGAGGCGTTAACGGATAGAGTTCAATATGTTTTACAAAGTGTTCGCGGCAAATTGGGCACGGAATCATAACACCAAGGCTCTCATAGAATTCCTTGGCGGCTTTTTTCTGTGCGTAAGTCGGTTTGTTTGAATAGCCGAGTGCGCTTATATGAATTGTATGCCAGAAAAACGGCCCCCAGACTTCGGGAGGTATTTTCATCTCTTTGATTGCGTCAGATATTTAATTATACAGTATTTCCCCCAGGTCTAAGGATTGAAGCCCTATCTTAAAGTAAGTTGGTATGCGACAGGCGAGAGCAGGGTGTTCAAATTGTGGCGGAAATCATGGATTCAGACAATGTATGGCCCCAATTACAAGTCATGGTATTATTGCTATTCGTGTACGTGGAGGATGGAATCCATCAAAAGTGTTGGCAGAGCAAGAATCCGCAATTACTGGATTTGAGGGCTCTAGCCCAATTGAATATTTATTGATTCAGAGACGCGATAGTCTCGGATTTGTAGAGATGATGCGGGGAAAGTATAGTCTTACAGATTATAGCTACATTATTCGGCAATTAAAAGGAATGACGGTGCGGGAACGGGAGCGATTTATGACACTTCCCTTTCAGCAACTCTGGAATGAACTTTGGGGCGCAGATCATTCGCATACGCAGTATCGGCAAGAGAAGGAGAATAGTCGCACAAAACTTGAGGCTATTCGTGAACACGGAATCCTTAATGAAAATGGTGAGCGCGAAATGCTTCGTGATATCTTTAGCAAGATTGGACCCGGTTGGGAAACGCCCGAATGGGGATTTCCGAAGGGAAGGCGGGACCCCTATGAATCTGAGCGTGAATGTGCGCTTCGTGAGATGTGGGAAGAGACTGGACTTCACGAGAAGGATGTTCAAATGATTGAGAATTTGGAGCCCATACAGGAGACTTTTTTTGGGTCAAATCATATTCACTACTGTCACAAGTATCGCATTGTATATGTAAAAGAGAATGTTGAGGTCAGTTTTGAAAATGCGAATGAGCACATGCAGCGGGAGATTGGTGATCTTGGATGGTTTCCACTTGAAGTGGCCTTGACAAAGATTCGCGATGAGAATGTTGAGAAGAAGGAGGTACTTCTGCGAGTCACTACAATTCTGCGCAACTATTGTCCACTTGTGCTTGGCGCGGGCATTGTATAAGAACTTTCAAGTCTCTTAGTAGATGGGTGATAGTCCACTATGGGAAGATGCGCCTGAAGAGGAGGTGGCTGCTATAAGCCCAGTGGCAGAAAATGCTCCTCAGCAGGCATCTCCAGTTCAGGCAAATCAAGCCTCGGCGAGCCAAGGAAGTCTTATTCAAGAAGAGGAAACTCCTGTTGCTCCAGCTGGTCCTTCTCCAGTTCAGGCAAATCAAGGCAGTCTTATTCAAGAAGAAGAAACTCCTGTTGCCCCAGCTTCTCCTTCTCCAGAGGTTTTAGAATTATCTGCAAATCAGGCTGAGGAGGCCGAGGAGGCTGAAGAGGCTGAAGAGGCCGAGGAGGAAGGAAGCCCTATTGAAGAAAATGAAACTCCTTCTCTGGCGGCACAACTTCCTCCTGTACAAGTGCCTGAGAAAAGGGGTATAACAATTAAATCAACGCCACTTGTACAGGAATTTGATTCTGATGCCGATGATAACAGTGAGGCTGAATCTGAAATATTACCCCCTGATGAGGAGGCGCCGAGCCCTCTTCCATCTCTTCCTGATTTCAAAGTACCAGAAGAGACCGAATGGGAGGACCAAGATAATTGGGAGGACCTCGCAGGACTCTATCCTGATCTTGATGACCCTCGTTTTATTGAAAAACTCATGGAAAAACGCGAATTTGCTGAAGCCAAGCAGCCAGATATTCAATCACAAATTGATGCAGATGTAAATCCGTGCGATACAGAAAAGGACTTTGAGCTAACACCTGTTCAGCGTTTTGTCTCCACCTTCCTTTCTCCTGCTACTCCGTATCAGGGAGCCCTTCTCTATCACGGCGTAGGTGTAGGTAAAACATGCGCAGCCATTACAATTGCCGAAGGATATCTTGAGCGGTATCCTCAAGATGAAGTCTATATACTTGCCCCTCCAAATATTCAGCCCAACTTTGAAAAGACAATTTTTGATGCTCAGAGAATGACAATTGGAAAGGGTGATGAACAGAATACAGTAAATTCCTGTACAGGTGATAAGTATCTCGCACTCACAGGAAGTCTTCTTGAGCGTGACCCGAAGATTATCCAGAATCGTGTAAAAGACCTTGTGAAATCCAGATACAAGATTTTCGGTTATATTGAGTTCGCTGGAGTGATTAAACGAATTCTTGAACGGTTTCGTCCTGACCAGGAGGAACTTGCCAATGAAGAGATTCGTAAAACCTTCAGTGGTAAGATGTTAATTATTGACGAGGCGCACAACCTACGTGATATGGTAGAAACAGAATCTGAAAATCTCGATGCACCTGGAGGAGAGGGTGAAGTAAAGGATGCGAAGGCGGGGAAAATCCTTACAGGCCCACTGAAGCGTGTACTTAGTATAGCAGATGGACTTGTTCTCGTGCTCTTAACAGGCACTCCTATGTTTAATAGTCATAAGGAAATTATCTCCCTATTAAATCTCCTACTAATCAATGATAAGGTTCCTCTTACTGACCACCTTACTGAAGAGATTTTTGATAAGACATCTGGCATTTTAACGGCTCCAGGTGCTACAAAACTTGGCAAGGTTGCTCAACGATATGTGAGTTTTATGCGAGGTGAAAATCCTCTGAGTTTTCCTACACGTCTCATGCCCATGGCTCGTAAAGGTGGAGTCCTGCCTGCCCTTGAAGGATGGCCGGTCTATGGTCCTGATGGAGAGTATTATATTGCCAAAGACCGTGAAGGGCGTGATACAGATGGCCCTGATATTGTTGAAGAGTTCATGAAGAACAGTCTACCCATTATTCCTTGCGAATTTGAAGGGCCCACTGCGGCAGATTATCTTGAATTAACAGATAAACTCGGTAAAAAACTCGGTATTGCAACTCAAAATCAACTTATTCAAGCAGGTAATTTTATCTATCCAAAACTCTACGATGAGACTGTTCTTGCGGAGCGCATTGAAAAAAATGGATTTGACCTGACCTTTGATAAGAGTGGAGAAACACAGAAGGCACCTGGTCGTAGCCGAGCAAAGGATGGTACAGTTCGCACGCCCAGTGTTCAGTATGAGAACCAAATTGAGGATAAGGATTGGTTACTTGAAGAGAGGCTGGGTGAATTTAGTCCAAAGACAAAATTTTTTCTTCAACAAGTGCGACACGCAAAGGGTTGTGCGTTTATCTACAGTCGCTTTGTACCTGTGGGTGCTCTAAGTATTGCGCTTGCGCTCGAGGCCAATGGATATACACTCTATGGCGCTGAGCCTGGTCATGGACTCCTAAAAGGTGGAGCGCTTGGGTCTCTCGGCCGTCAGTGCGCAATGTGTCCTGCGCGCGAAAAGGGACATACTGGACATCCTTTTGTACCTGCGCGATATGTACTCCTTACAGGTGTTGCTGAACTTTCTCCAAATAATGAAACTTCAATTCAGGCACAGAGGCGTCCAGATAATAAGGATGGAAGTAAAATTAAGATTGTTATTGGTTCGCAAGTAGCAGGTGAGGGTATTGACTTGAAATTTATCCGTGAAATCTATATTTTTGATAGTTGGTTCCACTTAAATAAGACGGAGCAGATTGTAGGTCGTGGTATTCGTACTTGTAGTCATGCACTTTTAGATAAAGAGGAGAGAAACTGTACTGTGTATCTGCTGGCAAACGCATTTAGTGGAGCGGCAGCAGATCGCGAAACAGTTGATCTCTACACCTACCGAACAGCCGTTCAAAAGGCAATTCAAGTTGGTCGAGTATCACGTATTCTGAAGGAATACGGTATTGATTGTAATCTAAATCGTGAAGCTATAAGCATAACAAAACTTGCTGCGGTTCCAATAGTGGATAGTCAAGGCAATCGGCGGTCAACACGTTCAGTGGTTCGAAGCGATGGTCGTAAAGTTGAGATTGCTCTACGAAATGATACACCCTTTAGTGCGCTCTGCGATTGGATGGAGCGCTGTGAAAGTTTTCAATGTAAACCCTCTGTAGTAATTGACGCGGATACATCAACTGATAAGACCTACACAGAATATTCTGCTAAATGGCGCGAACACCAACTTATTCAGAAGATGAAGAATCTATTCAAAACAGAAGATGGTCACGAGCAGGCGTTCCTTTCTATTGAAGGACTTGAAGAAGCACTCTTAGTTGATGATGTTCCCCAGAAAGCAATTTCAATGATGATTCATAATATTATACGAAATAAATCATTACACTTGGAACTCTTTGGAAAGCAGGGGCATATTATCTATAAAAATGGATATTTTCTCTTTCAGCCAGACCTACTTCATGATGAAATCATTCCACTTGCTCTGCGTGTAGCACCCTTTCCACCAAAACGCGACGCCTATGCAACTGTGGTGGAGGAACTGGTTGAGGCCGCTCCTGCGCCCGCTAATACAGGCGAGGAGGCTGAAGAAGAATTACCACCTTTATGGGCAGCCGTGGAAGAATGGGTTGAAAACATGGAGGCTGGAGAAAATAAGAAGGTCATCTTTGAAATTGAAAAGGGTAAATATATTCCGCCAAGATTTATTCTTACAGTCTTTAGAGAAATCTATAAAGGTGACGAGACTCTTATGAAAATTGTAAAAGAGAAACTCGGTATGGTGGGTTATTTATATGAAAAGGTCAAAGAAAGTGAAACTTGGAAATCGCATCTAGTTCGCGTTGTTAAAGAGACAATGTGGGATGAATTTCTCACAAGCGCAGAACAATTTAAGTTAGTCACTTCTTGGATGGGTACAGAGGAGTTTGAAAGAAATAGACATCTTTTCCGTGACCAATACATTGAAAAAGGTGAGCGGTGGCTCTTCCGATTTGTAGATCTTCACAGTGGCGAAATAAAGCATCGTTGTGAAGCGGGTGATTGTAGGCTAGATACAATTGAAGAATTAACTGAAGGAGATTCTACAGTTACAATTAATTATACAACTACCGCATATTCAAAAGAGCTTGAGCATCTATACTACGGATTTCTCGTGCCCAATGAATCGAGTCACGTCTGTTTTAAAACTGCACGCGCGGTGGCACCTGGAGCAACAATGCCTGTTGGTAGTGAATGCTCGTTGAGTTCAAATCGTAGTAAGCGAGACCCTCTCCTTACAACACTCGCAACTGTAGTTGAGAAACTTCCTGATTCTATTGATTTAGGACTTGATGAGGAGAGTATCAAGCCGATTCGCGGCGCATTTAGTGGCTGCTTCTTACTGGATCTAGTTCTGCGAATGTTGGACAAAGCGCAGGCAAGAAAACGTTTCTTCTATCGTAGCATTGAATCATATAAAGGTGGTCACTTAAAACTTGAAGAGAAAAAGAGGAAGTCGAAAAGCAAAAAAGCAGGGGAGGTCTAAAATTGATTAATACTTTCATTTACTAGGAAAGGTACTATGGAACTCGATATACAGTTTGAAACGAAAGTCACTCTTACTGCAAAGGATATGGGTAAGGATATTATTGACCTTGATGAACTTCTTATGAAGAAGATTAAGGCGCAGTATGAGGGCAGATGCTCACGAAATGGTTATGTTCTTCCTAATTCTGTAAATATGATTTCTCGTAGCATGGGAATGGTCGAGAAGGGTCGCTACACTGGAGATGTTCTCTTCTATGCCGAGGCATCTGCGAAAGTTCTACAGCCTCCTGATGGAATTGAGATTGAAGGAACGGTTATCCGTCAGAATCGCATGGGTATGTATATTGATTATCAAGGTGCGATTCGCGTGATGGTACCTCGCGACCTTCACATTGGTGAAGTGGAGTTTAATGATCTCGTCAAGGTTGGAGATACAGTTCGCGTAGAGATTAAGAAATCGCGCTATCAGGTCAATGACACTTCTATCCTATCAGTTGGCATCTTTAAGGGAAAAGTAAAGACTGGCGCCGAAGGCGCAGCCGCTGAAGAGAAAAAGGAAGAAGAGTTTACGGAGGTGGTGGAGGAGGGCGATGATGCAGCGGAAGCGGAGGAAGCTGCCATTGCCACTGCTGATGAGGAGGACGAGGAGGATGCAGAGCCCAGCGCGGAAGAAGAAGATATAGAGGAGGAAACTGAATAATAGATGAGTAGTTCCGCAAATACAGAAGCACCTGAATCAAAAGTGGTAAGTTTGCCCCAAGAGGAATATGACCGGCGCCGAAAACTCTGGGAGGCCATTAAGATTCTGATTAAGTCTGAGCAGGAGGAACTCTTCCGCATCCTTAAGCGAAATGAAGTGGAATTCACTGAAAATACAAATGGTATTTTTTTTGATGTAGGCAAACTCTCTCCGTACGTTGTTACGGAGATTGAGAAATTTCTCCAGTTTTGCCAACAGAATCGTGTAAACTTTGAGCAGCGCGATAAGGAGATGGAGACTCTGCGACAGGAAGTGTAAGGGTCTAAACTTAGAAAGCAAATACTTGAAAGTAAGGATGGAATCACTACTTTCCAGTATCGAACAGAATCCAAATAAGTCAAAGGTCCCCGAACTCATCTTAATGCCTGGAGAACAGATCTCCATGCCTGTGGATGAAACAACTCTAACTGAATACGGTATTCAGTGGGCACGCTTGAATCCTCCGGGTCCGGTTTCCCTATGGCTCTGGTCAACAGACCCCGAATACCGCGCAGGAAGTGAAGTGCTTCGCAAGAAGATTCTCAGCGACCACATTGTTCGTCTTCAGGAGCGAGCCCAGACAGGTGAAGGATGTCGCCGTGGGACAAAGGCGAAGGTTTGTGATGCCCTTGGCACAAATGTTGAGAATGCCTCTGAAGAGAACTTTGAACTTCTCGAAGAAGCCGTCAGTTCACTCTGTGAAATCCAATGGGTCCGTATTCATGAAAATGAGAAGAAGGTGACCTTTGTTCCGAAGGACCTCCGACTCTGGACGCCTGAGAAGCCTATTCTCTGGTCCCGTGAGCGTTATCGTTCAGCAGGTGAAAGGGGTCTAACATTGACTGGTCTCGGTAAGTGGATGAGTGACCGTGAAGATGCAAAGTGGCAGTGTGAGTATCCTATGGCTGAGGGAACACTTGAGGTTATGAAGCAGCAGTGGAAGGCACTTGATGGGGGGCTCCCTACAACTCGTAGTGAGTCAGGAAAAATCTTAAAAGAGGACTATGCGCGTGCTCTTGGCCGTCTACAGGCTATTCGGCATCTGAATGGTCGTACTGGAGACGAGGTTAAAGTTTGAACTGTGTAGAAGTTCAGTACAAGCAGTAGGATTCAGATGGACTTGAGCAAGAGCCAAGTCGATGAAATAAAGGACATGCTTGAAAAATGGATGTCCAATCGCACTCACGAACTTGAAGTGACATTCAACAAGGAGGGTGGTATGGACGCAGATTCATTTCTCAAAATCATCCGCCGCCTGAAGGAGCGAGGATTTGAAGAAGTAAATCCAAATAGTGACGAGAAACTCAATATTCTTTGCGAATCGGGTCTCCGTTTCACTATGAACTCCTTTGAGGATATTCAGGAATACTGTAATGATAATAAGTTAGATGACAAGGGTTGGCTTGCAATTGTAAAGAAGAAGATTGAGAAGCGTGGGCCTGAAGATAAGTTTCGCGATACACTTGATATTAATGAATATGGCATTCGTATCAAGACTCGCGAGGAGCATGACCGTGGAAATAGTGATGAGGAAAACAAGCACCAGGATGTATCAAAGGCTTTTGAAGGCTGGACAAATCTAAATAAGGCGTTTCGTTTAATTAAGCGTTGGAGTTTCAAGAAGGGTGGTGTTCAGTTTGACCTCTCCATGGTGCGCTCTACAAGTTCCAGTCGTAATGGATTCAATTGGGTGAAGACATTCAATGAAGAGAAGTTTGCGCGGAATCCACCGACCTATGAAATTGAAGTGGAACTTCTACGCGAGGATCTGACGGACGGCGAAAAAGCCAAACTTGCCGAAACAGGTTCAAAAGAGCAGCGCGACAAGGAGACGATGGGTGTTTATCTGAATCGGCTCATCGCAGGTATTGGCGAAGTGCTTCGTGGCATTCAGCAGAATTCTATACTTATTCAGAGGTCAACAAAGCGCTCGGTTATTTCAGAGTACCTGAAACGCGCCGAACTTCCTACAGCGACGCCCGAATTTCGCGGTGTGAAGCCGCGTACACTGCTTCTGGAGCATATGCGTTCTGAGCGCACTGATGGGCAACCAAATATTCGTGATGGCTATAATGTCACGGATAAGGCAGACGGTCTTCGTGTACACGCATTTGTAAATGCTGAAGGTGACCTCTACATGATTGATATGGCACTGAATGTTTACGCAACTGGTCTCAAGCAAATTGGCTGTGCAAACTCACTACTTGATGGTGAGTGGGTCACACGGAGAAAGGGTGAGGAGGTGGTGACAGAGGATGGTATTATCCAACACAAGCCTGGGCGTTCGGCTAATCTGCTTCTGCTGTTTGATGCGTATTACCTCAATAAGGCCAAAGTCTGGAATCTTCCTTTCTATGAGAAACCCAAGGAGGGTAGGTCTGAAGAGGGAACTCGGCATGCGGCACTTGCAAAGTTCATGAAGGCGTGGGATACACCTGAAATCACTATCAAAGGATATGAGAATAAGCGAACTCTTCTCTTGGATGTGAGTGCGAAGAAGTTCTTCTTTGGTTCGAAAGAGGACGAACTCTCAATCTTCAAAGTGATTAATGATGAGGCATTTCCGCACAGCGATACACGGATCTATCACACAGATGGACTCATCTTTACTCCAAATGCAACTCCTCTCCCTGCGAAACCGAATGCGGCCTTCATGGAGCAACTCAAGTGGAAACCAGCCGATGAGAATACAATTGATTTCCTTGTAATGATTGAAAAGGAACTAAAGGAGGATAAGGTCCATTATGGAAAGAATCCTACCACGGACCTTGAGCCCCTACATGGATACAAGCGCCTTGTTCTCTATGTATCAAGCCGCGAGGATGAGATTATGAATGACCCTCGCAAGGCTGTTTTAGCAAAGCGCTGGACAAAGGAGAAGGGAAAGCGTGGTGGATATCGCGCAGTAGAGTTTTCTCCTATGAATTACATTGATACACTTGCGTCAACTTGCTATCGTGAGCGTGAGGTGGATGAACTTCAGAACATGGACTATGTAACAAGTGAACTTGGTGAAATCATTCAGGACGGCAGCATTGTAGAGATGCGCTATGAGCCGAGCAACGAGCCTGGTTGGCGCTGGATTCCTATGCGTGTCCGTCATGACAAGACGGAAAAGTTCCGCAAGGCAGCTGGAGGAATCGGTAATGCTGTGAAGGGAACAATGAACGCGGAGTTTGTTGCAAATGAGACATGGAACAGTATATATGAGCCGATTACGCCCTCCATGATTCGCAAGGGCACAGAGACACCTGAAGAAGCAGAAATTGAAGCACTCGTAAAGGCACGTGAAGCAATCCCGCGAAAGATGGTCTATTCAGCTCAGCGAAAGATTAGTGCTCTGAGTGAAACTTATATGCGTCCTATGCGTGATTTCCACAATGACTGGATTAAGTATCAGGTACTTCTGAAGTCAGTACTCGGTGGCGAGAAGAAAAAGAAGGTCTTGATTGACATGGCGTGTGGAAAGGGTGGCGACCTTCACAAATGGGAGAAACTCATGCCGCGCTTTGTTCTGGGTATTGACTATGCAATGATTGATATTCTAGATAAGAATAATGGAGCCTATAATCGTATGCTAAAGGATATTCTGAAACTCGGTCGTGCAAATGTACCTGATATCGTCTTTGTCGCAGGTGATGTAACAACGCCGATTGTTACAGGTGAAGCGGGCCGCACAGAAGAAGAGAAAAAGATGTTGCGCACACTCTTTGGTCAGAATACAGGTGGTGGTGTTGCCCCCTATATTGATGAACTAACGGGTATCCTACAAAACAAGGCGGATGTAATCTCCTGTATGTTCGCGCTCCACTATTTCTTTAAGGATAAGACGACGTTTGATGGATTCCTGCGAAATGTAGCCGATTGCTTGAAAGTCGGTGGCTATTTCGTAGGGTGCTGCTTTGATGGCGGCTCTGTCTTTGAACTTCTACGTGATGTAAAGACAGGTGACTCGCATATTGGCAAGCAGGGTGAAGAGACAATTTGGACAATTCGCAAGGACTATGAAGATACGGAACTGCCCATAACGGATGACGGCTTCGGAAAGGCGATTACAGTGGAGTTTGCCTCCATTGGACTTCCTCACCAGGAGTACCTGATGCCATGGGATCTTCTAGTAGCGAAGATGGATACAATTGGCTGTGAACTTGTGAAGGACCCTGTAAACGAACTCGGTCTGAAGACTTCGACAAATCTCTTCTCGGCGAGTTATGAAATGACAAAGGATCGCAAGTACGGTCTTGAGAAGTTTCCTGCTATCCAGCAATTCAGTTTCATGAATCGCTGGTTTATCTTCAAGCGGGTCACAGATGGAAAAGTGGTAGCGCCTAGTGGTGTGGAAGCACCCAAAGCGCCTGTTCTCCTTAAACAGGGCAGTGCGCCGCGTCCTGGAGAGTCTATAGCCGAAGACCTAGAAGAAGAAGAGGTAGCAGAGGACTTTGTCAAATCTGTGAAGCCGGTTGAGGCCCAGGCGACCTATGCGCCTGGCCAGCTCATCCAATTCTCAATTGAGGCGCCGGCGCAGAAGATACTTGGCCTTGGCCGCGATGATGCGCGTAAGTGGCTCTCCCTCATGATTCCTATGAATATCCCAGATGAAGAGGATACGAAGGCCATCTATCCTACAATTGAACACTTCCTTGCGGGTATGAAGTATAAACTCTTCTCCAATCAACCAGAAAAGGCCGCACTCTTCCAGACAACAGGCTTCTTTGGAACTTCGGTTGCGCAACTCAAGGTTGCAGCGCAAGCAAAGGCCAAGAAGTATTATGATTTACTTACAGCACAGTTAGGTCTTATTAAGAAGAATCTTGTAGGGGACAAGAAGACAGTATTCAAGGAGAAGGCTGACTCTGGACTCTTCTGGAAGGATGAAAAGATGCGACTTCTAAAGTATGCGCTTGAACTTCGTTTAGCGAAGGATACTGATTTTCAGAAAATCCTCGACGCGGCAAAGGGCGAGCGTAAGTATCTCCTTTCTACGGGCGCAGTTGAACCAGATTTCAATGGTGAATACAAGGAGCGTAAGATTGTGGGTGAGAATAAACTTGGTAAGGCGCTTATGGAACTTGTAGACTATACTGTGTAGACAGTCCTAAAGATTGGCCTCTAAGACACTATAAGAAGAATGCCCGAAGACTGGCAAGTGCTCGCCACGAAGAATAAACATCCTCGTGACGATCATATCCGTTTTTTTGAGCCTACCCACACATATTATATTGACGGCAGTTCAACAAATGTTATCTCCTGTACCGGGTTTCTCCACAATTTTTTTCCGCATTTCGATCCGAAGGCCACCATTGAGAAGATGATGCGTTCGCCGAAATGGCCGCAGTCAAAGTATTTCGGAAAAACGGCGGAGGAGATTGAAAAGGGCTGGTCCGATTCTGGAAAAGAAGCCAGCGGTCTAGGAACGGCAATTCATTTGGCGATTGAACAATTCCTCAACGGCGCCCTTGACCGAATTGATCCGGCAGTAAAGGAGACACCCGAATGGCAGTATTTTATGAATTTCTGGTCAGTTCATGGCCATGACCTAGAGCCCTTTCGTATGGAGTGGGAAGTCTGGTCGGCTGCTCATCTTCTTTGCGGCAGTATTGATGGAGTCTTCAGGCGCAAGTCAGATGGAAAGATTGTGATTTATGACTGGAAGCGCTCAAAAGAAATCAAATCGACAAATGACTTTGAGCGTGGCTATCCACCACTCGAGCATCTGCCAAATTGTAATTACTGGCACTACACTCTACAATTAAATACATATCGCTGGTTTCTTGAGACCTTGTACGGCCTTGAAGTCGGTGATTTGTATTTAGTAATTCTTCATCCGAATAATCCGAATTATCGTCGTATTCGTCTGAATCGCCTGGAGAAGGAGGTTCTCGATATGCTCGACTGTCGTACGCGAGCCTTGAAAGCGGGTGGAAAGCAGACAATTCTTCTACCAATGCCCGATTGCCAGATGGATTAAAGTACTAGGATTGCTTCTTTAAGTGTATCTTGAACTGTGTCTGTCATAAGGGGTGAAATAGGCTCGCCCTTCTTTACAAGGAAAGAGTATGCATCGTCGATATAAAATACGATATATGCATAATCACTGAAACCTAGAACTCCGTGCGGTGTCTCATTGCCGTCATTAAATACAACAAAACCAGTTTCAGGTTCCTCAAACATAGTCATCATTTCCTCTATAATCTCGTCATCTACGAACGGCGGTTCCTTTTTGGGGTCTGTTGATAATCCATATTCAAGAGTATCGTAGCGACCTTGGTCTCCCTTTCGGTCTGCTGTTTCAAAGGGCACAAGTTCATAGGTTGTATCATCGCCTTCTAGAAGATTGAGTACAAACTCAGGTAAACTTGAAGTTACAGCCAGAGGTACAGCCAGAGGTACAGGCGCCTCTGGTTTGACCCCTTCCTCTCGTGAAAACTCTTCAAAGAAATGAGGAATCTCAGGTGTTTTCTTCTTACAATCCATATTCATTAATTCAGCCCACTCAGATGTATCCTCTGGTACAATGTATTGGTCAATCATGCGTACTGCTCCACTGAGTTTAGAGAGTGTTCCAATGCGACGATTGCGCTCCTGTAGAATCTGCGCACGGCGACGAGGAAACCGTATAAGCTCCTCAATAAGACGTAGTAAAAAGACTTTTCTCATATCTGTTTTGTCGACATCAGGGAGTGCTTTTACATGGAGTAGACATCGTTTCTCATCCGGTCGCCATACGCACCGATTGGAGGCTGTACAATCACCTTGGTTTAACTTTCTACAGTCCACGCGAACCACTGAAGGTATCTTACTTTCTGGTTCATGCGTCGTATCAATAAAGCCTTTCATCCGCTCAGCCAATAGTATCTGTAGAAGTTCACGTTTTCTGCCAACCGACAGCGTATACCCAATTGTCTGTGAAGCCGGCATAATAATCTCCTGAATTTTGTTTTTCCAGGGAATGCCCTCTTTTGATAAAAGCCAATTACTGACCGACAGACGGAAATGCTGGAAAATCTCCTCGACTTCGTTTTCTGTCTCAATCTCTTTTGTAATTGAGACTGTTCTCTTATCACCTGTTTTCTTATCGCTTGCCGATTCAGTGGGTCGCCCTATTTTCTCATTAATGGTCCACTCAAATTCAATCTCTGTAAGGTCATCGATTTTTCCTGGAATTTCATCTGCGGCTACATTGGCATCTGAGACAGGAACAAAGATTCCATTTTCAAACTGAATGGCTTTAATGGCCTTTGTTTTTCCATAGGGAAGACGAATGATTCTCTGTGGCTTATATCCAGGATAGTCTACAAACTTCGTCGCGTTTACTTCGTAAAAAGACCAGGCAATCTCAACCGGCGCCGCGGTGAACCCTTCCCATCCAAAATAGATAACAAGACTATTTTGACTCTGCATAAATCCGTCATCAATTACAGGGAATGCGACTTCGTTGTCCTCGTCGATTTTAAATGTTACTGCGACAACATGATTGTACACATCACGAATAACACCTACAAAGGTTCCAACCTCACTCAGAAGTTCAACTAATGCGGTGAGTGTAGGGAGTGTATTCTCAGGGCGCGCCAGTTGTTGAATTCCAGTATAGACCGTCGGCGCCTCATTTGCACACTTTGTGCGAAATGTTTGAATGGCATCTAATACAGCAGCAGGCAGTTGAGGAGATTGGGTATTATCACTCTTAACACGCATGGTATGAATATGTCTCGCAAATCCGCGTGAATCAACTGAATTCTTCAGGAAGAAGAGCGGCTCCCAAATCTCCTCCCTATGAATTAAGAATCCAATATCGCATGATTCCATTGTTTCAGTTACGCCAAAGGGAGGGCAGCGAATTGTATAATTTTTATCATCTGTCATCTCAATGACTACAAAGAGAATACCAGGTCGGTCTATTTTAGTTCCCTGCTTAGTAATTAGAGCAGGCATGAAAATATTTGGCTGTGCCAAGAGATGAGCAAATTGCCGATACTCTTTGAGTTTCTTAGAATTATTTAGAAAATTCATGAAATTATCGTAGGACTTTTTAATACGCGCAATATAGGGGTACTGCTGTGACCGCTTCGGATTTAAGTTTCTCACCGCAAACCGTGTAAGTTCAGCCGCAGTATATTGTTCATTAGATAAAGTGGGTGTATAGAATTCGAGCATGAGATTTCCAAAATTAATGGAGGTGAAGAGTTTGACACCTGAAGGACCGCCAAAGAGTTCGCGTAAGCGAAGGCGAACATCAGTCGCTGAATTCTTCTTGAAAAAAGGCGCAATGGCCGCAAAAAAAGATTCTGGGCGACGAGAGAGGCGATTATCGGCAGCAATACGGAAAAATCCTTCTGATATGGGCTTCATTCTCATTGTCATCCCTTTTGTAACAAGGTCCTCTGGATTCTGATGAAAATATGTATCAAGAACACTCGGCACAAGACCAAGTTGCGGCTCACCGCCTTTGAGTTCAAGAGGAAACTTTGTATCCTTCACAACAGTGCGTTCGTGGGTGCGATTTAGAACATCTTCGTAGTTGATTCCTTCTATATCTGCATCCTCATCATAGGCATCCCCTTCCTCTTCTACTGGCGCCTCAGCGACCGCCTCTTCAGTGGCATCTACCTCTGGAGCAATAGGTCCAGATTTCTTCTCCTCTTCACGCTGTTTCTTGAAAAACTCAATAAATTTACCTTTTGATGTGAACTTTCGCTTTGTGAAACAGCACGGTAGACCCCAATGTGCAGGGTGAGCATCCTTATTCATAAATCCTATATACTTCATCTTTTCGCGCTTGTAGACGGTTGCACCAGGGTCCTTCTTCTTTTTTGTATCAATTAGACGACCATTACAAAAGGGACAGTGATTGGCAAGTTTCGGTTTACCCTGAAATTCCTCATCGGCTTCTGGGCGAAAGGCCCCAGCACCTTCAAATTCGCTCGGTCTAAGTGGTATTTCATCTTCTATACAGAAATACTCTGAGCAAATATAATATCGCTGATCTTTGAGAGTTGTTCCATACTTGAGAACTGAGAAGGTATTATCATCAATCTCCTTTTCTGTTGCATACGTATCTGCAAGTTTAGAGTCTCCAGAAGGAACGGGGTTTTTATAAGAGACTTCAACAAACTCAACTTCATTATCTGTAATATTACTATCATAAAGTTCAAGCATACGCTGATATTGTTTCTCATTGAGGACAGCAGGTTGTCTCATCTGCGCAAATTGACACATCTGACCATATCCATTTTGAGTTGTCTGCCCCTCTCCAAATCCGAAGAGTGTTGGGTCGGCTTGTTGGAGACGTTTGATAAAGTAATTTGCAATAGAGAGTTTTGATTTCGATTCATCCACGGGCGCGGCCGCAACCTTAGGAGCTTCCTGACCGGCCTCTTCAAAGGCAACTGCTTTGGCAAGAGTGGCTACAGCAGCAGCCGGTGCCGGCTTCGTTACAGCCATCGTCATCATAACAGATAATAGTGTGAGAACTCTCTGAAGATTTGTAATGGAATCAACTCGCTCTATCTGGAATGTATAGGTCGGATGATGTGCGGTGATATTAATATCAATTCCTGGATTATACTTGAGTCTGAATACACTATATTTAGGTACTACGGGTATAATCTCCTCAGCTCGTGTTGCAAATTCCTCGTACTCCATGCGGGCTTGCTGTAGAGTAATTTCAAAGGCCTCTGCTGTTTTTGTGATTATTGCTTCAGGAGCAATTTTTGTTCCGACAAGTTGTGATAAATAAAGTTGAACACGGTCCTGTGCATAGAAGTTACTGATTGCCTTATAGCGGAGCGAGATGAGTGACGGTGAATTTGGTGGCGGCGGTATTTCCTGAAAGAAACTACCGAAGGCCTCAAGACGTTTTGACATCTCACGGCGCTCGATTTTATCACCTTTGATTGTTATACTTGCCTGGAATGACATTTCATTTAATTGCGGGTCCTCGACCGCAAAAGGAAAACCGGCGATTCCCTGTTGAATACGCTCCTTGAAAAGTTCAGCACTCTCAGCTTCAAACTGACGCTGTCCCTTGCGAGGCTGAACAACAACTGCTGCTGTACCGTCATCTAGAACTTGTAGAGTAGCATACTCGTCTCCAATGTCAATCTTTCCAAAGAGAAAATCATTTTTGGGTGCTGGATTCTTTTCACGCGCCCACTGAAGAACAAGACAAGGATCCGCAAGTGCAGGTGCAGGTACTGGACCTTTTACCACATGAAGTTTTGTAACAGGTGTTGAATCCTTAGGAAGTAAGCGAAGAAAGGGGCGTACTTGATTCACTGTCTCTTCATAGAAGAGTGTATCCACTGTTTTTTTATCAGTTCTATGAAGCCACACAAGGCGTAATGACTTAACACCTTCAATTCGCAGATTTACATCACCTGAGAATCTGGCAACGCTTGGCTCAATTGTTTTCTTTAAGAGAATTTCGCGTGCTGAGAAATATGTGCGGGCGCGTTTGAGTTCAACAGCCTGGTCCGTAGGAACTGTATCACCCTTCGTTGTATTGGAGATATAATCAGAGTTAAAATACGGTTTGATATATCCGAGATAGCGTGCCTCATTACCTAGGCTCTCCTTGGCCGCAACAATCTCAGAAAGTAAAAAGAGTCGAAGAATCGGTTCCTTTTTGGCATAGAGATAGGTGTCCTCATAGAGAGTTCGGCTACGGGATACAAGATTGAGTGTCTTTTTATTTCCACCATCGTCAACAAACGCCTTATTTCTATCGGAAGAAAAAGGGTCGTCAAATGAGAGTGGTTTCTTAGAGCCAGGCTCCAAGTAATATGCATCAAGTGCTTGATATTTTTCCGTTTCCTCATTATATTCTGCGAGAAACTGGAACTGCGGAGCAAATTTTGCCTGGTTTTTTTGATTGTAAATTGCCATTTTAATATCATTCATCGTATAGAAAGGGAAAATAGGGATTTTAATCACTTCTGTAGGCTCTTCACCTGTTTCAAGTGGAGTCTCAGCGAAATACTGGATTTCAAGAGTGATTGGACCAAAGGGGTCGGATAGACTTGTGTAGAAATCGGGCTCAAAGAGTGTTTTCCAAAGGTCAATTTCATCGGCAATTGAGCCGGCCAAACTCTCTTCATTAGAGTTCTGACTATCACCCATCTATCTGTTATTCGGATATTGTCCCTATAACAAAACTCGACGCGTCCTTTTTAGAGTCATATTTTGGAGAATCGGTGATTTTTACACCACAATAAGCCACGGGGTGCGCAGCAAAGTCTTCATATTTATAGATTCCCTGCTCTTCGGCGATTTTGAGGAGCCAGCCGAAATTATTCCAGAAATCGGGGCCATGACCAACTGAGGGTGTAATCATGTGAGACATTTCATGAAGGGCTACGAATGTCATGACATTTTCCTTAACGAGAGACTCATTGTTTCCTTGGCGCTGTCGGAGACAGAGGTGAACAGATTCACCTTTATTGACACTGTACGAGGTATGCTCAGCATCCGGAGTTGATTCGCTGATTCGCGAGGGGTCAGGCTTGAAATTCTGTCTAAGTTGCTTCACCTGGAGTTTCTCAGGATAGGTCGCAATCAGGTAATTGTAGAGTTTCTGCATGCGTTGACGAACACGAGCCAGAAGATCAGCGGCCTCCTGTTTATCAGACATATCGCGAACCATGTAGGTATTTCCATCCACAGAGCTCTTTACCGAGACTGTAGGATAGGCACTGGTCTGTATATTTGACAAGGCACTAAACATATTTTTTGATATGTTCTGGAGCCATGATGAGTCGGACATATCACTTACTAGTGCTTCCGATTTTTGCGGGATTTCTTATTGTGATGGCTATGACGCTTGCGGTGCGTCTTGCGCGCATGGCGGCGACGACGGCGGCCTCCACTAACACTATTTGCGCCATTATTATTGGAACTATTGCCTTGATTGCCCATTTTGGCTGCCATCATTTGACGGTTGGCATTGACACCATTCCCATAGCTATTAACGCCATTATTGGAAGCACCATTGTTAGAAGCACCGTTATTATTTTCAAATAAACTGGTATTAATCTTGGACAGATTTGTACTATTATTGTTATTCATTTTAGAATCTCATACGATTTTTTTATAGAAAATCAAATGAGAGTTTTAAAGAATTTACGCATTTACCTTAATTTATTTCGGCGACTTTAGTCGCCTTGAATAACTGATGTCTCATCAGTTGATCTCAAGTGTGCGGCGGTTCACGTCAGGGTCAATCGTCGTCTGGTAGAAGACGGAGACCGGAACCTGCGGGTTCGGGGGCTCGCTGCGGAGCTGGTAGTTGGCATTGCGCAGGGACTGGCCAACTGTGTTGATGCCGATGAGTGCGCCCGCGCTGAGGAAGTTCTTGCCCTTGAGGGAGCCCGTGCCCATCGGATTCTGCTGCGCCCAGACGGAGTTCGGGTCCTTCGGGAGGAGCTCACTCGGCGTCAGCTGGTCACGCGGGTAGCAGCCAGCAGGCGCCTGCGCATCACCAAATGACGCAGGGCCCTCAGCCGTGCCCAGATCAGCAAAGCCCTGTGTCACATTGGCCACGGCATCCGAGGGACCACTCGCATTCGTCGGAACATCCATGGTGGCCTTCCTGCGCTGAGATCCAGGCACATCATTCTGTCCAGCCTCCTCCGCATAATTGGCAGCAACGCTGAGCGTGCCATCGAAGCCCTCACGTCTACCGAGCAGACCCGCCAGTGTCGGGTCAAGGATATAGAGTCCAGCCACAACAAGAACAACTAAGATTGCAGAAGTTACAACCGTGCGTGTATTGAGACCCATGGCCATTCTGATTCTGTTATAGGACAATCCTATATTTTTCGGCAAATGGGAAAAATTATCTTCACTCTGATTCCAGATCAGAGTCGTCGGAATCCTCGCTATCCTCTTCCACATCGCCATATTCACGAAGATAACGCTCCTTCAACTCCTCGACCTTTAGCCGGGCAATTGCTGACCGTAACTTTGCACGGCGCAGGCGTTGGCGTTCTGTAGAACGCTTATCATCCATTTCAATTTCCAGTGATGCGTGGGATTCGGACAGAGGGATATCCGTAGATTCAATTAAGTCGTTTCCTTGTGAAGAGCCAGGCTGGATAACAATATTTCGGACAAGCGGCGCCTCCTCAGGAGTTGTGGCCCTCGGAGTCGTGGATTCAAGAAAACTTATCGGTATCCGGGGATTACTCTCAACAAATGACTGAACTGTAAAGAGAAGGACAAATCCCTTCGTCTGGATTTTAAAATGTTTGGGTACCCATCGAACAGAGACCCATCGCGACTCGGGTGTATAGTCAAAGGGTGCAAACTCAAACTTCAGATTCTTTCGTAACTTCTCAACTGAAATCGCAGTGGTAAACCATGATATAATCTGCGGCTGTAGAGTATTGACAACTGTATCGCGAAATGCCTCCACCTTTTCCGTAGAAGGGGCAAGTACCTGTCCTATCTTTGAAATATCTACTGGGTCTGTGACAATAGTAAAGTCACTCTCCTTCACATTCGCAACATACATGGAGTCCTTTGAGTAGAAGACCGGTCCATCCAGTAAAAGCTTCATTTCTGCGGGAAGTAGATAAAAATGGAATCAAAAGAATCCACAGGTAACCCACAGGGAGATGCCAGCCGAAAAGCAGCCGATGATTGAACGAATTATTATGTATCTTCAAAAGGAAGAGAGTCTGAAGAAACTACACCATTATGTCATGGACCCACTCTTAAATCATATTCTGGAGAGAGTATTTCCTTATATTGTGCTCACTTGCGTGCTTTTTGGACTGCTGCTCATCTTGGCAATGTGTACATTTGCTGCCGTTGTCTTACAGATGAAAAATGCGTCTAGCCTACCAAATGTCTTTGCTCCTATGGTAGGAGATGGCACTTGATAAGAATCAATTTGGCGATCTGGTTCGCAACTGGGTTCATTATGATAACTTGGCACTGAATCTAAATCGTCAAATTCAAAATGCCCGGAAAGTGAAGGATGAGTTCGAAGTGAAAATCATGAATTCTCTTAAAGACTATAAGATGGAAAATGCGATTATTCAAGTGGCCGGTGGAAAACTTAGTGTTACTGAGGAGAAACATACAAATCCCTTAACAAACTCTCGTATTGAAGAACTCTTACACGAGTACTATGAACGAACAGGGCGGAAGGCCGCAGATGAAACAGCGGAAATTATGAAGTTTCTCAAAGCCGAGCGCGGCTCAACCGTGAGTAAGAAACTTAAAAAGCAGGTAGCCTAAATACAGGTATCAAATATACTCTAGTATGGTCATTCATGTCTAAGTTTCAGCAGAAATTCACGAAATGGTTAAATTCAGAGGTCTATCTAAATCATGGAACAGAGCATATAAAACGACACATTTTCTTGCGAAGACTAATTCAAACAATCATGAGGAATATGATGAAAGTGGGCTATTCATTTCGCCTTGCACCAAATGAACTGGAGCATAGTTTCTTTCGAGTTGTCTTTTATACGGTTAATAAGAAATCATATACGATTCCTGAAAATGAGGAAGGTTATCCTGAAGATTTTGAATGGTATTCGCATCTACTTGGAGATGAGTGGTGGGATACTCAATGGAAACAGTGGGAAGGGCTAGGAGATTTTTACGATAATATACTCTTCTCAGCAAAGATTCGAGGTGTACTACCGTTATTTATGTGGACGTTTGTAAACATCGCCAATTCAAGAGCAGCTTCAATGGGTGATGATTCAGAAAATGAGGAGGAGGGATATCAGAGAAAGAAAGAGATTGATCCATATGTGCTCGACCAGATGAATCGTGCTGGAACTACAAAGGCGGGGCGCTGGGAGTAAAGTAGTATTTAGTTGCTCCACTTATTTGTACTGAAAGGCATGACACCAATATTGTCGGCCTCTGACTTGTAATGGGCCACCTTCTTATCGAACTGTAGAGCATCAGGGCTCTGCGGTGTTCCCTGGGCCACAGCATTCGCATCATGCGCACTCTGTGAAGGCTTCGGGCCATAGCAGTTGACACCAAACTTCATTTCAGGATTATCAAAGAATCCTCCATTTAATCCGGGATTTCCACAGGCCATACGCTGGTCCTCAGGACCAGCCTGTAACTTCTCATAGGTATCCTTCTGCGTAGGATAGACTGCCATCTGTCCCTTTACCCAGCCATAATTACACCAATCCGCACCCTGTTCCCATGACTGCTTCACCTGGTCATAGGTGGCTAGTTCCGCACCAAGCGCCTTACAAAGCGGCTCAGCATCATAGTATGTAAAGGTGTTCTTGCTTACGTTGAAAACTTGTGACCCACCTTGGGGCAGAATTTTCTCAACAACCGAGTTCGGCGGAGTATTACTGGCTCCAATATCTGGTGGAGGCGTAGTGACCGCAGTCATCGGAGCAGAAGGCGGAGGCGGCTGTGTTTGCATACCAAAAGCTGTACGCGTAGATGTAATGATTTTATTCATTCCATCATTGACCTGTTGGTTAAAATAGTAGAGAAGCACAACGATAATAGATACAAGAGCAACAAAACTGGCAAGAGCAAGCCACGGTATTGATGAGACTGTGGGCATGTTAGGCATTGCGGGCATTGATGGCATATTCACCATCATCTTGCTCGCATTCTTAGATACATTCGTAGCCATTGAATTTATAGAGTTTGTAACCCCAAGCGGTAAAATGCTATTCATTGATTTGATGCCTGTGTTTTGGGACATCTTCTCTGATAGGCAGAACGATTAGATTTCAGCAAGACACCGTTGAATCTGTTGAAAAAACGAAGGGATGCTTACATCCTTATAGGTTTTTCCTTCATACTCAGAAACACCGGGATATGAAATGCCGAATCCATAGAGCCCAGGCTGTCCTGCGACAAGTCCTGTACTCGGAGAATAGTCCGCCTCATTAACTTCAGTTCCATCGGGCGCAAGTATCTGAATAGTTCGTAGTGTAAATCCAATGGAAACGATAACCCAGTCGGTTTTTGTAAGAACTTTTACAAGATTCTTTGTATCATTACTCGAATAGAGTTTCACTGGTAGTTTTTTGGAAAGGATATCATCCGCAATTGACGCCGCCTCCTCTTTGACCCCTTCATATGCGCCCTCGCGAGCAAAATAGAAGGGTTTGTCAGAATTATAAAATCCATTTACAGTGGCACCAAGTGCAGTCAAGTTTTTCATAATCAAGGTGCCACTATGTGCAATGCCAAATACACTTATTATTTGCCCAGGGCGTATATAGCGCGCAAGACGAGATGAATCTAATGCAATCTCTAGCGGAATAATCGGTTTTCCAAAATCGATAGACTTTTCTATGGCGCCTTGGCATAAAAATAGAGTTGTAATCTCTTCAGTTGAGCCGTTTGCTAGATGAAGCCTCCAGCCTGTAGCATTTTTCTGAATTTTTTGACATGTGGTTACATGAGTTACCGCAGCCTGAAGAATTGGCTTTACTGATTCTTGTAAAAGATAGGCGAGGTCTGAAAGTGCGCAAATATCCTCGGGTTGATATTTTTTGCTTAGTTCCGCAATTGGTTGTGTAGTGCTTGTATATATGCTCATACATTCAGTAATTTGTCTCCATTTTGTGTTACTTTTAACTGCCCCCCAGCGGCGACCCAGGTCACCACCATCAAAATACGGGTCAATCACGATGAGGGATTCAGGGTTCTTTCCTTTACGAACTAATTCGAGCAGACAGAGACTACCTGCGGCTCCACATCCAATGATTCCTGTGGACATTCTCTACCAGGCAAGTTCAAATCCATTTTTCAGAGCACAGAGTTCCTTGAAAAATGTTTTTTCATATACACATGATACTTTAGATATCTCCCGCGGGCACCGTACGATTACCCCCACGTCCTGCAATCAGTGCGCGCTGCTGAGGTGTCGTGCAGACGCATCCACCGTCGCAACTGAAGGAACCACCGCAGCACTCAGGTTTGCACTGGTTATTCTTGAAGAGGAAGAGGGAATCGGGACCGGGCTTGAACTCGGGACCCATCATCGGTTCATTCGGAGTATTGTACTTCCACTGGCTGACTGAATTGCCCGTCTCCAGACGAACACCGTCAAAGGCGCCAATCGGCTGGTAGGAGTCACCTCCAGCACCTGCCCCCGCACCATTCTGAAGATAGTAGTTGGCAAAGCCCTCGCGGCTCGGTGACAGCTGGGACGGGGTGACGAAAAGCATTAAGATATTGGCAACCAGGAGGATCACCAGGCCGCAGATTAATAGACGCGTGTTCATTTCTAGTATCCTATGTTTTTTTTCATCCAGTCATATGTTTCAGAAAGTCTCTTATGTCCTATCTCTGTGAAATCTCGAATTTCAGAGCCTGAATCGGCATTAAATATAGTAAATGTGCCGGACTCTGTAATTAGATGAATGCCCTTCTTGCTGAGCTTCTTTTTAGAAGGTGATTTCTGCTCCCAACGACTCGCAGTTTTACACCAAATTGAGTCTGACGTCCAGAACGGTTCAGTTGACACATCCTCTTCACCGTGATAGATACCGAGAACGCGAGTATACGAACCATCTGATAGAATTTTATCGCCCAGCCGTACATCTGAAAGAAAGATAAGTCCATTCTCCTTGTGTTTGACAGACCAGTAGGGTGCGAGAATAGGATACTCATGAGCATCGTATAGATTGGTCGTGCCGAGTTTCGTAGCAACCATTCGGTTCCATTGTGTATCTAGGTCGGGGCGATTCGGTGGAATCTCTTCCCAATCACGGAACCGATATCCATCAATAGGGATACTACGCGTACTCGTATTCAAACAGATAAGCAGTGTCTCTGGTGCTACTCGTATAGCATTAGGATGCTCTATAACGGAAATCCAAGCAGCAAGTGGCTCATAATAGACAAGATGGTCGGCTGATACTTTCACTCTACCAAGTTGATAGAGGTCAACATTGTGACCATCAAAAAAGAGAACACCCTCGACCTCACTTCCATCTTCAAGAACATCCCCTATGGCAAGTGAATCAATACGAGCGGCTGCGCCGTCTTTTTTCTTGACCATAGTATCCGCAGAAAAGCAGAAGGCGTCGGCCATGCCTCCAACAGCTCCTCCTCCAGCTGCGGCTAGAATGGCAATTGTGGGCAGAATAATGGTAGGGATAAAAGGTATTAAAATCGCAAATAAAAGAATTATCAACCCTATTATAATTCCCATCATAATTAAAACAACCTTTTCAACAAAGTCGATTGTATTATTAATTCCTACAATCATCGACATGCCTGAAAAGACAGCACTTAACGCAATTGCTTGCGCCTTTTGCATCAGTGCGAGAAAGCGCGCATAGATTTGTCTAAGCTCAAAGCCAACAAGCATAAAACGTTGAAAAACGCCGTCGAGAAGATTTGAGAATTTATTCTGAAAAGTTGTCAACATTCCACGGAGACTTGTTTGAATTTCACGAACGACCTCGGCTGCGTCCATTTGTCCACCAAAGAGTGTAAGAAAGGGTGCGAGTGCAGCAGTAAAAAGCTCACGCACAATCTGATTCGCACAGAATTCAAAGTTCTCTGTGGCAAATTCGCTTCCTGTTCGTGTATCACCTGCTGGAATATAAAAACTAGCGGCCATCATCACAGGCAGGTCGCAGCGTTTCTGATCCCAGTTTGCCATAACATCTTGTCTATCTACCGAGGCAAAGAGAAGGCCAAGAATAAAAAGTAATACGAAAACAAGAACTATAAAAAATACAGGTACCATTGGAGCCTAACCCCTCTGTTTAGGAAGTGGATGCTATTTTATCGGCATAAATCGCCTCCGTTTCCGGACTTAGGATTTCAACATAATCACGAATCATAAGACCTGATTCAAGTTCCAGCGTGGCCGTAGGTGCAACAACAAAGGCGTAGAAAATAGCATGAACCTCATAAACAGGATAGAGTTGCGCAGCGCGTACCCAATTGCCTTTTTGCCAACAGAGTGTACTTTTATGTATCAACTCATCACCGACCTTACAGATTTGCGTCACACGCTTTTTAATAACACCTACAACTTTTCCTGTAGAGAGTTGTGTACCAAGTGTGATGTCACGCGCAGCAAGAGTAGACTTGTCTGCCAAGCGAAGGGTACAGCCTCCTGCTAATGATGGGCTGTACTCAAGAATCTGCGACTTTGTTTCAGTGACCTTGTTATTGAGTTGCTCTTCTACGGCCATCATAGTTTCACGGTCACCTGCATCGGTTTCATCGTAGTCAAGGAAAATATGTTTTCCCACATAGAGTTTATGGTCAGCCGTATTGAGACAGACTAGAGGTCTTTCAAGGCCGCCTGACCACGAGGCACTTGGCAAAGCAAGTGGATGATCACCTGCCTTAATGAATTTGCCATCATGAAGCATGAAATGATTGGTACTTACTTCTGTGCCATCCGCAAACTTTACCATGGCCTGGCCATCTGAGTAGAAGTTTAGAGTCGAAGTCACCTCCGCACCAGATGTCTTCAGATGATGACCTATTTTTATTTGGCTAATCGGTATCGCCACATCTGATTCTTGAATCTCTATAAGTGTCTCGGGTGGGAAACAAAAAGTATCCAAGAAACCAAAGAGAAATGTATCACCGAAGTTCGTAACAGCCGTTATACCTGACATACCCATATAGATAATTGAATAAAAAGTAGCAAACATACGGCTCATAAGCATCTTCATCCGAGTCGTTGTAATTTGGATGCGAAACATGATTTGGGTAATACGGTCCTGGAAGTCTTTTGTAATATTGGTTACACCTCCAACGAGCGTCGCCATCTGCATACGCATTGAATTTGCCGATTGAATGAGTGTAGCTAGAGTTCCAATGAAGGTGCCAAGAATTCCTGTAAAGGGTCCTAACATAGAATCAGCCTGGCCTTGAAAAATATTCTTTAGACAAAACTGGAAATTCTCAGCCGTGTCATGTCCGTAGAAACCGGCAAATGGCATCACGGTGGGTGCGCAGCGATATTTTGGCCAGTTGTCAGCAATTTCTTTTGTGCTACTGCTTCCAAGAAGTAGTACAAAACCTGTAAAAAGGATGCTAAGAATAATGAGAAACAGAAGCATCACCTATTCAGGTCTCAGACCAAATGGTGGCTTCAAAAAGCCGAGAGGTGGCCCTCGGCCCCCTTTGTAGAGTAGGTCTTTCGGACCCAATCTCTATCACGCTTGAAGACGCGGCTCGCATCAGGCGCCGTACGCTTGGAGAGTTTTGCGACCGCATTTAGCTTGCGATATACACCAAGAGGTCCAAACTCCTTCACGGCTTTCTTAAGAGCATCGCGTCTTACAGAGTCCTTCTCGCGATAGACATATCCGTGCTTCTTAAGTTCACCCTCGCGCAAGGGAGTGAATCTTTCGCCGGGTGCAGGTGATCCAGGAAGTCCTAGGTCCTTGATACACTTCTGTTTTACATGCGTGTAATTGGTCTTTTTAGGGAAGACACGAATTGTCTTTCCTCTGCGAGTTACAAGATAACCCTGTTGACGCACAGCCGTTGAGTAGTGACGGTCATAGTCGGCACGAGGAATCTGACCAGGCGGGCACTTGATTGTGCGGTGCGCAGAGAGATGGTGGCGCTTTCGGAAGGCCTTCTGGCTCTTTGCCACACGGCTTCTTAATTGTTTAGAGGACTCCTTGTAGGTTGTTGTGGAACGAACGCAGGCAGTTCCCACGTGCGCGCCTGTGCGACGGGTATATCCCGCGCGCTTATGATACCCAGAAGGACACGGTTTGCCCGATTTGTAGGTGACAGAGGGCATTTCTACTCAAGTAGAGGAATATTTTCTTTCTTGAACTGTTCAATGAGAGCTGTATTGATTGTATAGGGAAATTCAAACAGGTCGCTATAAAGAATACTGCGAACTTGGTCAAGCATATCAAGAGTCCACGTAGTTGCTGGGCCGAGTGTGGCAAATACTGTATCGATATCAGATTCTGTAGGGAGCTGTGTCTTCAGTTCTTCAAGGCGCTCAATAAACTTCGGATAGTAATCTTCACGTGCTTTTTTGAGTCCCTCTTGAAAGGGGCCTTCGTGTGTTTCATTAGGAAGATTTTTAAATAGTAGACGGCTGCGCCAGTCGGCTAATTCGTCACGAAACTTCTGTACTCTATCCTCCATTCTAGTCTACATCTACTTTTTCTTAGGTAGAAGGGCACCAACCAGCATTAAGACGCCTGCTGCGAGAAGAAAGGATGTAATAATGGAGGTAGTTTTATCTTCCGCATCCAGAAACGTTTCGTAGATATCTTTCTTAGTATCAAACTGCGTATCAGAATTTGCCTGTTTACTTTGTTGTTGCGACTTCTTAAGAAGATTTACAATTGAATTTGGGTCATTCGAGGTTTGTGCTGTTGAAGGCTGAATGGGGGCCACTGCGGACATTCTACTTAAGAAAAGAGAATCCTTCCAGATAGATGTCACAGCCCCCTTCGCAGCCGCCTCGCGCACCGCTTCCAGAAGTTGGGCAGCCCTTTATTCTGCCTCAAGGACAGGCTCCTCCGCAGTTTCCTGATGAAGGACCCGCCACGCCAATTTCACCGGATGTTGCGCGTGACCGCGGTCGCTATGTCCGTTTTTTGGTTAGTAAGGTAGAGGCTCTTCAGAAGGAGGGCAAGAGTTTTACAGAGATTGAAGCAGCCGTACCTGAGTTCAAGCGTGATTACCCGAAACTCTATGAAATGGTGATGAGGCCCGGTGGATATCATAAGCAGAGTTTAACGACTATGCTTGCGATGTTAGATAGAATGGGCACTGGACAACTGAATCAGCATGAGGCCTCTGTAATTGTTGGCCAGCGCGTATTTGATGCCTTTGTGAAGCCCGATGTTAATACATCGGGCTCGTCATAACTCGAAGTGTTTCACGCCAACGAACCTTAAAGTGTCTACACCACTCTTCAGAGGCTAAGTAGGAATCGCGCCAATAGGTATGCCGGTCCTCCATATTGAGTGAAATCGCCTTCTTAATTGTATTAATCTGTAGGGTTTCAGTTTCATTTTGAAAGACCTGAATATGGTCAAAAGACTCAGGAGCCTGTTCGCCAACAAGACTCTCCAAATCGCCGACTGACTTTGTTGCAAGGTCTCGTTGAAGACCGTCAAAAAAAGCCTGGGCCGATTCAGTATAGCCGCGAAATCCGATGCCGATAAAATAGCGCTCGGCATTACAGGGCCGACTGATTGCCGGTTTGTAGAGAGTCCATTCCTTGAAGAAGGAACCGACAAAGGAGAGAAGTTCCATGGAGGCGCGCGAATAAACATCAAAGAGTTTTATGACGATTACACCCTTAGTTGCAAGCAGTTGAAAACCGGTTGCAAATGAGGCCACAATCAGACGAAAGGCAATCTGTTCCTGTCGCATATAGTCCATTTTGAAGTCAAATCCACCATCTGCCGTAAAGAGATGAACTTTCTTAGTTCCTACAGCTCGTGAAAAAAAAGCTTGATTTTCAAGATTATATATATCACCTGTATCATCAGCTCCATACAGAATCTTTACCTTTGGATTCTTCTTCAAAAAAGGAATAGCACGCTTCCATCCTGGAATCTGTGAATTTGTAGGACGGAGTGACATGGCCATAGCAAATTCATGGTTAACATGCTCCTGTTGGCATCGTTCTGTAAGTGCTTGAATAAATCCACCAGGTCCTTCACATGCGTGAGCTGAGCGAATAGGACCCACTTTCGCAAAGCGGTTAAAAAAATCAACAAGGCTAAGAATTTCAATCATCTTGAAATAGGAGCGACTAAGCGGTTTTGCTTTCGCAAGACAGATGGGCATATTGCGATCTTCATGAGTATACACAAGTTCATATGGATTCGCCAGCTTCTTACGAAATTCCCAAGTACCATTCTCTTCAAGTACATCAATCTGTTTCTTGAGATCATTGAGCTCAGTATGTGGTTGCTCTTTCCAACCCGTCCAAGACGGTTTATATTCAAAAAGACTGTTTGATTTAGATTCTGTAATCCACTTCACACACTCCCACGGCGGCCGTACTCTAAGGGGTCCCGCTTCCATAGTTTAAAATTGTTGTCCAGGCTTTGGGTGCCTAGTAGACATTGAGGACCATATCGAGTTCCTCTTCATCCTCGCGCTGCTCTACATTCGGCACAATCATGTTCGCACGCAACGCAGTATCATTACAGAGTTCATTCGACTCGCCCTTGTGGAGCATGGCATTAATCTCCTCCTCTGTCAGATCATCCTCCTCATTTTCTACAACGCTCTGCGGCAGGCCCTTCTGTACACGCATGAGGGCTGACTCATCGAGCATGATTTGTGAGAACGCTGTGCCACCACGAATCGGCTGACCCGTCATGATGTTCGCACTTACACCTGTAACGGGGTCGACCTCACTAAAGAGTGCTGCCTTGAGGAGAATCTTCTCTGTCTCCTCAAAGGATGCCTTTGCCAGGGGACCAATATCATTCTTATTGATGCCATAACGGTCGATGGACATGAGACGACCACCTCGCGTCATTACATCACAGAGTAGGCCAAGATGCCTGAAGTTCAGGCCCACCTCCTCAAACAGGCCTGTAATTTCTGAAAGCAGGATACTGCGCGCAGCCTCAATGCCGAGTAGACTGAGTACATCATAAACATCCGTCGTGTAGACGCGGTGCGCATCCACCATGGGGTGCGTAATTACCTCAAGGATGTTCGAGCCATCCGTATCAAGCACATACTCCTCAATCGGCTTGTACTCCTCGCCATCGGGTTCCTTGAAGTCCTTAATCTTGCGATACGTCACTGCCTTGATAGCAGGTACACCACGAATGATGATATTATTAAGAAGATTATTCTGCAACTTCTTCATCGTGGCGAGGTCATCAAGACCATCGGCAAATCCATCGAGGTCCGCATTCTTTTCAACACGGATACGCATAATCTGGCGAGGACTATTGTAGTCGCTGTAAATCTTGCTAATGGATGCCATCTGTGTCTGCTTCTCGAGAGCGAAGTTGATGTCATCCATGGAGATGTTCTTATTGAACATCTTCTCACGGTCAAACTCGAGACGTAGCATCCATTTGCTCTTGCCTGTCTCTTCTGTCTCTACTGTATTCTCAAGTTCAAATGCCTTAAAGAATTTAATGAGGTCCTTGTCCTCTTCAATTACAGTGCTATCATCCTTCGGGTCATAATAGATTGCCGTCTTGGTCACAATATCACGCAGAAGCGTGAGCTCTAGGTCCTGGGCTACCTCACGAGCACGCTCCTTGGAGGTGCGGTATTCGGGCTTCAGGTAGATTGTAAGTGAGGTCGCCTTCGGATTCTGCGTCACTTTGAGCAGCTCCTTCAGACGGGGTACACCACGAGTTACATTCGACTTTGCTGCTACACCTGCCAAGTGGAACGTGTTAAGCGTCATCTGAGTGGACGGCTCACCAATACTCTGTGCCGCAATAATGCCGACCTGCTCACCAGGCTGAGCCTGGCTCTTCCAGTTCCGCATGATAATACGCTCACAGAGCGCATCAAAGACGGCCTGCGGGAAGCGCTGGTCAACAATCATCTTGTGCGGGGCCAAATGGAACCGCAGCAGTGCCTTCCAGATCTGATTGTAGGGCTGCGTGCGCGCAATCACCTTCTCAATTCCCTTAAGGACATGGACTGGTGTGAGGTCTGTCTGCTTGCCCTTGAAGGTTCCCTGATTCTCAGCATTAAGAATCATGCGCTCAAGATTGACAGGTGAGAAGAGAGCAATCGATGCGCCCTTCTTGTACACGATTTCAGTCAAGAGAATCCTGTCACCAAGGATACCGCCCTTGTAGCGCTTGGTCACCCCCTCACCTTCAACGAATGTGCGAAGTAGACCCTCGGTCTCCTCTTCAACGGGCACAGTGAGAATTGTTGACAAGTCTACCTCCTGTAGACCATAGAGATTACGAATCTCGACTGCACTCAGCTTGTAGTCAAGTGACTGATTCTCAATCTTTGTACTGTTGATGCCATCCTCACCATAGTGAAACTGGAGAATGTTCATCTTCGAATCACGAACTGTGCCGTCATTCTGAGTTACAAGGTCCTCCATAGCCTTTACGAGCTGACGCTGGATGTAGCCCGTATCAGCCGTCTTAACGGCCGTATCAATCAGGCCTTCACGACCTGACATTGCGTGGAAGAAGAACTCCTGCGGAGTCAGTCCACGAATAAAGGATGACTCAATGAATCCACGCGCCTCTGCGCCATCATCATACTTCTTGTAGTGAGGTAGCGTGCGGTCAGTGAAACCGTAGGGAATGCGCTTACCATCAATGTTCTGCTGGCCCACACAGGCAATCATCTGGGCTACGTTAATTTCATTGCCCTTACTGCCGCAACGGACCATGGCGAGTAGACGATTTTCATCGGCAAGTGACTTTTGACCTACAGTACCTGCCTCTGTAGTCGCCTTATTCAGAGTGCTGAAGACCTTACCTTCAAACTCATCCTGGTTCGACTTACCTGTGTTGTTATCAAAGAGGTCAAGGTGAACCTGGAGGAGGAGTTCCTCAATAGTTTTCTTGTGTTTCTGAATCACCTTGTTCATCTCAACACGGGTTGATTCATCGGCTACCAAGTCGCTGATGCCTACACTGAAGCCATCGTAGATGAGGAACTGCTCAATTGTGTTCTGGAAGGCATCAAGCATGTTTACAGTGGGCTCAGGACCATAGTCATTGTAGGTTACATGGACAATGCCCTTGCTCGCCTTGGAGAAGATGTCCTTGTCCAACTGTCCCTCCTTGAGAATGCCCTCCTTGATCTCAACCTTCATATCACGCTTATTCTTCATTGTCATGTTGATAGGGGGCAGAAGGCTGCTTACGACCTGATGGCCCGACCAATGCTTGTCATCCACTGAACCAGGAGGCAGAACGGAGAACTTACCTAGATTCTCAGGATTCGTAGGGTCAGGATAGTCCATTGCGCCGAAGCGTTTATTCCACATCATGAGGTTCATAAATTCACGGCGATTGAGCTTCACTCCAGGCCGCGTAATCCGGAAAGAACCTACAAGAGTGTCCTGAACAACACCAATAACCGGCTTACCATCACGAGGTGTGATGATCTGGTGAGGAACTGCCGCAATCTCCTCCAGTTCCGTGGAGGCCTCGTAACTCTGCGGAATATGCGCATTCATCTCATCACCATCAAAATCTGCATTGTAGGGGCTGGTGACCATAACATTCAGACGAAAGGTGTTATAGGGCAGTACCTTCACACGGTGACCCATCATTGACATGCGGTGTAGTGTAGGCTGACGATTAAAGAGGATGGTATCGCCATCCAAGAGATGACGATTGACCGTGTCACCAAAGTATAGAGTAATTTCAGCGGCCTTTACATGCTTCAGACTAATCATGCGGCCATCGCGCCTCACAATAGTCTTTGCGCCAGGCCACTTATCAGGACCATTCTGGACGAGTCGGTAGAGTTGGTCACGGTTGTACTGGGTGACGACTTCAGGCTTCGTAAGATTCATCGCAATCTTGGTGGGAACACCAATCTCTGCGATACTAATATTCGGGTCAGGCGTGATAACTGAGCGGGCACTGAACTCTACACGCTTGCCCTGGATGTTGTAGCGGATACGACCCTCCTTCGAACCGAGGCGCTGCTGAATTGACTTTAGAGCACGGCCACTGCGCTGCGCAGAGGGTGCTACACCAGGAATCTGATTATCTACAAGAGTGGCAATGTGATACTGAACGACGTTCGTCATCTCATCAATTACATTCTTGTTAGCATTCTGCTCAATCTTCTGCTGAAGAATCTTGTTCTGCTTGATGATATCAAACAGCTTGTGAGTCAGGTCATCCTCAGAGCGCTGGTTGTTCTCCTGTACGACGGAAGGACGCACCTGAGGAGGAGGAATGGGGAGAACTGTGCAAATCATCCAGTCAGGGCGGCACCAGAAGCGGCTGTATCCCATAAAGTCAACATCATCATCCGTAATACGACGGAAAAGGTGGAGTACATACTCAACTTCAAGGGGCTGTAGGGTCTTTCCTCCTGACTTCGTGGGATCATCGAGGCTCTCCCACTCGGCGATAATCCGAGCAATTCCATCACGAACATACTTCATGGGCTGACGAGAACCGCAGCCGTCCTCCGTGTCCTGGCCGCAGCGCTTGATGTTACTACAGAGGTTGAGTACATCACGCCAGCGGGCCTCACCTGACTTCTTCAGAACAGACTTGTGATTCTCCTTGTCGATGAGCAGCTTGCTACAGCGGATACAGACACAACTCAGGATATTGAGAATCGTGGGGTGGAACTGGTAGAAATAGACGGGACGGGCAAGGCGGTAGTGGCCGAAGTGGCCGGGGCATCCGTGGTTGGTCTGGCCGCAGGAGCGGCACGTCTTTCCATTGTCCAGAACACCCATTCGGGGGTCAAAGAGGCCACCGATTTTGGGTTCATTGCCCTCATAGGTGTCCTTCGATGTGATTTCAACAACCGAACGACGCTCAATCTCCTCGGGGCTGAAAATACCGAACTGGATTCCAACGATGGGTTCAATTTCGGAACTTGGTCTGTAGAAACCTGCGGGCATCTTCTCTTTCTTCTTAATGAAGTTTCTAAGCCGGCAACGAATTCAAATTTAAGGGCATTTAGTAGATAAAAATGAACCTGCAAACTCTTGTAGTTATTATTGTAGCCGCCCTCGCAGTTGTCTTTGCTGCGTCATATCTGAAGGAGTTTCTTGTAAAAACAGAGGGATTTGATGGAACTGTACCGACGTGTACATATACCGCGATTGCGATTCCAAATGCTTATATACCAAACTGCTCCGGCACAGCACAGACATTTCTCTGTAATTCATTTACAACTTTAGCAGATGCACAAACAGCATGTAATGCAGATTTAGGATGCAAGGGGATCACAGTACGTACAGATCCCATGGGTGTGATCCCGCCCAGTTATACCCCGCGAAGTGGATATGTTGCAGATGCGAGTGCGCCTGTAGCGTCTACTATAACCTCTTTAGTGGGCGAATCAAGTTATGTCATAACCAATCTCGCAGTTTGTAAACCGAACTGGCAAAATGGTCCTACATGGCAGATGCCTGTACAGCAAGTAATGACAGGTTCTGGTGCGGGTGCCGGCACAGTTCCCAAAACAGCAGCGGGCGCTGCTGGTGCTTCCACAACAGGTGTAACTGTTCCTGGGGGCACAATGGTTTTAACTCAGGCCACAAACACAATGTGGGCGAACTCAATGGCAAGTCAGCCTGCGCCTCTTCAGGGTGGTGCTAGTGTGACTGCTGCTGGCCCTGGTGCGGGTGCTGGTGTTGCTGCTACCACGACTACAACTGGTGGGGTCTAAACATGCTTTACAAACATTTGTAAAGAATGTCTGGAATGTTGATGGTCCCTTGCTCCATTGGAGAAGTATTTGATAAACTCACAATTCTTGAATTGAAGATGGAGTTTATTAAGGATTCTAAACGTCGTGCAGATGTGGAACTCGAGTACCAGTCATTGAAGAATATTGTGGCGGACCAAATAGGCTCAGTTCAGTTTCATTATGATAAACTTCTTGAAGTGAATCGCATTATGTGGGTCATTCAAGATGAACTTCATTCACCTACTATTTTTGCGGACCCTATGCGCGAATACAACCTTATGAAGGAGATTAATGATGTGAATGAGCGTCGCTTTCGTATTAAGCGCACACTCAATACGACAACTGGAAGTGTTCTTAAGGAGCAGAAGGGATACGCTGGAAAGCGGGTTTTTATCTGCGGTCACCAGGGACTCGGCGACCATTTCTTCTTGAATGGGGCTGTTCGCTATATGGCGAGTTGCTATGATGAAGTTCGCCTTGTCGTGAAGAAGCAGAATCTTAAGAATCTCCATGCACTCTATGCAAATGAACCGTCTGTAACTTTTCATGAAATTAATGAGGATTCAGATATCTCTCCAGCATTTGGAGGGCGCGAAGATGTACTCATGGAGGCCGTCAAGGGATTTGACCGCGTATGTATGCTTGGCTATCATGGCCGTGGAAATGTAGCGAACTTTCCTTTCTGTTTCTACAAGGATATGGAACTCAAGGAGGAAATTCTGAAGTCATGGTCGCATATCTATTCCAATGTAACAGAGACTGTTGGCGAGCCGTATCTATTTGTCCATGCAAAGGCATCCGATGCGCGGGCGCCTATTCAGGTTGATCCTGAGAGGATGCTTGTCATATGCCCAAGTGAAAACATGTATCCTGAGGGACATAAGTGGTGGGCTGTGGCAGAACGATGGGTGGGGCGGCCGATTCTTGAGTACTGCGACCTTATGAAACGGGCTGAAAAATGTCTGCTTGTTGATAGTTCCTTTTTCTGTATGAGTCTCTGTCTGGGTCTTCAGCCTGAAGTCTGGGTTCGTGGCGGTCGTTCCTACAAAAATGTCTGCGAGGAACTTATTGAACACAACTTCTAAATTTGAAGTGGCGGGCGGGTTGTTTAAAGTGATAAAGAAAAATACAACAAATGAACCTCCTCTTTCTCATTGGAGCACTCATTCTTGGCAGCGCAGACTGTCAAAGTAATTCAGCATCTGCATCGGCTTCTGCATCAGCATCCGCTTCAGCATCTGGTTCCGCATCGGCTACAGTTTCTCCCTTTCCTTCTCCTTCGGCATTTACCTCGTTTACTGCAGTTCCAACAGTAAGTACGAGTGCTTCTGCGAGTACTAGTGCCTCTGCGAGTACTAGTGCCTCTCCATCTGCCAGTGCCCATGTATCTGTATCAATTAATCCTACATTTAGTTCATGGCCTTCGTACAGTCCTGCTGCTACAAGCAGTTCATGGCCTTCTGAGAGTCCTGCTGCTACAAGCAGTTCATGGCCTTCTGAGAGTCCTGCGGCTACAGTAAGCACAAGCGCAACGGCAAGTCCTTCTGCTACTGCATTTGTATCTGTATCAGTAAATCCCTCTGTGTCGGC
>Ga0208618_1000049_pt1 | contig 52739 bp, 45 predicted proteins | sample CryBogCBE18Jul08_FD_184585 | JGI IMG/M metagenome (GOLD analysis project Ga0208618, IMG submission 184585) | Freshwater microbial communities from Crystal Bog, Wisconsin, USA - CBE18Jul08 (SPAdes) | ecosystem: Environmental > Aquatic > Freshwater > Lake | place: Crystal Bog, Wisconsin, USA...
ACTTTGTTGTATGAGCGCAATAGCTCCACTATCAGCACTAGCTTGTGCTGAGGAGATCAATAAAGGTATATTGTTGCTGATTGAAATAGAAGAAATTTTTGAGAGATTGGATTGTAAAGAATTGAGAATGCCAGCAATATTTGAGGCTGTATCGGTCACGCTGATGCTAGCGACTTGAGGTATAGCCAATGTTTGAGTCAATGTTGAAGCTGAAACGCCAATGATCGATAACAAAGTACCAGGGCTCAGCAATGAGATAGCGTTAGAGTCACTAGAAAGTTGTGATGCATTCAGAGTTAGATTGACAGATCCAGTGGGATTGATCTGAGCCAACTTGGCGGAGTTGGTTTGAAGCGCATCAAAATTAGACGCAATATTGCTTGTGGTATCCACAACCTTGAAGCCAGAAGAAGAGTAACTGGATATGTTGCTTAAAAAGGTCGAGACCGATCCACTGATGGTGGGAGTTGTCGTGTAAGTTCCTCCATTTTGTTGAATCAAATTGAGGACAGCGGAGTCTTGACTCACTTGACTCGAACTGACAGATAATGGGCTATTGTTGTAAATAGTGATTGAGGATATCTTTGAGATGTTGCTTTGAAGAAGGTTTAGATTATTGGCTAAATTTGCGGCGGTGTCACTGATGCTCACAGATGTTACGTGAGCATTGGCCAATGTAGAAACAAGGCTGCTGACTGGAACAGCAGAAACGCTCAGAGCGTAAGAGCCACTGATTAGGTTGAAAGTAGAGGTATCGTTGTTGAGTTGAGGAAATGAAAGAGCAAGAACGTTATTGCTGCCGTTAAACGTGATGCTTGAAATTTTTGTGAGATTGGATTGAATCAAATCAATTGCACTTGCGATATTGTTAGCAGTATCACTTAAGCTGACAGCGCTTACGTGGTTATTGGACACTGTAGAAGTAAGGCTGATCACTGGAACGGCCGAAATGTTCAATGCAAATGCGCCGCTGATTTGGTTGAGCACGGATGCATCGTTGTTGAATTGAAGCAGTGAAATGGGTAGCGTTATAGAGTTGCCGTTGAGGTTAATGCTGGCGAGTTTGCTGATATTGGCTTGTAGGGTATCGATAACACTTGCAATGTTGGCTGCACTATCGTTCATGTTAATGCTGCTCACATGCGTGTTATTGACTGCTGCATTGAGCGAGCTTGCCAAAAGCGATGAAACGTTGATGGAGTAAGCGCTGCTTATTTTGGCGAGAGTAGCGGAGTCGCTCGATAATTGTGAGCCCGTTAAAAGTAAAGTTCCACTGTTACTGGTTAATGTAATATTTGTAACTTTTGATCCGTAGAACTGCAAAAAATCTAGACTGCTTGAAATATTAGCTGGACTATCCAAAATGGAAACTCCAGAAACATTTGTATTGGCAAGAGTAGTGGTCAGGCCTGAGACCTGTATGCCAGTGACGGATAAAGTGTATGAACCTACGATGGTATTGATGATTGAGGCATCACTCAGCAGTTGTGCTGATGTTACGGAAAGATTGGTTGAGTTCCCAGTTAAATATACAGTTGAAATTTTGCCAACATTTGATTGCAAAAAATCGAGTGAATTTACAATGTTGGATGCAGTATCACTTAAGCTAATTGAGGTAATAAGTGAATTAAGAATTAGTGAGCCCAAGGAGCTCACGGGAACCGCTGAGATCGAAAGATAATAATTGCCAATTATTTTGTTCAGAATCGCATTGTCGCTGCTCAATTGATTCAATGTGATCGGTAAAGTAGATCCAGAGTTCAAGGCAATTTGCGAAATTTTCGAATTATTTGATTGAAGTGCATCAATTGCACTTGCTACATTGGTGGTCGAGTCGCTTACTGTTACAGATGAGACATGGGTATTGCTCAGTGTGTTTGAAACATTATTAGCTGCTACTCCTGTAACTGCCAAAGTATAGGTGCCAGGAATATCGGCAAGTACTGCTGTGTCACTCGTGAGCTGAGCTGAGCTGATGGAGAGTAAATTTGTTGAACCTGTGATGGTGATGCCTGAAATCTTCGCTACATTGGCCTGTAAAGTATCAATATTGCTCGATATGTTGACTGCAGAATCCGTAATTGAGAAGCTGCCAGGTTGCAAATTAGGGACCGAGCTGATGAAGGTGTTGACGCTACCCAAGGTGCTGGGCACAATTGTATAGCTGCTACCGCCCTGTTGGATCAGCGCAAGTGCTCCAGAGTCTGCCGCAGCTTGTGCTGAGGTGATCAATAAGGGAGTGCTATTGCTGATTGAAATAGAAGAGATTTTTGCTAGATTCGATTGCAATGAATTGAGCATTCCAGCAACGTTGGAGGCCGTATCCACAACACTGAAGCTTGATATTTGGGGTTGAGCCAATGTTTGCGTCAATGTTGAAGCTGTAACGCCATTAATTTTCAATGAGTATGTTCCCGAGACTTGAACCGTATAGGTGAGTTGATTTGTATTACCAGGAGTTCCCCAATTTCCCTCAAGCGCAAGAACGTATTTATCAGTGGCCGATGCAGGGAATGAATAGTTCAAAACACTAGTGGTGGAGGGCAGTTGATCGTATGCATTGGCCAGCGAATTGGTGGGTCTTGTGTTGTAGCTTGGGTTGTTTTTGAATAAATCGTATGATCCTGATGCGGAGCCACTCCCCAAAGAAACTGAGGCAATAATCGTTCCACCATTTAAAAATGATGTCGTATCAATTGATATTTGGGTCGTGTAATTTTGAGTTCCGGTGGGAGTGGACGTGATGTTACTTGTGCCGGATAAGGAGAGTACAGCAACTGAATTCAATAAGGAGAGTGCGTTTGAGTCAGTCGACAATTGCGATGCATTAAGCGTGAGATTACCCGATCCAGTGAGATTGATTTGTGCCAATTTGACCGAGTAGGTCTGAAGTGCGTCAAAATTTGATGCAATGTTGCTTGGGCTATCAACGATGGTAAAACCCGCTGAAGAAAAGACAGAGGGATTCGTTAAAAAGGTGGACACTGTTCCACGTATGGTGGAGGCAGCGGTGTAGGTTCCTCCATTTTGCTGTATCAAGTTTAAGACCGCGGAGTCAGAACTCACTTGACTGGAGCTCACAGACAAAGGGACACTGTTGGAGACTGAGATAGAGGATATTTTTGAGATGTTGTTTTGTAGTGTGTTCAGGTTGCTAGCCAAATTTGAAGCTGTGTCACTGATGCTTACCGAGCTAACATGCGGATTGGTCAAAGTGGATGTGAGGGTGCTTGAAGTAACACCAGAAACGGCAAGGTTGTATGAACCACTGATTTTGTTGAAAGAAGTGGCATCAGCGATCAATTGAGGCTGAGCAATGGATAGTGTCGAATTTGAACCAGTGATGTTGATGCTGGTGACTTTACCTGCATTGGCTTGTACGGTATCGATGACACTTGCAATGTTGGTGGCAGTGTCGCTTAAGCCAATGGAGCTCACATGGGGATTGACCAAAGTGGCGGCAAGTGTGCTGGCAGTAACACCAGAAATGGCCAAGGTATAAGAGCCGCTGATTTCACTCAGAACCGTCGCATCGTTATTCAACTGAGTCAGAGAAATCGACAATGGGGTTGTAGGGTCACTAATGGTGACGGTTGATATTTTGGATGAATTGGACTGTAATGAATCCAATAAAGAATTGATATTGCTTGCTGTGTCGCCAATATTAACTGTGCTGACATGCGAGTTCGCTAAGGTTGAAACCACTGAACTGGCAGTGACTCCTGAAACATTCAGTGTGTAGCTACCAACTATCTTGTTGAAAGCTGCAACGTCTCTGTTGAGTTGTGCAAGCGTAATTGATAGAGGTGTACTAATGTCAGTTACGGTAATGGATGAGATTTTTCCATTGTTGTCTTGAAGCGCATCAATGTTGCCAGCAATGTTTGAAGCTGTGTCATTCATGCTTATTGAATTAACATGAAGATTTGTCAAAGTGGAGGTAAGAGCACTCGTGGAAACCGAAGAAACGTTTAAAAGATAAGCGCCAGCGATTTTATTAATGGCTTGCGAATCTGAAGTCAATTGTGTAAGTGTGATGGAGAGTGGTATGCTGATGTTGGTGATTGTGATTGAAGAAACTTTAGCTGAGTTGGAATAAATGGTGTCGATTGAACTTGAAACACTTGGTGCTGTGTCGTTCATGCTAACCGATACAACGTTGGTGTTTGCTAGGGTGCTCAAGAGTGCAGTTGTAGTTACATTAGAGACCGTCAGTGAATAAGAACCATTGATGCGAGAAAGTGCAGTTGCATCATTGTTGAGTTGTGTCAAACTGATCGGTAAAGGCGTATTGATGCTCAATGTGATGTCTGATATTTTTGAGACATTGGCTTGAATGATGTCAATTGAACTGGCCACGTTTGTTGGGCTATCACTCAAGCTTGCTGTACTTAAGTGTGTATTGCCTACAGCCAAGGCGAGTGCGCTGGTTGCTAATGCTGAGATATTTATTGAATAAGTACCGTAAATTTTTGAAATGACACTTGAGTCATTTACAAATTGTGTGCCTGTGATTGATAAGGTTCCAGATGCTAGGTTGATCGACGAAATGGTGCCAGTATTAATTTGGAGAGCGTCAATTGCATTGTTGACGTTGGTACTGGTATCGGTGATGGACATCGACGTCACATGCGGATTGGTCAAATTACTCGTGACCATTCCAACGGGTACAGTTGAGACGGTTAAATAGTATGAGCTACTGATTTTGTTGAGTACAGCAATGTCATTGGTGAATTGATTCTGTGAGATCAGAATCGTGTTACCACTCGAGAGTGAAATGCTCGAAAACTGGGAGATATTTGTTTGAAGTGAGTCAATGTTATTTGCAACATTGACAGTGGTGTCGTACAAACCAACCGAGCTCACATGAGAATTGCTCATGATCGTACTCAATGAGCTGATTGGTACACCTGAAACGGTTAAAAAGTAAGCACTTGCAATTTTATTTAAGACTGAAACGTCGTTTGTATATTGTCCAAGTGAAATGGGTAATGTATTGCCACTGGAGAGAGTGATGCCAGATATCCGTGCCACATTGGTTTGAAGGCTATCAATGGCTGAAGCGATGCTCGATGCTGAGTCGCTCAGTGATACAGGTGACACACGAGCGTTACCAATCATCGCCAAGAGGTTGGAAGTGGTTACTCCAGATACCGCGAGTGAGTATGTGCTACCAATTAAACCAAGAATTGCTGCATCACTTGTAAGCTGCGAAGCAGAAAGTGATAAGACAGTCCCGCTGGATAGCGAAATGGCAGAGATCCTGCTGCTGTTGAGCTGAAGGGTGTCTATGGAGGCTGAAATATTGCTTGCACTATCGATTAAGGTAACGGGGGAAACCAAAGCGTTTGCAAGAACAGCCAATAAATTACTTGTTGTTACTCCAGAAACGGTTAGCGTATAGGTGCTATTGATCTTTGGTAATACAGCTGCATCTGTTAGAAGCTGTGTTGCATTCATTGTCAACACCGTTCCACTGCTTAGGGTGATGCCAGCGATATTTCCTACATTCGTTTGAAATGTATCTATTGAAGCTGAAATATTAGAAGCTGTATCGGTGATCGAAACTGTACCCACATGTGGCATGGCCAAAGTTGATACAAAATTACTTGCGTTGAGTCCCGTAATATTCAGATAGTAATAACTACTGATGCGGCTCAATGCTACTGTATCTGCATTGAGTTGGGTTAGCGACAGTGACAGTGTGGTTCCACTGGTCAGTATGATGTTGTTGATTTTGCTGCTGTTGCTCTGTAGGCTATCAAAGGCACTTGAAACGTTTGCTGTGTTGTCGTTAATGGCAATAGAAGTGACATGCGAATTTGCAAGAGTTGATGGCAAGTTTGCGATTGAGGCGCCAGAAACGCTCAACGTGTAAGGACTTGTGTTGATCGCTGAAAGAACGGCTGCATCGTTTGTCAGCTGAGCTTGAGTGATCGATAGTTGTGATCCACTCGTGATATTGATCTGTGCAATCCTTGTGATGTTCGCTTCTAGATTGTCAATTGAGCTGTTCAAGGCAGAAGCAGTATCGCTTAAAGTAACTGGTAGGACCAAAGCGTTGCCCAAAACAGCAGCCAAGTTCGTCGTATTCACCCCTGAGATCGATAGCGAATAAGTGCTCGCGATCAGTGCAAGAGCTGCAGAATCATTTGCGAGTTGAGTTGCCGATATCGATAAAGAAGAACCGCTGGTGAGATTAACTGAACTGATTTTGAGTCGATTGGCTTGAATGTTGTCGATTGCATTTGCAACATTGGTTGACGTGTCACTCAATCCAATTGATGTGACAAGCGGGTTGCTCAAGGTCGATGCAATGCCGCTTGTTGGAACGCCCGTAAGTGTTAGAAAATATGGACTGACAATTTTGCCTAAGACAGAACTGTCGTTGTTGTATTGTGTATTTGATAAAGCAAGCGTTGAACCACTGGTTAAAGTGATGCTTGTGATTTTTGATGCAAAAGTTTGCGCGTTGTCTATACCAAGTCCGATGTTATTGGCTGTATCGGATAGGGCATAACTATTTGTTCCAACGAGATAGTTGTATGTTACGAGTGTGCTGAGATCTCCAGCCGTAGGGGAATAAATTGTGTAACTCCCACCATCCAATTGTATTAAAGCAAGAATTCCTGAATCCGCTGTCGCTTGTGTAGCGGTCACAAAAACTGTTGTTGTGTCGGTGACCGTCAGAGTTGAAATCTTAGAGAGATTGGCTTGTAAGAGGGCTAAATTTGTCGTAATGTTGACTGCAGTATCCGAAACATTGACTTTTTTTACATGTGAATTTGAAAGGGTTTGACTCAGCGTTGAAGTTGAAACGCCATTAACGATCAAGCCATAGCTTCCTGTGACTTGAATGGTGTAGTTGTATGAGTTTGTTGCGCCTATGGCTCCCCAGTTGCCTTCTAGGCCAAGTACGTACTTGTCTGTTGCAGAGGCCACAAACGAATAATTCAGTATGGTGTTGCTATTTGGACCAACATCGTAAGCGTTTGCAAGAGAATTGATAGGGCGAGAATTGTAAGTGGGTATATTTTTGTACAGATCGTAAGAGCCTGAACCTGTACCACTTCCCAATTGAATCGTAGATGTGATCGTGCCGCCTGCCAAAAAAGAGGTTGTGTCAATTTGAACCAGGGTGGTGTAGTTTTGTGTTCCGCCTGGCGTTGACGTTATGGAGCCAGTTCCTGTGAGCGTTAAGGAAGCCGTGTTGTTGATTGCAGCAAGAGCTGCAGCATCACTGCTCAGTTGATTCGCACTAAGGGTTAAGTTTCCAGATCCAGTTAGATTGATCTGCGCAATTTTGCTCGAATTTGTTTGAAGCGCATCGAAATTTGCGGAAATGTTTGCCGCAGTGTCAGAAATGGTGAAACTGTTGCTTGTAAGCGAGTTTGGATTGCTTAAAAAATCTGCAACTGTTCCGGTTGTCATGAGCTACACCTTAATTTAAATGATTGTGAAATTTAAGGAAGCACTCATTAGATGTGTCGAATTAAAGAAATAATCATTATTGACAAATGATTTTAAAAGAATAACAAACTTAGAGCTATTTTTTTGCACACTAAATGACTTTGTACTTGGTAACCATTTAGTTACTTTATTACTTCATTACCTGACTTTCATTGCATCGGCACGAGCGCCAAAAGATTGATGGCTCAAACACCTCTTTTTTAGAATTTTGTTTAATAATTGGATGATTTTTTCTCATTTCAATCAATCTGATCATTTTTTTCATCAAGTTATTTTGAGATTGTCATTTTTAATATTTGTTAAAAAACCACTTTCTGAGACTTTATGTGGAGGCACAACAATTGACTGGATGGGGAAAGTAAAACATTCTCACGTTGGGCTCCTATTTTTGGTGTTTTAATTGGAGCTTGTAAGTGTTTTACTGGCTCATTTTTTCTATCTTTTTTGAATGTTGAATAATCAATATGGTCTCTCACGCCTCACTCATGGTTCTGAATCATCCATTGATTCAGCACAAGCTCACTGTGTTGAGAAACAAACACACCAGTAGCAGTCAATTCAGGCAGCTCTTGCATGAAATTGCAATGCTCATGACCTATGAGGTCACCCGCGATTTGCCAACTTCAACGATCGAAATTGATACTCCGATGGAAACCATGCAAGCAACTCGCATAGATGGCAAGAAGTTGGTATTTGCAAGCATTCTTCGTGCTGGCAATGGATTTTTGGATGGCATGCTCGAAGTTGTTCCCAATGCGCGTGTGGGTCACATTGGCTTGTATCGTGATCACGATACGCTTGAAGCCATTGAATATTATTTCAAAATGCCTGACGGGATGAGTGAGCGCGACGTGATCGTGGTTGACCCCATGTTGGCCACAGGAAACTCGGCCATCAAGGCCATCGATCGATTGAAAGAGATGAGTCCCAAGTCCATCAAATTCATGTGCTTGCTCACCTGTCCAAAGGGTGTGCATGCCCTTCAAAGTGCTCATCCAGATGTGGCCATCTATACAGCCAGCATCGATCGTGAATTGAATAACGTTGGTTACATCCTTCCCGGGCTAGGCGACGCTGGAGACAGAATGTACGGAACGAAATGAAAAAACGTGGTTTTATGCCAATATTTTCTACTCTACTCGGCTCTGGTGCCCCAGGAGTCTTTCAAACCAGTTATGCGATTGAACACAGGCTCTTCTCTTTTGTGATCGATTGCATCTGCAATGAAGTAGCCAATTCTCTCGAATTGAAATCTCTCTGCAGCCTTTGCTTTTTTCAAAGAAGGCTCAAGTTTGGCGTCCACCACTTTTAAGCTATCAGGATTCAAAGCACTCAAGAAATCTTTACCACCGCTGTCTGGACTGGAGTCCATAAACAAGCGGTCGTAGAGCCTGAGTTCTGCTGAGAGTGCATCAAGTTCACTCACCCAAGTGATGACGCCCTTGACCTTCACCGAATTGGCCCCGGGTGTGCCACTCTTGGTGTCGGCAATGATTTTGCAATGCACTTCTTGAAGGGCGCCTTGAGCGTCTTTCACAAAGCCTTCGCACTCCACCACATAGCCATATTTCAAGCGAACTTTGTTTCCCGGAAAGAGCCTGAAGAATCCTGCAGGAGGTTTTTCTTCAAAATCACTTCTCTCGATCCATAGGTTCTTGGAGAACATGAACTCTCTCTCTCCGAGCTCCGGCAGACTGGGGTGAACGGGTGCTTTGACGCTCACGCTTTCCTCTTGTCCCATGATCTCTTGCCAATTGGTGAGAACCAATTTCAAGGGCTCTAGCACAGCCATGGCCCTGGGGGATTGACCCTCCAAGTCCTCTCGGATACAGCCCTCCAGGGTGCTGTAATCGATCCAGCTCTCACTTTTGGTGACACCGACTCGCTCAATGAAGGTGCGCAAGCTGCTGGGTGTGTATCCACGTCTTCTGAGTCCCACCAAAGTGGGCATGCGTGGATCATCCCACCCGCTCACCCTTTTCTCACTCACCAATTGAGCCAATTTGCGTTTGCTCGTGATCACATAGGTCAGGTTAAGCCTTGAGAACTCATACTGCCTGGGAGGAGGGGACGACAAAAGGTGAAAGGAGATGAGTTTGTCCAAAAGCCAATCGTAAAAGGGACGTTGATCTTCAAACTCAAGCGTGCAGATGCTGTGAGTGATTTGCTCCAGCGCATCTTCAATGGGGTGTGCAAATGTGTACATGGGGTAAATGCACCAAGCGTCCCCTGTTCGGTGGTGGTGTGCTTTTCGAATGCGGTAGATGGCCGGGTCTCGCATGTTCAAGTTCGGAGAAGCCATGTCAATTTTGGCTCTGAGCACTGCAGAACCCTCTTCCAAGAGGCCGTCCTTCATGGCTTTGAAGCGAGAGAGGTTTTCCTCAACGCTTCTGTCTCTGAATGGACTATTGACACCAGGTTTGGAGAAGTCCCCCCGGTTGTCCCTCATCTCTTGGGCACTTTGCTCATCCACATAAGCGTCGCCATGCTCAATGAGCGCCACTGCGCTTTGGTGCATGAAGTCGAAATAATCGCTGGCGTGATATAGATTGTTCTCGCTATGGGCACCTTGGGTTTGTTCCCAATCAAAGCCCAACCAACGCACCACATCCAAAATGGAATCTACGTATTCGGTGTCCTCTTTTTCAGGGTTCGTGTCATCAAAACGCATGTGACACGCGCCTTCATAGTCCTTTGCCAAACCAAAATTGATGCATATGCTTTTGGCGTGTCCGATGTGCAAGTAGCCGTTGGGTTCAGGCGGAAAGCGTGTTCTGATTTTGGCGTGATCCAAACCCGCAGCCTCTTGGTGTGCCTTTCCACCTGGAGTGCCGGCCCAGTGTCGTGTTTTGTAAACTCCGTTTTGGATATCTTGCTCAATGATTTGACGCAAAAAGTGACTGGGTTTTGGCATGTCCTTCGCCCCAGATTTGGCCTCAGCCTGGGGCTTGGAAAAGGAAGATGGGGTTGTGTTGTCTTTGGAACTCATGCCCCTGATTTTAGGCAGTTTTAGAGGGTTTTCATCGAGTGTTGTCTCTGTGCTCAAAATTGCTCATGAATGAGTTGCTCTGGAAAAAAGAAAAAAAGTCCTCCTTCGCACCTCGAGAAGGACAGTAAGCGCGAGATAATCTTGGGTGATCCCCAATTGGGGGGCACCAAAGCAAAAATTCACATTTGGCGTTGAGGCTATACAAGGACTGATTTTGGATACATTGTTACTTTTCAAAGCTGCTCTGATGGGCGTGGTGGAGGGGTTGACGGAATTTCTACCGATCTCATCCACAGGACACTTGGTTTTGATGGGCTCATTGATCGATTTCAACGACGATAGGGCCAAGGTCTTTGACATTGCGATTCAATCGGGCGCGATATTCGCGGTGCTGTTGGTGTTTTGGCAAAAAGTTTGGTACACCGTGCGCTCCTTGACACAACTGAGGTCCTCCAGAGCTTTTGCCATGAATGTCCTCATTGCTTTCATGCCAGCCGCTCTCTTGGGTGTCCTTTTGAGTCACTTTATCAAAGCCCATTTGTTCACGCCAGAGGTGGTCGCGAGCACCTTCATTTTGGGAGGCATCGTGATTTTGTGGGTTGAGAGATGGGGCCGCCCTTTGGGAGAGGATCAACATCCCAACGATCAAGCGCGTGTGCTCAATGTGGAATCCATGACGCCCAAGGACGCTTTGATCGTCGGACTGGTCCAGTGTCTTGCGCTCATCCCAGGCACTTCTCGCTCTGGTGCGACGATCATCGGTGGCATGTTCTTTGGACTGAGTCGCAAGGCGGCCACAGAGTTTTCTTTTTATTTGGCCATCCCTACGCTCTTTGGCGCCGGTGTTTACAGCCTTTATAAAGAACGCGCTTTGCTATCAATGGACGATTTACCCCTTTTCATGGTGGGTTTGGTGGTCTCGTTTGTGAGTGCATGGATATGTGTGAAGTGGCTACTTCGCTACATCTCCACCCATAGCTTCGTGCCTTTTGCCTACTACCGCATCGTCTTTGGAGTCATCATTTGGGCCACAGCCACATTGGGCTGGGTCAAATGGTCGGCTTGAGTTGAATTTGAGGCCTTGAGAGGCTTAAAGCCTTTTTGGGGTTGCCTCAAAAATCAAGTCAGATTAATTTTTCGCTGTGCGATGAAATTTTCTTCAAAGAGCCCGACACCGCGCTTGCGTTGAGGATGGGGGTTTCGGTTTTTTCACCATGCCACAACGGGTCTTCGATCGCATCAAAGACTTGCCGCAGTTTGTCACCCCAACTGGTGTGAAGCATTTTGAAGTAGGGGTTGGTCTCGTCAATGCTGAGCAACTTGTCGCTTTGGAATTGGTTCACCTCATAGACCGCAAGATCCAATGGAAGGCCAACTGACAGATTTGACTTCAAGGTCGAGTCCATGGAGACCAAGGCGCATTTGGTGGCCTCGTCCAAGGGTGTTTCTGGCGTGATCACACGGTCCAAGACGGGCTTGCCGTACTTGGATTCGCCAATTTGGAAGTAGGGCGTCTCGCTCGTGGCTTCGATGAAGTTGCCAGCCGAATAGACTTGAAAGAGCCGCATGTTCTCGCCCTTGATTTGACCGCCAAAAATCAAAGACACATTGAAATCGACGCCTGAGGCTTTCAGGGATTGCGCATCTCTTTCATAAACCCTTCGAACTGCGGCGCCCAAAATGCGAGTCGCATCAAACATGCTCTTGGCATTCCAAATCGTGATCACCTCTTCCTCACCCGTCAGAGCAGAGGTTTCTTTGATCTTTTCGACTTGCAAGATTTCCCTGATCGATTGCGAAATGCTCAAATTGCCCGCCGACAAAAGCACCATGAAGCGGTCGTCCTTTTTTTCATAGACGATCATTTTTCTAAAGGTGCTGATTTGGTCAAGACCAGCGTTTGTCCTGGAGTCGGAGAGAAAAACCAGTCCGGCTTTGAGCTTGATGGCTACACAATAGGTCATAAGAGTTTCTTTAAAGCGTAAAGAGCATCGAGTGCTTCTTTGGGTGAGAGTGAATCAGGATTGAGTTCCCGTAGTTTAGCTTCAAGTGCAGTGTCGCCTTGGAGCACGTCTTCAAATTCGGTCTCAAAAAGATCGACCTGAGAGGTTTGGTTCAGCGCCTCTTGCTCCAAATGTTCCAACAGATGGCGCGCTTGGTTGAGCACGGGCAGTGGGATGCCTGCCAATTTTGCAACTTGGATGCCGTAGCTTTGACTGGCCGGACCGGGCTCGATTTTGTGCAAAAAAGCAATGCCTGAGCTGCTTTGCGTGGCCCCCAGGTGAATGTTCTGAGCTTGGCTGTGTCGAACTGGAAATTCAGTGAGCTCAAAGTAGTGGGTGGCAAATAGAGAGAAGGATTGACACTTGTTGTGTAAAAAGCTTGCAATCGCACTGGCCAAAGCCAATCCATCAAAAGTTGAAGTTCCTCGACCAATCTCATCCATGAGCACCAAACTGTTGGGGCCCGCGCTGTTGAGAATTTGAGCCGCTTCTGTCATCTCCATCATGAAAGTGGACTGGGCATTGGCCAAGTCGTCGGCCGCTCCAATTCTGGTGTGTATGGCGTCGATTGGGCCCAAGACACAAGCCGAGGCAGGGACATGTGAGCCCATGCAGGCCAAAAGCACGATCAAGGCCACTTGTCTCATGTAAGTTGATTTACCACCCATGTTGGGGCCCGTGATGATTTGCATTCGTGCTTTGGCGCCCAATTGGGTTGAATTTGCAATGAAGGTCTTCTCAGACGTTTGCCTAAGCCTTGACTCCACCACAGGGTGACGTCCATCGGTGATCTCAATGCAAGGGTGATTCACGTATTGAGGCTCACACCACCCCAAGGTGTCGCTGCGCTCACAAAGGCTGAGCAATGCATCGAGTTGAGCCAAGGATTGCGCCATTGCTCCCAATGGAGCCACCAGTCCTTGCAGTTGCGCCAAGAGTTCCTCAAAGAGCCACTTCTCTTTGGCAAGGGCCCTTTCCTGAGCAGAAAGGGCTTTGTCCTCGAACGCTTTGAGCTCAGGGGTGATGAAGCGCTCAGCATTTTTGAGCGTTTGTCGACGTTTGTAGTCTTCTGGGATGCGGGCCAGTTGGCCTTGGCTGACCTCAATGAAAAAGCCGTGGACTTTGTTGAATTGCACTTTGAGGTTGGGTATGCCCGTTCTTGCACGCTCAGAGGTTTCGAGTTCCAAAAGAAATGCGTCGCAATTGTTTTGAATGTCTCTCAATTCGTCAAGCTCTTGATCGTATCCCCTTGCAATCACGCCTCCATCTCGAATGAGATTTGAGGGCTCGGGATCAATGGCTCGCTCGATCAAAGTTTGCCATTTGGAGTCAATCCACAAATGGCTTTTGATGTGATTCAACAAAGCACAGTCGGAGAGCTCATTCAAGTGCTCCAAAATGGCTTGTCCTTGAGAGAACGCCCGTGCCAAGGCGTTCAACTCACGGGGTTTGACTTGCGACAACCCAATTCGAACGGAGATGCGCTGAACATCGGAGAGTCCCTTCAATGCACTTCTCAAGGTCTTAAAGGGCGTCTCACTCAGTGCCGCATTGCTCTTGGTCTTTCTTGACGCCTCGCTCATGAGGATTCGCATGGCCTCAAGCCTTGCCTTGGGCAACTCACGAGAAATGGGAGGCTCCAGTAGCCAGCGCTTGAGCTCTCTAGAGCCCATGGAGCTCATGCAAGTGTCCAACAAAGAAAACAAGGTCGGTGAGTCCTCGCCTCTCAAGGTTTGGGTGATTTCCAAATTTCGTTTGGTGCTTTGGGGCAGATCAACACCCTCACGTTCTTGGACCACGCACAATGTGTTAACGTGGGGAAGGTGTTGACCTTGGGTGTGTTCGGCATAACTCAAAAGCGCCCCAGCTGCGGCATGCGCGTTGGACATGCCTTGGGCTTGCCACGCATCAAGGGTATTGGTTTTGAGTTGCTCCAAGAGCTTTCTCTCACCCAAGGCTTTCTCAAACTGCCAATCGGTGCGAGGGCAAAGTGTGTGCGCTCCAATCAGGTTTTTTTTGAGCGCTTCGCTCAGGCCTTGCGGGTAGATGATTTCCTTAGGGGCGATTTTGTTGATCCAAAGCGGCCAATCCTCAGCAGTGCATTCCGTCAGGTACAAGGTGTTTTGTGTGAGACTCATCCAAGCCAAGCCACATCCAGCCGTTTTTTGGGGTCTGTCACTTGGATAAACGCTCAGCAAAAACGATTCACTCTTGTCTGGTAAGAGCTCACTCTCGGTGAGGGTTCCCGGCGTCAAGACCCTCACGACTTGGCGCTTGACTGGTCCTTTGGCTGGGACCTCGCCAATTTGTTCGCAAATGGCCACCGACTCGCCAGCTTTGAGCAGCTTGGCCAAGTACCCTTCAGCCGAGTGAAAGGGCACACCCGCCATTGGGATGGGTTCACCGCCACTTTGCCCTCGGTGAGTGAGGGTGATGCCTAAAAGCTCTGCTGCTTTGTGGGCGTCATCAAAGAACAATTCATAGAAGTCCCCCATGCGGTAAAACAAAAGCGTTTGAGAGAACTCAGCCTTGATCGCTTTGTATTGCTGCATCATTGGCGTATCGCTCTCGCCCTTAGGAGAAGTGGCTTTGTTGGCCTGAGCATGTAGCGCACTCGCCTCAGACGCGTGTGCTTGGGGCTCTGAGCTTTTAGGGGCGTCTTTCATCTTTCACACCGAGAAAAGGGCGACAGATCGCGAACGCCTTAAAAGGATTTCTTAACGCGGGTGGGCCGCGAGAGGGTTGGTTTTTTGCTCAAAGGCTCAGGGTGAGCACTGTGTTCTTGCTCAATTTCAAGCGAGGCGCCCACATCGTGATGGGCAGTCAAGTTGGTTTTGCTCGTTTTGACGATTTTCGTGTAGGGCTTGAGCACGGGGACCATTTGTGCGTAAATTTTTGGATTGCCTGCAACGCACTCATGTTGATACAAAAAGTCGCTCTCTCCTGTGTAGTTGCCAACCAAGCCTCCTGCTTCGGTGATCAGCAATGAGCCAGCCGCCATGTCCCAAGGGTGCAAGCCTGATTCAAAAAAACCATCGCTGAATCCTGCAGCCACATAGGCCAAATCGAGTGCCGCAGCGCCTGGTCTCCTGATGGCTTGGACCTTGGGCGTGATGTCTCTCAACAGGTTCAAGTACGATTCCAAGTCGTCTCCTGCGCGAAATGGAAATCCCGTGGAGAGCAAGCAGTCTTTCAAATGGATGCGTTTGCTCACCCTCATCCTGCGGTCGTTCATGTATGCACCGCGTCCTTTGGTTGCGCTGAAGAGATCGTTGCGAGTTGGGTCGTAGACCACGGCTTGTTCAATTTTGCCGCGAACTTCCAGCGCAATGCTCACACAATATACGGGAAAGCCGTGAATGAAGTTGGTGGTGCCATCCAAGGGATCGATGATCCAAATGTGGTCAGAATTGGGGTTGCCCAGTTCTCTACCGGACTCTTCGGCCAAGATGGCGTGGTCGGGATACGCACCAAGAAGTGTTTCGATGATCACGTTCTCGCTGGCTTGATCGATTTCGGTGACGTAGTCGTTGACTGATTTTTGCGAAATGCGAACCGACTCCACATCCAACGCGGCACGGTTGATGATGGCCCCAGCCGCTCTTGCTGCTTTGATGGCCACGTTGAGCATTGGATGAAGGGTGTTGGAAGGCATCATAAGGAAAACATCAATTCAAAAATAGGCCCAAAGGCGCAGGTTGCTAAACGAAAAAATATGACACTTCAATGAGAGGGCCGCAAAGCCGATCAGGGTTAAATCGAGGACAATGCACCCTTGATCAGACAGACCCTGAAGCGGTAGGCAACTTCAAGCGACAAAATGCTTGAGAAAGGATCTGGCAAAGCGATTGATCAAGACCCTCAACCCTTTAGGGCCAAAACCCTTCAAAGAAGATCGTATTTTAAGGCACTGTGTGGGCATTTCACCCAGTCAAAAGAAACTAAATTGTGCGATCTTTCAGCTCAAACACAAGAACCATGAAAACCAGATTTGTATTGATCGAGACGAGCCACGCTGGCAACGTGGGAGGAGTGGCCAGGGCCATGAAAGTCATGGGCTTTGACGATCTGGTTTTGGTGAGACCTCGCTTTGACAATGTGCTGCGCCGAGAAGAGACCCTTCAGCGTTCCAGTGGCGCACAAGACGTTCTCAAAAATGCACGGGTCGTCCAAACATTAGAGGAGGCCCTCACCGACATGACCCATTGGTGTGCCACGGCCATGACACCCAGAGATTTTGGACCGCCTACTCGCACGCCCAGGGAGCACTTTGAAACCCTCAAAGCCGAGGAGCCTCAACCCAAGGGCATTGCATTTTTATTTGGCTCTGAGCGCTTTGGCATGACCAATGAGGATGTTTATCGATGCCATGTGGCTTTGAGCATTCCCACCAACCCCAATTTCGGATCATTGAATTTGGCCAGTGCCGCGCAAGTCATTGCCTACGAATGGAGGCTCAGTTTGGGTGGGGCCACTTCCTACTTGGGTGCTGATGCAATGAAGAGCACTGCAGCGGACCAAGCAAGTCGAGAATTGGCAGATGGTCCTGCCATTGCTGGGCTACTGGCCCATTGGGAGGCTTCCTTGGTTGAGATCGGATTTTTAGATCCTTTGGCCCCCAAAAAACTCATGCCCAGGCTGCAACAGCTCTTTAACCGAGCACATCTCTCGCCCGAGGAAGTCCACATCCTCAGAGGTGTTGCTAAGCACATGGCGCTCAAGAGAGCCTCAAAAGAGCTAGACTAGAGGCCTATGTTTACCAAATTAAGAGACGATATCCAGTGCATTTTTGAGCGTGACCCTGCGGCCAAGAGTCGTTTTGAGGTGCTCACCTGTTACCCGGGTTTACATGCCCTGGTGTTGCATCGCCTCTCGCACGCCCTTTGGGGTGTGGGGTTTCATTGGCTTGCGAGATTCATCGCTCATGTGAGTCGTTTTTTGACTGGCATTGAGATCCATCCCGCTGCCAAGATTGGTGTGCGCGTCTTCTTTGACCATGCCATGGGTGTGGTGGTGGGCGAGACCGCTGAAATTGGAGATGGATGCACCATTTACCAAGGTGTCACGCTTGGGGGCACAAGTTTGTACAAAGGCGTTAAACGCCATCCCACCATCGGTCGCGATGTGGTGATTGGAGCTGGTGCCAAGGTCTTGGGTGGTTTTGAGGTTGGAGATGGTGCAAAGATTGGCAGCAATGCAGTGGTGACCAAACCCGTGCCTGCAGGAGCCACCGCCATTGGGAACCCCGCTCGCATCATTTTGCCGTCCTCAAGTTCTGAGCATTCGGGCCAGGACCAAACACCTGAGCAGTACGATGTGTTTGGCGTTGCCTTGAGTCCCAACCCTTCTGATCAAAACAAACCTTTCAGCGCTTATGGCGTCACCAGTGCAGACGATCCTGTTCTCCAAACCCTCAAAGAGTTGAGTGAACTCACCCAAGCTCAAGAGAGAAGGATCGCTGATTTGCAAGCGAGCTTGGCCGAGCTGCTTGAGAAAAAGCAGCACTGAATTCAATTTTTCTTGGCTTCTTTGTCCTTGAGGGGCTTGAAATCTTGGGGATCAAACCCAATTGCACAAGAGCTTTTATTTTTCCTTTTTCCCTTTTTTTCAACCCCACTGGAGCCTTCATTCATGTCCGACGCCATCAGCATCATCAAAGAGCGCACATCAGCCAACAATTTCGATTCCACCCATCACTTAAGTCAAGCTGAAATTGAGGAATTGGTGCAGCTCACCATCAACACACCCACCTCCTTTAACATGCAAAACTGGAGACTCATTGCGGTGAGCTCCAGCGAGAAAAAAGCACAATTGAAAGCTCTCGCTTTCAATCAACCCAAGGTTGGAGATGCTGCAGTCACTTTCATCGTGGTTGGCAACGCCATGGGTTATCAAGATTTGCCCCATGTGATCAAGCCCATGCTGGACGCGGGTGCCATCGATCAAGCCGCTTATGACGGTTGGATTGGAATGGCCAACGGCATGTACGACAACAACTCACAATTGCAGCGTGATGAGGCCATTCGCTCTGGCGCTTTGGCCTCGATGACGCTCATGTACGCCGCTCAAGCCAAAGGTTTGGTCTCGGGTGCGATGATCGGATTTGATGCCCCAGGCGTTGCCAAAGCCTTTCATTTGGGTGAGCACGAGGTGCCCGTCATGTTGATTGCAGTGGGCAAGCCCGCAGCAGGCAACTGGCCAAGAAAGGCCAGAAGAGCTTTGTCTAAAGTGTTGAGCACACTGTAATTGCCCCTCAGACCTGGGGCTCTGGGTGTCCTCATGAGGAATCGCAGTCTTGAGATGGAGGCTGCGATTCCTTTTTTCATGGGTGATTAAATTCGCTTGGAGTGAAGTGCGTTTTTGGGGCGGTGAACTTTGCAAAAGTCCTCTTTGGCCTCCATGTAGGGGCCGCCGATCAAATCGATGCAATAGGGCACGGCAGCAAAAATGCCAGGTACTCTTTTTTGGGTGGGCGACTCAGGCAAACCACCCAAGGTCTCTTCAATGGATTTGGGTTGTCCCGGTAAATTGATGATCAAAGTTTGGTCTTTGATCACAGCGACTTGTCTGGACAAAATCGCTGTGGGCACAAAATTCAAGCTGATTTGACGCATTTGTTCGCCAAATCCAGGCATCTCTTTGTCACCAACAGCGAGCGTGGCCTCGGGTGTCACATCTCGCTTGGCAGGACCTGTGCCGCCAGTGGTCAGCACCAAGTGGCAACCTTTTTCGCACATGAGCAGGAGTTGCTCTTTGATGAGTGGGATTTCATCTGCAACCAATGCCTCGTGCCACTCAATGGGGTTCCACAGTGCGTGTGAGAGCCAAGTTCTGAGTGCGGGCAGTCCTTTGTCTTCGTAGACACCACTTGAGGCTCTGTCGCTCACCGAGAGCAATCCAATTTTCAAGGTGTCACAGCGGGGGTCGATGTCCATGGTCACTTGTATCCAAATTTCAAAGGGGTTTGATTGAAGTCAAAGTCTCTTGATTGATAAGCGAGCTCAATGCTCAGTCTTCAAGGGCGGGGGCATCTGATGGGTTTTGGTCCTCGTCGGCACTTTTGAGGGCTTGACGAATCCATTGAAAAATCTCTCGGTACGCGCGAGATTGTCTTGGGGCTTTGCCCTCCGAGACCTCGCGCGCGCTCAAGGGGACTGCATCCTTTTGCGCTTGGCGAATGAGCGCTCTGAGCGCTTGAGCATCCGTTTGGGGGTGCTCGCTCATCCATTGGGTGAGTGCATCTTCGTTGGTCAAGAGCCTGTCTCTCCAACTCTCGGCCAAATGCAAGGCTTGGGTCTCTTTTGCCGAGCCACCGTGTTGCAACAGCAAAGCCTCTTGCAAGGCCACCACATCCTCATCTGAGAGTTTTCTCATGAGTTTGCCCACGTACTGCATTTGACGGCGTTTGCCTTCAAAGTCCGTGATTTTTTTGGCTTGTGCCAAGGCCTCAACCAAAAGCTCATTGAGGTGGCCTTTGGAGAGGAGTTGATCGCGCAAATCGGCCCTCAACTCCAGGAGCTCTACACCTAGTTTTTGCCTCTCGGTGCTCTCACGCTTGAGGTCCGTTTTGCTGGCACTATCGCTGCCTTTTAATTCGCGCTTGTAAGCCAAGTCAAGCTCACTGCCTTCGGCAATGAACTCTCCTCGCACGTAATAGCCTTTTTGGGGTTTTCTTGACATCTTGAGCTCAATTATCGCCTTGATTGGGGCGCAAGATTGGCCCATCAGTAGGATAATAAGGGCATGAGTAAACAAAAATCATTTTCATCCACCACCCCTACCGATTCCAAGGCACCCATGCCCGGATTCAGCTACTCTCAAAGTCAATTTGAGGGCTTGGTGGACCATGCGCTCAAGCACGCTTTGAAGCTGGGCGCGACCGATGCAGGCGCTGAGGCCTCAGAGGGTTGTGGTCTGTCCGTTTCGGTCAGAAAGGGCTCTCTTGAGACGGTCGAGAGAAACCAAGACAAGGGGCTGGGCGTCACTGTTTATTTGGGCTCCAAAAGAGGCAACGCCAGCACCTCTGATTTTTCAGGTGCTGCCATTGAGAGAACGGTGCAAGCGGCCTTTGACATAGCGCGCTTCACCGCCGAGGACCCTGCCGCGGGGCTACCCGATGCTGATGTCATCAGCCACCATCACCCTGAGCTTGAGCTCTTTCACCCCTGGCCCATCACCAGTGAGGCCGCCTTTGAGCTCGCCTTGGCTTGTGAACAAGCTGCTTTTGCGGTCAGCAAAAAAATCACCAACAGCGAAGGCGCTGGAGTGTCAGCCCAACAAAGTCATTTCTTCAGCGCTCACACCCGCGGTTTCAGGGGTGGCTATGCAAGTTCCAGACACAGCTTATCTGTGGCACCCATTGCGGGCAAGGGCGAGAACATGCAACGTGACGCTTGGTACACGTCCATGAGGGAGCCTGAGCTCATGGCCAAACCTGAGGATGTGGGCCGCTACGCCGCTCAAAGGGCGCTCAGTCGCTTGGGATCTAGAAAAATCAAAACGGTGGAGTGTCCCGTGCTCTTTGAGTCCACTTTGGCCTCGGGCATATTGGGTCACATGGTGCAAGCCTTGAGTGGTGGATCGCTTTACCGCAAGAGTTCTTTTTTGCTGGACTCTTTGGGTCGCGAGGTCTTGCCCTCGCACATCCAAGTGCATGAGGACCCTTTTGTGAAAGGGGGCAAAGGCAGTGCGCCCTTTGATGACGAGGGTGTGATCACCCAAGCGCGTGATGTCATCAAAGATGGTCGAGTCATGGGTTATTTCTTGGGAACTTACTCTGCTCGCAAACTGGGCATGCAAACCACGGGCAACGCAGGTGGCTCTCACAACTTGGTGATGAGCAGTCGCTTGACCCAAGCGGGAGATGACTTGGAGAAAATGCTTAAAAAGCTAGGCACAGGTCTTTTTGTGATCGAACTCATGGGCCAAGGCGTGAACTATGTGACGGGAGATTACTCACGTGGCGCCAGCGGGTTTTGGGTGGAAAAGGGCGAGATCGCTTTCCCGGTTCAAGAAATCACCATCGCGGGCAATTTGAAAGACATGCTCAAAGGCATTCAGGCCGTGGGCTCAGATGCCTACAACTACGGCGCCAAGACGGTTGGATCCTTGCTCATCAACCGCATGAAAATTGCCGGTTCCTGAGCCATTTTTGGCGCCCAATCGCCACGCACTTTTTTTTGAGCGTGGCTTTGACTCAGCTCAAGGGTTCAAAGCGGCCTTCACGGCTTGAGAGACGACACCCATGTCGGCTTTGCCAGCCAGACGGGTTTTGACTTGACCCATGACGCGTCCCATGTCTCCAGGGCCCGCAGCATTGAGTTCACTCACGATCGCTTTGACTGCGGCATGGATCTCCTCATCGCTCATACGCGCAGGTAAATAGGCTTGGAGCACAGCCATCTCTTGTCTTTCCACCTCTGCCAAATCCTCTCTCGCCGCTTGCTCATAGGCCTGGACAGAGTCTTTCCTTTGTTTGATCAATTTGTCCACGATGGCGATCACCTGCTCATCGTTCAATTCAATTCTTTCATCCACCTCTTTTTGCTTCATGGCCGATTGCAGCAAACGGATGGTGCCCAAACGAAAGCTGTCCTTGGCTTTCATGGCTTGCTTCATGTCTTCTGTGATTTGTGCTTTGAGTGTCATCTTGGTGCTCGGATCTGTAAGGGGAGAGGGGCGTCGTCAGGGGACGAAAGTGTTAAAAAAAGCCCGTGCGGTTTGACCCGAACGAGCTTTTTGGTGGATCTCGATGAGACTTAAAAAAGGCGCATCGACTCCAGGGATCAGTACAGTTTTTTGGGCAACTGCATGCTGCGAACGCGCTTGTAGTGACGCTTGACAGCAGCTGCTTTTTTTCTCTTGCGCTCAGCTGTGGGCTTTTCATAAAACTCACGTGCACGCAAATCGGTCAAAAGACCTAATTTTTCGATGGTGCGCTTGAATCTGCGCAGTGCCACATCAAAGGGCTCGTTTTCTTTTACGCGAATGGTTGTCATTGACGATCAAATTTGAATTGTGCGCACAAAAGTGTTCAGAGAAGATCGGGCTCCAAAGCCTTTGTTCGCGGTTGTCCCCAACTTAAAAATTTTTTAGGCGTTGGGGTATTGCCAGCAAAGACCACCATTATAGCGGTTTTATTTGATTTGCCAAGCCCATTGCGCATGCGTGTGCACTCGACCACGCCCACTGAAAGTTATAACCCCCAAGCCAACCCGTGATATCGACCACTTCACCTATGAAATATAAACCTTTTTGCTTAGATTCCATGGTTTGTTGTGACAAGTCTCTGGTGTCCACGCCTCCAACGGTGACCTCGGCTTTTTTGTAGCCCTCGGTGCCGCTGGGCAACAAGGACCACTGTTTGAGGGCGAGAGCAAGGCTCTCGAGCGCCTTTTGTGAGGTGTCGGCCATGGATTTTTGCCACAAGGGGTTGTGATCGGTCCATGCGTGGATCAATCGATTGGGTAACCACGTGGAGAGCTCATTGCTCAGGGTCTTTTTGGACTGTTGTTTTAATGCGATCAATTGAGGCAAGACATCAAGTTCAGGCAACAAATCGACTTCAATGCGCTCCCCAGCTTGCCAGTAGTTTGAAATTTGCAAGGTGGCAGGTCCCGATAAGCCTTTGTGGGTGATCAAGAGATCGTCTTCGAAGCTGATTTTCTTCTTGCCCTGGCCGCTTGAGACACATGCTTTGAGAGAAAGGCCTGAGAGGGTATTGAATGGTGCCCACTCTGGTCCACCCAGGGTGAGGGGGACCAAGGCGGGTTGAGTTGGGGTGAGCCGGATGTCAAATTGCTTGGCCAAAGTGTAGCCAATGCCGGTGGCTCCAATGGCTGGGATCGAGAGTCCACCCGTTGCCACCACCAAGGCTTGGCATTGAACCGAGCCCATGCTGGTTTGCAAGGTGTAGTGGGCAAGCGGCGCATCGGAGTAGGTGACTGAGTGGAATTCGCAAGGTTGCCACCTCTTGACCTCTCCTGAGGAGGCGCCTGACTCGCACTCAGTCAAAAGCATTTGGATCAAGTCCTCGGCCGATCGATCGCAAAAGAGTTGGCCCAAATGCTTTTCATGAAAGGCGATGTTGTGAGATTTGACCAGTTCTACAAAATGCTGAGGGGTGTAGCGAGACAGAGCACTTCTGGCAAATTGGGGGTTTTGTCCGACGTAGTGTCGGTGTGGCATTTGAGGATCAATTTGAGCGTTGGTGAAGTTGCTCCTGCCTCCACCAGAGATGCGAACCTTCTCAGCCAATTTCGGGTAGTGGTCCAAAATGAGAACTTTAAGGCCTTGCTGCTGGGCAACGCCAGCGCAAAATAGGCCTGCAGCACCCGCTCCCAAAATCACCACATCGGTTTTAAACATGGGTCACGCTGCTGCTTAAAAAGGGTTCAATGGCTTGTGCCACCGCACGTGGTTGGTCATGGTGAAGCATGTGGGCGCAGTCGCTGATCTCTTGGTGGGTGAGTTCTTTGACGGCTTTCATGCGCTCCAAGTATTCTTCAAAATCGTAAGCACCGCCCAGTCGCTTGAAGACATCTCTCTCGGCTGCATGCAAGCTCAGCACTGGAGCCTCGATGCATTTGAGTATCTCCTGCATCTCCAGAGTTTGGTAGAGATAGGGGTTGACCACTTTGTGAGCGGGATGCCCCAATATTTTCCAGGTGCCCTCTGGTGTTTGTCCAGCCCAGTGGGGTGCCAGCCACTGGGCTTGGTCCAAGCTCAGGCGAGGGTTGTTGAGTTGCAAGCGGCGCACCACGCCCTCTAAATTTTCATAGGCTTTGAGCTCCAGGCTGCCCCTTTGGAGTGCATGCAATTCGTCCAGCCATCTCGCAAGCCGCTTGGGTGCCATGGTGGGTTTGGTGCTGGGCAGGCCAAAGCCCTCGAGGTTCACGACTTTGTCGATTCTGTTTGGGCGAATGCCCGCATAGGCCAGCGCCACATTGCCGCCCATGCTGTGGCCGATCAAATGAAAGCGCGAAGTGCCCAATTGAGATTCAAAATGATCCAACAAAAAATCCAAATCGGCCAAGTTATCTGGAAACCAAAAGTGGTCCTGCTCCAGCGCCTGGGTGGGTCCAAAACCCCTCCAATCGGGCGCGATGATGAAAGGCGAGCTTTGGAGTTGGTCCACCAAAAATTGAAAAGATGCGCTCACATCCATCCAGCCGTGAAGCATCACCCAAGGGGTTTGTCCATTGGCATGAGAGCCCCAGGTTCGCACATGTTGATCGTGCCGTCTGATGCGAAGAAAATGAGTGCTGGAGGAACGTTGGACGCTGTACATTGGAAAAATCAAGGGGTTGCGAGACAACGCAATTTTGAAAGCTCAATTGCAAAGAAGGATGAACTTTCCTGTTTTGCAGAGGTTCTATACTACCTGTTTTTATCCCAACTCTATGCTTGGGGCCCTGCAAACCAAGCTCGCGCACACCTTTGACAACATGAACTCTGATGCTTTCCTCTCCTTACCCTCTTGGGTCATTGCCTTTGGGGCGTGTGTGTTGGCCTACTTGATGGGCTCTTTGTCCTTTGCGGTGCTGGTCTCCAAGGCCTTTGGACTTGAGGATCCAAGGACATTTGGCAGCAAAAACCCGGGAGCCACCAATGTGCTCAGAACGGGCAACAAAGCTGCTGCTGCGCTCACGCTCCTACTAGATGCTTTCAAAGGCTGGTTGCCGGTTTTTTTGTTTGTCCATGGCTTGGACCTTTTGCCGCTTAACAGCCCATTGGGGCAGGACTGGTTGTGGTTGGACATGAATCCGCGTGCGTGGATGGGTGCCGTTGGACTCAGTGCATTTTTGGGACATTTGTTTCCCGTGTTTTTTGCCTTCAAAGGCGGCAAGGGTGTGGCCACAGCGCTTGGGGTGCTCATTGGGTTTGAGCCGATTTTGGGACTCCTCACCCTGCTTTGTTGGTTAGGGGCTGCCAAGATATGGAGATACTCTTCGCTCTCCGCTTTGCTCGCCTCTGTCTTTGCTCCGCTTGCTTACTTGCTTTTGGATGGAGCGCTTTGGCAATCGGAGTCCTTGGTGCTCGTGTGCTCAGTGATCATGAGCGCTTTGCTCCTTTATCGACACAAGGCCAATTTGGAGAGGCTCTTCAAAGGACAAGAGGACAAAATTGGGGCCAAAAAAAATCAACCCCAATGAGGCGAGTCTAGGGCTAGAGGCCTCAATTTGCTGGCCTCACTGCAGTGCTGCTAGTCTCTGAAGTTGTTAAAGCTCAAAGGCAAATCAGGCATGTCTTTTCTGATGATGGCCATTGCCGCTTGCAAGTCATCTCTCTTGGCTCCACTCACCCGAACCGCTTCGCCTTGAATGGAGGCTTGAACCTTGATCTTGGAGTCTTTGATCAAGCGTTGAATCTTTTTCGCATCCTCGCTCTCGATGCCCTCACGCACTTTCAAGGACACTTTGACCTTGTCGCCACCAATTTTTTGAACGTCCCCTTTTTCAATGAATCGAACGTCAACCTCGCGCTTGGTGAGCTTGGCCCGAAGCACATCCTCAATTTGGTCCAATTGAAATTCAGCGTCCCCTGTGAGGATGATCGCTTTGTCTTTGAACTCAACGGCCGCCGCCGTTCCTTTGAAGTCAAAACGAGTTCCGATTTCTTTCGCAGTGTTTTCAACTGCGTTTTTAACTTCTACCAAATTGGCTTCACAAACGGTGTCAAATGAGGGCATGGTGATTCAAATAAATGGGTTTTGAGCTAAAAGCAATGAGACAATTGTATTCATGATGGTCGAACACAACCAATCCCTTCAATCGTATAACAGCTTTGGCATTTTGGCTAGGGCTCAAGTCTTGGTGCGTGTGCGCTCAGAGGATGATTTGCGACACGCCTTGCACGATCCAAGCCTCAAATTCTTGCCTAAATTTGTCCTGGGTGGAGGCTCCAATTTGGTGTTGACGGGGGATTTGAAGGTTTGTGTCTTGAAGATGGAAACACTGGGGCGTGCTTTGGTGGGCGAGGACGAGCGGGCTTATTACGTTCAAGCCGAGGCGGGTGAGAATTGGCACGATTTTGTTGCATGGACCTTGGAGCAGGGTTGGGCGGGGCTGGAGAATTTGGCAATGATTCCAGGCACCGTGGGCGCGACCCCCGTTCAAAACATTGGTGCTTATGGGGTTGAATTGCAAGACCGCTTTCATGAGTTGGATGCCATTCATTTGGAGACAGGAGAGAGCTTCACCCTGAACGCAGCGCAGTGTGCATTTGGCTACCGAGACTCGGTTTTCAAACACGGACCAAAGAGCCATTGGGGGGAGCTCAAAAGGGGCTCTGAGGAGCTCAAGAGCAAAACGCCCTTCAACGCTGAGCAGGCCTTCATGGGATTGGCAGGACAGTCGGTCATCACCCGAGTGCGGTTTCGATTGCCCAAGAAATGGGTCCCAGTTTTGGATTACCAAGATCTTCAAAAGCGAGTGAAGGATTTGGGGGTAAGCAAGCCCAGTGCCCAAGATGTGTTTGGTTGGGTTTGTGACATCAGGCGAGAAAAATTACCCGACCCCAAAGTGATTGGCAATGTAGGGAGTTTTTTCAAAAACCCAACGGTGAGTGAGGAGCAGTGCAAGGACATCATTGCCCGAGAGCCCAGCTTGGTTCACTACGCCTTGCACGACGGCAATTACAAGTTGGCCGCGGGCTGGCTCATTGATGCTTGTGGCTGGAAGGGAAAAAGCGTTGGGCAAGCCGCCGTTTACGAAAAACAAGCCCTGGTCTTGGTCAACAAAGGTGGTCTAGAGATGCCTTGCACAGGTGGAGAGGTGATGACCTTGGCTCGTGCCATTCAAACCAGTGTCTATGAGCGTTTTGGCATTCGGCTTGAGCCTGAACCTTTGGTGCTTTAGTTCGCCATATCAGTGAAAACGCTCTAGCCCATTTGGGGATAAGGCCTATGATGCTTTCAATGGCTCTTTGCCTCCAGAGTGAGAGGTGCAAGAGTTTTTTTTCGAATGCATCAAAGGTCAAACGTGATACCCCAAAATCCCCATTACAAGAGAATTGCCACTGAAGAGGGCTGGATGACGCCTGAGCTCATGAAGATGTACCTCCACATCTTGGAGAACAAGACCATTCACGATCCAGGATTCTTTAACCTGTGGGGGTTTTTTGCTCAAAACTCCTCGCCCCGCGCAAAAGATTTGTTTGCACGCATTCAAGACTTGGGAGAGCGTCGATTGTCTGACATGGATGCCACGGGCATTGACATGCAGTTGTTGATGCTGACCGCTCCAGGTGTGCAAGTGTTTGAGAAAAACATTGCGGTTGATTTGGCCCGTTCAACCAACGACCAATTGGCGCAAACCATCAAAGCGCATCCCACTCGCTTTTGCGGCTTGGCGGCCATTGCTCCCCAAGATCCCGAAAGTGCGGCCAAAGAGATGGAGCGAGCCGTGCATCATTTGGGGCTCAAAGGTGCGTTGATCAACTCCCATACCCAAGGCGAGTATTTGGACGATGAGAAATTTTGGGCCATTTTCGAGGCGGCTGAAGCTTTGGATGTTCCCATTTACATCCATCCCAATTCACCTTCTCCTCAAATGGTCGAGCCTTACCTCTCGCGTTGCTTGGATGCAGCCATTTGCGGGTTTGCCGCAGAGACGAGCCTTCACGTGCTGAGGTTGATCGTCTCGGGTGTTTTTGATCGATTCCCCAAGCTCAAAATTGTCTTGGGACACTTGGGCGAGGGGCTGCCTTACTGGCACTACAGAATTGACTTCATGCACGCTGGCATCGTGCGCTCCAATCGAAGCGAGGGCGTGAAGCCTTTGAAGAAAAAACCAAGTGAGTATCTGAGGGAGAATTTTTGGTACACCTCCTCTGGCATGGCATGGGAGCCGGCCATCACCTTTGCTCAAAAAATCATGGGCATGGATCGCGTCTTGTATGCCATGGACTATCCCTATCAATACGTGGAGGAGGAGGTCTTGGCCATGGATCAACTCCCTCTCACACTGGAGGAGAAGAAAATGTTTTTTCAAACCAATGCCCAAAAGCTCTTTAGGTTGGAGTGATCGAATGAAGCAAAAATTGATGAAAACCGCTCTGGGCTTGATGACTGCAGCGTGTCTCATGGCGTCACACAACGCCAGCGCTCAAAGCATCGCTCCATGGCCCTCTAAGCCCATTCGTTTTGTGGTCACCTTTCCCGCTGGAGGCAGCAGCGATGCGGCCGCCAGGATCGTGGCCCCCAAGCTCTCCAAGCGTCTGGGTCAGCCGGTGATGGTCGACAACAAGCCCGGTGCCGGAGGAGGGGTTGGACTCGATATGGTCGCGAAAGCTCCTCAAGACGGCTACACCATTGTCTTGGCCTCAGCGGGCGGCTTGGCCGCCAATCCAAGCCTTTATCCAAATTTGAGTTACAACCCAAGCACTGACTTTGCGCCCATCACTTTGTTTGGAACCAGTCCCTTTGTGTTGATCGCCAATTCAACCGTGCCCGTTAAAAGCATCAAAGATGTGATTGATCTTGCGAAAACCAAAGACGCCAAGTTGAGTTATGCCTCCGGGGGCAATGGAACTGCAATGCATTTGTCTGGCGAGTTGATCAAATCCATGGCCGGGATCAATTTGTTGCATGTGCCTTACCGGGGAAGTGCTCCAGCTTTGATGTCAGTCATGGGAGGGGAGACCTCCTTGGCCATTGCTGACATTGCGACGATCGAGCCGCAGATGAAGTCGAGCAAAATCAAGATTTTGGGTGTCTTGAACAAACAGCGTTCTGCACTGGCGCCCGATCTCCCAACATTGGCCGAGAGTGGGCTGCCTGGCTTTGAAGCCAACGGGTGGTTTGCTGTATTGGCCCCCGCAGGTGTTGCTCAGACCACCGTGGCTAGACTCAATGCTGAAATTGTGGGCGTGCTGCGTGAAGCTGAAACAGCTGAAAAATTCGCACAAGCTGGCCTTGAGCCCTTGAGCAGTTCTCCAGAAGAGTTGGCGCAGTACATCAAGAGTGAGACCATCAAGTGGAGCAAAGTGATCGCAGTCTCTGGAGCGAAGGTCGACTGAGATCAATAAAGCTGATGGATCAAAAAGAAGGCAAAGCTCAAGCTGGCCATCCCAAAGAGCGTGGAGAGCGTGACGAGTCCCGCCACATAATGGCCATCAAAGCCCATTCTGGATGTGAGCACAAAGGAGCTCGATGCCGTGGGCAGAGCTGAAAACACGATCAAGAGAGACCCCTCCATGGGTGGGAGCCCCAATTGAGTGGCCAAGAAAAAGGCCAACACGGGGGCTATGGCGTGCCTGATGCTCAAGAGTCCCGCACTCAGCGGGAGTTCCTCTCGCAATTTACCCAAATGCAAGCTAGCCCCCGCTGCCATGAGTCCCAAGGGAATGGAGGCAGCGCCCACCTTGGAGAGTGAGGTGTCAATCAAGCTTGGCAAGTGAAGACCCAAGAGATTGAAAGCCATGGCCGAGAGGGTTGCCAAGACCAATGGGTTGCGAGAGAGCTCTTTTAAAAATCCAAGTTCTGAGTTCTTGGCCATGGGCCACACTGCAGCGACATTTAAGAGCGGTATCGTGATGCCCAGCAAAATGGATATCTTGATGAGCCCCATCTCCCCAAACAAGCGCTGTGCCAGTGCCAGCGCGATGAAAGAGTTAAAGCGAAAGGCCACTTGTGCACTGCCTGCGTGCATGGAGAGATCGATTTTGGATTTGATCCAAGGCAGATGCACCAAAGAGTAGCTAAGTGCAATCGTGCACAAGGCCAACATCAGACCCGCCTCGATGAGGGGAGCAGAGACCCAAATGTCCAGCGGGCTTTTGTTGATGGAGGAGAACAAAAGTACAGGAAACAAAAGGAAATAAACCAATATTTCGACGGATTTCCAAACCTCTTCGTTCAGTTTGGTGTAATGCCCCAAACCATAGCCCAACAAGATGATGCCAAAGTCAGGCAGCAAAAGATCAATTGTGTTCATGCCCCAAGGATAAACCATGCACCAGCGTTTGCCAGATCGGTGTAATATCTGACCATGGACCATAGAGCTCATCTGTATTGACGATTGTTTGACAAGGACATAACCATGAAAATGTTTCCAATTTTGAAGACTTGTGCATTCTCTTCACTCTTGGCGTTGAGCCTCTCGCTTTTGAGCTTGAGCGTGCAAGCCGCAGAGGCTTACCCCAACAAACCCATTCGTTTGCAAGTGCCTTTTGCACCTGGGGGCACCACGGACATTGTGGCGCGCGTGATCGCTGAACCACTTGGGCGTGTTTTGGGGCAAACGGTCTTTGTCGAGAACAAACCTGGCGGTGGTGGTGTGGTTGGAGCAAACGAGACGGCCAAAGCCATCCCCGATGGTTACAACTTGGGGGTGGCCACGGTCTCCACCGTTGCGGCCAATCCCGCCATCAATCCCCACACGCCCTACAACTCACTCACTGACTTTACGCCCATCATCAACATCGCGGCCACTCCCAATGTGATTGCGGTTCATCCCAGTTTTCCTGCACGCGACTATGCAGGATTCATTGCTGAGCTCAAAAAGAATCCAGGCAAGTATTCCTATGCTTCCTCGGGCACTGGAGGCATTGGACATTTGCAAACCGAGTTGTACAAAAGTCTCTCTGGGGCTGACATCACCCACATTCCCTACAAAGGTGCAGGTCCTGCGCTCAATGACACTGTCTCGGGTCAAGTGCCCATGATTTTTGACAACTTGCCCTCTGCTTTGCCCTTCATCAAGGAGGGTCGTTTGGTGGCGATCGTGGTTGCCGCTCCTCAACGCTTGGCCGTTTTGCCCAACACACCCACCTTCAAAGAGGTGGGGCTTGAGCCCGTCAATCGCATGGCTTTTTACGGCATCTATGGCCCCAAGGGCTTGCCCAAAGAGGTGGTTGAGCGCATCTCCTCAGGGGTCAAAAAAGCTTTGGAGGAGCCCGGTGTCAGAAAGCGCATCGAGGACACTGGATCCTTGGTCATCGCCAACACACCCGAGCAATTCCAAGCGCAGATCAAGGCGGAGTTTGAGATCTACAAAAAAGTTGTGGACACACAAAAACTCACCTTGGATTGATGGTCTTGGCGTCTGAGTCCTTGGAGGTCCAACCCGAGCTTGAAGGGCTGGACCCCTTGATTGAGGTCTTCATCAACGCCATGTGGCTCGAGGACGGTTTGTCCAAACAGACCTTAAGTGCTTACACACAGGACTTGAAGGCCTTCTCCGCTTGGCTTCACACCCAAGGCGAGAGCTTGTTGGGTGCAAACGATGGCTCATTGAATGCGTATTTTGCCCATGCACACGCCTTGACCAAACCCAGCACGGCCAATCGCAGGCTCACGGTTTTTAGGCGCTTTTACAGGTGGGCTTTGCGCGAGAGGCGCATTGAACTGGATCCAACCTTGAAGATGCTATCGGCCAAGCAATCGCTTCGAGTTCCCAAGGTCATGAGCGAAGCACAGGTGGAGGCCTTGCTTGAAGCCCCCGATGTCAAAACCCCTTTGGGTGTTCGAGACAGAACCATGTTTGAGCTCTTGTATGCTTGTGGTTTGCGAGTGAGCGAATTGGTGGGGCTTAAAGTGTTTCAAATTGGCTTGAACCAAGGAGTGCTCACTGTGACGGGCAAAGGGAGCAAGGAGAGAATGATTCCCTTTGGACAAGAGGCGGGTTGGTGGCTTGAGCACTACCTCAAGGGGGCCAGAAACGAGTTGCTGGGTGAGCGCAGTGAGACTGCACTTTTTGTGACCCAAAGAGGCTCCAGTGCAGGAAGTGCCATGACGCGTGTGATGTTTTGGTCTTTGGTCAAACGTTATGCGTTGAAGGCCGATATCAAAAGTCCGATTTCACCGCACACTTTGAGGCATGCTTTTGCAACCCATTTGCTCAATCATGGTGCAGATCTGAGAGCGGTTCAAATGCTTTTGGGTCACGCCGATATTTCTACAACCACCATTTACACCCATGTGGCCAAGGAGCGGCTCAAAGCCATGCACGCTGCTCACCACCCTAGGGGTTGAGCAAAGCGGCTGGGATCTTAGAGAGGGTTTGATTGCAGCAAAAGACGCAACTCTTCTTGGGTGAAACCAGCTTGTGCCCTCGCCTCTAAGTTGAAGGGAGGTTTGAGTCTGGGTGCATCGTGCAAAAGGCTCAAATTCGCATACAAAGCATTGGGCTCGGTGTTTTGCAATTCACAAAGCCACAAGTACCAGCGGTTGCCAACGCGCACGTGGGTGATTTCGTCGCGCAAAATGATGTCCAAAATCTCATGGGCTTCTTGAGCAAAAGGAGAGTTGAGCCCAATGAGTTTTTGTTGAATAAGAGGACTTGCATCAAGCCCTCTGGCCTCCAAGGTTCTGGGAACCAAGGCCATTCGAGCGGTGATGTCGTGTTTGGTTTTCTCGCACATCTCCCACAATCCATCGTGCGCATCGAAGTCTCCATAACCGTGGCCCATTTTGTTGAGCAAGTTGCTCAACAAGTCAAAATGGGTGGACTCCTCATAGGCCACTTGAATCCAGTCGCTGTAATAAAGGCTTGGCATGCCCTCAAATCGCCAGACCGCATCGAGTGCCAAATTGATGGCGTTGAATTCGATGTGGCAAATGGAGTGCACCAAGCCAGCAAGCCCCAAGGGGGTTGAGAGTTTTCGCTTGGGAATGTCTCTGTGAGAAATCAGCTTTGGCGTTGGTGGTCGACCGATGGGTTTGCAAAGCTCCTCTAGAGTGGGGCTCCAGGGTGGCTCAATGAGCCATTGTTCTTTTTGCGCCCAAAGTTGCGCCATCCCAAGAACTTTTTGAGTCGGATTGGATTCACAAAAAAGAGAATGGGCTTGGCGTCTGAGATCGATCATGGCCCAAGGATTGTAAGCTTCTTGAGCCAGATCAAGGCACTAAAATCGAGGGCTCAACGTTTGCAGGAGACCGGTCATGGCCATTTATCGTTTAGGCAGTCATAGTCCTCAGTTGGATATGGGGGCATGGGTTGCACCCAGCGCACAAGTCATGGGAGATGTGCATTTGGGCGCTGATGCAAATGTATGGTTCAACGTGGTCATTCGTGGTGACAATGAGACCATTCGGGTGGGGCAGGGCACCAATGTTCAAGATGGGAGTGTCTTGCACAGCGATGTGGGCTCGCCGCTGAGCATTGGAGACTTTGTGACGGTGGGTCACCGGGTGATTTTGCATGGCTGTACAGTGGGTGAGGGTTCTTTGATCGGCATGGGAGCCGTTGTGCTCAATGGTGCGAAAATTGGTGCCCACTGTTTGGTGGGCGCAGGCGCCTTGGTGACCGAGGGCAAAGAGTTCCCTGAGGGCTCGATGATCTTGGGCTCACCGGCCAAGGTCGTGAAGACCTTGAGTGCTGAGCAAATTGAATCCCTCAAGCAAAGCGCCATCAGTTATGTGAAAAACGCCAAACGTTTTCAGGCTGAGCTGAGCGAGTTGGATTCCAAACCTTAAAGAGAGACTTCAATCATGTCCGAAATGCATCAGTTTTTGTTTGACGGCTTGCCCGTTCGTGGGCAGTTGGTCCGTTTGACAGAGTCTTGGCAGGAGATTCTTCACCGCAGAGCAGAAAATGCAGAAACGGGCGCTTACCCTTTGTCGGTGCAAGTGCTGCTTGGAGAGATGACGGCAGCGGCCACGCTCATGCAAGCGTTGCTCAAATTCGATGGAGATTTGGTGCTGCAAATTTTTGGCAATGGTCCGCTCAAGTTGGCCGTGGTCGAGGTCAAAGCCGATTTGTCGCTCAGGTCTACCGCCAAGACCATCGGCAGCGTTGATGAGGGAGCAACCCTCACCCAAATGGTCAATGTCAATAACCAAGGCAAGTGTGCCATCACCTTGGACCCCAAGAACCGCTTTCCCGGCCAGCAGCCCTACCAAGGCGTGGTCCCTTTGTTTGATGATTTGGGCCATCCCATCGACCACATCAGCGAAGTGTTGGAGCACTACATGCTGCAAAGTGAACAGCTCGACACCAAATTGATTTTGGCAGCCAACGACAAAGTGGCCGCGGGTTTGTTGGTGCAAAGAATGCCGGTTCAAGGCGAGGGAAATTTATCGGCCAAGTCCACCCAAGCCGACGAGGACCAAATAGGCGTGAACGAAGACTTCAAGCGCATCGCCATGTTGGCTGCAACTTTGACGCCAGAGGAGTTGCTCAGCTTGGAGCCCGATGCGATATTGCACCGACTCTTTTGGGATGAGCCTTTGATGCGCTACGAACCCCTCAAGGGCTCAAACGCCCCTCGGTTTGTGTGCTCATGCTCCAAAGAGCGGGTCTCTCAAATGATTTTGGGTTTGGGCCAAGAGGAGGCGGACAGCATTTTGAGTGAAATGCCCAACATCGAAGTGGGTTGTGAGTTTTGCGGCCGTCAATACGTCTTTGATGCCATTGATGCTGCGCAGATTTTCACGCCCCCTCTTGTCAAGCCCCAAGTTCTGCCCCCAGAGCTCTTGCATTGAGTCTCTCTTTAGGTCGCTGCTTGGGTCAAGAAATCAAATAGCTTTCTCTCGCATTCTGCGCTTGCGCAGCACTCACAAGGCCCCATGCGGGGTCTTTCTTTTGGGGGTGGTCTAAGGACGTTTTGGGTGAGCCCGAGCTTTTGGGCATGCGCACTGAAGGCGAGCAGCACTCGCTCACTCAAATCGTCGGGGGCGCCATGAATGACTTGGTAAGGCAGTTCATTGGCGTGGAGCATCTCTCTCCACTCGGCCAAAGACTCTTGGGGTTCACAGCAAGCCAAAAGCAGGCACAAGCCTTGATCGAAGGCCTTGTATTTTGTGATGAAGTGTGGGGTGAGTTGCTGAATGCGACTCACGCCCAACACCGGACCCAAGAGCCCCTGCAAGGAGGGTGTCAAGGCAAGGTTCTCAACGTCTGAGACAAAATTGGACAACCCAGTGGGGCAAACCGATTTCAATTCCCTAGAGTGGGGTGGTGTTGGGCTTGTGTTTGGGGGGGGAGGTGAGCTGGGTTCAAAGACAAACGCATGCTCAAAAGGGCTGGGAGTGCCCAGCAGCATGAGGGGGATCATTTGCCCAGTTGAACAAAAATCTCGTTGGACTTGACCATGCCAATTTCTTTTCTGGCGCGTTCCTCAACCATTTCAAGCCCAACTTTGAGATCCAAGAGCTCTGCGTTCAAGCGTTGATTGGTGATTTGGGCCTGGCGGTTGAGGTCTTGTTGTTGAGCAATTTGTTGCTGCAATTGAATCACCTCTGGGACGCTACCACGCCCAATCCACAATTGGCCCTGCAGCACCAACAGCAAGGTGAGCAAGGTCCAAGTCATGGGGCGTTGCATGGTGAGGAGGTCTATTGATCAGTGTTTAGAGGGCAATGGACAAGAAAGCAGGTTTGTAGAGCTTGTCGACAAGACATGAACCAGAGCTCTGCCTCTTATCATAATGCAAGGCGACTCATCCCCGCAAGTTGTAAAACGCTGAGCGTCCTGGATAAGACGCAACATCGCCCAAGTCCTCTTCAATGCGAAGCAATTGGTTGTATTTGGCAATTCGGTCGGAGCGACTCAGTGAACCCGTTTTGATTTGACCAGCGTTGGTGCCCACCGCAATGTCAGCAATGGTGGTGTCTTCGGTCTCGCCTGAGCGGTGGCTGATCACATTGGTGTAGCCAGCGCGTTTGGCCATCTCGATGGCTTCAAACGTTTCGGTGAGGGTGCCGATTTGGTTGATTTTGATCAAGATGGAATTCGCAATTCCTTTGTCGATGCCTTCTTTGAGGATTCTCGTGTTGGTGACGAACAAATCATCCCCAACCAGTTGTACTTTTTTACCCAATTGGTCTGACAAGGTTTTCCAGCCTGTCCAATCCGCCTCAGCCATGCCGTCTTCAATGCTGATGATCGGGTATTTGTCGCACCACGCGGCCAACATGTCACTCCATGCGGGAGCCTCTAGGCTCAGGCCTTCACCACTCAAGACATACTTGTTGTCTTTGAAGAACTCGCTGGAGGCACAGTCCAGACCCAGGACAATTTGTTCTCCTGCTGTGAAGCCTGCTTTGTCAATGGCTTGAAGAACCAACTCAATGGCGGCTTCATGGTTTTTGACATTGGGAGCAAATCCGCCTTCATCACCCACTGCAGTGCTCATGCCTTGGTCGTGCAAAATGCCTTTCAAAGCGTGAAAGACTTCAGCGCCATAACGCAAGGCTTCTCTGAAGCTGGGTGCGCCAACGGGGATGATCATGAACTCTTGCAAATCCAAATTGTTGTTGGCGTGAGCGCCGCCGTTGATCACATTCATCATGGGCACGGGCATTTGCATCTTGCCCATGCCGCCAAAATAGCGGTAAAGGGGAAGCCCAGCTTCCTCGGCGGCTGCTTTTGCCACAGCCATAGAGACGGCCAAGGTGGCGTTTGCACCCAAGCGAGACTTGTTGTCTGTGCCGTCAAGATCGATCATGGTCTTGTCAAGAAAAGCTTGCTCGCTGGCATCCAAGCCCAAGACCGCTTCAGCGATTTCGGTGTTGATGTGATCGACAGCCTTTAAGACGCCTTTGCCCAAGTAGCGGCTTTTGTCACCGTCTCTGAGCTCAATGGCTTCGCGAGATCCGGTGGAGGCTCCAGAGGGCACGGCTGCACGTCCCATGATGCCGCTCTCCAAGAGAACATCACACTCAATGGTGGGGTTGCCACGGCTATCTAAGATTTCACGACCAACGATGTCAACAATTGCGCTCATAGGGATAAGACTTTCGAAAAAACAAAGGATGAAATGGACGGCTTGATTTCAAGGGTTGAAGTCAAGTTCTAAAAAGGGACGACTCTTGGTGATGCGGTCAAGCTCTTGAAGACTCTCGAGCAAGCTTTTCATGTGTTTCAAAGGCACTGCGTTTGGACCGTCGCTCATGGCCTCATTGGGGTTGGGGTGTGTTTCCATGAAGAGGCCAGAGATGCCAACGGCCACTGCTGCACGGGCCAAGACGGGGACCATCTCGCGCTGTCCGCCTGAGCTCGTTCCTTGACCACCCGGGAGTTGAACGGAGTGTGTGGCATCAAATACTACGGGTGCTTGGGTCTCGCGCATGATGGCCAAAGAGCGCATGTCAGAGACCAAATTGTTGTAGCCAAAGGTCGTGCCGCGTTCGCAAGCCATGAATCGATCGGTGCTGAGTCCTGCCTCTTGAGCAGCGTTGCGGGCTTTCTCGATCACATTCTTCATCTCCATGGGGGATAGGAATTGCCCCTTTTTGATGTTGACGGGTATGCCAGATTGAGCGACCGCGTGAATGAAATCGGTTTGTCGGCACAAAAAAGCGGGCGTTTGCAAAACGTCCACCACTTGGGCCACTTGAGCGATGTCGTGTTCGTTGTGAACATCGGTCAAGATGGGCACATGGAGCTCCCGCTTGACTTTGGCCAATATCTCCAATCCCCGCTCCATACCTGGGCCACGAAAACTCTTGCCACTGCTGCGGTTGGCTTTGTCGTAACTTGATTTGAAGATGAAAGGAATCCCCAAGGCTTGTGTGATTTCTTTCAAGGCACCCGCAGTGTCCATTTGAAGTTGCTCAGACTCCACCACGCAGGGGCCAGCGATCAAAAAGAACGGATGGTCCAGTCCCACTTCAAAGTCGCATAGTTTCATGGAGTGGTGCTTTCTTGGAATGACAAGTTGCAATGGGGTTCACGGCAAAACATGTGGGGGCTCTTAAAGGGCTTAAGCCATCAATTCTTCTTCAACGCCAATGCACTTTTGACAAAGTCATTGAATAAAGGATGGCCATCCCATGGGGTGGATTTGAATTCGGGGTGAAATTGAACACCCATGAACCAGGGGTGAACGCTTTGTGGGAGCTCGACAATTTCGGTGAGTTGGTCCTCTTGTGTCAAAGCAGAGATCACAAGTCCTGCTTTCCTGAGGGTGTCGAGGTAATTGACATTGGCCTCATAGCGATGGCGATGGCGCTCGCAGACCACACTGCCGTAGATCTTGAAAGCCAAGGTGCCAGCAGACACGTCTGAGCTTTGAGCGCCCAGTCTCATCGTGCCGCCCAGATCAGAGTTGGCGTCTCTCACATTCAAGGACCCATCTGACCCTCTCCACTCATTGATGAGGGCAATCACGGGGTTGGGCGTTTGAGGTTCAAATTCTGTGCTGTTGGCGTCCTTTAAGTGAGCCACGTGACGAGCGTACTCGATGGTGGCCACTTGCATGCCCAAACAAATGCCAAGGTAGGGGACCTTGTTCTCACGGGCATACTGCGCTGCAGCAATTTTTCCTTCAATGCCCCGCTTGCCAAAGCCACCGGGCACCAAAATCGCGTCAACATCTCTCAAAGGCTCCAAGTGATCTTTGTCCAGTGTTTCGGAGTCGATGTAGTGAATTTTGACTCGAGCTTGGTTTTTCATGCCCGCGTGTCGGAGAGCTTCGTTGAGAGATTTGTAGCTGTCGGAGAGGTCAACGTATTTACCCACCATGGCAATGGTGAGTTCTGCTTTGGGTAGCTCAACCTCGCTCACCAGTCGATCCCACATGGAGAGGTCAGCCTCAGGCGTGATCAAATTGAGTTTGTTGCAAATCAGTTGATCTAGTCCTTGCTCGTGCAACATGCGTGGGACTTTATAGATGACGTTCACATCCCACATGGAGATGACGCCAGACTGAGCAACATTGGAGAAAAGAGAGATTTTTTCTCTTTCCTCATTGGGTATGGGGCGATCGGCGCGGCAAATCAGCGCATCGGCTTGGATACCGATTTCCCTGAGCTTTTGGGCCGTGTGTTGAGTGGGTTTGGTTTTGAGTTCACCGGCTGCTGCAATCCAGGGCACGTAGGAGAGGTGAACGTAGGCTGCATTGCTGGGCCCAAGCTTCAAGCTCATTTGACGAGCGGCTTCTAAAAAGGGCAAGGACTCGATGTCGCCCACGGTCCCGCCAATTTCAACAATGGCGACATCCACCTCATCGGGGGTGCCAACTGCTGCGCCCCTTTTCACAAATTCTTGGATTTCGTTGGTGATGTGCGGGATGACTTGAACGGTTTTACCCAGGTAATCTCCCCGGCGCTCTTTTTCAAGCACGCTTTGGTAAATTTGCCCAGTGGTGAAATTGTTGGCACGACGCATTCGGGTCGTGATAAATCGTTCATAATGACCCAGATCCAAATCGGTCTCGGCACCATCTTCGGTCACAAAAACCTCGCCGTGCTGGAAGGGTGACATGGTGCCTGGATCCACATTGATGTATGGATCGAGTTTGATGAGGGTGACTTTTAGACCCCGCGACTCAAGAATCGCGGCTAGTGAGGCTGAGGCGATACCCTTCCCAAGAGAGGACACCACACCGCCGGTGACGAAGACAAATTTGGTCATGCCATTTCGGGCTCGATGCCCAAGGAGGTGGTAAACGCAGATTATAGACTGTCTGATATATTGTGATCATGAATGAGCTGTTAAATAAACGAATTGTTTTGGGTCTGAGTGGGGGAATTGCTTGCTACAAGGCGGCAGAACTTTGTCGCGCCTTGGTCAAAGCCGGCGCACAAGTTCAAGTGGTCATGACACAAGCTGCCACCCAATTCATCACACCCGTGACCATGCAGGCCCTCTCCAATCAACCGGTTTTTGAGTCTCAGTGGGACGCGCGCGAACCCAACAACATGGCTCACATCAACTTGACTCGCCAAGCGGATCTGATCTTGGTGGCTCCAGCAAGTGCAGACTTCATGGCCAAGTTGCTGCATGGGCGAGCCGATGATTTGTTGAGCCTCATGTGTTTGGCCAGACCCAGCTCCACCACGCAACTGGTGTTGGCACCAGCCATGAACCGTGAGATGTGGTCCCACCCAGCCACCAAACGCAACGTGGAGCAACTGCGCTTGGATGGCGCTCATGTCTTGGGGGTCGGCTCGGGAGATCAAGCTTGTGGAGAGACGGGAGATGGCCGCATGTTAGAGGCCGATGAGATTTTGCAAGATGTGATCTGCTTGCTGTCTCCCAAAGATTTGCAGGGAAAGCGGCTCTTGCTCACTGCAGGACCGACCTTTGAGGCGCTTGATCCAGTTCGAGGGCTCACCAATCGTTCAAGTGGAAAAATGGGCTATGCTTTGGCTCAAAGTGCCCATCAAAGGGGGGCTCAAGTGGTCTTGGTGAGTGGTCCCACGCATTTGCCAGTGCCAAGAGGTGTGAACGTGATTCAAGTTGAATCTGGTCAACAGATGCACCACGCAGTGATGGCCCATTTGGAGGAAAGCGACGTCTTCATTGCCTGCGCTGCAGTCGCTGATTGGAGAGCATTGGAGCCAGCCCCGCACAAGCTCAAAAAGAACGACAAGCAAACCCCTCCTACCTTTGAGCTCACTGCCAACCCAGACATTTTGGCTGCGGTTTGCAAGAGTGAAAAAGCCTTGAGGGGGAAATTATTTTGTGTGGGATTTGCTGCAGAAACAGAAAATTTAGAGCAAAACGCGAAAACAAAATTGGAGCGAAAAGGTGCTCAAGTGATCTTGGGCAATTTGGCGCAAAACACTCTGGGTCGAGATGACAACACGTTGTTGTGGGTTGATGCCAAGGGCACTTTTGAGATTCCCAACAACACCAAGGCGGCTTTGGCCGATGAGGTCATGAAACAAATTGCTCAGCGTTTGAGCTGATCCTGCAACAACTGTATAAAAAAAGAAGCGAGTGACATCACATGAAAATAGATGTGAAAATATTAGACGAACGCATGAGAGATCAATTGCCTCAATACGCCACACCAGGCAGTGCTGGGCTTGATTTGAGGGCTTGTCTGGATGCACCCATCACGCTTGGACCCAACGAGTGGCAGCTGATCTCAACTGGAATCGCCATCCATTTGGCCGACCCAGGCTTTGCTGCGATGATCCTGCCCCGCTCTGGACTGGGTCACAAGCACGGCATCGTGCTTGGCAATTTGGTGGGTCTGATCGACAGTGACTACCAAGGTCCTTTGATGGTGAGTGCATGGAACCGAAGTGCGACTGCTTTTGTGCTCAACCCCATGGAGCGCTTGGCTCAATTGGTGATCGTCCCTGTGGTGCAAGCCCAGTTCAATTGCGTGGATGACTTCAATGCGCCAAGCGAGCGAGGCGAGGGCGGGTACGGCTCTACTGGAAGGTCTTGACGACTCAGTGCAGCAACTTCGGTGTGGAGGAGCCATCCTCTTGACTGGAGTCAAGATCCTCGTCGTCTTCGAGCTCTTCGTCTTGCATGCCAAGAGGCGTGAAAAATCCAACGCCCAGGGTTCCTTTTTCAATCTCCTCTGGCGTGGCCGCTCTCACTGAGTTCACCTTCAAATGCAGTCGCAGCGCGATGCCTGCCAAGGGGTGATTGCCGTCGAGCACAACGTGCTCGGGGTAGATTTCTGTGATGGTGTAAAACAAATCCTTTGGCGCATCCCCACTCAAATGCCCTGGAAGTGCGGTGCCCTCCAATGTCATGCCCTCTTCGATCTCTTTGGGAAAGGATGATCGAGCTTCTAGGAACACTTTATTTTCATCGTAGTCGCCAAAGGCCTCTTCTGGCTCCAGGTGCAAATCCAGCTTAGAGCCCGCTTCGTGTCCCATCAGTGCATGTTCGATTTTGTGCAAAAGATCATGGCCTCCGACCAAAAACTCAACGGGTTCATCAAGCACGTCGAGCTCTTGCCCTGTGGTGTCGCTCAAGGTCCAAGTTAATTCAACAACGCAAGGGGCAAAGATGTTCATGCTAGGTATGATGTGTGTCTTCTTGTGAAAAGACGGATTGAAAAATGAAAAAGCAATCAATGGACAGCCCACTCGTGCTATTGGGAGGACTCACTGCCAAGGCATTCATGACAATGCATTGGCAAAAAAAGCCATTGTTGGTGCGCAATGCGTTCAAGGATTTTAAACCCATCATGAATCGCCAAAGTTTGTTTGACTTGGCCAAGAGCGAAGACGTGGAGTCTCGCTTGGTGGTTCATTCAAACGATGCCCCTAAAGGGACAGGCCAGTGGTCGCTAGCTCATGGGCCCTTTAAGACAAAAGACTTGCCCAAATTGAGTCAAAAGGCATGGACCCTATTGGTTCAAGGTGTCAATTTGCACAACGACCAAGCCGCTGAGATTTTGAATCAATTCAACTTCATTGCGCGAGCGCGTTTGGACGATTTGATGATCAGTTATGCGACCGATCAAGGCGGGGTGGGGCCGCACTTTGATCGCTACGATGTGTTTTTGTTGCAAGCCCAAGGGGTGAGGAGGTGGCGGATTGGAAAGAATAAAAACCACCAATTGGAGCCCAATGTCCCATTGAAGATTTTGAGCAATTTCACCCACACACATGAATTTCTTCTGCATCCAGGAGACATGCTCTACCTGCCTCCGCAGTATGCGCATGAGGGAGTGGCAATGGGAGAGTGTCAAACGTATTCCATCGGGTTCAAAGCCCCACAAGCCCAAGAATTGACTCAAGAGCTGTTCTCTTTGATGTCTGAGACCTTGGGCGAGCAGCCCTGGTCGGCCAATCCCCTGTACCAAGATGCCAATCAAGCACCCACCCAATCACCTGGCGAAATTCCCCTTTCTTTACAATTCTTTGCACATCAACAGTTTCTCAAAAAAGCCTGTGACAGCGAACTCTTTCACGAGGCTTTGGGCATTCATTTGAGCGAGCCCAAAGCCCATGTTTACTTCAATCCTGTTGAGGCACCAAAGAGCGTTCAAGCCATGCTCTCGCGTCTTAAAAAAGGTGCTCCTTGTGTTGTTCGCTTGGCTCGTCAATCGCAGATGCTCTTTGATGAAAAACGCATTTACATCAATGGTGAAAGCCTCAAAGCGAGTGGATTTGAGAGAACGCTTTTAAGAAAACTGGCCAATCAAAGGGTGCTTCAGTCAGAGGACTTTGAGCCTTTCATGAATGACCCATTGGCGTCTCGCATGAAGGGTCTTTTGGAGCTCTTGCACGAATGGGCAGAACAAGGATGGGTGTTGATCGATTTCAATAATATGAATGAAAATCTCGATAAAGCGGGTAAACCATGAGAATCCTTGTTTTGCCTTATAATAATGAGCTGAGTTGGAGGATCATATGAAAGCCTTCGCCTCAGTCACATTCAGTGTGTGACACTTTCCGGAAATTGTTTACCTTACCCTCAAAGGATATTTGACATGAAAAAGACACTTCTTTTGGCCTCCCTTTTGGCCATCGCCGCTTTAGTTGCTTGCAGCAAAAAAGAGGCTCCTGCTGAAGCCGCTCCTGCTGCTGCTCCTGCCGCTGACGCTGCTGCTCCTGCAGCCGCACCTGCTGCTGACGCTGCTGCTCCTGCTGCTGCTCCTGCACCTGCTGCTGAAGCCGACAAGAAGTAATTTCTTCCACGCGACGCAAGTCTCGTGAAAGCCGCCTTTGGGCGGCTTTTTTATTGTCTGTGCTTTCATCAGTCAAAAGCCCTGCTTGGGGCCCTAGGGGTGAATGCACTACTCCAAGGTGACCCAAGGACAGCCGTGCTCGGCGTGAGCGATGATGAGCTCATTGGGCTCCCAGCCCAAAACCGGACACAAGGCATCGATCACCAACTGGGGGGTGTTGTTTCTCTCGCTCAGGTGAGCAGCGACCACGTGTCGCAAATTGGGGTTTAAGAGGTTTTTCAAGAGATTGGCCGATTCAATGTTGGACAAATGTCCCAAGGGGCCAGAAATGCGCGACTTCAAAAAAGAGGGGTATTTGGACATGCGTAGCATGTCACTGTCGTGGTTGGACTCAAGGACCAGTGCATGACAGTCTTGTAGAGCTTGGACCACGTGAGCACTTGCATGACCCAAATCCGTCACCAGCCCCAGTTTGAATGTGCCATCGGTCAACGTGACCTGTAGGGGTTCTCTGGCATCATGGGGTACGGTGAATGGGGTGATTTGCAAAGACCCAATCTCAATGATTTCGTGGTCCTTGGCGGTTTGGATCTGAGAGGTCTCAAGACCCCAGCTCATAGCCTGTGTTGCCAATTGAGTGCCTTGACTCATCCAAACAGGACGATTCGATTTGAGGGCGAATTGACGAGCATTGCCAACGTGATCCGAGTGTTCGTGTGTCACGAACATGGCATCTATGTCAGTGAGCGAGAGGGAGAGCTCAGCAAGTCGAGCGCTCAACTCGCTAATGGATAGACCGCAATCGATGAGGACTCTGGAGGCGCTACCATTTGATTGCGCCTCCACGAGCGTTGCATTGCCAGCACTGCCTGAGCCTAAACTTTTAAAACGCAGCACCGACGCAAAATCTCGTGGATCAACTTATTTCAAATCTTCGACCAAAAGCTGAGCAATCTTCTTGCCTGCGCTGGAGTGATCTTCCTCACCGGAGGCGTTCAGAATTTGAACCACAGACGATTTGCCAGCTCCTTCAACGATCTTCAATCTAAAACGCTGAGGTCCCTCTGGGGTGGGTGTGTTGGTGAACCAGCGCACCAAAAAGTTGGAGTCTGATTTGGTGTTTCTCTCCACAAAACGAACATAGTAAATGCCCAGTTTGCGATCGCGATCTTCAACCGTGAAGCCTGAGCGGTCTAGTGCAACACCGACACGTCTCCATGCGGTATCAAAGCCTTCTTGGTATGAGATGCTGGTGCTTTGATCATTTGCGTTCACGACAGCTTTAGAGGCCACAGTCAGAGCTTTTGGATCAGAGGACAACGCACTGTTGGCGCTTGCCTCAGGGGCTCCAAGCTTGACCATCAAGAGTCTGAGAAATTTGTTTTCTTGTTCAGTGTCAGCGGGCTTGGCACGCCAAGTTGAAGCCGTGGACGATTGCAACACATTGGGTGTTCCCTCTTCTTGCATTGCTCGTTGAACGATGGTGATTTGAGTCTCCTTGGGTCCCAAAGATTCAACTCGGGTGATGTACTTTTCTTTGATGCCGTTGGAGATCAAAGTGCTCATGACTGAGCTGAGCGTTCTGGAGATGAAGTCATCTGGCAGCTTGCTCTTGTTGTCAGCCCAATTGGTCTCAAGGTAGCCGGTTTGTTCGTTTTGCTCTTCTAGGGTGAATCCATTGTCTTCCCAGAACGATTTAAGAGCAGGCCAAAGTGTTTGCGCGCTTCTTCCCACAACCAACCAGCGATCTGGTCCTTGTCGTTCAATGCGAACGTCATTGATTTTCATGGGAGCGACGGTGGACTCCTTGGGCGCATTGGACAGCCCAAGTCCAGAGGCACTGACCTCTTCGCCAGGCACCAAATAGCGAGTGTCGCGGGCAAGTTGTGTGAGATCGGGAGGGATTTCGAGTGAGAGAGGCTTGCTGCTGCTTTGTGCTTTGTAGTTCACATGGTCGTTGCTGAACATGGAGCATGCTCCCAAGAGCGACATGCACACCAAACAAACGCCAAGGTTTGTTAATTTTGTATAGAGCGAGTGTTTCACGTCAAAAGATTCCTAAATGGATGAGCGATAAATGTTGGATGAAAAAAGGCGGAATAAGCGTTCAGGTTAGCAAGCCGCATGCTTTGAGAGCGGCCAAAACCACGGGTTCACAGTTTTGGGCCAGGGGTGTCATGGGTAACCTCAATGTGGGGCCGCACAAACCCATTTTTGACATCGCCCATTTGATGGGGATGGGATTGGATTCCACAAACAAGTGCTTGTGTATGGGGAGCAACTCCATTTGAATCTTCATGGCCTCATGCGCATGACCTGCAATGGCGGCTTTGCAAAGTTCGTGCATCTTGCGAGGTGCAATGTTGGCGCTCACACTCACGTTGCCTTGCCCACCACAAAGCATCAAAGCAACAGCAGTGGCATCGTCTCCGGAGTAGACAGCAAATTCTTTGGGCGTTTCCTTGATCAACCACTGGGCTCGTTCAATGTTCCCGGTCGCCTCTTTGATGCCAATGATGCCGGGGACCTTAGACAAGCGAAGTACCGTGTCGTGGGTCATGTCTGCCACAGTTCTCCCTGGTACGTTGTAGAGCACCATGGGAAGATCAACGGCTTCAGCAATTGCCTTGAAATGTTGATATTGACCCTCTTGGGTCGGCTTGTTGTAATAGGGAACGACTTGGAGTTGGCAGTCAGCGCCTACTGAATGAGCAAAACGAGCCAGCTCAATGGCTTCGTGGGTCGAGTTTGCACCACATCCAGCCATGATGGGCACTTTCCCTTTGGCTTGTTCAACGCTCACACGGATGATTTCTTTGTGTTCCTCTGGCGTGACAGTTGGGGACTCACCGGTGGTGCCCACCACACCAATGCAATCGGTGCCTTCTTGGATGTGCCAATCAATGAGTTTTCTGAGTGTTGCGTAGTCAACGCTCCCGTCTGTGTTCATGGGGGTGACGAGAGCCACAATGCTGCCAGTGATGGGTGCCATAGGGATTGAATGGTTTCTTGAGTAGAAGTCTCGCATTCTAACTTTTTAGTGGGCTTGCTGACGGCTCAAGAGCTGAAATCTCGCATTTTTGAGCCACTATTCTTTGAACAACCCGTTTGGGGCAATCCAATTGTCCTTCCTCATAACAAACGATTCGAAAATCTTTGAAAACACTCAGCAATTCGCCAGTTTTGAGCAGAAATTCAGGCCTTTTGGGTGAGCCGTATTGTTCGTTGCCAGCGCTGAAGGTTTCATAAAGGACCCAGCCCCCAGGCTCAATGCACTCAATCAAATCTCCCCAAAGAGGCCGCCACAGGTAATTGGTGACGACCAATGCGTCAAAGCGCTCCCCGCTCAATGGCCAAGATCCGGCCTCCAGGTCCAAGCAGCGGGTTTTGATGTTTGAGTTTTTTGCCTTCTCGATGTCAGCCAAAGCCGCTTCATTTCGGTCAACGGCCAAGACTTGACATCCCTTTTGGGCAAACCACTGAGCATGTCTTCCTTGGCCACAAGCCAGGTCCAAGACGTTGCATGGGCTGGGAATCAAATGGGACCAGCGCACCACCCATTCACTGGGTGGCTGTATTTCGTTTGGGACAAGTGAAGAGATCAATTTGAAGACAAATAAGGATTGAAGTTCGGGGTCAAATCATTGGGTTTCAACGCGTGCCTGTCCAAAGTGTTTCTTTTGTGTTGAGCGCCAATGATATATTGTGCGCATTGAAAAAACACACCAGAGGTGGCTTGGCCATGAAACAGGTTTTAAAAAAAATCAACCTCATCTCTTACATTTATCAGGCCTTGGTCTCTTTTGCCCAAGCAAACCGAGGCAAGACGGTTCGCCAAAAAGTCTACGCGATGTTCAATCCCACTCCCACGTCTGGGCACTTGCACGGCATCATTGACAATGTGATTGTCATCAGCGTCTTGGTCTCGGTCATTTGCGTGATCCTTGAGACGGTGAGCTGGATTCATCAACCCTTGGAACATGAGTTTTGGGCCATTGAGGTGATCACGGTCATCATCTTCTCCATTGAGTACTGTGCTCGTCTTTATGCTTGTTGTGAGGAGGAAGAATATCGCCATCCGGTGCTGGGACGCATCAAATACATGTTCACACTGAGCGTGCTCATTGATTTGTTGGCCATCTTTCCTTTCTACATTGGATTGGTGTTTCAAGAAACCTTGGATTTGCGTTTTCTGCGGGTCTTCAGGCTTGCCCGATTGTTAAAGCTCACCCGATACACCGGGACGATCAACACACTTTATAAAGCGGTCATGCGTGAGGCTCGAGTCTTGGTGGCGGCCGCATTCATGATGATATTGTTGGTCATTTTGACGGCAAGTTTGGGGTTTGAGTTTGAACACAATGCTCAGCCCGCCAACTTTGACAGCATACCTTCGGCCATGTATTGGGCCGTGATCACCCTCTCTAGCGTGGGCTATGGCGATATGGTGCCTTTGACGCCCATTGGGCGCACGATGACCGCCATCATCAGCTTGATTGGTATCGGTATCTTTGCGATTCCTGCCGGTTTGATGGCCTCAGCTTTCACCGATCAATTGCGCATTGACCGTGAGGTCTTTGAAAACGAATTCAGAGATCTGATTGTCAAAGGAAAACTCTCCATGCATGACCAAGAGGCATTGCGTGTTGAGGCAGAGCGATTGCACTTGAATGAGGAGAACATCGAGGCCATCACCACGCGTGTCAAACAAGAGCTCATTCAAAGCGGCGAGGCCATTGCAGAGGACATCGCGCCTGAGCTTTTGATGGAGCATTACCGACAAAAGGTGAGTCAACTCAAGCTCTATGTTTTGGCCTCTCAAGCTCAGAGCATTGAGGATCTTTTGATGCAATCCAAGCATTCAAGCGAACTTGAACGCGTCATTTGGAATGCATTGAAAGATCGCTAGGCCTGATTGTTTCTTGCGCTGGTTTGAGGTCGACCCATAAATTGATCTCGATCAATGGAAGGTTTCTTTGTTCAAATTTAGAGTTCAAAGCGATCATTTTTCGGGAATAAAATGAATACTTTATATTTAATTTAGGGTTTGTTTTTTGGAGTTCGTCCGTATAATTTGACCGTAACAGGTCTTGGATCAGAAAGGCTTGCACTCAAAGGCTCACCTCATCCAAATGGACCATCCAAATCTCTCTCAGCTCTCCAAAGAGTTCTACGACTTCACCAAAGAGTGGGATTCAGCGGTTCACCATCAAATGTCAAAGTCCTCCTTGGGGCTGTCTCCCATCGCACTTTCGTTGGCCATATCTGATTGGTTGATGCACTTGAGTGCTTCGCCGGGTAAGGGAGCTGAACTTGCCAAAAAGGCCGTTGAACTCACCCAGGCTTTGGGGACTCAATCCATCCAAGCGCTGAGCAAAAAACCAATTGACTCACCCGCGGTGGATTCGCGCTTCAAGGCAGAGGAATGGGGTGTTTGGCCTTACTCCTTGCTCAAGGACATTTACTTGGCACAAGAGGCGTTGATGGAGGAGGCTTTGGCTGTTGATGGCATGAATCCACATCACGAAGGCTTGGTTGAGTTTTATTCACGACAACTCTTTGATGCTGGCTCACCAGCCAATTTTCCTCTGACCAATCCAATGTTTTTCACGCAGGGACTCAAAAGTGGTGGACAGTCTTGGTGGACTGGTTTCATGAACTTTTGGAGCGATTGGTCCAAACAAATTGAAAGTCTCCATGTTCATTCAGCCAAGACGGCGCGTGCCTTGGAATATGAGCCTGGAGTGGATGTGGCCATCACACCTGGAAAAGTGATTTATGAAAACCATTTGATTGAACTCATTCGATACGAGGCCAGTACAAAAACGGTTTACAAAGAACCTTTGCTGATCGTGCCGTCTTGCATCATGAAGTACTACATCTTGGATCTATCTCCCAAGAACTCCATGGTCAAATTCTTGGTGGACCAAGGTTTTACGGTGTTCATGATTTCTTGGCGCAATCCTGATGAGTCCGATCGCAATTTGGCGTTCAACGATTACCTCAACCTAGGCGTACTTGATGCCATGCGAGCCATCAAAAGAGTGACCCAGGCAGATGCCATTCACTCTATGGGCTACTGTTTGGGGGGTACATTTTTAGCTGCCGTTGCTGCATTCATGGGACATTTTCAACATCAAAAAAGTCGCTCTCCCAGGTCCAAAACATTCACCACCTCAGATCTTCCAAGGTTGGCCACTACAACAATGCTTGCCGCGCAAACGGACTTCTCAGAGCCCGGTCAATTGGGATTGTTGGTGGATCAAGATCAGTTGAAAACGCTCAAAGAGGAGATGGCTCGAACTGGATTTTTATCGGGCAAGCAAATGGCCGCATCGTTTCAATTTTTAAATGCTCGTGACTTGATATGGGCCAGAAACACGAAGCGCTATTTGCTTGGCGAAAACGAGAACGGCAACGACATGGTGAGCTGGAATTCGGATGTCACGCGCTTACCCGAGAAAATGCACAATGAGTATTTGGATCACTTTTTCTTGAACAATGCTTTATCCACGGGTTATTTTGAGCTCAACGGTCATGGCGTTGCTTTGATGGACATTCAAAGTCCCTTGTTGGTGGTGGGGACCGCCCGTGACACGGTCTCGCCTTGGAAATCGGTTTATAAAATTCAATTGTTGACCCATGTTGAGACCACCTTCATTTTGACGTCTGGTGGTCACAATGCAGGCATAGTATCGGAGCCTGGGCACCCGAACAAAAGCTACCAAATATGCGTTTCTCCCAAAGGCCATGGATGGATGAGTCCCAAGGTTTTCTTGGAAAAAGCAACGCTGTCACAAGGCTCTTGGTGGCCTGAGATGAGTGAGTGGCTGGCAAAGCATTCAAGTGGACTCATTCCAGCTTTGAGTGCGAATGCGCTAAAAGGTATTCGAAACGCACCGGGTCAAAACGTTTTAATCAGATATGAAGATTGAGAGTCACATGACAGATACAAAATCAAAGTTTAGTTTGGCTGGGAAAAAGGGTTTGATCCTGGGTGTTGCAAACGAGCACAGCATTGCTTGGGGTTGCGCATCGATGGCCAAGGAGATGGGCGCCCATTTGGTGGTGACTTGTTTGAATGAAAAAGCCAAGCCCTTTGTGGAGCCTTTGACACAGGCGCATGGAATCGACTTGGCGGTTTGCAACGTTGAGACCCCTGGAGCTTTGCAAGAGTTGGTGGATCATGCGTTTGAGAAATTGGGGCAATTCGATTTTGTGATTCACTCTATCGCTTGGGCGCCTTTGGAGGACTTGCATGGGCGAGTGGTGGATAGCTCAAGCATTGGATTTGCCAGGGCCATGGAGGTGTCTTGCCATTCATTTGCTAGCCTCGCCAAATTGTGTGCACCTCACATGAAGGAGGGCGGTGCGTTTTTGAGCATGACGTATTTGGGTGCGGATCAAGCTGTGCCTCATTATGGGTTGATGGGACCCGTGAAAGCCGCTCTTGAGTCTTTGGTGCGTTACATGGCGGTTGAGTTGGGTCCTCAGAAAATTCGTGTTCACGCGGTCTCTCCAGGGCCCATATTGACCCGAGCTGCCTCTGGCATTGAGGGGTTTGATGAGCTCATGAAAAATGCGGTTGAAAAATCTCCTTTGCGCAGGGCCGTTGAGTTGGAAGAGATTGCGAGCTTGTGCACCTTTTTGTGCTCAGATGCAGCCTCTGGCATGACGGGTCAAACCATCTACGTTGATGCTGGCAGCCATGCTGTGAGTTAATCCAAAACTTTATGAGTCCAATCGATGCAAACTGAAAATCAAGAGATGATCGAAAACGTGACCTACGATGAGCTGTTCGTGGGCCAAAATGCAAGACTTCTTCGCACGTTGACGCTTGAAGACATTCAAGCCTTTGCTGCGGTGTCTGGGGACACGAACCCCGCGCACTTGGATCCAGAGTATGCCAATGACACCATGTTTCACGGTGTGATTGCGCATGGCATGTGGGGCGGAGCACTCATCTCTGCTTTACTGGGGACAAAGTTTCCTGGACCAGGCACCATTTACTTGCAGCAAGATCTTCATTTCTCCAGACCCGTTCGCATTGGTGACACCTTGTCGGTTGTTGCGACCGTCACCAGCAAAGACGACGAAAAGAAACGCGTTGAATTGGATTGTTTGGTGGAGAATCAAAAGGGTGAGAAGGTCTTGTTTGGTACCGCTCGAATCATTGCGCCCACTCAAAAAATTCTTCGTCCCAAGTTGAGCGCCCCGCATATTCAATTGTTCGATCCAGAGGCTCGATTGAAGTCACTGTTGGAGCGAGCTAAACATTTAAAAGCATTGCCTTGTGCCGTGGTGCATCCTTGTGATCAAGAATCCTTGAGTGGGGCCATCGATTCGGCCAAAGCGGGTTTGATCGTTCCAGTCTTGATTGGTCCAGCCAAGAAAATTTTGGCCTGTGCCCAAGAGGGGCATCTGGACATCTCAGGCTATGAGTTGATTGATGTTCCACACAGCCATGCTGCGGCAGACCTTGCCTCAGATATGGCCGCAAAAGGACAAGTTCAAATCATGATGAAGGGCAGTTTGCACACCGATGAACTCTTGCACGCTGTGTTGGCTCGCCCACAACTCAGAACGGGTCGGCGCATGTCGCACGTTTTTCGATTTGACATCCCAATGTACAGCAAACCTTTGCTGGTGACGGATGCCGCCTTGAACATCAAACCAACTCTCATGGAGAAGGTCGACATCATTCAAAACGCGATTGACTTCAGCATGGTGATGGGCGTGCAAAACCCAAAGGTTGCCATCCTCTCGGCCATTGAGACCGTAAGCCCAGACATTCCCTCTACGATTGAAGCAGCAGCACTTTGCAAAATGGCTCAAAGAAAACAAATCAAGGGGGGCATTTTGGATGGCCCATTGGCCTTTGACAATGCCATTTCAGCTCATTCTGCTTTGGTCAAGGGCATTGATTCTTTGGTCGCAGGTGACGCTGATATTTTGGCTGTCCCTGACTTGGAATCTGGCAACATGTTGGCCAAGCAATTGGA
>Ga0208618_1000051_pt1 | contig 51314 bp, 43 predicted proteins | sample CryBogCBE18Jul08_FD_184585 | JGI IMG/M metagenome (GOLD analysis project Ga0208618, IMG submission 184585) | Freshwater microbial communities from Crystal Bog, Wisconsin, USA - CBE18Jul08 (SPAdes) | ecosystem: Environmental > Aquatic > Freshwater > Lake | place: Crystal Bog, Wisconsin, USA...
GGTTATTTTTGCAGCCCTTGCGGTTTTCATCTGCTGGAAGCTGAGATCGGTTCTTGGCGTGCGCGTAGATCGCGACACGCCCCCTTCAGGACATTTCCAAACTTCTTATAGTTCGCCCATGCCGCAGGCGACCATTGGGCCTGCTCAGAAGCCTGTGCGCGAGGCGGCGCGGCGTTGGGAAGGCCTTGCCGAAAAAGATAGTCCGGTTTGGAATGGACTTGATGATATCGCTAAGGCGGACACCAATTTTGATGGCGTTGAATTTATTGATGGCGCACGTCGGGCCTATGAAATCATCATTGCTGCTTTCGCCAAAGGCGATCGCGATACGCTACGATCGCTACTTTCTAATGAGACATTTGATGTTTTTTCTCAAGAAATATCAAAGCGAGAACAACAAGGCGAAACGCTCGAGACAGCGGTGGTTGCAATTGATGTCGCAAAGATTGAGACCGCGCGGGCGCTTGCCAAAGGCGTTGAAATTAGCGTTCGATATGAAGCGCGATTGATGAGCGTGCGTCGAGATAAGAACGGCGACACCATAGATGGTGGTCGCACCGTTCCCGTCATTGAAGTATGGACCTTTGCGCGCGATCCTCGCGCGAGCGATCCTAATTGGAAACTTATTGCGACACATCCCGCACAATAAACATTGTGCGCGCATCCTTACCGCTCTCACCCATCGCTATTGAGACGATAAGGGGTTTTGGAGAAGATGATCTAGACGAGGCTTTGCGGGTTTTTCGACGTTCAGCGCAAAGATTGCTTGCAGGCGCGCCGCAACAAAGAAGTGCTTGTGAGCCTTTTCCAGGACTCTATCAGGCCGCGCGCGCCGCTCTTTTGCAGCAGCTGTCGCCTAAAGATTTTTTCACGCAATGGTTTCAACCTTTTCGAGTGGCGACGCCTGGTTTTTTAACAGCCTATTATGAACCTGAAATAGACGCGAGACTGACGCCTTCGCGCAACTTTAACACGCCAATTTTATCGCGACCGCCTGATCTCGTCACTTTGAATGAGACGCCAATTCATTCAGTTTGCGGTGAGGTCTTAACCAGCGCTAGGCGATTAGAAAATGGCGCACTGGCGCCTTATCCAGATCGCCGCAGAATCGAGGAAGACACTACGGCAACCAACGCAATCCCGCTCGCTTATGTTCACGATCCTGTTGAATTATTTCTGATGCAGGTGCAAGGCTCAGCGCGTTTGCGATTAGAAAACGATAAAATTCTGACACTGACATATGATGGACGAAATGGTTGGCCCTATACGTCAATAGGCAAAAGATTAATTGAAAAAGGCCTCATCTCCTCAAAAGAGATGACTCTTGAATTGTTAAAATCGACACTGCGTACTATGGGTGTCGACCCTGGCGCGCCAGGTCGTTTACTGATGCAAGAAAATCGCTCCTATATATTTTTTTCTATTGACCACTCATTAGAGCGGCAGCTTGGGCCAATAGGCGGCGAAAACTGTCCATTGACGCCATTGCGCTCAATTGCGGTTGATCGAGGTATCTGGTGCTATGGCCTACCATTTTGGATTTCAGGGCGCATTCCCTGGCAAGGCGCAAAAGAGACGACCTTCGAGCGATTAATGATTGCCCAAGATACTGGATCAGCCATCATTGGTTCTGCGCGCGCAGATCTTTTTTTTGGCGCTGGTCCTCAAGCTGGACAGCGCGCGGGCCAAATTCGACATGAAGCGGACTTTGTCGTTTTCCTGCCAGTAGAAAGCGCGCGATGATGGACGAGGGAAAACGCCGATATTCTCGCCGTTTATCCAAAGCGGAAAGCGAACTTTGGAGCGTAGTGACGGCGGATGTGCGCCCAATTCGCACGCAAACGCGAAATGATCAGCTCTCTCAAGATGACGGGGAAGAACAAAAAACTATTGTTAAGAGACCACTATCCACGCCCGCGGCGACGGTTGAAAAACACATCACTGTCAAACCTCTCACGCCAATCAGTGAGATTGATCATCGCACACATGCAAAAATCAGACGCGGTCGATTGGATGTTGACGCTAAGCTTGATTTGCATGGCTTGCGCCAAGATGAAGCACAACGTGCGCTCGCCTCTTTTTTAAGACGCGCACAACAAGATGGCGCACGCGTTGTTATCGTCGTGACAGGTAAAGGGCTATCCCGTGAGGAAGGCGGGGTGTTGCGGCGTGTCGTACCCATATGGCTAGAAGCGCCGCAATTACGAGATGTGGTGATTGGCTTTGGAGAGGCCGCGCGTCATCATGGCGGCGAAGGAGCCCTTTATGTCCGCATCAGACGCGCAGATCGAAATCGTCAAAAAACTTAAGTTGATTAAGTTGTCTCTAGACCTTCTGGAGTGGATAACATGGCGTCAGCCTCAGCGGCATGCTCACTCGTCTCAACATAAGGATGCAATGTGTCTGGCGGCGTTTTCCACTCAAAAGCGTCAAGCCTGCCGGTTACTGGGGATACCGGCAACCAATGTTTGGCGATGACGGCTTCAGCAATCCAGACTGGATCACGCGGCGCTTGCGCGCCCTTCGCGAGCCACTCGCGAACCCCGCCGCCGGCGCCATTTTGAGCCTCTTCAATTTCAGCCATCAGTAGACATGTATGAACTGTTGGATTTTGTCCTTCAGCGACTAAGGGCGCGATTGCAGCGCGGGCTTGGCTGATATCTCGCACAGAGAGGGCGGCGCGGGCGAGAAGATGAAGACTCTCGGGCGCTCGTGGCGCTAATCGGACTAATTTTTCAATTTTGTTGATGCGGGCGCTGTCAGGTTCGCGCGACAAGGCGTCAAAATAAAGCGCGCCCAATTCAGCTTGTGGCGCCTTGCTCCAAATGCCTTCTATAAGTTTTAAAGCCTGTGTCACATCGCCGTGACGCATGAGAACGCGAAACGCAACAGCTGCTGCAGGAGGGAAGGTTGGACGACGCTTAAGCGCCAGCCGCGCTAAATGGAGCGCCTCATGAGGATGCGACTTTTCCTGTTCCATCGCCAAAGCGGTTTCAATGACGGCTCTATGTTTTTGCGCCGTATCAAGATCGATGGCTTTGGCTTGCAAACTGGCTTCGACGCTGGCGCGGGCTTTTTCCCACTCGCCATGTGCCGCGTGATATTCAAGGAGAGCGCCGCCTGCCCAAGGCACAGGCGCAATTTCATGGGCGGCATTTGCAAACTGATGCGCCGCTTCTTTATCCGCTCTTCTTTTTGCTTCAATGTGAAGACCGCGCAGACCTAATAATTTTGTTTCGGCCTGAAGCGTCATCTGATGAAAAACTTTTGCCGCCGTGTGTAAATCACCTGAAAGTTGCGCTGCTTGCGCTGTCAGCATTTTTGTCAGTGGTTCGTCTGGTAAAAGTCTTTGCGCGAGTTGCGCCGCTTTTTTCGCGCGTGCAACGTCCTCCGAACCAACGGCGACAAGACCCTGCGATAAAACATCAAGACCACGCTCACGTCGACGCTCACGCGTGCCGCCAATCATGCGACGCGGCAGTTTTATTAGCGCAACAATAACTGCCCAAAGTATAATAATGCTGGCAATAATCAACAAAAGGCCACCCACAGCAACGGGAATGGAGGCTTCTAAATGATGACCGGCAAATTCCAAGATCAACGATCCAGGTTGCTGAATCAACCATTCCAGACCGTAAGCGGCGATAGCGAGAAGTAAAATAAAAACTAATAGAAACAGCATGGCTGTCGCTTTCTTATTTTTTACCGCCGCCTAAGGCGGCGATAGCGTTATGTAATAAATCATGAGCAGCTTTTGCGGCCTGCGCCCGTTGCTTCAGCATATCAGCAACCTCGCCGGCCTCAGCTTGCGCTTCTTCAGGCAGAGATAGAAAAACACTCAAAGATTTTTCAAATTGATCGTGACTGAGCGCGGATTCAATATGGTCAAGCTTGCCCTCAAGCGTATCAAGTTCTGATTGGCCAATTGGACGCACGCGCACAAGTTTACTTGCGCCATGCAATAGATGGCCTGTCAGATCAGTTGGATGAGCTTGATGATCTCGGATTTTTTTTGCTATCGGGACAAACAGCTCATGAAGTTTTGCGCCCGTCGGGGCGCCTGTTTCAGCTGAGGGCGTGAGCGCGCTGACGGTTGCTGGATCAATGCCAAGCTTGGTTAGCGCCGTTACTTCATCGATATAGGGATGACCGGCCTCAAGTTCTTTTTCTAAGGCAAAGGCGATTACAACCGTCGCTGCTGAACCGCCGTCACCGTCGCTTTGTCTGGTCATTTCCGCCGCCGCGCGATTCTCATTCTTTGGCGCGTCGAGTTTTTGTCTAAGAACTTTTAATTCGTCATCAAGCGCGTCAATACGACCTTCAAGCGCGGCAATTAATTCTGTCGGACTAAACTCTTGTATGCTGGTAGTAGATTTTACGTCTTCATGGCCCTGACGCGCGTTTTCTTCCGCAGTCTTGAGGGCTTTGCGTGCAAGTTCAGTAACAACTTCAATCTTTTCGCCAAGTCGTGTGAGCGCATCCGAAGATATTGAATTTTCTTTTTGCTCTGCGACAGTTGAGGGAAGGTTTTGAGGGGTAGTGTTGGACGCTTCTATCTCTTCAGCGCGTACATGTTTTGATTGTTCAGAAAGATTTGATGTTTGTAGCGCCTCAGATTGAGGTGCATTGAAAAGATTTCTTACTGTATCGCCATAGGCCTGTATGTTGCGAAACTTGCTCTCCATGAGAGTTGCAGCAAGATTGATGCGCTCATCCTTGTCTCTGAAAATAAATGTTGCGTAAAGCACAGCGCCTGCGCAGGCAATCAGAAAGAGGAGTGCGAGAATAAACTTTACAAAGAGCCGGCGCGGTGCGCGCGGTTTTTGTGCAGAGTCTTTCTGCAATGTGGCCAGTTTGGAGTTTTGAGCCAGCCGCGAAGGGTCTTTTTGCTCAATTTCCGGCTCGCTCATTTTTTCTCCCCGAAGACGTTCATTTATAAATGAGCTCAAGAGCCCAAGAAAACATAATTTGATCTATTTCCAAATTTGGGTTGGCGGGCTGTTCTCTAACCGGCCGCATCCATTAAAGCGAGCGTGCGACGCGCTACGTCGAGATGAAGACGCTCGACCATTGTGCCGTCAATCTGCACGACGCCTTTCTTGGCATTCTCAGGCAAATCAAAAATAGCGAGAATCTTTCTTGCGAAATCAATTTCTTGCTGGCTGGGCGCAAAAATTTGATTGACAGGCCCGATCTGACTTGGGTGGATCAACATTTTGCCGTCAAACCCCATGTCTCGTCCCTGTTCAGCTTGTCGCCGTAACCCTTCTTCATCATTGAAATCATTATAAATACCATCGATAATTTCAATGTCGTGCACACGCGCCGCCAAGACCCCGGCCGATAGCCAGGAAAGTAGTGGCGTCCGCTCAGGCGTCAGCCGCGCACGTGTTGATTTCGCTATGTCATTGGGACCAAGCACCAACACCTCCAGCGGCGTGGCGGCGTCATCCGCGGCACTGGCGATTTTTTCGATATCGAAAATTGCCCGCGGAGTTTCAATCATTGCCCAAAGCCGCGTTTTCTTGGGGGCTCCAGCAGCTGCAATATCAGCTGCAGCGCGCAAGACGTCATCTCGCGAGGAGACCTTGGGAATGACGATGGCGTCCGGGCCTGTTGGCGCGATTGCGTCAATGTCCGCCTGATACCACTGCGAACCAAAAGCATTGACGCGCACGACAATCTGGCGGGCCCCGTAGCCACCGCCGCGCACTGCATCCGCAACCTGTTGCCGCGCAGTCTCTTTCGCCGCTTCCGCGACGCCGTCTTCAAGTTCGAACATCAAAACGTCCGCGGCGAGACTTTTACCCTTTTCAAGCGCTCGGGCATTTGAGCCTGGCATTGCCAGGACACTGCGTTTGAGTTTTGAAATCATGGGAGGGCTCCGGAACAGAGTTGCAAGAGGGCGTGCGCCATGAGTTTGAAGGGGCTCTTGCCTGCTGGGCTCTCTACACAATAAGGATCATTTCCGCCATCCATTGTGAAGAGGAGCGTCAGGCGCCGATCTATCCATGCATTGCTCTCTAAGGCTTGAAGTTAATGACCTGCGCCAATACTCCGCCAATAGGAAAAAAGATCAACATTCGTCTGAACCATGTGAAAGATGTCTATAAGGCCTTTTCGGGCAGGCGCTTTTTTTTTACACAAGCCGTTTTGCGCCAGCTGACGGGCGCAAAAGAAAACGCCCAGCATATGAGCGCTTTCGGCAGCGCTGCGCGCGTTACCTCTGAGGCGTCGTTGTGACTTCGTCCAGGCAAATGTCGTCCGATATCGCCATGATTGATGGTCTCGAAAGCATCGCGGCGCGCTATGACGCCATCCTTTCAGACGTTTGGGGCGTTCTGATAGATGGACAACGACATTTTCCTCGCGCCGCCGATGCTTTGCGGCATTTTCGCGCACAAGGCGGTTTTGTTGTTTTGATCACCAATGCGTCGCGACCAGACGATGAAGTGCGGCGTCAGCTGCTTGCGATGGGACTGCCGCAAGATTGTTTTGATGACCTTGTGTCAGCAGGTGAATTAACCCTTCAAGAAATCACGGTGCGTGATGGACAATCCTGTTATCAGCTCGGCCCTGCGCGCGATAATGGCCTGTTTGACGCCGCCAATCAGCGCGGCGCGTCAGTTCAACGCGTCGGCTGGCGGCAAGCAGATTATATTGTCTGCACGGGCTTGGTCGACGAAAGGTCCGAGACGCCCGAAGATTATGATGATCTTTTGGCTAAAATGGCGTCGCGTGGATTGGAAATGCTCTGCGCTAATCCTGATGTCCTTGTCGCAATAGGCGATGAGATGGTTTATTGCGCCGGCGCCCTTGCCCAACGCTATGAGCGTCTGGGCGGCCGTGTGACCATGTTTGGAAAACCGCATGCGCCTATTTACGCTGCTGCTTTTGAAAGATTGGCGCGTCTAAAGGGAGCGCCTGTCAATTCAGGGCGGGTTTTAACCATCGGCGATGGCGCGGCTACGGATCTTGCCGGCGCCGGCCGGGCCGGGCTGGACTGCCTCTTTATCACCGACGGCGTGCATGCTGAGGAATTAGTGCGGCCTGATGGGACAATCGACCCGGAAGGCCTAGCCCGCCTGATGGAATGTGTAGGGGCGCGTCCCTACGCTTTAGCGCGAGAAGTTTTCTGGTAAATCTGTTATAAATCGTTCAATAGATCCTGCAGATGAAACGATCAAAGCTAACTCAACTGGTGAATATCCATGTCGACGCCTTTTAAAATTTATTATTTCGAAGATTTGAGCGTCGGCATGCGTGAGACGCTTATGAAAGCGGTGATGGATGATGATGTCATCGCATTTGCTGATCTTTCTGGAGATCGCAATCCAATCCATCTGTCAGACCATTTTGCGTCAAAAACGCGCTTTGGCGAGCGGATTGTTCATGGTCTTTACACAGCCTCGCTCATCTCAACGGTTATCGGCATGTATCTGCCTGGTCCCGGAGCAGTTTATTTATCCCAGACGCTGAACTTTCGCGCGCCAGTGAAGATTGGCGACGTCATCACGGTTATCGTTGAGGTTGTAGAACTGTCTGAAAAAGGACGACGCGCGAAACTTAAATGTGAGTGCCTCGTAGACGGCAAGGTTGTGTTGGATGGCGAGGCGCTCGTCATGGTGCCAAGTCGGGAACAATCGCCGCGACCTGTCAGCGCATCGACAGAAAGCCCAGCTTTAGCTTAAAAGTCACGAGTCAGAGATCTTGGCAAAAATAAATTTTATTGTTGCCCGCGATCCCTTAGCTGCGCCCGCAGGACTTGAGAACGCTGTTGTGGCGATTGGAAATTTTGATGGCTTGCATCGTGGCCATCGCGGGGTTATCGCGCGGGCGCAGATTTTAGCAAAAAAACTAAATAGGCCATGCGCCCTGCTGACGTTTGAACCGCATCCAGCAGATGTTTTTGCAGAAAAAAATGTCATTTTTCGATTGACGCCGCCTGACGCCAAAGCCGCTCAGGCGGCAAAGCTTGGTTTAGATGGCATGATCATCTGGAGTTTTGATAAAGCCTTTAGTCAGCAGCCGGCACAAGAATTTACCCGCACAATCTTGTCAAAAACTTTAGGCGTCTCAGCAGTTGTCGCTGGCTATGATTTTTGTTTTGGCGCAGGCCGGCAAGGCACAGCTAAATTTTTGCAATCTGAGGGTGGGCATTTAGGTTTCAGTGTCGAAATCGTTGAGCGTATTACGCAAGATGAAGCAGGAAGCCTTGAGGCTGTGTCATCAACAGCAACGCGACATGCATTAATACGCGGTGATGTTGCATTAGCGCGAAGTCTCTTGGGTCACCCCTATTTTGTGCGTGGCATAGTGCGACATGGCGACAAGCGCGGTCGTGATCTTGGCTTTCCAACAGCTAATCTTGTTCTCGATGACTCAAATCGTCTTGCCTATGGCGTTTATGCCGTAACCATAGTGATTGATGGGCAGACGCATGATGGCGTCGCAAGTTTTGGCCGTCGGCCAACGTTTGACAATGGCGCACCCCTTCTTGAGGTATTTGTTTTTGATTTTAATGGTGATCTCTACGGCAAAGACGTTGAGGTCGCTTTTTATGATTTCATTCGTCATGAAGCAAAATTTAATGACATTAATGAACTCATAGCGCAGATGCAGGAAGATAGCGCCCGCGCGCGCCAGGCTCTTGCGCGTCGCTAAAGCGCGGCTCATTGCACTGAACAAAACAATGCTTATCTTCAACCAATGAGAGGAGCGCGCCATGAGCGAGGAACGAAGAGAGATTGAGATCATCCCGCCCGGGGAGGATCCCATTGGCGGTCCTGCATCGCGTCTGTGGGTCTCTCACGGTCAGGAACAGGTCAGATTTGTGAAGCTGGGGCCGTTTGGCGGTTTTATGGTGGGCTTAGGCTTGCTCAGCCTATTCGGATTGGGCTTTTTTTTTCTAACCAGCATGTTTCTGATTTTGACGCCGATTGTTGCAGTTTTGGGCGCTGGGGCTTATCTGTCCGGCCTTTTTGGGGCAGGACCTTTCAAACGGCTAAGATAAGTTTCTGATTGGACGGCCAATTGGCCTTTTTTGGCAAATCCTTTATGTGACGCGGATCTTTCCGGCGCACCTGCCGGCCAATCTGGTCACATCGAATGAATGATAATCCCACAGGGCCTGATTATTCTAAGTCCCTTTATTTACCCGAAACCGCCTTCCCAATGCGTGCAGGCTTGCCGGAGCGTGAGCCGGAGGCGCTGAAACGCTGGGCGTCGATTAGGCTTGAAGAAAAATTGCGCGCCAGCGCCATGGGCAGGCCAAAATTTACCCTTCATGATGGTCCCCCTTACGCCAATGGCAATATTCACATTGGCCATGCATTAAATAAAATTCTCAAAGATCTCGTTATTCGTAGTCAGCGCATGACAGGCAAAGATTGCGTCTATGTGCCGGGCTGGGATTGCCATGGTTTGCCAATTGAGTGGAAGATTGAGGAGGAAAATTATCGCGCAAAAGGCAAGAAAAAACCAGATTTCACTCAGCCAGATGAGATGATTGCATTTCGGAAAGAATGTCGTGCTTACGCTCAACATTGGCTCGATGTGCAGAGAGAAGAATTCAAACGCTTGGGTGTTGGCGGAACGTGGGATCATCCCTATGCGACAATGTCCTATGCCGCGGAAGCGACCATTGCGCGTGAAATAATGAAATTTGCCCAAAATGGGCTTCTTTATCGGGGCTCAAAGCCTGTGATGTGGAGCGTAGTTGAAAAAACAGCTCTTGCAGAAGCAGAAGTGGAATATGAAGATCACACCAGCGATATGGTATGGGTGGCCTTTCCAATTCGTCAGGGTCTTGCGCAAACAGAGCAGGCGCGGATTGTGATTTGGACCACAACCCCGTGGACGCTGCCTGGCAATCGCGCGATCTCCTTTTCATCAAAAATAACCTATGGCTTATTTCGTATTACCCAGGCGCCAGAAAATAATTGGGCGCAGGTTGGCGATTGTTTCATTTTTGCCGATAAGCTTGCAGATGACGCGCTTAAAGCTGCAAAAGTCGATGGCTATCAACGCGTGCGGACGGTGCCTGCCGCTGAGCTTGCAAAATTTATATGCGCACACCCGCTCGCGCATCTTGGCTATGACTTTGATGTGCCAATGTTTGATGGCGACCATGTAACAGATGATGTTGGCACAGGTTTTGTGCATACTGCGCCAGGTCATGGTCGAGAAGATTTTGATATTTGGATGGCGAGCCAGCGTGATTTGATCGCGCGCGGTATTAAGACCGATATCCCATATACTGTTGATGAAGACGGTTTTTACACTACGGAAGCGCCAGGCTTTGCTAACAAACGGGTGATCACTGAAAAAGGCGACAAGGGGGATGCGAATGAGGCTGTGATTGCAGCGCTTGCTGCTGTTGGCGCCATCATCGCCCGGGGAAGATTGAAGCATCAATATCCCCATTCTTGGCGCTCGAAAAAACCAGTCATTTTTCGAAATACGCCACAATGGTTCATCGCAATGGATAAACCATTTGCCGATGGCAAGACGCTTCGTGAGCTTGCGTTGGATGAAATTTCTCGTACGCAATGGACCCCGCCCGCTGGAGAAAATCGCATTCGGGGCATGATAGCGAATCGTCCCGATTGGGTGGTGTCGCGTCAGCGGGCCTGGGGCGTTCCAATTGCTGTCTTTGTGAAGAAGGGCGCTCATGAAATTCTTGTTGATGCAACTGTTAATGCGCGCATAATCGAAGCGTTTGAACAAGAAGGCGCAGACGTCTGGTATAAGGAAGACGCAAAAGAGCGATTTCTTGCGCCGCAATATCAACCAGATGATTTTGAGAAAATATCAGACGTCTTGGATGTATGGTTTGATTCTGGCGCAACGCATGCGTTCGTACTCAATGATCCTGAGCAGTTTCCTGTGCTTGCAGGATTAAAACGAAAGCGTGAAGGTGGCCGCGATGAAGTGATGTATCTGGAAGGATCAGATCAACATCGCGGCTGGTTTCATTCCTCATTATTAGAGAGCTGTGGCGCGCGCGGATATGCGCCTTATGACGCAGTTCTCACCCATGGTTTTGTGCTCGATGAAAAAGGGCGTAAAATGTCAAAATCACTGGGTAATGTTGTCGCGCCGCAAAAAGTAATTTCTGATTCTGGCGCGGATATTTTACGCCTCTGGGTAGCGGCGTCAGATTATGCTGATGACTTACGTGTTGGACCAGAAATTCTCAAAAATTTTGTCGAGCTTTATCGAAAACTACGCAACACAATGCGTTGGATGCTTGGAACGCTTGCACATCATGTGAAAGACGATGACAAGCTCATAGAACAGGCTGGAGACCTTGAAAGGCTCATGCTCCATAACCTAGTAGAAATGGACGCACAAATTCGCGCCGCTTATGCCGCCTATGATTTCAAGAAAGTGATTGCCCTGGTGACGCCTTTTATGATCAGCGATCTATCGGCGTTTTATTTTGATATTCGCAAGGATGCGCTTTATTGTGATCCACCCTCAAGCTTTAAACGGCGAACATCGCTTGCGATTATTGAACAAATCTTTCGATGTGTTGTAACCTGGCTAGCGCCAATACTTGTGTTTACCTGCGAAGAAGCTTGGCTTGCGCATTATCCAGATGGATTGAGCGTTCATCTGGAGCAATTTCCAGATTTGCCGTCGCATTGGCGTAATGCAGCCTTAGCCCAACAATGGGAGCAAATTCGACTTATTCGTTCAGTTGTCACCGGAGCGCTCGAAATCGAACGCGCGCAAAAGCGCATCGGCTCATCTCTTGAGGCAGCTCCAATTGTTTATATCAATGATCCAAAATTACGTATGGCGCTTAATGGCGTTGATTTCGCCGAAATTTGCATTGTTTCGGATATAACAATTGAAAGCGTTCCTGCGCCTGACGACGCTTTCCGCCTTAATGAGGTTGCAGGCGTCGCGGTGGCGCCACGTCGCGCCAGCGGTGAGAAATGCGCCCGGTCGTGGAGATATTTTGATCCTGCGACAGCATCGCCCGACTTTCCGACTGTAACCCCGCGGGACGCAGAAGCATTACGCGAATTGCAAGCGCTCGGGCGTTGGAGCCTTCAGGCGTGAGGAGACAGGTTTTTTTCAGCTACTGTTGTTTCATGCGTCATTTTATAGAGATGCGCGCGTCGTGAAAATATTGCTGGCGTTTTTCGCAAATACCTGCGCCAATTTTGTTATTGGATTACTGATTGCGAAATTTTTGGGTCCAGATGAATATGGTCGTTTCGCTCTTGCATTTGCGATCCATGTTGTTGTCCAAACAGCTCTTTATGATTGGCTCAAGTTTTCGACGACGCGTTTTTACTCGACACGTACAAGAAATAGCGCGCCGGAAATACGCGCAACGCTTGCCGTTTCTTTCATTATTATTACGATCGCCCTTTTTGCGTTGGCGGGCTTATATGCGCTTACCGGCCCTTCTCTTAATTTTGAATCAAATTTGATTCTGCTCGCTTTATTGTTGGCGGCGGCGAATGGATTATTTGATTATTCAACCGCATTAGCGCGTGCGCGGTTCGATGATCATGTTTATGGCCAGCTTGTTTTCGTAAAGAATTTGCTGGCGCTGATTTTTATTGGCGGCGGCGCCTTCGTTTTTCATTCTGCGGCCGTGGCGCTTGCTGGAACCTTGGTTAGTCTTTTTGCAACCTATCTGTTTGGACGACGGGCGTTACATGATCCTGGCCTGTCATTCCAGGCTGCGCGTAGCGAGACAGCGCGAAAGCTCATAGCCTACAGTACGCCCATTGTTATGGCCTTGCTACTTTATCATGCCATGCCATTAGCCGCGCGCGCGATAGCCGCTAGAGTTTATGATTTTGCGGAAACAGGACAGCTTTCACTTGCTTATGATGTTGGCATGCGGGCGATGATGGCTTTTGGTTCGGCGCTTGACGTCCTTCTCTTTCAGATCGCCGTTGCAAAACATGAGATAGATGGCGTTGATCGCGCAAAAGCCCAGGTTGCCGATAATATGAGTATTGTTTTTGTCATTTTATTGCCGGCCTGCGTTGGGCTAGGGGCCGTACTGCCCTCGGTTGAGGCACTGGTGGTGCCCACGCAATTTCATGGGCCATTTCGACATTATCTAGGATTGTTATTGCCAGGATTATTTGCAATTGGTTTTGTTAATTTTGGCGTCAATCCTATCTTCCAGATTGAAAAGAAAACAGCGCCGCTTGTTATCGCAGCAGCAACGGCTGTGTTTGTTTCGATTTTATTGGTGTTCATTTTGCCGTGGGGACAAGACGCGTCAAATTTGGCTATCGCTCAGGCTGGGGGTTATCTTGCCGCGCTTGCTGTGACGATTTTTTTTGCTTGCCGCGCGCAAGCCATTTGGCCTTCCTGGCGTGATCTTGGCCTAGCCAGCCTCGGGGTAATTTTTATGTATATTGCCATCAGCTTGTTCTCGTCGCTGACGCCAGGATTTCGCGCGCTGGTGACGCAAATCCTAACCGGCGGCGTCATTTATGGGCTGTTTGTGGTTATTTTTGATATTGCGCGGCTGCGCAGTCATGCAGTGGCTTGGTTGAGACCATTTATCGCACCATCGTGACCTTTACCGCAAGGATCCTATTATACTCACATTAAGACAGCGTAGGAACGTAGTATGGTGATCCCAATATATGATGACTTGTCGTTGCGTCACCTGCGGCGGCCGATCGTCAATTGGACGCTAATTGCGCTGAATATTATTGTGTTTATTCTTGTTAACAGTGAGATTTTCGGTGATCCGTTAACCCTCATGCGGGGATTTGCCGTCATTCCGCGCGTGCTTTTTGGCGACGCGCAACTTGCGGAGTGGGTGATTGGCCCACCTGCGCCTTTCACCTTATTAACATCGTTATTTTTTCACTCTTCGCTTCTTCATCTCGTCAGCAACATGCTTTTCTTGTTTGTCTTTGGCGATAATGTCGAAGATGCGATGGGATCATTTTATTATTTGCTATTTTATTTTTGTTGTGGCGCGACTGCGGGGATTTTCTACATCTACGCAACCCCAGACTCAATTACCCCGCTTGTTGGCGCATCGAGCGCAATTTCGGGCGTTTGTGCGGCCTTCTTGTTGTTACATCCGCGCGCGACCATCGCGGGCGTATTTCCCCCTCTAACCTTGATGCTTCAACCCTTCTGGCTTCTCTCCTTACTTTTTGGCCGCGCCAGACGCTCGCTATTTGGGCTGCAGGGGCCGCTCTTTGTTTTTCATGCCTCAGCGTTAATTTTCATTGGGGCATGGATGTTGTTGCAGGTCATGAACGCCAGCTGGGGCGGTCTTGGCCATGTGGCCTGGATGGCGCATGTTGGCGGCATAGCGGCAGGATTATTGCTGACGCCTTTTTTCAAGCGCCGGAATATCCCTTTGTTCGATGCAGCGCCCTCAAAAGCCTCGCCCAAGGAACCGTTTTGTGATGCGCAGGACGAAGAAGGATAGGACTTTGCGCCTAACAACATTTGACTTGCGCCGGAGCGGCCGTTACCAGAACGGCTCTCAAATTTTCGATGAATCCGGGACATTGTCCCGCCGGGAGTTCAACGGATGAAGATTCTCGTGCCCGTCAAAAGGGTCGTTGACTACAATGTCAAAATCCGGGTTAAGCCAGATGGTTCCGGGGTAGATCTCGCAAACGTCAAAATGTCGATGAATCCTTTTGACGAGATTGCTGTCGAAGAGGCCCTGCGCTTGAAAGAGGCCGGCAAAGCAACTGAGGTCGTTGTGGTGACTATTGGCCCTGCTAAGGCGGATGAAACACTAAGAACCGGTCTTGCGATGGGAGCCGATCGAGGCATTCTGGTCAAGACGGATGACAGCGTCGAGCCGCTGGCGGTTGCAAAAATTCTTGCCAAAATTGTTGCTGAAGAACAGCCCAAGCTCGTGATCATGGGCAAGCAGGCGATTGATGATGACTCTAACCAGACAGGTCAAATGCTTGCGGCGCTGTTGGGTTGGGGTCAGGGCACATTCGCGTCAAAAGTTGACCTGCAAGGTGAGCAAGTAGACGTCACCCGCGAAATCGACGGCGGCCTTCAGACAGTTAGCCTGAAGCTTCCAGCCATCGTGACCACCGATCTACGTCTCAATGAACCGCGTTATGCGAGCCTGCCGAATATTATCAAGGCTAAGAAAAAAGAAGTCGTGGTTAAAGAGCCATCAGATTTTGGCGTCGATATCGCCCCGCGCCTTGAGGTTGTTAAAACCGCTGAGCCAGCGACGCGCGCGGCAGGCGTGAAGGTTGGGTCTGTGGCTGAGCTTGTGACAAAGCTTAAAGAAGTGGGAGTGCTGTGATTATGACCATTCTGCTTCTTGCCGAAACAGCTAAAGGCGCCTTGGCGCCCTCGACAGCAAAAGCTGTAACGGCCGCCAGAGAAATTGGCGGACCAATTCATATTCTTGTTGCTGGTCCTGGACTTAAAACGGCCGCTGGCTCAGCTGCCAAGCTCTCGGGCGTAACGAAAGTTCTCTATGCTGAGGATGCGCTATACGACTATTTGCTGGCGGAGCCGGTTGCTGAGCTGATTCTGCGTCTTGCGCCCGACTATGACGTGATCCTTGCGCCGGCAACCAGCACAACCAAAAATATTTTGCCGCGCGTTGCAGCCTTGCTGGATGTCGCGCAGGTCTCGGACATTATTAAAGTTGTTGCACCCGATACCTATGAGCGGCCAATTTATGCTGGAAACGCTATACAAACCGTGCGTGCGAAAGATGCAAAGAAAGTCATCACGGTGCGCACGACGGCCTTCGCTGCTGCAGCAGATGATGGTTCAGCGCCGGTCGAGATCATAGCCGGAGGCGCAAATCCAGGATTGTCGGCGTTTAAGAGCGAAGCTTTGGCGCAGTCGGAGCGTCCGGAACTGACGGCCGCCAAGACCATTGTCTCTGGCGGACGCGGCGTTGGCTCTGCTGAGAATTTTACAAAAGTCATTGAGCCTGTGGCCAATAAGCTTGGCGCGGCGATCGGCGCATCACGCGCCGCGGTAGACGCAGGTTTTGCGCCCAATGATTTGCAAGTCGGTCAGACAGGCAAGGCGGTGGCTCCGGATCTTTATGTCGCCGTTGGCATTTCTGGCGCAATCCAGCACCTAGCTGGCATGAAAGACTCCAAAGTGATCGTTGCGATCAATAAGGATGAAGAGGCCCCGATTTTCCAGGTCGCAGACTTTGGTCTTGTTGCCGACCTTTTCACAGCCCTGCCAGAACTAGAGCAAGAACTAACAAAAATTGGCCGCTAAGGCGTCCCACGGGCCGCCTGGCTCCCGATGCGTCAATGCTGCGGGAAACCGGTGTCAGCGATTTTTGTAATATTTACAGTTTTCTTTCGAGCTAAACGCGCGTTATATTGCGCTGCGGTGATGTCTTTGTTGCGGTGCAACGAATCCCGGTCCTCTTCAGGGTGATCGAAACATGACTTTCGAAATTCGTAAAATAGGCGTCATTGGCGCTGGTCAGATGGGTAAGGGCATCGCGCAGGTATGCGCCTTGGCAGGTTATGATGTTGCACTGAATGACGTCTCAGCTGAACGCGTTCACGCCGCAATCGCTGATACGGCAAGTCAGATGCAAAAATCCGTTGAGCGCGGCCATCTTGACGCTAAGGCAGTTGATGCAGCATTGCCGCATATTTCGGCGGCTGAATGTTTTGAACAGTTTCGACAGGCGGATCTTGTTATTGAAGCTGCGACTGAAAATGAAGAAATTAAGCGCAAGATTTTGAGCGATATCGCGCAAATTGTTCACAAAGAAGCGATCATTGCCTCCAATACCTCGTCCATTTCAATTACAAGATTAGCCTCTATCACAGGCCGGCCAGAACGTTTCATCGGGATTCATTTTATGAATCCCGTGCCCCGGATGCAGCTCGTCGAATTAATTCGCGGCATTGCAACCGATGATGTGACCTTTGAGGCGGCCAAGAACTTTGTAGCTAAACTTGGTAAAACTGTAACAGTTTCAGAAGATTTCCCAGCTTTCATCGTCAATCGCATTTTATTGCCGATGATTAATGAAGCGATCTATACGCTATATGAAGGCGTCGGCTCTGTCGAAGCGATCGACACGGCGATGAAGCTTGGCGCCAATCATCCAATGGGACCTTTGCAGCTCGCCGATTTCATTGGTCTTGATACTTGCCTGTCCGTCATGCAGGTGTTGCATGAGGGTCTTGCAGACACAAAATACAGGCCATGTCCTCTACTCGTAAAATATGTTGAAGCGGGCTGGCTCGGGAAAAAAACTCAGCGTGGATTTTATGATTATCGCAGCGGCACGCCAACCCCGACGCGATAAGTGAAGGGCGCCAATTGTCTTCCCCAAACAGGGCAAAAGCTCTAGCTTGCACCAATGGAGGACGGCTAAAATGGCGACGATTGAAGCTGTATTAGATTGCATAGACGCGAATTTAGAGGCGTCGCGCGCGCGCTTATTTGATCTTTTGCGCATTCCATCCGTATCAACCGACCCGGCCTATACCCAGCAGTGTCAGAACGCTGCACAGTGGCTTGCCGATCAGTTGAACGGACTAGGCTATGCCGCAGACATACGGCAAACGCCGGGTCACCCGATTGTCGTGGGCCATGCTCAGGCCAAACGAAAAGACGTGCCGCATGTGCTTTTTTATGGACATTATGATGTTCAGCCGCCGGATCCGCTCGAGCTTTGGACGGCCGATCCTTTTGCCCCGCGTCTGGCAGAGGGCAAAAATGGTCTTGAAATTGTCGCCCGGGGCGCGTCCGACGATAAAGGTCAGCTGATGACCTTCATCGAAGCCTGCCGGGCCTTTGAGGCCAACGGCGGTCTTCCTTGTCACATCACTTTTTTGTTTGAGGGGGAGGAAGAAACAGGCTCTCCGTCGCTTCCAGCTTTTCTGGCTGAAAATAAGAAGGAGCTCTCAGAGCCTGACATTGCTCTGGTGTGCGACACCAGCATGTGGAACGCATCAACGCCAGCCATAACCATAATGTTACGGGGATTGGCGCAAGAAGAGGTGATCATACGAGGCCCCAGTCATGATCTGCATTCAGGCATGTTTGGCGGCCCGGTTCTCAATCCAATTCACATCTTGTCAAAAATTATTGGCGATTTGCATGACGCAGACGGCAAAGTAACCCTGCCGGGCTTTTATGACGGCGTGCCTGAATTACCTCAAGATGTCGCAGATCAGTGGCGCAAGCTCGATTTCAATGAGAGCGACTTTCTTGCCGAGCTTGGACTGACCCGTCCAGGCGGAGAAACTGGCCGCGGGGTCATCGAACAGATCTGGGCGCGGCCTACCTGCGACGTCAATGGCATTGTTGGCGGCTACACAGGTAAGGGATCGAAAACGGTTTTGCCGGCGCAGGCCTCAGCAAAATTTTCTTTCCGCTTGGTTGGCTCTCAGGATCCAAATACAATTATGGAGAGTTTTCGTACTTTTGTGCGCGCGCGTTTGCCGGTCGATGCGAAAGTTGAGTTCCTTGCTCATGGCGCGTCGGCAGCTCTGCAGCTTCCCTTTGGCTCAGAAGCGCTCGCGCGGGCGCGTCGGGCCTTGTCGACAGAATGGGGCCGGGACGCCGTCCTTGCAGGCTGCGGCGGGTCAATCCCGATTGTTGGAGCCTTCAAGCGAGAGCTTAACATGGATGCGTTAATGATCGGCTTTGCTCTCGATGACGACCGCATACACTCTCCCAATGAAAAATACTCCTATGCCTCCTTTCACAAAGGGATGCGCTCCTGGGCGCGCGTGCTTGAAGCCTTGGCGGCGTGACGCCGTGCGTCGCCATCTGCGCGTCAATCAGCCACTCGCAATCAGCGCAGGGATCGGCTATATCCCAAATTGTGTAAACTGAAGGCCGCGAGGACGGGGGCGTCGGCGTTCAGCCAAGGTTCAGGCGCTTCAGCGTCTGATTAACGCATGAGATCGTTCAAGGGTGTGCCGTAGATGGTGTATCGGCGTTATTTTGAGGCCGCCATTTCCCGTCTGAAAGACGAGCGTCGCTATCGCGTTTTCGTGAATCTTGAGCGCGACGTCGAAACCTTCCCGCATGCCAAATGGCATCGCGAAGACGGCGGCGTGGAAGACGTCATTGTCTGGTGTTCGAATGATTATCTCGGCATGGGTCAGCATCCCGAGGTGATTTCGGCCATGGTTGAAACAGCGGCGCGCGTTGGCGCGGGCGCTGGGGGCACACGCAACATCTCAGGCACAAGCCAAGCCATTGTCGAACTAGAGCGTGAACTTGCCGACCTTCATGGCAAGGAGGCCGCTCTTGTTTTTACCTCAGGATGGATTTCCAATCTTGCGGCGATTTCAACGCTTGCCGATTTACTGCCAAATTGCGTCATTCTTTCGGACGCGTCTAATCATAATTCCATGATTGAGGGCGTGAAACGCTCTCGCGCCGATAAGAAGATTTTCCGACACAATGATCTTACGCATCTTGAAGAATTATTGCGTGAAGCCGGCGATCGCCCAAAACTCATTGTGTTCGAGAGCCTCTATTCTATGAATGGCAATCTTGCGCCGGTGGCGGAGATTGTTGCGCTTGCAGAACGCTACGGCGCGATGACCTATGTTGATGAAGTCCATGCTGTTGGCATGTATGGCGCGCGTGGCGGTGGGATCTGCGAACAATCAGGCGTGATGGCGCGCGTAGATGTGGTCGAGGGCACTTTGGCCAAGGGATTTGGAACCATGGGTGGTTATATCGCCAGTGACGCCATTGTCATTGACGCGATACGCTCTTACGCCGCCGCCTTTATATTTTCTACCGCTTTGCCGCCTTCAGTCGCCGCTGCCGCTTGCGCGGCCGTGCGTTTGTTAAAACAGCGTCCCGATTTGCGCACGGCGCATCAACGCGCCGCACATATCACCAAACATGCGCTTTCCGCTGCTGGTCTGCCTGTTCTCGATAATGGCTCTCATATTGTTCCAGTGATGGTGCGCGACGCAGAATTATGCAAAGCCGCAAGCGATATGCTGCTGATGCGTCATAATATTTATATTCAGCCAATTAATTATCCTACAGTCGCAAAAGGTTCTGAACGTTTGCGCATCACTCCGACGCCGCTTCACACACAGCATCATATTGCAGAATTGGTGGAAGCTCTTGTCGATGTCTGGCAAACGCTTGGTATTGCCTTCGTTGAGCCGCCCGCGCATCTCCATCTTATGGAAAAGAGCGAGGCGCCATGCGCATATCCAGATATCAAACTTGCAGCACAGTAATAAAAAAGGCGGAGCTAAACCCCGCCTTCGACTACTTTATGATAGCCGTTAAATATTAAGCGCGCCCAACACTAAGATAGGTAAAGCCGCGTTTGCGCACGTCAGCTGGACGGTAAATATTGCGCAGATCAATAATGATTGGCGATTTCATAAGGCTTTTCACCCGGTCAAGATCCAGCGCGCGGAAAGCGTCCCATTCAGTAACGATTGCGACAGCCTCGGCGCCATCCAGAGCAGAATAAGCGTCATTATGAAACGTCACTTCCGGCATTAAGGGGCGAGCCTGCTCCATGCTTTCAGGATCATAAGCATGAACATCAGCGCCATCGCCAGCAAGAGAAGCGACAATAGCAAGTGAGGGCGCATCACGCATGTCATCGGTGTTTGGCTTAAACGCTAGTCCTAGCAACGCGATTTTCTTACCGCGTACGGCGCCGCCAAGAGATTGAATGATTTTGCGCGCCATTGCGCGTTTACGCGCGTCATTGACGGCAACGACAGTTTCAACGATGCGCAAAGAAGCGCCTTCATCTTGTCCCGTCTTGATTAAAGCAAGCGTATCTTTTGGAAAACAGGAACCGCCATAACCAGGGCCAGCATGTAGAAATTTAGCGCCAATACGCTTGTCGAGACCGATGCCGCGCGCAACTTCATTAACATCCGCCCCAACTTTTTCGCACAAATCTGCGACTTCATTAATGAAGGTGATTTTAGTCGCAAGAAACGCGTTAGCGGCGTATTTTGTGAGTTCAGAGGTGCGACGGCCGACAAAGACCAGTGGCGGCGCATTCAGTGACAAGGGACGATAAATCTCTTCCATCACTTCTTTCGCGCGCGCTTCCTCAACGCCAATCACTACCCGGTCAGGTCGTTTAAAATCTTCAATTGCTGCGCCTTCGCGCAAAAATTCAGGGTTAGAAACAACAGAGAAATCCGCCCTTGGATTGGCGTCGCGAATAATACGTTCAACCTCATCGCCTGTTCCAACTGGCACAGTTGATTTGTTGACGACCACAGTAAAGCCATCAAGCGCACCGGCGATCGTTTGCGCGGCGGCATAAACAAAGGAAAGGTCAGCATGTCCATCGCCGCGACGCGATGGGGTTCCAACAGCAATGAACACCGCATCCGCGCCTTTTACTGCAGGAGCTAAATCTGTGGTGAAGGAAAGACGATTCTGTTGAACATTATTTGCAACAAGCTCATCAAGACCAGGCTCATAAATTGGGATTTCGCCTCTTTTTAGCCGATCGATTTTCGTCGCGTCAGAATCAACGCAGATGACGTTATGACCAAAATCAGCAAAACATGCGCCCGAGACAAGCCCCACATAACCAGAGCCAATCATTGTGATATTCATTCAAAGCCTCTTGGATGTTCTGAAATCTAAGGAATTTTACAAAAAAGAAGATGCGCCAGAACTTGATTATCGTCACGTCACGCGCCAACACCATAAGCGGCAACTGCCGCCATATTGACGATTTCAGTGTCGGTCGCGCCGAGTTGAACGATTTGGACCGGTTTGTCCAGTCCAACGATGAGAGGACCGATGACAGTTGCGTCTCCAAGTTCTTGTAGCATTTTTGTCGCAATTGCTGCTGAGTGAAAGGCTGGCATAATCAAAACATTGGCGGTGTCCTTGAGCCGGGAGAAGGGATAAGCGCCCATGAGCTCGCGATTGAGCGCAATATCAGCTCCCATTTCGCCCTCATAAGCAAAATCAACCCGTTTTTGATCGAGCACCCGAACGGCTTCATGCACGCGCGCAGTGCGTTCGCCCGGCGGATAACCAAATGTTGAGAAAGCTAGCATCGCGACGCGGGGCGTGAGCCCTAGCCTGCGGGCGACGCCAGCAGCTTCAATGGCGATCTCGGCGAGTTCTTCTGCGTCAGGCAATTCAGTGATGGCGGTGTCTGCGACAACAACAACCCGGCCTTTGGCTAATATCAATGATACGCCGATAACGCGATGACCTGGTTTTTGATCAATAACGCGACGTATTTCTTCAAGCGCATTCGAGAAATTGCGCGTTACCCCTGTCACCATTGCGTCCGCATCTCCGCGCACCACCATGGCCGCAGCAAAATGATTGCGATCATGATTAATTAAACGCTGACAGTCGCGAAATAAAAAACCTTTACGCTGTAGTCTTTCAAAAAGAAATTGCGCATAAACAGTGTTGCGATCTGAGAGTTTTGCATTATGGATTTCAACGCCAGCGGAAAGTTCAACGCCTGCTTTTAACGCAACGTCACGAACTCGATCTTCACGGCCAACAAGAATAGCCGCGCCTAATCCTTGATTAACAAAACTATGCGCGGCGCGAATGACTTGTTCTTCCTCGCCTTCAGCAAACACAACGCGTTTAGGTTCTCGCCTGACGCGTTCAAAGATATTTTGCATTAAGCCAGCAACGGGATCGCGTCGCGCCGCCAACTGCGCACGATAGGATTTCATATCAACGATGGGTCGGCGCGCAACACCTGTATCCATCGCTGCGCCGGCAACTGCAGGCGGCACAATAGAGATGAGACGCGGATCAAAGGGCGCAGGTATAATATAGTCACGACCAAATTTTGGACGCGCACCGCGATAGGCGTTGGCGACCTCATCAGGCACATCTTCACGCGCAAGATCTGCAAGAGCTTTTGCAGCGGCGATTTTCATTTCCATGTTAATTGTTCGAGCGCGAACGTCGAGTGCGCCACGAAAAATATAGGGAAATCCTAGGACATTGTTGATCTGGTTTGGATAATCCGATCGACCTGTTGCAACAATGGCGTCGGGCCGCACAGCGCGCGCTTCTTCCGGCGTAATTTCTGGATCTGGATTCGCCATAGCAAAAATAATTGGATCAGGCGCCATTGTGCGCAGCATATCTGGAGACAGCGCCCCTTTTACAGAAAGACCATAAAAGATATCGGCTCCGTCAAGCGCCTGCGCCAGCGTTCTTAATTTTGTTTCGCTGGCATGGGCGCTTTTCCATTGATTCATTCCTTCTTCTCGACCACGATAAATAACCCCTTTGGTGTCGCAAAGAATAATATTACGTTGATCAAAACCAAGCGCTCGAGCAACTTCGAGACAAGCGATGCCTGCTGCGCCGGCGCCGTTACAAACAAGCTTTGCTGTTTTAATGTCGCGGTTCGTAAGCGTCAGCGCATTAATCAACCCTGCGGCGGAAATAATGGCAGTGCCGTGCTGATCATCATGAAAGACTGGTATGTCCATCAATTCGCGCAGACGTTGTTCAATAACAAAACACTCTGGCGCTTTTATGTCTTCTAGATTGATCCCGCCAAAGGAAGGGCCGAGATAGCGCACGGCGTTAATGAAGGCGTCGACGTCGCTTGTATCAATTTCGAGATCTATAGAATCAATATCCGCAAAACGCTTAAAAAGAGCAGCCTTGCCTTCCATCACCGGTTTAGCCGCAAGGGCGCCAAGGTCGCCAAGTCCCAAAATAGCCGTGCCATTGGTGATCACAGCAACCATATTGCCGCGCGTTGTGTAATCATAGGCGAGGGAGGGATCCTTAGCGATTGCAAGCACAGGAGCGGCGACTCCTGGCGAATAGGCAAGCGAGAGATCGCGTTGCGTCGCCATTGGCTTGGTCGCGACAATGGCTAATTTGCCAGGGCGGCCTCTGGAGTGAAACAACAGGGCGTCTTTGTCAGAAATCGTCTCCGGCGCGCCGGTTGATCTTGGATCTTTCGACATTTACACGCATCCTTGTTTATTTGATTGGTTTTGCGCTGCACAATAGCGGCCCTTGATGACAAACCACAAGTTCGCCCTTCGGCAGGCCCTTGGGAGCTCTGGGATAAGAAAATCCTGTGTGTCCCGGCTTTCAATGCGTCCAACAGATAGGCCGTGCCGCTAAGATAGCCTCATGACGCCTAAAATTCCTTTTGACGCCGCCGTCGATTCCGCGCTGATGCGGCTCACCCCCATGATGGCGCAATATGCGGAATTAAAAGCAGGGCATAAGGATTGCCTACTTTTTTATCGAATGGGCGATTTTTACGAATTATTTTTTGATGATGCCCATATTGCCGCGCGCGCTTTGGGGATCATGCTCACCAAACGCGGCAAACATATGGGAGAGGACATCCCGATGTGCGGCGTGCCAGTCGAGCGTGCAACTGATTATTTACAAAAGCTCATAGCGCTTGGTCATCGTGTTGCTGTCTGCGAACAAATTGAAGATCCGGCCGAAGCCAAGAAACGCGGCGCAAAATCGGTTGTGCGTCGGGATGTCGTGCGACTGGTGACGCCTGGCACAATTACGGAAGAATCTCTGCTTGATCCAACGCGTGCAAACGCTTTTGTGGCGGTTGCGCGTGTGCATCATACGCAGGCAGATGCATGTTATGGATTTGCCTGTGTTGATATTTCAACAGGCGCTTTTACCGTGGGCGATTGCAGCGAGATTGAGCTCATCTCCCAATTGGCGCGCCTAGAGCCAAAAGAAATTATCGCAAGCGAGTCATTGTGTCGGGAACAAAAAGTGGCGACGCTGTTTTCAGCAACAGGCGCACCTGTCACACCAATTGGTCGCGACATCGGACAAGACGCAGCGCAGCGCTTGCAACAATATTATGGGGTTTCAACGCTTGATGGTTTTGGCGTCATGAGCGAGGCCATGACGCGGGCCGCAGCAACAGCAATCCTATATGTCGAACGCACTCAAAAAATTAATAAGCCCGCTTTGCAGTCGCCAAAACAAGGCGGCTCGGGCGCATCATTAGATATTGACGCCGCAACAAGAGCAAATCTTGAACTCACACGAACCTTGTCAGGCGCGCGGGAAGGCTCCTTATTATCCGTCATGGATTTAACTGTAACGTCGGGCGGCGCGCGATTGATGGCCGAAAGACTTGCAGCGCCCTTAACGGATAATTTTTTAATTAACGCCCGATTAGACGCGGTAAATTTTTTCCTTGATCAGCCCTCTTGTCGATCAAATTGTCGTTTAAAACTGATGCGCGCGCCAGACCTTGCCCGGGCGGTGTCTCGCCTCTCGCTTCTACGCGGCGGGCCGCGTGATGTTGTAAGCGTTGGACTTGCATTACAAACAGCTTGTGAGCTTGCTAACTTATTTGACGACTTAAAACTTCCACAAGAAGTTTTTCAAGATGTAAATATATTAAGACAGTCGGATCACGCTTTTGCAGAGCGAATTTTAATGACGTTTAAAGAGACGCCACCGCTTGATCGGCGTACGGGTGATTTCATTCGCGAAGGGATTGATGCAAATTTAGATGAAGCACGTCGACTAAGAGATGAAAGTCGTAGCGTGATTGCAAGTTTGCAGGCGCGATATTCAGAGGAAACTGGCGTAAAACTGAAAATTAAACATAATAATTTTCTTGGATTTTTTCTTGAGACGTCGGCAGCTCAAGGAGAAAAGTTTCTTCATCCGCCATTTTCAGAAATATTCACGCATCGTCAGACGATGGCGGATGCAATGCGATTTTCAACACGTGAGCTCGTTGAGCTGCAAAGTAAGATCGCCTCTGCAGCAGATCATGCGCTTGCTCAAGAGTTTGCGTTATTTGAGTCCTTGAGTTTGGAAATTTTGAATCGTGCGGATATTTGTCATCAGCTCGCACAAGCTTTCTCGCGTATAGATGTTGCGGCAGCCCTTGCAGAAGTCGCAGAAAAGCGCGGGTGGACGCGTCCGCAGGTCGATGGCTCTCTAGACTTTAGCATTGTCGGCGGTCGTCATCCTGTTGTTGAGGCGTCGTTACAAAGCCAAGGCATGGCTTTTGCGCCTAATGGATGCGATTTATCAGGGACAGACGCTGGTCGTATTGCGGTTGTCACAGGACCAAATATGGCTGGTAAATCCACATTTCTGCGTCAGAACGCTCTAATTTCTTTGATGGCGCAGGCTGGCTCTTATGTTCCTGCGCAACAGGCGCGTCTTGGCGTTATTGACCGGTTATTTTCTCGTGTCGGAGCGTCGGACGATCTTGCGCGTGGACGATCGACCTTTATGGTTGAGATGGTTGAGACGGCTACAATTTTGAATTGTGCAACGCCACGGTCTCTTGTCATTCTTGATGAAATTGGTCGTGGCACAGCGACATTTGACGGCCTGTCAATCGCTTGGGCGACAATTGAGCATTTGCATGAGGTTAATCGATCGCGTTCCATCTTTGCTACGCATTTTCATGAACTCACTCAGCTCAGCAAACACCTACCGCGCTTGATTAATCTTACGATGAAAGTCACGGATTATAATGAAGAAATTGTTTTTCTTCATGAAGTTGTCACAGGCGCTGCAGATCGATCTTATGGCGTGCATGTCGCGCAGCTTGCTGGATTACCGCCAAACGTGATTATGCGCGCACATGATATTCTTGCTAAGCTAGAGGCAACGGATAGGGGCGCGGCAATTGATGCGCTGATTGATGATTTGCCGCTTTTTAAAGCTGTTATCGCAACGCCGATCATCAAAGATGCCTTACGGGAAACATTGTCCAGGATTGATCCAGATCAACTCAGTCCGCGGGAGGCTCTTGAGATTTTGTATGAATTAAAATCTATACGCTAATTGGATGCGAAAAACGCGCAAAAATAACTTGACTGTCGCCGTAGCGACGCGCGTCTTCGGGAATAAAATTATGCGGCAATACAATGTCTGCGTTTACCGTTTCTTCAATAACGACAAGCGCCTGTTTGGTCAGCCATCCTCCTGTGGCGAGGGCGGTTAATGTCGGAACAATAAGATTTTTTCCATAAGGCGGGTCAAGGAAAGCCAATGAAAATAATTCATCTTTTGGCGCGGCCCCAAGTTTTGTCGCATCACGTCTAAAAATACGGGTGCGTCCGCCCAGTCCCAATAATTCAATATTAGCGCGCAGCAGTGCGCGGGCCGGTGCGCCGTCATCGACAAAAAGACATCGACTGGCTCCTCGCGACAAAGCTTCAAGACCAAGCGCGCCTGTCCCCGCGAACAGATCAATTATGGCGGCGTCTGTTATTGGGTCGTCAAAGGCGTGTGCGAGAATATCAAAAATCGACTCCCGAACCCGATCAGATGTTGGCCGTATAGCAGCAGATTGAGGAGTAGCAAGCGCCCGTCCGCGCCAAACGCCGCCAACGATACGCATGTGTTAGGATCCGCGCGGTCGAGGTGGTTTGTTACGAGGCCCTCTGCCTTGGTCATTGCGCGCGCCGGGTCGTTTTTTAGCAGAGCGATCGGGCTTTGAGGCGCTAGATTTATTGTCCCTACTGCGCTCACTTCTCTGATCACCTTGAGAAGGCCGATTATGACGCGTGGCGGAGTCTTCTTTTGCGTTCCTATAGTTTCTCGGTCGTTCATGAGACGACGGTGTGGCGTTCTTTTGTCTAGCTGAAAAGTTTTCTTGTCTTGGATGAATGCGATCATTGGTTGCGTGATCATCCCGCCGACTTTTTTGTCGGCTATCTTCTTGAACGCGCGGACTCAATCTTTGTTGTGATCTTTGTTCTTCATGAGAAAATTTATTTCTTATCGCGCGCTCGCCACTCCCAGACCGTGAGGCCGTGAGGCCATGTGAGAAACTTTTGGGCTTATCCTGCCAATTTTTTGTTTCTTGTGAGCCTCGCCGATTATCAGTCCGAGGACTTCGAACTGAACGTTGGCTTTGAGGCTCAGCATTATCTTCGCGATAATTTTGCTTGCGTGAGACGCCAGAAGGCTGGTCAGAGACCTTACCGTCATTTCTCTTTAACGACTGAAACCGACGCGCATTGCGCGATAGCGCAGAATCGTCCTCCTTGCGAGAGGGTGAGGAGATACGCTCAACAGGAATAGCGCGGCCCCTGCGATCAGCAGTGGCGCTGCGTTCGATGCGCACACGTGGTCCTTTGGCGCCTTTTTCTTCCCGCTCTTTACGTAAAACAGAGACATGCTTGCGCGCGCGCGCATCAAGACGCTCACGTTGTTGTTGTAGTTCGCTTGCAGAAAGCGTGCGTAAGGGAGATGAAAAATCAACGCCTGCAAGTTCGGCGAGATTTTTGCCTAACTGATCACGCAGAACTTTAAGCTTAACCTCCTCGATAGCGCCGGGCGTCAGGTCATTGAGCTGAAAGGGCCCATAGGAAACACGGATAAGACGCGTAACATCAAGTCCAAGATGTTCCATGACGCGTTTGACCTCACGATTTTTTCCTTCTGTGAGCGTCATAGCGATCCAGGCGTTTGCGCCCTGTACGCGTTCAAGTAATGCCTCAATTGGCGCGTATTTAACGCTGTCGATGGTCACCCCTTGGCGAAGAACGTCAAGTTGCGCTTGAGTGATGTGACCATGCGCTCTAACACGATAGCGCCGCGTCCAGCCAGTAGCCGGCAGCTCCAACGCACGCGCCAATCCGCCATCATTGGTCACAAGCAAAAGACCCTCAGTGTTTATATCGAGACGGCCAACACTCACCACACGAGGCAAATCACCATAATTGGAGTTTAAAAATGCGAATACCGTTGGCCGTCCTTCAGGATCATGGGCGCTTGTGACCAATCCTGATGGTTTATGAAATAAAAATAGCCGCGTACGTTCACGCTGCGGAAGCGGCGCGCCGTCAATGTCGATTTGGTCATCTGGTCCGACATTAATGGCTGGGCTTTTCAAGACGCGGCCATTTAAGCTAACGCGTCCCGTTTCAATCCATGCCTCAGCATCACGGCGAGAGCAGACGCCCGCTCGCGCCATGACTTTGGCGATACGTTCGCTGACAAAAGCCTTGTCTTTGACGGATTGCGGTTGATCAGACCGCCCAAGCTTTTGTGTCTGCGCCGCACCGCGCATTGGCCTGTCGCTGGTTTCAGATCGTTTTTTACCTCGCGCGTCAGGCCGCTGGAATTTTTCATTTGGCTTCTTAACCAGGGCAGTTTTTGGTTTCATAGGAGCGCTGTGTCCGCGCGGGCGAAGCGAGCGTTCGTCGCCTAGGGAGGCGTCGCCTCGATTTTGTTTTTTGTCAGTCATAGGTTCTGATAGCAGGCGCGAGGCGTGCTTTGAAGCAGGAAACTGAGAAGGCCATGGTTATGACAGCGATAGATCCTTTTGCCGCCGCCTTTGCTGCTGCGAGAGAGGCTGGGATGGCTGGAGAAGTTCCAATTGGCGCGGCCATCATCCGCGCTGGCGCGTTGATTGCCGCCGCCGGCAATCAAACACTGCGCGATCGAGATCCGAGCGCTCATGCCGAGGTTTTGGCTGTTCGTCAGGCTTGTGAGAGACTTGGATCGCAACGTTTGATCGACTGTGACCTCTATGTCACTTTGGAGCCCTGTGTCATGTGCGCAGGGGTGATTTCTTTTGCGCGAATCCGACGATTATATTTTGCCGCGGACGATCCAAAAGGCGGGGGTGTTGAGCATGGACCGCGTTTTTTTTCGCAACCAACCTGTCATCATGCGCCCGAGGTCTATGGTGGGTTGCGGGCCAGCGAGTCAGCGATATTGTTGCGTGATTTCTTTCAATCACGTCGGTAATTGGGGGCTGCTCGTGAATATTTGAACAAGGTTAGGACTAAGACGACAGCGTAATTAAAACTTGATATTTCCAGTTGAGGCGTCATTTAATTTTTTGCGGCAATCAAAATTTTATCACCTAAGCGGGAGCAGGAAGACAATGGCGAGTAAAATTTTAGACGAGGTTTTGGCGGCGAATGGCGTCTATGTCGCGAGTTTTGGATCTAAGGGAGATCTAGCCTTACCGCCAGCCAGAGGCTTTGCCATTTTGACCTGTATGGACGCGCGTCTTGATCCAGCAAAATATGCAGGCCTTTCGGAGGGCGACGCGCATGTCATCCGCAATGCTGGCGGTCGCGCCTCGGATGACGCGATTCGTTCATTGGTGATCTCTCATAAATTGCTCGGCACGAAAGAATGGTTTGTGATCCATCATACAAACTGCGGAATGGAATTATTCTGCGACGAGGTGATGGGCGACTTACTGGAAGATAGCCTTGCAACCGCTTCCTTTGATGGAAAGAACTGGTCAAATCCTCAACATGGCGGCGGCTGTTCAGCTGGCCATTTTATAAAATGGCATACAATAAAATCTCAAGAAGAGAGCGTAGCTCAGGACGTTGCACGCATTCGCTCACACCCATTAACACCCAAAAATGTGCCCATCTATGGCTATATTTATGACGTTAAAACTGGAAAGCTCATTGATGTGCCAAAAGCAACGTCGCTTGGCCGGGCGAGCTAATTAAAAAAGCGCAACGGCGGGCGTGCGCCGCGTCGTTGCGCAGTTTAAAAATTACTAGCATGGCGTATAATAATATGCCTTTTGTTCATTGTCTTTCTCTCTCATGCATTCTGATCACTTTCGTCAATCGGACGGCGATGCGTTAACAACAGGGCGACATACTAAACGTCAAAGGCATTAATTTGCGAATTGCAACTTGGAACGTGAACTCAGTAAGACAGCGCTTGCAGCTGCTCTTGGCTTTCCTTCGGATGAATACCCCAGATGTTGTTTGCTTACAGGAATTGAAGTGCGAAGATGGGGCTTTCCCTCGCGCTGAAATTGAAGACGCTGGTTATAACGCGCTTGTTCATGGGCAAAAAACATTTAATGGCGTAGCAATTTTATCCCGTAGGCCGTTTGAAGATAGTCTAGTTGGTCTGCCTGATTTTAATGCTGAGGGTCAGGCACGTTATCTTGAGGCGGTTATTTCAGACGAAGTCGGCGGCGTTGTGCGTGTCGCCTCGATTTATGCGCCAAATGGCAACCCCGTCGCCTCGCAGAAATATCCTTATAAAGTGGCTTTTATGGAAGCCTTAACGCGCCATGCGCGAAAATTGCTCAAATTGGAGGAAGTTACCATTTTGGCTGGAGACTATAATGTTATTCCCGACGAAAGAGACGTTTATGATCCGATAGCATGGACGGACGATGCATTATTTTTACTCCAATCGCGCGCCATGCTTCAGAAGATTATTAATCTTGGCTATGCCGATGCTTTGCGTTGCGTCACTGACGCTGCTGGCCACTATACGTTTTGGGATTATCAAGCGGGCGCTTGGCAGAAAAATCACGGCCTACGCATTGATCATTTATTATTGTCCCCGCGCGCAACAGATTATCTAAAGAGGGTGGAAATCGTCAAATCTCTTCGCGCCGAGGAAAAACCCTCTGATCATACGCCAATATTTGCAGAGTTTTCATGGTTGTAGGGGTGAGATCCGATCGACGGCGACGCGTGTGTGATGCGCGTGCGTGAGAATCTGAGAGCGAGGAATATTCGTTATATTTTTTGGATTATAGGAGTCTTTAAAGGATTCCAGTGAGACTGTGTGCGCATTGGCGTCGCTAGGTTCTTTGCTTATTTCTGGGCCAGGATTGACGACAGCGGTTATGATCATCAGGAAGCTTGTCATCAGCAAGATTGCCGGCAGCAAGCGTCGGCGTGCGGCGTGCGGTGGGACGTCAATATAAGATTGCGATGACCTGAACATGATTTTCTTTCGACCTCTCGTCGCCGACTGCAGATTTTTTGCAATCACGTGCCAAGTGGAGATTAGCTTTCCATTTGCGGCTGAAAAGCGGCCAAATGTGATAGGCGCAGGCCTTGATGGAACATTCATTTATGCTGTTGCAAAGAAGGCACATATTTTCGTTCCCAGGGCGGAATGCCGCATGTTTTGACGATTCTCCCATCATTAAGATTGTGCTTTGATGTCCATAGGCGCCAAGTTCAGGCCAATCTTTTAATACTCTACGCGAAGGGCTGTTTGCCATGATGACGTTAATGAAGCTAATGCGCGTTGGTGTGTTGGTGAGCCTTACGGGCATGGTTGGGGGGACGCCCGCTTGGGCTGGCGATCGTCGCCAAGGCGAGCACATGGCGACGCGCTGGTGTGCGGCGTGCCATGTTGTCACATCCTCGCAAAACTCCGCCTTTGCTGACGCGCCGTCATTTTGGGACATTGCGCGTCGCCATAGCGACAAAAAACAAATTGAAAATTTCTTGATTGCTCCACATCCCCCGATGCCGGACATGCATCTGACGCGCAAGGAAATTGACGACATTACAAGCTATATTCGTAGTCTTGATCCGCTTCCCGCGCCCGCGCCTGAAGACCAGGATGATCGCCGTCAATATAACGGCTGAGATCGTGAGCCGCGCAACATGCGCCATCGTCGCCAATAGAGCTCGTCATGCCTTACGCCGTTAAGGAAGCTTTCAAAACGCTCCAAGGAGAAGGACTCAATTCGGGTCGCGCGGCGGTTTTTTGCCGTTTTGCTGGCTGTAACCTTTGGAGTGGACGGGAGAGCGATCGACCTGCTGCAGGTTGCGACTTTTGCGATACGGATTTTGTTGGCGTTGATGGCGAAGGAGGCGGCAGGTTTGACAATGCAGAAAGCCTGGCGCGACATATTGAGACAATTTGGGGCGCCTCTGACCTTGGCCGTTTTGTCGTTTTGACGGGCGGAGAGCCGACGCTTCAACTTGACGCCGAACTAATTGATGCGCTGCACAATAAGGGTTTTGATATTGCTATTGAGAGCAATGGCACTCTCCCCATTTTGGCGGGCGTTGATTGGATCTGTATTTCTCCTAAGGGCGCGAACCGGCTTTTCCAGACAACTGGGGATGAGTTAAAGCTGGTTTTTCCGCAATCAGACGCTCCGCCAGAGGCTTTTGAGGGCATGGCTTTTCAGCATTTTCTGCTTCAACCCATGGACGGGCCGGAAATTGTGCGCAATACGAAGCTGGCCATTGACTATTGCCTGGCGCATCCGCGTTGGCGGCTATCCGTCCAGACGCATAAAATGATTGGGGTGAAGTAACGGTGTCGAATTTTGAGGTCTACCGCGAATTCTATTTCGAAGCGGCGCATGCGCTTGTCGACCCAGATCATGCGGATGGCGGCAAATATCGGAATTTGCATGGCCATTCATTTCGCGTGCGCGTAACGTTGCGAGGCCCTCGCCTGCCTGAAGAGCAATGGGTTATGGATTTTGGTAAGCTTGGCGCGCGTCTCGCGCATTTACGCGACAAGTTGGATCATTCCTTCCTCAATGATCTCGAGGATCTGGGAAAGCCGACCCTTGAAAATTTATGTGTTTATATTTGGCGAGACCTATCGTCGACTTTGCCAGCTTTAGCCGAGGTAGGCATTTTTCGTGATAGTTGTTTTGAAGGCTGCGTCTATCGCGGCGACTAGGGAAAGCGATTGCTGCGCAGAGATCGCGGCGGTTTGCCGCTATTGCGCAAGCCCTTTGTGATCTCTAGGGTTGTCATTGTCATTTAAGCTTAACATCCACCGAGGACGCGCCGCTCAAGAATGGCGCACCGACAAGAGTGGAGCCGGCAGGGGAAATCAGGGAAATGGCGAATAATAAGGTCATCAGCGCCGATGAGGCGATTGCGCTTATTCGTGACAATGACGTCGTAACAACTACGGGCTTTGTCCAAAGCTGTATTCCAGAAGCCCTCCATGCTGCGCTGGAGAAACGCTATGTTGAAACCCAGCACCCGCGCGATTTAACTTTGATCATGACGGCGGGCGCTGGCGACAGCAAGGGGCTTGGGACTGGACGTTTTTATCATGAAGGCCTGTTGCGACGTGTGATCGCGGCGAATTTCGGCCGCATGCCAAAAGTCGCGCAAGCGGCGCAGGATGAAAAAATCTGCGGTTATAATTTACCTCAAGGCGTTATTTCACAACTCTATCGCGCCTGCGCCTCCGGTCAGCCGGGCCTGTTTTCCAAAGTCGGTCTCTACACTTATGTCGATCCGCGGTTTGGCGGTGGCAAGGTTAATGAGCGCACACAGGAGGACATGGTCAAATATCATAACATCCAAGGCGAAGAATGGCTGTTTTATATTGCAACGAAAATTGACGTCGCTTTCATTCGCGGCACGAGCGCGGATCCTTCTGGCAATATTAGCATGGAGAAAGAGGCGTTGGTCCTCGATAATCTTGCTCAAGCAATGGCCGCGCGCAATAACGGCGGGCTTGTCATCGCTCAGGTTGAACGCATCGTCGAGCAAGGATCGATTAAACCCAAAGACGTTCACGTCCCCGGCGTTCTTGTGTCAGCTGTTGTGGTTGCAGAAGAACCCGAATTGCATCGGATGAATTACGGCGTGATGTATAATCCGGCATTGGCCGGCGAGATCCGCGTGCCGGTGGAAAAATTCGCAAAAATGCCGCTCGACGAACGCAAGATCATCGCACGTCGCGCTGCTTTTGAGTTGCCGCCTAATGGCGTTGTTAATCTTGGCGTTGGCGCGCCTGAGGGTATTTCAGCCGTCGCCAATGAAGAAAAAGTAACGCCCTATATTACCTTGACCACAGAAGCAGGCGCTATTGGCGGCGTGCTCGCATCGGGATCAAGTTTTGGCGCAGCAACAAATGCGGACAGCATCATTCAGCAGAACCAGCAATTTGATTTTTATGATGGCGGCGGTCTGGATATGACATGCCTTGGAATGGCGGAGGCAGACGTTCAGGGCAACGTCAATACGTCAAAATTTGGCGGTCGGTTAAATGGATGCGGCGGCTTCATCAATATTAGTCAAAATGCGCGTCTTGTTGTTTTTGCCGGCACATTTACCAATGGCGGTTTACGCGTCGCAATTGAAAATGGCAACGTCGTCATCCTGCAAGAAGGACGCAATAAAAAATTCCTCAACTTTGTTGAACAAATCACCTTCTCAGGAAAATTTGCTCAAAAACGTAAACAACCAGTTTTCTACGTCACAGAGCGTTGCGTGTTTGAGTTAAAAGAAAAAGGCCTTGAACTTATCGAGGTTGCGCCTGGCATTGATATCGATAAACATATTTTACCTTTCATGGACTTCAAGCCAATTATCGTTGAACCGCAATTGATGGATAAGCGGATATTTATTGATGAGCCAATGGGGTTGTTGAATGATCTCATCAACCTGAACATGTCAGATCGTGTGACCTATGATGCCGAGAGAAATATTCTTTTTGTTAATCTAGAAGGTTGGAACGCACGTACGAAAAAAGACATCGATGAGTTACGTAAGACATTGGTTGAAGCCTCAGACAAGGTCGGCAAGCGCGTCAATTCTGTCGTTAATCATGACGGTTGGAAGATCAATGAAGCGCTTTATGACGATTATGCTGAAATGATCGAATATATGAGTAAGCATTACTACATAACGACTACCCGATACGCCACGAGCGCTTTTGCGCGGCTAAAAATGAAAGAGGCGCTCTCCAAACGCGGTCTACAACCACATGTGTTTGAGCGGCGTGAAGCGGCGGAAACCTTCCTTCAGGTTGTTGCCGATGAGGGAGCCTCGAACCGGTAGGCTGTATCTCCTAGGTTTTTATTGCGGGATGATTTTGTGATTGACCGAACCAGAGCAACGAAGGCTTTGGTTCGGTCATTGCGCTTAAGGAGACATGTGTCAAAAGCCGGCGTTAGCATTTTAAATAATTGAATTTAAGATAATAACTATAGAAAATGGTGCGCTGATGGGTCATGACTTGCAGCTTTTATAATCGACGTATATAGATATCTTTATATCTTAATTAGAGGTCTTGAATGGTCACCCCCGGCACAAGCGCCAGGCTGGAGCCCGCAATAGCCGCTTTGAACGCGGCTGGAGAAGAAACGCGTCTACGTTTGCTGGCGCTGCTGGCGCAATGCGAATTGACGGTTAGCGAGGTTGTGACAATCCTAGGCCAATCACAACCGCGGGTGTCGCGTCATTTAAAACTCCTCGTAGAGGCTGGTCTTGTTGAGCGTCGACGGGAGGGCGCATGGGCGTTTTTTCGTCTTGCGCGGCCCAGAGGCGTTGGCGCCTTGGCGCGCGATATCGTCGATTGGTTGGATCCAAGCGACCAGGTGCTTTCTGAAGACAGCGCAAGATTAGCCGACGTTCGTCACGCACGCGCTGAAAACGCTGCGCGATACTTTGCCGCTCATGCAAAAGAATGGAATGATATTCGCTCTCTACATGTCCCAGAAGCATTGGTGGAAGAGGCAATGCGCGAGGCTATTGGCGACAAGACTGTCAATTGTCTTGTTGATCTTGGCGCAGGCGCAGGACGTATGCTGGAGATATTTGCTCCGCTTTCACAGCGCGCAATTGGCGTTGATCTCTCATCGGCCATGCTTGCAGTAGCGCGCGGACGTCTTGAAGAAACAGGCTTGAAAAATATTCAATTGCGGCAGGGAGACATTTATGCGCTCCCAATTGATCGTAATTCTGCAGATCTCGCCATCATGCATCAAGTATTGCATTATCTAGATGATCCAGCACGTGCGTTGCGTGAGGCTGCGCGCGTGTTGGCCCCGGGTGGGCGCTTGTTGGTTGTGGATTTTGCGCCACATCAGGAGGAAGCCTTGCGCGACAAACACGCGCATCGACGCTTGGGTTTCTCCGAAAACGAAATAACCAGTCTGTTGAAGCAATCGGGTTTGGAAACAACTCTGCATCGAGAACTCACGCCTGAAGCGCATGAGGGCGCGAAGTTAACAGTATCACTCTGGCTCGCACGTGATCCACGCATCATATCCGACGCCTCGCCAACGACGACCTATGAGATTGCGTGATGTTTAATGCCTTGCACCCAACCGCGTCAGGAAAACGGTTTAATATTTCCTATGAATTTTTTCCGCCAAAGACTCCAGAAATGGAAACGCAATTATGGGAGACCGTTAATCGTCTGGCGGCCTTATCGCCGCATTTTGTCTCCGTAACTTATGGTGCTGGCGGAACGACGCGTGAACGCACGCACCATCTTGTTGCGCGTATTGCGCGTGAAACAAAGATGAAACCAGCTGCGCATTTGACCTGCGTCTCGGCCTCTCGCGAAGAGATAAATCAGATTGTCCATGACTATTGGGACGTCGGCGTTCGCCATATTGTTGCGCTTCGAGGCGATCCACCAACAGGGGTCGGCGAAAAATTCAACGCTCATCCCAATGGCTATAAAAGCTCGACAGATCTCGTGCGCGGTATTCGGCAGCTGCATGATTTTGAAATCTCTGTTTCGACCTATCCCGAAGGTCATCCTGAGAGCGCGTCAATTATGCAGGATCTTGATGCTCTTGAGGCAAAAATAGACGCCGGAGCGACGCGGGCGATTACGCAATTCTTTTTTGATAATGATATTTACTTCCGGTTTCTGGACCGCGCGCGGGCGCGCGGCGTCAAAATTCCAATTGTTCCAGGCATAATGCCCATTCGAAACTTTAAACAGGTTGCTGGTTTCGCACAGAAGGCTGGCGCAAGCGTGCCTTTATGGGTTGCGGAGCGGTTTGAAGGTTTGGATGATGATCCGCAAACGCGCGCGCTTGTCGCAGCGGCGACCGTTGTCGAGCAAGTAATGGGTCTGGCGCGCTCTGGCGTCGAGGAATTCCATTTTTATACAAATAATCGGGCAGACATGGTCTTCGCCATCTGTCATTTGCTTGGCGTGCGGCCAGCAAAAGAGAAAGTAAGCGCATGAGTTTCGATCACGACCACGGACCAAAAATCACAAAATTGCTTCAAGAAATGGCGCAGCAACGCATCCTCATCCTTGATGGCGCGATGGGGACGATGATTCAGCGGCATAACTTCGAAGAAGTCGATTTCCGCGGCGTGCGGTTCAAGGGTCACGGCAAGGATTTGCGCGGCAATAATGATCTTTTAATTCTAACGCAACCTGAAGCCATCAAGGCAATTCATATCGCCTATCTAGAAGCTGGCGCTGATATTATTGAAACTAATACTTTTTCTTCAACAACGATCGCACAGGCGGATTATGGCCTTGAAGAGATTGCCTATGAACTTAATCTCGAGGGAGCAAAACTTGCTCGCGCTGCAGCAGATGAGGTCGCCGCAAGAACAGGTATGCGACGTTTTGTTGCTGGCTCTATTGGCCCAACAAATCGCACTGCCTCAATCTCGCCTGACGTGTCCAATCCAGGTTTTCGCGCAGTAAGTTTTGATGAACTATGCCTTGCATATAAGGAAGCGGCGCTTGGGTTAATTAATGGCGGCGCAGATATTATGCTGGTCGAAACAGTCTTCGACACATTAAACGCTAAAGCAGCAATTTATGCGCTTGAAGATGCGTTTGATGAAGTAGGTACGCGCTTCCCCATCATGATCTCAGGCACAATCACAGATCTTTCTGGTCGCACGCTTTCTGGTCAGACCGCGGTTGCTTTTTGGAATTCTCTCTCACACGCCAGACCTTTCTCAATTGGCTTTAATTGCGCCCTCGGCGCACGTGAAATGCGTCAGCATATTGCTGAAATTGGACGCGTTGCGGATACGCGCATATGCGCGTTTCCAAATGCAGGCTTGCCAAATGAATTTGGACTTTATGACGAAAGTCCAGAATATATGGCCGAACTCGTTGGTGAATTTGCTGCAGCGGGACTCGTTAATATTGTGGGCGGTTGTTGCGGCACAACGCCTGATCATATTTCTGCGATTGCTCAGGCAAGCAAAGGAAAAACGCCGCGCAAGCTTCCCAAAATTGAGCCCATGCTGCGGTTGTCAGGCTTAGAGCCCTTTACACTGACGAAAGATATTTTATTCGTCAATGTTGGCGAGCGCACCAACGTAACAGGATCGGCTAAGTTTCGTAAGTTGATCACCAATGGAGATTATACGGCAGCTCTTGACGTTGCAAGAGATCAGGTCGTTAACGGCGCGCAAATCATTGATATAAACATGGACGAGGGGTTGCTCGATTCCAAGCAAGCAATGGTTGATTTTTTGAATCTACTTGCGGCTGAGCCAGATATCGCGCGTGTCCCGGTAATGGTCGATTCCTCTAAATTTGAGGTTATTGAGGCAGGATTAAAATGTTTGCAGGGAAAAGGAATCGTCAACTCCATTTCTCTCAAAGAAGGTGAAGAAAAATTTATTGAGGAAGCCAAGAAAGTTCGGCGCTATGGCGCAGCAGTTGTCGTGATGGCTTTTGATGAAAAAGGTCAGGCGGACACGCTGGCGCGCAAGGTGGAAATTTCAACAAGAGCATATAAAATTCTGACGCAGACAGTTGGCTTTCCGCCACAAGACATAATATTTGATCCCAATATTTTTGCTGTTGCAACAGGAATTGAAGAACATGAAAATTATGGCGTTGACTTTATAGAAGCAGCGCGCGCCATTAAGAAAAATTTGCCCTATGCGCATGTTTCGGGCGGAGTCTCTAATCTATCCTTTTCATTTCGCGGCAATGAGCCAGTGCGTGAGGCAATGCACTCTGTCTTTCTCTATCATGCAATTTCTGCAGGGATGGATATGGGCATCGTCAATGCCGGCCAGCTCGCGGTTTACGCAGAAATTACTGATGAGTTACGCGAGGCGTGCGAAGATGTTGTTCTTAACCGAACACGAGATGCAACGGAGCGGCTCGTTGAGCTTGCCGATAAATATAAGGGCGCGGGCGCAAGAGTTCAGGAAAAAGACGCAGCCTGGCGCGATGCAAGTGTTGAAAAGCGTCTCGAATACGCTCTGGTCAATGGTGTAACCGATTATATTGAGATTGACGTTGAAGAGGCGCGAGTTAATTCTGCAAGACCGCTTGACGTGATTGAGGGCCCGCTCATGGCGGGCATGAATGTGGTTGGCGATCTCTTTGGCGCTGGTAAAATGTTCTTACCGCAAGTCGTCAAATCAGCCCGCGTTATGAAGCAGGCGGTGGCGTATTTAATGCCCTTCATGGAAAAGGAAAAAGATGCGCGTTCCTCTGCAGGAAAGATTCTTCTCGCAACTGTAAAGGGTGATGTGCATGATATAGGTAAAAATATTGTTGGTGTTGTTTTGGGATGTAACAATTTTGAGGTAATTGATCTTGGCGTCATGACGCCAGCTGCTAAAATTCTCGAGACAGCTAAAAAAGAACAGGTCGATATTATCGGTCTTTCTGGATTAATTACGCCTTCTCTTGATGAAATGTGTTTTGTCGCGGCAGAATTGGAGCGCGAGGGTCTTGCAACGCCATTGCTCATTGGCGGAGCCACAACTAGTCGCGTACACACAGCTGTAAAAATAAACCCAAATTACACCCGCGGCCAGACCGTTTATGTGACAGACGCCAGTCGCGCCGTTGGCGTCGCGCAGGCTTTGATGTCAGAAAAAACACGAGACAATTATATCGCTGAAACGCGCGCAGAATATGAACGGGTTGCGCAAGCTCATGCTAAAGCTCAAGCCGATAAGCAGCGTATTACCCTGGAGAAAGCCCGCGCGAACGCTTTAAAGATTGACTGGTCAAGCTATCAACCCAAAAAACCATCATTTCTTGGCGCACGAGTTTTCACAAGCTATGACGTTGCTGAGCTCCTTCCCTATATTGACTGGACGCCATTTTTTCAAACTTGGGAATTCAAAGGCCGCTTCCCAGCTTTGTTGACGGATCCAGAACGCGGGGACGCAGCAAAACAGCTTTATGATGATGCGCAGTCCATGTTGAAACGCATCGTTGATGAAAGATGGTTTACCCCGAAAGCCGTGATTGGTTTTTGGCCAGCGAGCGCGAACGGCGATGATATTGAACTCTATAGCGGCGTTGCCCGAACTGAGAAAATTGCAACATTCTTTACCTTGCGCCAGCAGCTTGCCAGGCGTGATGGTAAACCTAACATAGCTCTTGCTGATTTTGTTGCGCCTGTTGATCTGGGCTTGGATGATTATCTTGGCGCTTTTGTCGTCACGGCTGGCGCGGAAGAGGAAAAAATTTCCGCGCGCTATGCGCGTGCTAATGATGATTATGGTTCAATCATGGTGAAAGCGCTCGCCGACCGCATTGCAGAGGCCTTTGCAGAACGCATGCATGAACGTGTGCGTAAGGAGTTTTGGGGCTATGCATCTAATGAGAATATTTTACCTCAGGAGCTGCTCGCGGAAAATTATGCTGGCATTCGGCCGGCGCCGGGCTACCCAGCACAACCCGACCATACAGAAAAAGCGACATTATTTGAGCTTCTTGACGTGACCAAGCGTACGGGCGTGGCGCTCACTGACAGTTTCGCGATGACCCCTGCAGCGACTGTCAGCGGCCTTTATCTTGCGCATCCAGAAGCGCATTATTTTGGTGTTGCTAAGATTGAACGCGATCAGGTTGAAGATTACGCCCGTCGCAAGGGCATGGAGGTTTCAGCTGTCGAACGGTGGCTTGCGCCGATCTTAAATTATGAAGCAGCGCCTCAGGTCATTGCATAAGACACGCACGACACTCACACACAGTCCATTGCTTTCTCTGTAGGATAATATGACGAACAGGTCTGCTTACCTAAGCGTTCCAGCGTATTTGGCGTGGATTGGCGTTGGCTTATTTGCGCTTGTCGCGCTTTATAGTTTGGCGGTCTCGCACGGCGAACCTGTAAATGCGATGTGGCTTGTTGCTGCTTCTGCAAGCATTTACGCCATTGGGTATCGTTTTTATTCTCGCTTCATTGCTGACAGAGTGCTGAGGTTAAACGCTGAGCGACGAACCCCAGCCTATCGTCACAATGATGGCTTGGATTATGTGCCAACCGACAAATGGGTGTTGTTTGGCCATCATTTTGCAGCGATTGCAGGCGCTGGTCCGCTAGTTGGTCCTGTGTTGGCCGCGCAAATGGGTTATTTGCCTGGAGCGCTTTGGTTGCTTGCTGGCGTCATCTTTGCTGGCGCTGTTCAAGATTTCGTTATTCTATTCATTTCTACCCGTCGTGATGGGCGTTCGCTTGGAGATTTGATCAAGACAGAGATGGGGCCGATACCGGGCGTGATCGCCATGGTTGGCATTCTTTCAATTATGATCATTCTTTTGGCGGTGCTGGCGCTCGTTGTTGTTAAAGCTTTAGCAGATAGCCCTTGGGGCGCTTTTACGGTTTTTGCGACATTGCCGATCGCTATATTCATGGGTGTTTATGGTCGTTATTTCAGACCTGGACATATCGCTGAAATGTCCATAATTGGTTTTGTTTTGCTCATTGCAAGCATCATGATGGGTCGCATCGTTGCGGCAAACCAGACATTAGCGCCGCTTTTTAGTTTTCGAGGCGAAACGCTGGCCTTCATGTTGATCGCCTATGGTTTTATCGCTTCTGTTTTACCGGTTTGGCTGTTGTTGGCGCCGCGCGATTATCTGTCGACCTTTCTCAAGATCGGCACAATCTTGTCATTGGCTATTGGAATTTGCGTTGTTTGGCCCACCCTGCAAATGCCAGCGCTCACCAAATTTATTGACGGTTCAGGACCTGTTTTCGCTGGCAGTGTTTTCCCATTTTTATTTATCACCATCGCTTGTGGCGCTGTCTCTGGTTTTCACGCATTAGTTTCATCTGGGACAACGCCTAAAATGATCGCTGATGAAACGCAAACGCGCTTCATTGGCTATGGCGCTATGCTGATGGAGTCTTTCGTCGCGATCATGGCGTTAATCGCAGCAAGCGTTCTTGAGCCAGGCGTTTATTTTGCGATGAATAGCGCGCCGGCTGTTATTGGCGCCACGCCTGAAGCCGTTGCGCAGGTAATTTCTGGCTGGGGATTTGCCATAGCGCCTGAGACTCTAACCCAGGTTGCCAGCGATGTGGGTGAAAAGACGATACTTTCACGCACTGGAGGCGCGCCGACGCTTGCCGTTGGTATGGCGAAAATTCTGGCGTCTGTCATTGGCGGCTCAACAATGATGTCATTTTGGTATCATTTTGCAATTTTATTCGAAGCTTTATTTATTCTTACAACAATTGACGCGGGGACCCGCGTGGCGCGTTTTATGATCCAAGATCTTTTTGGAGCCTTTGTCCCAGCTTTTCGCAACACAAAGGCATGGGGCCCCAATCTGATTGCAACGGCGATCGCCGTATCAGGTTGGGGTTATTTTCTTTATCAAGGCGTTATCGATCCATTGGGCGGCATCAATACGCTTTGGCCATTATTTGGCATTGCCAATCAAATGCTTGCAGCAATTGCGCTAACTTTATGCGTTGTGGTGCTCTTTCGCATGAAACGTGACGCCTATGCCATTATCGCGATTGCGCCAACGCTATGGCTTTATATTTGCACTCTGACCGCTGGCTATGAGAAGATTGCTCATCAAGATCCGCGCATTGGTTTTATTGCGCATGCGCAAAAATTTTCAAAGGCTTTTGATAGCGGTCAGCTGCTTGCGCCAGCAAAGTCGATCAATGAGATGCAGCGCGTTATTTTTAATGACTATGTCGATGTCAGTTTGTGTATAATTTATATTGTACTAGTTCTTACCATGTTAGTTTTTGCTCTTCTTGCGATACGCGATGCGCGCGCAAGCGCTGTTGCAACAACTCGAGAGATTGAAGATGATATGCTGCAGCCAGCCGAGGCTTGAATTAAAAAAAATCTATCTCAAGCTGCAACAAAGCGCACGCTTGATGATTGGCCAAGGAGATTATGACGCCTATGTTGCACATTGTCTGCAGAAACACGGCGATGTCACGCCACTCACGCGCACGCAATATTACCGGGCATGCGAGGAGGCGAGATTTGGCGTTGGCGGCAAAAGAGCCTTTCGCTGTTGTTGAGACTTTCCTTCAGCTGTGGGGCGTGAGATAATTGCCCGCATGACCGTTACGGAGCGTGAACAAAACCAAAAAGCCTTGCTGGGACTTGTTAACTGGTATGTTGAAAGTGGCGTTGATCTCGCCATCGACGACATTGCGCATGACCGTTACGCGGATTGCGCGCGTGAGCTTGAGAGAACGGTTGTTGTAACATCTGACGCCAGGCAGCAGACAAATGCGATCTCTTCTCGGCCAAAGCAGTCAGGAACTAAGATTCTTCCGCCTGATGACGCTATTCGCGCAGCAAGAGATCGTGCGCTTTCCGCCGCCAATCTTGATGAGTTAGCGCAGTGTTTTGTCGATTTCTTTCCTGCGCCATTTCGTGACATGGCGGAGCATTTTCTTTTACATGCTGGCGCAGGATCAGCGTCATTGATGGCTTTTGAAAGTGCGCCTGGGGAAACAGAAGAACGCACAGGCGTCCCTTTTTCAGGACCACAGGCAAGATTGCTTGATAATATGCTTGCCGCGATAGGGAAAAGCAGAGATAGCGCGCGCTTGGCCTATGTGTCGCCATGGCGACCGCCAGGCGACAGGCCAATGACGCCTCATGAACTGGCGATATTAACGCCCTTCGCGCAGCGTCATGTTGAGCTCGCACAACCACAAATTCTACTTTTATTTGGCGAGGCGCCAGCGCGCGCGTTTCTTGGGTCAACCGACGCTGTGTCAAAATTACGCGGCAAGTGGTTTGATATTTCATGCGGCGCGCATTCCCTGCGCGCTATGGCCTTTTCGAGCCTAGACGCCATGCTAAAAAGCGCTTCACTCAAACCGACTGCGTGGCGTGATCTAAGAGCTGTTGCGCGGGCGTTCGTTGAAACCCCTGCATAATCTATTCAGCAGCTTCGCCCTTATTGGCTCCTGCGCCAAAACGCGAGACAATATAATCGTCAACGATACGCGTGAATTCTTCGGCAATGCCGTCTCCTCGAAGCGTCATCGCTTTCTTGCCATCAATGAAGACAGGGGCAGCTGGCGTTTCTCCCGTGCCTGGCAATGATATGCCAATATCCGCGTGCTTCGACTCGCCAGGCCCATTCACGATACAGCCCATGACAGCGACATTGAGCGTTTCAACGCCAGGATATTGCGCGCGCCAGACAGGCATGCGTTCACGAATGTGCTGTTGTATATCGCGCGCCAGTTCTTGGAAAACCGTTGACGTCGTGCGGCCGCAACCAGGACATGCTGCAACCAGCGGCACAAAGGTGCGAAAGCCCATCGTCTGCAAGATCTCTTGTGCGACGCGTACCTCGAGTGAACGATCGCCGCCTGGTTCTGGCGTCAAGGACACGCGGATGGTGTCGCCAATGCCGTCTTGTAATAAGACGCCCAGCGCCGCCGCGGATGCGACAACGCCTTTTGACCCCATGCCGGCTTCGGTCAAACCAAGATGCAATGCATAATCGCTGCGCTGCGCAAGCATGCGATAACAGGCGATGAGATCTTGTACGGACGAGACTTTAGCAGAAATAATAATGCGGTTCTTTGCAAGTCCAATTTCTTCGGCGCGCTGCGCGGATATTAAGGCCGATCGAACAAGTGCTTCCCGCGTCACGGCGCGCGCGTCTATTGGGCGTGCAGAGGCGTGATTGAGATCCATTAAATGCGTCAGCAGCTCCTGATCAAGCGAGCCCCAATTAGCACCGATGCGAACAGCCTTATTGTGTTTTGCAGCGAGCTCGACGATGGCGCTAAATTGTTTATCCTTTTTATCTTTAAAGCCGACATTTCCAGGATTGATGCGATATTTTGCCAATGCCTCAGCGCATGCCGGGTGATCGGCAAGCAATTTATGGCCAATGTAGTGGAAGTCGCCAACAAGCGGCGCGTGGATGCCTTTTTGATCTAATTTTTCACGAATATGCGGCACCGCGGCAGCGGCCTCATCACGATCAACTGTGATCCGAACGACTTCTGATCCCGCCTGAACCAGCGCCGTGACCTGGGCGACAGTCGCGCCAATATCCGCTGTATCGGTATTGGTCATCGACTGCACCATGATTGGCGCGCCGCCGCCAACACTGACAGCGCCGGGGCCTTCGCCGATCATAACGGCTTTTGTTTTGTGCCGGGCGCTTGGCTCGGCGGATATGGGATCAGGCAATTGATCTTCGCTGGCTATGGTCATGGCTCGCTTCGCAGCTCTTAGATCCTAGAAAGAAGTTCTTGGTCGCTCGGAATGAGCGACAGGTCAAGCTTAGCCAAGTTTGGCGCGCGGATCATAGGCGTGCCGCTCTCGCATTTCACGCATCTGCGCCTCTAGGGCTGTATCTGGCGTTTCTGGCAGCATGAGACGCAACACAACGTAAAGATCGCCCGCAGGCTTACCATCCCCGCCAGGCAGCCCTTTGCCCCTGAGACGCAATAGTCGCCCGCCATTTGAGCCAGGAGGGATGGCCAGCTCAACCTTACCGTCTAACGTCGGCGCAGCGACCTTCGCCCCAAGCACGGCTTCATAGAGTGTGATCGGCAATTCAAGTCTGAGGTCGCGACCTTCTAGTTTAAAATAAGGATGGGGAGCCATCTTAATTGTGATGAGGGCATCGCCAGGGTCGCCGCCCGCAACGCCAGCCTGCCCTTGTCGACGCAAACGAATTTGTTTGCCGTCTTCAAAACCTGCAGGCACTTTGACTTCTAGCGTTCGCCCGCCAGGCAAAACAACTCTGATCGCACCCCCTTTGATCAAGGTTTCCAAAGACGCTGTCGCGGTTGCAACGACATCCTCTCCACGCCCAGTTCCCTGCTGCGAGGCCCCGCGGCGGCGTCCACCGCCGCCAAAGAGGTCAAAAATATCCTCAAATCCTCCAGCGCGTCCGCCGGGGCCGCCGCCGAAATTAAATTCAAAATGTTGATCACCACCCGCGCTGCCATTGCTGCGCCACGCGCGCGAAAAGCCCCCAGGGCCCGCGCCTGCGCCAAACCCTTCAAATCCTTTAGGCTTACCGTCTGCACCAATTTCGCCTCTGTCAAATTGCGCTTTCTTGCCCTCGTCCCCGAGTATTTCATAGGCGCTATTGATTTCAGCGAAGCGTTCTTTGGCCTTCAAATCATCTTTGTTGCGGTCGGGATGATATTTCTTTGCAAGCTGCCGATAGGCTTTTTTTATATCAGTCGCATTTGAGGATCGGGCGACGCCCAAAATGTCATAGGGATCACGCATATTTGTTCACAAGCCCATGTCGACGCCCGCCCAGAAGGGGCGCGGACGTATATGTCTTGTCGTCTATGTGGGAAAGTTAGCAGCTTTACGCAAGTTTGCGTGGCGCAAAACCAAGGATGAAGCATCCCATCAAGTTTTTTTGGCCGTCTTGATTTCCGTAAGTGCCCAGTCTTCTGACTTTTCCCGACAGGCAGCGCCTTCTAGCCTTTCCTCTTCCTGGTTCGCCAATATTTCTGCCGTGAAAGCACGGCAGATTTTTCCCTCTAAAGGAAAAGCCTGACCGATTGGCGTGAAAGATCCCTTAGCGCCAGAGCTTGGATTATCCCATTTAACGCTCGAGCCGTCACCTTGGGGATCTAGCGCGGTACGCATGGCGGCGTTGGCGCGTCTTGTGTCCTCAGCATTGAGCGCACGATAAATTTTGGCGTTGGTTTTTGTGGGAACCGTTCGGGAGATCGAGCCCGTGACGTCGTCGGCCTCGGTCGCGCCCCACAGTTTAGGGGCCGTTGCCTTTGGCAACGCCATGGAACAGCCTGATAGTCCCCACGCCACCAGAAGGAGCGCGAGCGATTTATGCCGGGGGAATTGAGGAAATCTCTCCGCGGCGCTATTTCTGGTCTCTAACAACTTCAAAGCGCCACCTGCCCATGCGCTGAGAACCCAAAAGGGCCATATCAGAGAGGATTTACCCTTGAACGCGTTAACGTCAGGTGACTTTGTTGACGCCAACGACCCTTTTGCGCTCTTTGCGCAATGGTTTGAAGAAGCTGGTAAAAAAGAACTTAACGATCCTGAAGCCATGGCGCTCGCGACCGTGGATGGCGACGGTCTTCCAGACGCACGCATGGTGTTGTTGAAAGAATGGTCGCCGCGAGGATTTGTGTTTTATACCAATGTAGAAAGCGCAAAGGGCCAGCAATTGATGGGAAACATGAAGGCGGCCTTGTTGTTTCATTGGAAATCTTTGCGACGGCAAGTGCGGGCGCGCGGACCTGTCTTTCTTGTAAGCGATGAAGAATCAGATGCTTATTATGTTAGCCGCCCCCGTGATTCCCGTATAGGCGCCTGGGCGAGCCAGCAGTCGCGACCGCTTGAAAGCCGCTTTGCCTTGGAAAAAGCGGTGGCCAGCTATGCCGCGAAATATGCCGTTGGCGCTGTACCACGTCCGCCATACTGGCGCGGATTTAGACTAGAGCCCGTCGCGTTGGAGTTCTGGTCAGATCGCCCTTTCCGCTTGCACGATCGCCTGCGCTTTTCTCGCACGACGCCGGCAGAGGCCTGGCGAAAGGAACGGCTGTATCCATGAGATTTTTTGATGGGCGTCTGCGGCTCGCCCTTACCGCCCTCCTAATCCTTTCTCCAAATCTTTTGTCTGCATCGGCCTCGGCGCAGGGTCTGTTTGACTTCCTCGGCGGCGGCGCACCGCGTCATGCAGAGCCACCAAGTCCACCGCCTGCTGCGCCGCCGCCACCCGTTAAGAAAAAGCCTACCCCTGCAAAGACCGATAAGCCGGCTGCTGCTGCGGAAGCGCAACAAAAAACGCCAGCGCCTGTGGTCTCTGATGCGCCCCCGCCCTACGAGGCTCAGCTCTTGCGACTAACGGAAATGATCGGGGCGCTCGCCTATCTGAGGGATCTTTGCGGCGCTGGTGATGGCGATGAGTGGCGCGTAAAAATGACAGCCCTTCTGAATGCCGAAGCCCCAAGCGGATCACGCCGCGATAAGCTATCAAGCTCATTCAACCGCGGCTTCCGCGGTTATGAGCTCACCTATCGCGCTTGCACGCCGAACGCCCAGGCTGTGATCGTTCGTTATATGGATGAGACGGGACGAATCAGTCAGGACATCGCCTATCGCTATGGCAATCCTTAAGGTTTACGCTGCTCTTGAATTAACCTTTTGACAAAAGGCGTCTCGCTTGTGGGCGCAAGCTTGTTTAAACTAAGTCAATGACGCATCTTTCCCTTACTTCCCTTGAGGAAGCAGGCGGTGAACAACACCGCGCCGCCCTTGTCTATGTAACAGAAGCTTTTGCTGAAGCCTTGCTTGCCGGCATAGAAGGCGACTCATTTGCGCAAGCCGCTTTATCAGCGGCATTACAAGAATTAGTTGCAACTTATGGCGAAGAAACTGTTGCAACATTGGCGGAAGCTCTGCCTATCCGTGTGCGCGCGGGTGAGTTTACGCTTACAGCGCGACACTAGGCCGCGCGTCGACGAATTTTGTTAGTTCTGTCCTGACATTTGCTTGTAAATCAGGCAAAGTAACTCTGCGTAACGGCGTAGCGGGCGATTTTGCGCAGGCTCGTATGCCTATCGGCCTCGCGCCACTCACCTAAATGTCCCGAACACTTTTATGTCTTGCGCGGCATGGCGAGACCAACTGGAACATCGAAAGGCGCTTTCAGGGCCAGTTCGACATTGGATTAAACGCGCGTGGTCGCGCGCAAGCCTCAGCACTTGCGAAAGAACTTTCAGAAGTAAGTTTTGATTGCGTTTATTCAAGCGATTTGCAGCGCGCTGTCATGACAGCCCAAGCTGTTGTGCAGGGGCGTGGGCTGAACGTTAATTGTTTAAGTGAATTACGGGAAAAAAATGATGGGGCGTGGCAAGGGCATACGCATGCCGAAGTACAAGCGCTTTATGCAGAGCATTATCCATCTTATCTAAATCGTGTCCCTGGATTTGCGGCGCCTGAGGGCGAGTCGTTAGAGGCTTTTCAAGCACGAATTGCTGCGGCGTTAACAAAAATTGCGCAATTAAATGGAGGTCGCAGGATTCTCATTGTTGCGCACGCAGGAGTGTTGGATATTGCGTGGCGGCTCGCAACCGGAAAGAGCCTTCATGAGCGTCGCGAACAGCCTATTTTAAATGCTACGCCAAACTGGATTGAATATAGTGATGGCGCTTGGTCGTTAATGAGATGGGCGCAACCCGAAGGTCGCGCCGAAATCGCGGCGCCCTGGGATGGATTAAAACTACCAAGACGCGAGGCTGCACGGGCATTACTTGTGTCGCCGCAAAAACGCGTGTTGTTGATGCAATATGCCGGTGGGCTCTCTCCACATTTTATTGCACTTGGACGCCAGCATTTTTGGGCCACGCCCGGTGGCGCGCTGCATGAGCGGGAAGGTTATGTAACAGCGCTGAGGCGAGAAATCTTTGAAGAAACTGGATTGCAGATTTCTGGAGAAATTGGTGGGGTCGTTGCGACACGTGAATTTCCCATGGAGCTTGGAGATGATTGGTGTCAGGCGATTGAAAGATACTATCTCATTCATGTTTCAGAATTTACGCCTAAACCACAAAGATTAACCCAAGAAGAGAGGGCGCATATGCTTGGCGCGCGTTGGTGGCGCGCAGATGAGATTGCTGCGTCAGATGAATTATTTTTTCCTGAAGGCTTGGAGTCTTTATTGCGCAGACTAATCGTTAAATGATGAGAGATGAACAATAGTTTAGCGCGATGATTAGCTTGAATTAAATTTTATTTTTTTTCATCAGCAACATGGCGGCAATAAAAACGCCTTTTGATATTGGCAGTATCAACAAGGTGCTGACGATCGTCGCGATAATCAGGATTAGTCCTTCCGCCCAATATGACAGCTGCGCGTTATTTTCTAAAATAATCAGTAACGGAATAATGATATGGGCTGTTACAGCAATCGTTAGCCAAGCTGGGCCGTCCTCAGGATCAAGACCATCAAATTCTTCATGACAGACGTCGCATTTATCACACCGGGTGAGGTAGCTTTTAAATAGAAGACCTTGACCACAATGTGGACACCGCTTGCGCGCGCCCCGAAGGAGAGGGGTCCATGTTGAAGATATATTATTCATATATTTGATGAGACCCTCTGGATAAGAGCGTATTTTGTCAGTTCAGACTATGATCTATTATATTCTCGCGTGAGGTTAACCGTTACAGGCGTAGCTGTTAACAGTTGAAAATCAGGTCATAATGAATTTGGCATTGCCATTCTTGTCGCTGTGGTTTAGCTCGACCACGACTTTCTCTCTCTTTCCGCAAGATTTCGGCGACGACGCGCGTGGGAGGAGGCGTTTCTTACACGGAGCCGTAAACTGATGAAACTTCCCAATCAATTCTATCGTCCTTTAGCCATTGGCGCGCCCAATCCTTATCGCGAGCCGCCGGTAAAGGTCGAGCGGATGATTCATTTTGTGCCGCCGCATCTTGAAAAATTTCGCGCTAAAGTCCCGGATATCGCCAAGCAAGTCGATGTTGTGCTGGGCAATTTAGAGGATGCAATTCCTGCAGATGCAAAGGAAGCAGCGCGTGCAGGCTTTATTGAGATGGCCAGATCGACGCAATTTGGCGCAACGGGTCTTTGGACGCGCATGAATTCACTCAACAGTCCCTGGGCTCTGGATGACATGATCGAGATCGTCGGTGCAGTCG
>Ga0208618_1000052_pt1 | contig 51227 bp, 44 predicted proteins | sample CryBogCBE18Jul08_FD_184585 | JGI IMG/M metagenome (GOLD analysis project Ga0208618, IMG submission 184585) | Freshwater microbial communities from Crystal Bog, Wisconsin, USA - CBE18Jul08 (SPAdes) | ecosystem: Environmental > Aquatic > Freshwater > Lake | place: Crystal Bog, Wisconsin, USA...
TATCGGTGTCATCGCCTACATGGCGCTGCCCATGGGTGTGAATATGATCGCCCAAGGCCGTATTGACGTGCTGCTGGTATCGGCCGGTTTGCCCTTCATCGTTCGTCGCCTGGGTGACTTGCTGGCCTTACCGGGTATGCGCTCTGAGCCCTACCCAGAGCCAGTGCCCTTCGGGCACCACGGCTGGCGGGTCACCGAGGCCGGTCAGCGCATGAGCCTGTACATGCTCGTGGCCGTGGTGAGCGCCTTCGCTCCCGCGACCGTGGTGGCGGTAGCGCTCGTCATTCTCGGCGCAGCCCTGGCCCAACGGATGGCGGGGGAGCCATCGACGCTCAGCGTGCCCGCGGTGCGGCTCCTGGGTGCCGTTGTCGTCAATGTGGCGATCTTCTTGCTGCCGATGACGGTCGACACGTTGTTAGCCGGACGTCGGGCCTTTGAAGTCTTTGGTCTCCTTCGCGGCGCAGGGAATGCTCCGTCATGGGCGCACCTCCTCCAAGGTGCCGATGGCGTGCTGGGGGGCAGCTGGACGGGTTGGCTGTTGCCTGGTGTGGGATTCCTCGCCGTCTTGCTGGCGCGCCGTGAGCGGTTCGTGTGGGCTTCCTTCGCGGGCCTGACCGCGATGGCGACGTTGCTGTTGATTACGGTGAGCGACCACCACTGGCTGGGCAACTTCGCCCCCGACCTCGACGTTCTCCTGGTTCTCTACGGCACGCTCATTGCCGTCTTGGTTGCCGTCTGCGTCAGCGCCATAGAAAACGACCTGCGCGTCACCGGCTTTGGCTGGCGACAGATCTCCTCAGCGGTAGCGGTGGGGGCGCTGGTGGTGTCGGTGGCCCCATTCGCGGGGCTGATGACCTCGGGCCGCTTCACTCTGCCCACCACGTCGGTGGCCGAATCACTCTCGTCTCTGCACCCCAGCACGGCGGGTGGCTATCGCGTGCTCTGGCTCGGTGACCCCAGCGTGATGCCGCTGGGTGGCTGGAACGTGGTCCCTGGACTTGAGGCGACCACCACGACGAACGGCTTGCCGAATGGCAGCACTTTGTTCACGCCACCGACTTCGGGCGCGGCCGACGCCGTGCTGACGGCGGTGCGTGAAGCGGTGAACGGGCAGACGGTGTCGCTGGGATCGCTGCTGGCTCCGGCCGGCATCTCGGCCATCGTCGTCGTCAACGCGCAGGCCCCACAGGTGCCCGGTCAGCAGACGTCGATCGTGCGACCGGCCACCGCCGCGGTGATTGCGGCGCTGAATGCGCAGACCGGCCTGGCGCTCGAGCTCTCGTCACCCAGTGACGCGGTCTACGCCAACGTCAACTACACCGGCCTCTACAGCGAGGGACTGAAGAAGGGTTCGCAACGCCCCATCTTCAGTGCAGCTCGCCCCGCAGGTCCCGTGCAGCCCGGTGACACGGTGCGGATCGGTCTCGCTCCCGCCAGCGCTTTCGCCCTCGACGTGAACGGTCGGCCGGCACCTCGCTCGACGACGGCCGGCTGGGCCCCGACGTACTACGTCGGCACCTCGGCGAAGCACGCGAGGGCCACCGTGACGCTGCACCAGTTCCCACTCAACGGACTCCTGGCGTTCTTCACGCTTGGACTCTGGCTCATCATGTGGCTCGGGTTTGGATTGATTGCCCGACTCGAGTGGCTCTTTACCGCTCGGCGCCGGACCACAGGGAGCAGCGCATGAATCGACCTCGCGCACTCGTCACCGCGACCGTCGGCCTCTCGTTGGCGGTCGTCATTGGCGTCAATCAGTTGACGGCGGCCCAGAACGCGGGCACGAACGCTGCGTCGGGTGTCGTGCAGTCCAGCGCCCTGTACTGCACCGGCCTGACGAGCGGTGATGGGGCCGCGCCGGGCTACGTGATGTTCGTGAACACGACGAATCAGCCACGGACCATGGCCGTGACGGTGGCGGCGACGCACTCGTCGTCGCGCCCACGGGTCATCGACCAGTTGCTGGCTCCCCACACGGCCACGCCCTTCTTCCCCTCGCACTGGGTAAAGGGTGACACCTACGCCCTCGCGGCGTACATCTCAGGCGGTGGCGTGGCCGGTGAGCAAGTGCTCACCAGTGACCACACCGAGGGCTCGTGTGTGACTGGCGGCGGCGCATCCTGGCTCGCTACCGGGCTCTCCACCAAGGTCGGTGGCAGCTCGACCTTGACCATCTTTAACCCCACCGCCACCGAAGCAGTCCTGAATATCAGTGCGCTGGGAACGTCGGGCATCACCCAACCGGCGCCGTGGCAGGGGATCACGATTGGCCCCATGGGTCTTACGACGATTGATTTGCGTAACGAAGTTGTCAACACCCCAAACTTTGGCCTTGAAGTCAATGTGCTCCGCGGAGCGCTCGTGATGAACGATGTCCAGGTGATTGGTGGGTTCGCGTCGCTGGTTGCGGGCGCACCCGCTGCGGTGCAGTCGGCGACCATGAATGAAGTGCCGACGTCTGAGGGGGCTTCGGCCACCTTGCACTTCACGAATCCTGGTTCGCAGCCCGCCACCGTGACCCTCACCATTGACCTACCCGGGGCAAACACGGCAGGCAAGGTTGCCCCGCAAGGGGTCACCGTGCCGGCGCTGGGGACGGCCTCATTCGTCGTGACACCAAACAGCGCCATCCCCGCCGACGGCGAAGCCACGGTGCGCATGTCGGCAACATCGCCCGTGGTGATGGGACTCAGCAGTGGCAGCACAAAGGCCGCGGGTCGTCAGATTACGACCATGCCGACACCGTCGGGAGCATGGACGCTGCTCGACGCCACCGGCCGTGGCTTTGGATCGGCGGCGGTGACGAACACTGGCACCTCTGCGGCGACGTTGACCGTGACCGCTACGCAACACGGTGTGACCACAACGTGGCACACGAGCGTGGCGCCCTTGTCAACGGTGCCGCTGCTGACGCTCACGCCCGGTCTGACGACGCTGCGTCACGCCCTCGTCCACGTGACGAGTACATCGCACGCGCTCATCCTTGGAGCGAGCGCCGTGACCAAGACGGTCGGCGCCTATCTCGACAGTGGCCTAAACGGTCGGTAGCGTTGGCGGCTCCCAGGTAGGGGTCTCCGCCGGTGTCTCAACGACAGGCGCGTCGCGCTTTGCGGTGAGGTTCAGTGATGTGCCCGTGCGGGTACCGGCGGGGTGCACTGGCGAGCCAAAGGCCTCGTCAATCAAGCGAGCAGCTTCTTCACCATCAATCGTTTCGCGCTCCAACAGTGCATTCGTAAGGGCCTCGAGGCCAGCGCGGTGCAGCGTCAGGACCTCAATCGCCCGAGCCTCCTGCTCACGCAAAATGCGCTCCACCTCTTTGTCGATGACGTCAGCGGTGTTGGGGGAGTAGTCGCTCGAGTTCATCAGGCTGTCGCCCAGGAAGACTTGTTGACCGCTGCCCCAGGCCCGCGGACCAATCTCCTTGGACATACCCCACTCGCGCACCATGCGGCGTGCGAGGTCGGTGTTGCGCTGAAGGTCGTCGGAGGCGCCAGTGGAGAGGTCGCCGTAGACGAGCAGCTCCGCCACCCGGCCACCCATGCGCATGCACAAGGAGTCCTCGATGTTGGCGCGGGCCATGATGTGGCGGTCTTCTTCGGGCAACGTCATCGTCACGCCCAGTGCCATACCGCGCGGGATGATCGTGATCTTGTGCAGCGGATCCGTCTTGGGCAGGACGTAGGCGAGGAGTGCGTGACCACTCTCGTGGTAGGCGATGCGCTCGCGCTCGTCTTCCTTGAGAATCATGGTTTCGCGCTGCTGACCCATGGTGACCCGGTCACGCGCTGACTCGAAGTCCTCGAGCGTGATGGTCGTCGCGTTGCGACGAACGGCGTGCAGGGCGGCTTCGTTCACGAGATTGGCCAAGTCGGCGCCCGAGAAGCCGGGAGTTCCGCGGGCCACGATGTGCAGATCGGTGTCGGCAGCGAGGGGCTTACCCTTGGCGTGCACTTCCAGAATCGGCAGACGTTCGTCGAGGTCGGGCAGTGGCACCACGATTTCACGGTCGAATCGTCCTGGACGAAGCAGAGCGGGGTCGAGGACGTCGGGACGGTTGGTGGCCGCCATCAAAATCACGCCCTCGGAGGGGTCGAAGCCGTCCATCTCACTCAACATCTGGTTCAGCGTCTGCTCACGCTCGTCGTGCCCACCACCGACACCAGCGCCACGCTTGCGGCCAATGGAGTCGATTTCGTCGATGAAGACGATGGCGGGTGCCTGCTTACGCGCCGTGGCGAAGAGGTCGCGAACGCGGCTCGCGCCAACACCGACGAACATTTCCATGAAGTCAGAGCCCGATACGGAGAAGAAGGGCACGCCAGCTTCACCGGCCACGGCACGCGCGAAGAGGGTCTTACCGGTACCGGGAGGGCCAACGAGCAAGATGCCCTTTGGAATGCGCGCACCGATCTGGGCGTAACGCTGCGGGGTCTTCAAGAACTCCACCACTTCGGTGATTTCCTGCTTGACGCCGTCGTAGCCAGCAATGTCGGCAAAGGTCGTCTTGGGGCGGTCTTCGTTGAACTGCTTGGCTTTGGACCGGCCGACTGACATCATGCCGTTCATCTGGCCCTTGGCCTGGCGGTTCATGAACCACAGGAGGCCACCGAGAAGTACGAGCCAGATGATGTAGGGCAGGAGGAGCGCCAGGAGTCCTGACGAACTCGTGAAGGTGACGGACACGGCGTTCGCGCGAAGTTCGTCAACCTCTGACGAAAGCACGGGGACGGGGCCGCTGGTGGCGTAATTGACGCCATTGACGAGCTGGCCCGTGATCACGCCCGAGTTGTTATTAATGGCGGCTGACACAACAGTGCCGGCGGCGGCGTCGTGGACGAGCACGGAGTAGGGGATGTGTCGAACATCCTTCTGGGTAAGGATGGAAGGAACGACCAAGGCGCCGATGATGAAGGCAGCCAGAAGAATCAACAAAATGCGGCGCTTGCCTTGCGGCGTTTGCTTGCCACCACCAAGAAACTTCTTCATTCCGGTCTTGTCTTTAGTGGGAGTATTCACCGCTCCAGCCTAGATGCTTGGTGTCGCATCCAGTTCTGGGCCCACGGACCGGCAGGCCAGTTGTTAGCCTGCAAAGCGATGACTAATGAGCTACGAACCGACCGGCCAGGCGGCATCACTGTCATAACCGCTTGTGTGCTCGGGTTTCTTCTTGGTCAAGTGCTCGCCCTGATGGGCGACATAGTCGGGGTCGGCCTGTCCCACTTTCCCGGAGGGCTTGACGCGCTGGCCCATGCCGGTGAGGCGCCGTGGTGGAGTTTGCTGAGCTCGCTGCTGGGCCTCTGGATCGGGATGGTCGGCGCCATCGTCTACGCCAGTCGGCGCGGCGCGCAGTACTGGCAACCGCACTCTTTCCGGACCACTGGTCTGGGCGACGTCTGGTATCTCGTCGTTGGCGTGGTCCTCCAGGGCGTTATCGACGCGGCGTATCGGCCCTTTCACGCTCACTCGCTGAGCGGTCCGGTGAATCATCTGTTTGGTGACGTCCACGGCGTCATGTTCATTGTGATGGCCCTGCTTAGTGGCATCGTTGCACCGGTAATTGAGGAGAGCTTCTTCCGCGCGACGATGTTTCGAGCGCTCAGCGAGGAGTTCGTGCGCTATTTTCCACGCCGAGGGGTTGCGGGTGCCGTCGTGGTTTCCTCGCTTCTGTTTGGTTTAGCGCACGCCGAACTGGTGCAACTGCCCGGCTTGGTGGCCTTGGGCATAATCCTCGCCATCGTCTATCAGCGCACGCACCGACTGTTGCCCAGCGTCCTTATCCACGTCGGATTTAACGCGGTAGCCGTTCTCGATGTCCTGGCGCATCGGATGCACTGATGTCGACTCGCACGCTTCGACTCATCGACGCGGCTGCTGTGGTCGCGGTGGCGGTTGTGGTGCTCGCCGCCACGCATCCCAACGACGTCTTTTCGACGTCGTTGATCACCGGTGGTGATACCGGAGCGCACGTTCAAGCGGCGGCCTACCTACGCCATGTGGGTCTCGGTAATCTCACGCCGTGGTTTCCTGGCTGGTTCGACGGCATGCCGCTGTACACCTATTACTTCGTCTTGCCCGACGCCGGTGCGGTTGCCCTGAGCTACCTCTTGCCCTTTACGGTGGCCTTCAAACTTATGACGTTGGCGGGGTCGCTCCTCATGCCACTTGGTGCCTACGTGATGGGGCGGCTGATGCAGGCGCCTCGGCCGGTGCCGCTGGCCCTCGCGATGGCCACGTTGCCGTTCTTGTTTGATGCCTCCTTCACCATCGACGGTGGCAACTTGTTCTCGACCATGGCCGGTGAGTATGCCTTTTCCCTCTCACTCGCTCTCGCTCTCATCGCCCTCGGTCTCTTCGCTCGAGGCATGCGGACGAGTCGGGGCTACTGGCTCGCCGGTCTCGCCCTTGGGGCAACGTTGCTCTCGCACTTGTTGCCGTTCTTCTTCGCCCTCGCGATGATTGCAGTGCTCCTGGTTTTCGAGTTCGTTGCGCGGATGTGCTCCGGCGCGCGCGAGGATCTCGCCCGGCCACTGCGCTTCACCATTGGTGCCGGTGTCATTTCCTTTGGCACCGTGGCCTGGTGGCTGTTGCCCTTTGGAACCTTGCAGAACTTCACCAACTCGATGGGATACGTGAACGACTCCGTGTCGACGATGCACGCCATCGCCACGCAACTTGGTTGGTTCAATGCTTCGGGTGGCCCGTCGGGTGATCGATGGGTCCTGGTGCTGGCCGCGGTGAGCTTTGTGGCGGCCTGGTGGTCTCGCCAGCGAGTGGGTCAGTTCCTTGCCGTCTGGTGTGTGTTGGCCGCAGCGGCCTACATTGGCGATCCGCAGTCCGTTATTTGGAATGAACGTCTAGTTCCGTTCTGGTTTCTCGGGGTGCATCTGCTGGCCGGCTGGGGTGTGGGCTACTTCGTGTGGCTCTTCGCACAACGTGAGGCCCGTGTGCGCCAGCGACGAAGCGATGAGGCCCTCGCGCTGCTGGAAGATGGAGACATCGCTGAAGCGCGAGCACAGGCACACTCGTGGCTCGCGAGCGAGCACCTGGCCACCCTCATTGGCTCGAGCGCGCTGGTGCTGGTGCTCGGGCTGGCCTCTGTCGTGCCCGGGCAGATACCCGCGATGTCGTCAGCACTGCACTTGGCCCAGGGTGGCAACACGGTCTCGTCATGGGCCGCCTTTAATTACGCGGGATATCAGGGCCAGGCCGCCTGGCCGGAGTATCACTCCTTGATGACGACGATGGCGCAGGTAGGCCAGCGCTACGGATGCGGTCAGGCGATGTGGGAGTACGACAGCACCGAGAATCGCTTCGGAACGCCCGAGGCCCTCATGCTGTTGCCCTACTGGACCAACAACTGCATTGGTTCCATGGAGGGTCTGTTTTTCGAGTCGTCCGCCACCACGCCGTATCACTTCTTGGACCAGGCGGAGTTGAGCGCCAACCCCAGTGACCCGCAGGTGGGATTGAACTACGGCCCACTTGATGTGGCCCGCGGAGTTGCCCACCTCCAAATGCTCGGTGTTCGCTACTACATCGCCTTCAGCTCCCAGGCGGTAGCGCAGGCGAACGCCGACCGCTCGCTGACGCTGGTGGCGCAGACCGCACTCTTCGCGTCGTCGGGCACCCGATGGTCGATCTACCGCATTGCCACCAGCCCCGTTGTGTCGCCGCTGACCTATCAGCCTCGAGCCGTGCCTGGTCTGACGAGCCGCGTTGCGTGGCTGGCGGCGAATGAGCAGTGGTGGCTGCACCCCGCGTCGTGGTTTGCCACACCGCAGGGAACGCCGCTGGTAACCGAGGGCCCCGCCTCCTTCTACCGGGGTGCCGGTGCGCCCGCCAAGGAGCCAGCGGTGCAGGTGCGCCACGTTGTTCAAAGCGGTGCGGGCATCTCCTTTGACGTCAGCCGCACGGGTGTGCCGGTGATGGTGAAGGTCTCGTACTTTCCCCGATGGCACGTTCGAGGTGCGCTTGGCCCGTACCGAGCCTCACCAAATCTCATGATTGTGGTCCCGACCCAGACGCACGTCACGCTGCACTATGAAGAAACCGCTCCACAGCGCCTCGGGGGCTCCATCACGGCCTTCACGCTGGCGAGCGGCCTCGGCGTCGTGGTCGTGGTTATCCGGAGGCGCTGGGCTACCCGTCGGTAGAATAGAGCCAATGGATACATCGTTGATTTTTAAGGCGTACGACGTGCGCGGCACGTACCCCGAACAGATCAACGAGGACCTGGCCCGCGCCATCGGCTCGGCCTTCGCCACCTTCGTCGAGGCACCCCGCATCGTGATCGGGCGCGACATGCGCCCCTCGGGCGTGTCACTGGTGGCCGCCTTTGCGGAGGGCGTTCGCGCCGCCGGCGTCGAAGTGCTCGACATCGGCCTCGCCTCCACCGACTTTCTCTACTACGCCTCGGGCCATCTGGACGCGCCGGGCGCCATGTTCACCGCCTCGCACAATCCCGCGGCCTATAACGGCATCAAGATGTGCCTGGCTGGCGCCAAGCCCATTGGTGTCGAGTCGGGACTCAAGGAAATTGAGGCCCTGACGCACGTCTTTCTGGCGACGCCCGCCAGCGGCGACCTCGCCCCGCAGCGTGAAGTGTCACTGATGGGTGAGTGGGTCGAGCACGTGCACTCCTTCATTGACGTCACGGCCCTTCGTCCGCTCAAAATTGTCGCCGACACCGCCAATGGCATGGGTGGCTTCGTGGCCCCCGAGATCTTTGCCGGCCTGCCTTTCGATGTCGAGATCATGTACCCCGAACTCGACGGTACGTTTCCTAATCACCCCGCCGACCCGCTGAACCCCGAGAACATCGTCGACTTGCAGCGACGGGTCAAGGAGGCTGGCGCCGATATCGGCCTCGCGTTCGACGGTGACGCTGACCGCGTCTTTTTGATTGACGAGTTGGCGCAGCCGATCAGCGGATCGACCACGACGGCCATGGTCGCCGCCTCGATGCTCGACAAGCACCCCGGCGCCACCATTCTCTACAACGTGATCTGCTCGAAGTCAGTGCCGGCCGTTATCGCCGAACGTGGCGGCATCGGTGAGCGCACCCGCGTCGGCCACAGCTACATCAAGTCCAAGATGGCGGAAACGAACGCCATTTTTGGTGGCGAGCACTCGGGTCACTACTACTACCGCGACAACTACCGTGCTGACTCCGGCATCATCACGGCCCTCGTGGTCTTGGAGCTGCTCAGCCGCTCGAGTGAGCCCTTGTCCGCCCTCGTGGCCCCGTTTTGCCGCTACGCCGCGTCGGGCGAGATCAACACCGTGGTAGAGAGCCCCGCTGACTCCGTGGCGAGGATCTCGGCGTTGGTGGCCGAACACGGCGCCAGTGTCGATGAGCTTGACGGCTTGACCGCTGACTTTGGGGATTGGTGGTTCAACCTTCGCCCCTCGAACACCGAACCGCTCCTTCGTCTCAACGTAGAAGCACCGACCGACGCCGACGTTGCCGCCCATGTTGCCTGGGTGCGCGAACTGATTGCGCAAGGAGAATAATGAGCCTCGACGCACGCCTGTTGGCGATTCTGGTCGACCCGAACGACCACGGTTCTTTGAAGTACGTGGCGTCAGCCAACGTATTATTCAATCCACGAACGCACCAGGTCTACGACGTCCGCAACGACATTGCCGTCATGTTGCCCGATGAGAGTCGCGTGGCCGTCGGTGATGAGCTCGACGCGTTGCTCGCCGCACCCGGTGTTGACACGGGTACTTTTCGCGCCTAGCGATCAGTCGAGTTGCAGGGGTCCGGCGTGGCCGAATCCCTGGCGAATGCCCTGGCCGGCGCGCTGGCGTAGCTGCTCTGGCTCAAACAACATCCAGTAGGCATTGCGAGCGTGGTCACGCGAACGGTTTTCGAAGACGCTGGCCAAAACTTTGGGGTCGTCGGCCTCGTCCTCGTGAACAAAGACTTCGAGAATGGGTGTTGAGGTGAGCAACTGGGCCATCATGATGCCCTGGGCCGCTTCGTGGGCACACTGCTTGTCAATTGGCGCCGAGCCAGGCATGCCGAGAGCGACCACAATCGAGCAGCCGTCTTTTTCGATCAGGTTCTTGGCCGCCACCGCGAGGTCCTTGAAGCCGGGGACCGTCTGAGCGATAACGGTGAATGTCTCGCCGTAGCCGGGGCAGGTGGCGAGCTCGCGTACCGCGGCGTCACCCATGTCGTAGCGAGCGAACATGGTGTCGACAACACCAATCTTGACGGGGGAGGACTTCGACGACTTGGTTTTGGCCATATTCCCAGTCTAGGAAGTGTGGTCGAGACGCGGTTCGCGTACGACCATATGCGCGCCGAGTAACTGCAGGGCGGCGGGGAAGTACGGGTCGCGGAACGTGCCAAAGATGTCCCAGCGTCGGACAAATCGGTTGCGGTCGACCAAGGGGTCGAGACGGCCACGAGACGAGCTGGCGTCGTGACGGATGACAACGTCGGGGACAATGACCACCGCCCCACCTTTGTTCTGGAGTCGCAGGCACAGATCCACGTCATTCATCACGACCGCGAAATCTTCGTCCATGCCGCCGACTGCTTCCCACGCTGAGCGCCGCACCATGGTCACGGCGCCAGTGACGGCCGCCACTTCGCGACGGGCATTGACGAGGTAGTCGTCGAGAAACCAGTTGCGGCCGTAGATCAGGTGCTGTGGGTATGGGGCAATAACGACGCCGTCGTGTTCGTGGTGACCGAATTGGTCGACCTGTCGACAGCCGGTGGCCGCGACACCCGCGAGAAGCGTCACGCCGACCATGCGCTCCAGCCAGTCGGGCGTTTCGATGACCGTGTCGTTATTCAGCGTCACGATGAGCGGCGCCGTGGTCGACGCCACGCCACGATTCATGATGGCGGCGTAATTGAACGGCCCAGGGCACGGGACCACGCGATGAGGGGTAGTGGCGAAGTAGGCGAGCGTCGCAGGGTCGACGGAGTCGTTGTCCAAAATGGTGATGCGATAGTTGGGGTAGGTGCTTCGCCCCTCAACTGAGTTAATGCAGCGTTCGAGCAGATCGAGACGGTCGCGAGTGGGGATGATGATGTCCACTAGCGGCGTCTCGGTCAAGGTCACTTCCCATGACACCAGGCCATCGGGCCGGACACTGGTGACGACCGCCGGTAGTCCACGACGGGCAAAGGCCGCGCTCACGACAGCCTGGGTGTCATCCGTCGTCGCTGTGCCGTGGGAGGTATCGACGGGGATGGTCACGGGAACATGGACGAAACGAGCCCCGGCCTCCTGCAGTCGAAGGTAGACATCGTGGTCACAGGCGCTTGCCGCCGCGCGGGCGAAGCCACCGATGGCTCGAATAGTTGCGGTCCGTAGCAACGCAGGTCGCCCAATGACGTTCATACCCAATAGGGTCAGTGGTCCAACAACGGGCGGCTTAAAAAGTGGGATGTGGTCGCGCAACTCATCGGCAAACACGACATCGGCGTTGTCACGCATTGGCCAGAGCGTGGCGAGCGCTGACTCCGCGTGAGTGTGACTGGGGGCAATGAGAAGCCACTCGCTGTTAGCGACGGCAGCATCAAGATCATCAAATGAAACGGCTAGAGCTGCCGTATCAATACTGACCACGGCGCACCGAGCGAGCATGTCCGGGGTCGCTGACATGGGAGGGGCGGGCACCAGCAAGGACTCGATCGGTGGGGCTGAGGGCAGTGCCGGTAACTGATTGCCACGGAGACGTGACTCCAGTGACTGGGCCAAACGACGTCGGCGTGTGTCGTCACCAAGCAGGGGGCCGACGAGCCTCGTAAGCGTGCTACTCGAGTGTGAGCGTACGGCGGCATGGAACGCTTTCCAGCGCCGGTGCAGTTCGCGGTCGGAAGCCAGAACGCCTTCACCGAGGTCAAAACGGGGGTAATGCGACACGGTGACCTTTCGCCTGAACGCTCCAGTAGAGCCCTTAAAAATGTACCTGTTTCTCTCTCGGGGAATTGGCCACATCGAAATCGCTACGCGGACTATGGTTATTGCGTTTCTTAAACACATTTACTGAAGGTGATACCCCAAAAGAAAGAGGTTGTCGTGTCTGACGCCATTGCTGAATCACAGAGCTCGTCAGAGCACAAACTTCGTGGGGGAGTCCTCGGACTCTTTGACTCCGTCATTATGGGCCTCGCCGGTTCGGCACCGGCCTATTCAATCGCCGCTACGACCGCGCTGCTGTTTGGTGCCGTGGCCTACGGCGGTCCCGCCGCCCTGTTGTACTGCGGATTCTTCATGTTCGGCATCGTCTTCGCCTTTAAGTACTTGTCGCAGGACGAGTCGTCGGCCGGCGCCTCGTACTCCTGGGTCCGCCGCGGTCTGCACCCGATCATTGGCTACTTCGCCGGCTGGTCGCTCATTGTCTCGTCCTTGATTTTCTCCGTGGTGGCGACGCTGCCAGCAGGATCCAACCTGCTCGCACTGTTCTCGTCGTCGCTGGCGAATAACAAGACGTGGGTGACGCTCTTTGGCGTCTTGTTCTTCCTGGCCATGGTGGTTACGGTGGCCGCCGGTGTCACGGTGACGGTCAAGGTGCAGATCATCATGTCCTGCGTTGAAGTGGCGCTCCTCGTGTTGTTCGCCATCTTGGCCATTTTCCACGCCCACCACACGGTCGCCTTTTCGTGGCACTGGTTCGCACCCTCGATCTTCAAGGGTTCCGGTGGCTTTAAGGGCTTCGTGGCGGGTGCGCTCTTGGCCGCCTTCTACTTTTGGGGCTGGGACGTCACCGCGAACTTGAACGAAGAGACCAAGTCCGCCAAGAAGACGTCGGGTATGGGTGGCATTTTGGGCACCGTCATCGTCTTCTTCCTCTACGAGCTCTTCACCGTGGCGTCAAACCTGGTGCTGACGCCCGCGCAGTTGAACGACTCCAACAATGCCGCCGACATTCTCTCGGTACTTGGTCAAGCCGTCTGGCACGGCACCGGCGGCAAGCTCATTGTTGTCGCGGTCATTCTCTCCACGGTGGCCACCTTGGAGACCCAGCTGATTCAGTTGACGCGTACGTTGTTCGCCATGGGGCGTGACAACACGATGCCCAAGATTTTCGGCACCGTGCACCCCGTGCGTAAGTCACCATTGGCCGCCACCATCTTCGTGACCGTTGTCACCATGGGCATTTTCATCGGCTCGCAGTACATCGGCTCACTGTCCAACATCCTCGCTGACGGCTACAACGCCATTGGCTTGCAGATCTGCTTCTACTACTGCGCCGCCGGCTTGGCCGTGGTGGTGCTGTACCGCCGCCAGTTGTTCAAGAGCGTCGGCAACCTGATCTTCATGGGCCTGTGGCCACTATTGGGCGCAATCTTCATGGGCTTCATCTTCTGCAAGGTGATTCCAGGACTGAACACCACGACCAAGTGGGTTGGTCTGGGCGCGATCGCGGCCGGCGTTGTCCCATTGGCGTACTTCTGGTTCGTGGCGAAGTCGTCGTACTTCGACTTGCCGACCAAGGAAGACCGCCACGCCGTGCTCGAAGAGTTCGAACAGAACCTGTAGTCGTTGCTTCAAGAATGGGCCCTGGGCGCGTGATGCGCTCAGGGCCCATTTTCTTTTCTCTCGTTACGACTTTGTGATGCAATTGAAACACGCCCGACACATTTAGCACCTACGGTTGATACATGGCCGTTGTGTTCGAAACAGACTCCTCGGGCGCATGGAATGAAATGTTCAGTGCGCCGGGTCAGCCTCGGCTCATGTACCAGCGGTTGCTGGCGGACCTCGACACCCAAAACGTGGCGGAACTCGGTCAGCGAGCTGACCAATTAGCGCGTACCTTCATTGACCGCGGCGTCACCTTTGCCCATTCGGGGGAGGAGCGCCCCTTCCCGCTCGACATCGTGCCTCGCATTATCGGGGCGCTGGAGTGGGATCGCCTCTCGCGCGGTATCGCCCAGCGAGTGCGGGCGTTGGAAGCATTTCTGGCCGACGTGTACGGTCCCGGTCGCATCTTTGATGACGGGGTCATGCCTCGTCACGTGGTCACTTCAAGCCCCCACTTTTGCCGCCAGGCATTTGGCATTACGCCGGCCAACGGGGTGCGCATCGCGGTGGCCGGTATCGACGTCATTCGCGACGAGCTCGGGAATTTCTGCGTGCTCGAAGACAACATTCGCATCCCCTCGGGCGTGAGTTACGTCATTGAAAACCGTCGGGCAATGACCCAGACGTTCTCCTCGCTGTTTTCGAATCACCGGGTGCTCCCTGTCGACTCCTACCCGTCGAAGTTGCTGGCGGCGCTCGTCGCCTCAGCACCGCCGAAAGCGAAGAACCCCGTTGTCGTGGTGCTGAGCCCCGGTGTGCACAACGCCGCCTACTTCGAACACGTCTTGTTGGCCCGCATGATGGGCGTCGAGCTCGTCGAAGGCCGCGACCTAGTGTGTCGAGCCAATCACGTCTACATGCGCACGACGACCGGCGAGCGCGCCGTGCACGTGATCTACCGCCGTGTCGACGACGACTGGCTCGACCCACTGCAGTTCCGTCCTAATTCCGTCATTGGTGTCGCCGGCCTCGTGAATGCCGCGCGAGCAGGCAACGTCGCGATTTCGAATGGTCTCGGTAACGGGGTAGCGGACGACAAGCTCGTCTACACCTACGTGCCCGACTTCATCCGGTACTACCTCGCCGAAGAGCCGTTGCTCGACAACATCGCGACCTTCCGTCTCGACGACCCCGAGGTCTATCCCGAGATTGTGGCCAACTTGGAAAAGTTCGTGATCAAGCCCGTGGACGGCTCTGGCGGTAAGGGCATCGTGATTGGCCCGCAGGCCAGTGCCGAGGAGTTGGACGAGGTGCGTGCCGCTATTGAGACTGCGCCTCGTAACTGGATTGCGCAGCGCCCGGTGGCTCTCTCGACACACCCGACCTTCGTGGACGACCACATCAGTCCGCGCCACATCGACCTGCGCCCCTTCGCTGTCTCCGATGGCAACGACGTCTGGGTGCTCCCTGGTGGCCTCACGCGTGTCGCACTGGGAGCCGGTGAGCTCATTGTGAACTCCAGTCGCGGTGGTGGCTCGAAGGACACGTGGGTGCTCTCAGAAGAAGTCACGCCACTCGCGGCACCGGCGCCAGAAACGATGTCGGGCGCGCTACAGGGTGCGCCACAGCAGAACGATGAGTTCTTTAATCAGGACGAGGAGCAGCAATGAGCGACCGCGGCATGCTCTCTCGACTCGCGGAGTCGCTGTTCTGGATTGGTCGCTACATCGAGCGTGCGGACGACACCAGTCGCATCGTGGACTCGTACGTCCACCGCATTGTCGAAGACCCCTTCAACGACGAAGACGCCACGTGCCGCTCCCTCTACGCCATCTTGGGTGTGACGCCGCCGGAGGCGGAGTTGTTGCGTGACGAGATGCTGCACAGCATTGTCTACGACGAGACGAGCCCGAACTCGATCGCAGGGTCGCTCGAAGGCGCCTTTGAAAATGCTCGTCGCAGTCGAGACTTCATCTCATCGGAGATGTGGGTCGCGCTCAACACCACTCGCAACGAACTTCGCGCCCGTCAGCGGGTTGCCGCGGGTCTGGGGCCCGCCACCTACCTGGCCTACGTTCGTGAGCGTTGTGCACTCTTGGCTGGCCTCACCGACGCCACGTTGGCCCACGATGACGGCTGGCATTTCTTAATTCTTGGTCGCAATTTGGAGCGCATCGACATGACGACGCGACTCCTGCGAGGCCGCATCGCCTACATGGACGCGGCGCCAGACTGGCTGGCTTTCTTGCGGGCCAATGGTGCCATGGAGTCCTTCATGCGCTCAACGCACCAACTGAGCGACCCCAACGGTGTGGCGACGTTCTTAATGCTGAATCGCCAGTTCCCACGATCGGTCCTCTTCGCCCTCAATGTCGTGGACGAAGCACTCAAGGAAGTCCAGTCGTCGAACCAGCTCTTCGAAAGTGGCGACGCCGCGCGACAACTGCTGTCGCAAGCGCGCAGCACGTTGGAGTTCAGCGACCCGGCCACACTGCTCGAGCAGCTGCCGGACCTCCTCACCATGCTCGAGGGCACCTGTTATCGCATTACTGACGCGGTGACCGATAAGTACTTCCGCCACGAAGAGGCCATTCTCTGGATTAGCGAGGAAGAGTGATGAGCGACGAACTTCGCCTCCAAATTCGCCACCACACGGGCTTTCACTACGAAGGCCACGCCAAGTCCTCCTACAACGAAGCCCGCATGACCCCGCAGACCTCGCCGACGCAGGCGGTGGAACAGACGCGCCTGGCGGTCCGGCCGGTGGTGCCAACGTATAGCTACCTCGACTACTTCGGCACCCTAGTAACGGCCTTTGATATTGGTGAGATTCACGATGACCTGGAAGTTGAGTCGACTTCCACGGTGCTCACCCGTCCGGCAGTTGTTGGCATCCCGATGCAGTGGCGTGATGTTGACGACGAGTCCTTTATTGATCGCATGGGGGAGTACCTCACACTGACGAGACGCACCGAAATCCCCGAAGCGGCGCTCGCTGGTGTTGACCAGTGGCGCACAGCCGCCGACCTGCACGAGACGGTGGCGGCCGTCGGCGAATTCGTGCGAGGCCGCGTGCAGTACGTGACGGGCTCGACCAACGTTTCGACTACCGCGACCGAAGCGTGGGACCGCGGCCAGGGGGTGTGTCAAGACATGACTCACCTGACACTGGGCATTCTGCGGAGTCTCGGCATTCCGGCCCGCTACGTGTCGGGGTACTTCTATCCCAAGAAGACGGTCGAAATGGAAGAGACCATTCGGGCCCAGAGTCACGCCTGGGTGGAGTACTTCTCGGGGGAGTGGACGGGGATTGACCCGACGAATGGCATCGGTCACACTGCTCGCCACATCGTGGTGGGGCGTGGTCGCGACTACGGCGATGTCTCGCCGCTCAAGGGCATCTACCAAGGGCCCAAGTCAACGGGCACCGGCGCCGTGGTTGAAATCACCCGCCTGCCGTAACGCCGGCCTCGGTAGTCTGTGATTATGACCATGCCTGCGGTGTTCATCGGACACGGAAGCCCCATGAATGCGATTGAGACGAATCGCTGGACGAACGAGTGGGCACAGTACGCGTTGAGTGTGCCCGTGCCACGGGCAATCGTGGCAATTTCGGCCCACTGGTACATCGACGCCACCGCCGTCACGTCGATGGCGCGCCCGCGGGTCATTCACGATTTTTACGGGTTCCCGCAGGAACTCTTCGACTTTGACTACGCGGCCCCCGGGTCACCCGATGTGGCGCGTCAACTCGCCGACATTGTTCAGCCCACGGTGGTCTCGCTCGACGATGAGACGTGGGGGATTGACCACGGGACCTGGTCGGTACTGGCCAAGATGTACCCCGAGGCCAACGTGCCGGTGGTGCAGCTCGCTATCGACGCCACCAAGCCCCTGTCGTACCACATGGACCTTGGGGCGAAGCTGGCCCCGCTGCTCGATGATGGCGTGATGATTATGGGCTCGGGTAATGTCGTGCACAATTTGCGTGCCATTTCGTGGGGCGCCGGTGACTCTGGTTTTGACTGGGCGCAACGCTTTGATGACGACGCCAACCGAATCATGCGAGAAACGCCAGACACCCTGGGTGACCTGACGGACTCCGACGACTACCGCTTCGCGGTGCCCACAAACGATCACTTCTTGCCGCTGGGCTATATCGCGGGGATCGCGTCGGCGACGGGTCGTGATGTCTCGACCTTCGCCCAAGGCTGCACCCTGGGCTCACTGTCGATGACCTCGTATTCGGTTGCCTAGTTAGGCTTCGTCGGTGCCCGCCGACTCGGCGGCAATCTCCGCGTGAATGGCTTCCATGTCAAGCGACAAAGCCTGATTCACGAGGTCGCGGAGCGACGCCTCAGGTAGTGCGCCGGCCTGCGAGAAGATGACGACCTGCTCGCGGATAATCATCAGCGTGGGGATCGACTGGATGTTGAACGATGCGGCCAGTGCCTGCTGGTCTTCGGTGTCAATCTTGCCGAAGACGCCAGTAGGAAACTCGTCTGACACGGTTTCGAAGATCGGGCCAAACGTGCGGCATGGTCCACACCACTCGGCCCAGAAGTCGAGCAACACGAGGTCGTTTTCGTTAATGAGTGATTCGAGTGTTTCCGATGTGACAGCAATCGTGGCCATGGCACAGTCCTTTCGCGGCTGGTCCACGCCATGCGAACCGTACCGGTTCTACTTTATGGCGGGCCGTAGCCAGTGTGCTTAGCGCTCTTCGAGCCCCCACGGCGCGCCGTGCGCGTTGACGAGGTCGAGGAACGGTGTCGGTGGCAGCGCTTCGGGGCCCACGACACCCGCAGCACTCCAGAGACCGTTGTCGATCAGCTCGAGGGCGCACACGGGGTTGAGCGCAGTCTGCCAGACGACTGCCTGGGCACCGAATTCACGCATGGACCACTCGTTGTCGACCACGTGATACAGGTAGACCTCACGCGGGGCACCGTCCTTGCCGAGTCCCTTCACCCAAGTACCGGCACAGGTCGCACCCTCAATCCGGTCACCCAACTGCGCGGGGTCGGGGAGGCAGGCGGCGACGACGTCGCGTGGCGACACCTGGACGCCATTGACGGTGACGGGGGCCGTCTTGTCGAGGCCGATGGTGTGCAGCGTGCGCAGCACGTTGAGGAACTGTGCGTCGAGACCGAACTTGAACGTGACGCGACCGGCGTCAATCCAGCGAGGAATCAACAGCACTTCTTCGTGCTCGACGTTGACGCATTCAACTGGTCCGATGCCGCCAGGGAAGTGGAAGACCTCGGGCTCACTGAAGGGCTCCGTGGTGAACCAGCCGCGGTCTTTTTCGAAAATGATTGGTGGATTCAGGCACTCTTCGATGGTCGTCCAGATAGAGAAGGTTGGGGCGAAGTCGTAACCACGAATGGACATGTTCGACCCGTCGCGGACGCCAATCTCATCGATGCGAGAAAAGAGTTCGTCGGCGGCGTAGCGAGCGAAGACGTCGCTCATACCGGGTTCGATGCCCATGCCCACGAGGGCCATCTGCTCACGAGCGGCCCACTGGTCAGCGAGGGCAAACTGCTCGTCACCCAGTTTGAGCCCCGGCATGGTCATGGGGTGTTCGGGGTGGGGCTTTGAGAGCGACATCGCGGTGTCGAGGTAGGTCACTCCCGCGCGCAGACAGGCTTCGAAGATTGACATGACGAAGCGGGGGTCGAGCACGTTCAAGACGGCGGTCGCCTTTTCGGCGGCGATTAGTTGCTCAATCGCGGCGCCGTCGGCAGCATTCAGTTGGTAGGCGACGAAGCGGTCATCAAAACCGGCGATAGCTCGCTGGGCCTTGCCGAGGTCGTAGTCAGCAATGGCAATTCGTTCGAAGAGCCCCCACTTGTTAATGGTCTTGACGACGGCCGAGCCGACGCCACCAGCACCGATGATGAGAACACGCATGAGGAATCCTTTGCGGCCACCGTGACCAGTTCACGATGAGCCCCTACCGAGAGTAGCGAGAAAGGGGCGCCGAAAATGGCTCTTCGGTGACCTATTCGTCGATAGTGAATGGAGCGTGGATCTCACCGAGCGTGGTGCCGGCCATATGCGCATTGGGGGTCTCGCCTCGGGCCACTTGCGCGTTGAATGCCGCCTTCTCCCACTTGGCCTCGACCTTGCCGTACTTCCAGTAGGCGAGCGCGAAAGCCCACACCAGAACGAACATCGCGACGACAATCATGCCGGCCTTGTTGATGTCAAAGTTTTGGGCGTAGTTCCACAGACCACCGGTCAATTTGAGCTGAGTGGCGAGGACCTGCATGAGCTCGAGGGTGCCGATGTAAAAAGCGACCAGCACACTGAGTCCCGTAATGGCGATGTTGTAGTACACCTTGCGCACGGGCTTCGAGAAGGCCCAGCCGTAGGCGAAGTTCATGAACGATCCGTCAATGGTGTCGAGCAGGCTCATGCCGGCCGCGAACAAAATCGGCAGGGAGATCAGCGCCCACAAGGGGAGACCGGCGGCCACCGAGGTACCGGCCAGAACGAGGAAGGCAACTTCGGTGGCGGTGTCAAAGCCGAGGCCGAACAAGAATCCCAAGGGGTACATCTTGCCGGGTCGGTCGATCGAGCGCGCGAGGCGTCCGAAGAACCGCATGAAGAGTCCGCGGGCGTTCAGGTGCTTCTCTAATTCGGCGTCGTTGAAGCGACCCTGACGCATTTCGATGAACAACTTGACGATGCCCCACAACACAATGACGTTGAGTCCGGCAATCACGTACAAGAAGCCACCCGATACCAAGGTTCCAACCAGGCCACCGAACTGGTGCAGGCCTGAGTTGGCGTTGCGAACCTGACCGCCAAGGGCCTTCACGCCGAGGCCCAGTAGCAAGGTCAGGAGAAAAACGACTGACGAGTGACCGAGCGAAAAGAAGAAACCCACCGACATGGGGCGCTTTCCTTCAGCCATGAACTTTCGGGTGGTGTTGTCGATAGCGGCGATATGGTCGGCGTCAAAGGCGTGACGCATACCCAGGGTGTAGGCGAGGATGCCGGTGCCGACGCCGATGGCCGAAGCCTTCATGCCAGCACTGTGGTGGTGGGCAGCCAGAATCAAGAGCGTGAAGCCCAGAACATGGAGAAAGGCAATGATGCCGAACATGCCAAAGAGTCGGCGCCACTCGTTCGGTGAGAAGGAAGCGCGTATTTTCTGTGACGTGCTGATGGGCGAGGCAACCGTGGTCATGGCGACACCTTAATAGGAATTATTCGCAATAAGTCATTTTTTGGCTACCCGCCCAAAATGTGGTGACGTGGCCCTTGGCGCGCTCTACTTCGACAGACTCGAAGTGAACCGCCGCCAAGCCACAACGGCCCAGAGGATCTCCGCGAGGCCGAACGGCCAGGCGCCGGACAAAAAGCCGTACACGCTTGAAAGTAGGCAGCCCACGGCAAATCCCACCACGTACCGCGGCCCACGGGACTCGAGGGCGTACATCACGATCATGAAGGTAACGGCGAGTACGCCATACAGAGTTATGCCCACCTCAAAAGTATGGCGGCTATTTCAGATTCTCATTACACGGCATCGCAGCCCAGTGCACCGGCACGCTTTGTGTAGCAAAAAAGAAAATCGCCTCGGTCTTTCGACCGAGGCGATTCTTGGTGGAGGTACGGGGATTTGAACCCCGGACCCCTTGCATGCCATGCAAGTGCTCTGCCAGCTGAGCTATACCCCCGCGAGACATCAATACTAGCAGTTCGCGCAACGACCGCTCCCAGCCACTTCGGCGTTGAAGCGACCTACGTAGAATAGATATATGGCACGCCCCTTTGACGTAACGGAAATTGAGCAGAAGTGGCAGGCCCGTTGGCTTGACGAGGGAACGTACGAAGTCGATAACGACGACCCCCGTGAAAGGTTCTACGCCCTCTGCATGTACCCATACCCTTCGGGGGCGGCTCACCAGGGCCACGTGCGCAACTACACCTTCGGCGACCTCGTGGTGCGCTACCAGACCATGCGCGGTAAGGCCGTTCTATCCCCGTTTGGCTTCGACTCCTTTGGCTTGCCGGCGGAAAATGCCGCCATTAAGGCCGGCAGCCACCCACGCCTCTTTACCGACGCCCGCATGGGGGAGTTGAAGAACTCGGTTCGACGTCTGGGTGCCGTCTACGACTGGCGTCGTGAAGTCTTTAGTCACGACCCGCGTTACATGAAGTGGGCACAGACGATTTTCCTGCGGTTCTTGAAGGCCGGTTTGGCCTATCGAGCTGAAGCGCCCGTGAACTGGTGCCCTGGGTGTGCCACCGTATTGGCCAACGAGCAGGTCAATGCCGACGGCACCTGTGACCGATCGGGCGACCTCGTTGAGCGCAAGAACCTCGAGCAGTGGTTCTTCAAGATCACTGCCTACGCTGAAGAACTGTTGAACGATATCGACTCGCTGGAATGGCCCGAGCGTGTCAAGACAATGCAGCGCAACTGGATTGGGCGCTCGGAGGGCGTCGAGTTCGCGTTGCCCTTCCAGCACGACGCCTCGAAGGAGTTGCGGGTCTTTACGACGCGCCCCGACACGGGCTTTGGCGTGACCTACGCCGTCGTTGCCCCCGAGCACCCACTGCTGGCTGATCTCACGACCGATGAGCAGCGCGCGGTCGTTGAGGAACTGGTTGGCCGCGCCACGCAGGCGAGTGAGCTTGAGCGCACGGCGTCCTCGGACGCGGGTGCCGGCCTCGACAAGCGCGGTGCCTTCACGGGCTCGTACGTGGTCAACCCGTTTAACAACGAACCCGTACCGGTCTACGTGGCCGACTACGTGCTCGGCAACTACGGCACCGGCGCCATCATGGCCGTTCCGGCCGAAGACGAGCGTGACTACGCCTTCGCGCAGGTGCACGGACTGCCCATCGTCCGTACGGTGGCGACACCGGACGACTTTGCCGGTGGCGCCTACGCCGGTGATGGCGTGCACATCAACTCGGGCTTCCTTGACGGCCTGGGCATCGCCGAGGCCAAGGACCAGGCAGCGAACTTCCTTGAGGCCAACGCCAAGGGTGAGCGCAAGGTGAACTACCGCCTGCGCGACTGGCTCGTGTCACGCCAGCGTTTCTGGGGCTGCCCAATTCCGATCATCTACTGTGACGACTGCGGCATGGTGCCCGTGCCCGAGGATCAGCTGCCCGTCGTGGCTCCTGACGACGTCACGATGGACAAGTCTGGTCAGTCGCCGTTGGCCACCCACGAGGGGTTCCGTAACGTCCCTTGCCCCACCTGCGCCAAGCCGGCTCGCCGTGAAGCGGACACCATGGACACCTTTACCGACTCGTCGTGGTACTACCTGCGCTACGCCGACCCATTTAGCGACGGCCAGGCCTTCGACCCCGCCGAAGCTGCGAAGTGGATGCCCGTCGACCAGTACATCGGTGGCATCGAGCACGCCATTTTGCACCTGCTCTACGCCCGTTTCTACTTGAAGGCACTGGTTGACATCTCGATGGCCCCGGGTCTGCCACGGGAGCCCTTCAAGCGCCTCTTCACCCAGGGCATGATTCGTCTCGACGGATCGAAGATGTCCAAATCGAAGGGCAACTTGATTGCGCCCGAGAAGTACTACGACACCGTGGGCGCCGACGGCCTGCGTCTCTTCCACCTCTTCGTCGGCCCACCGGCCGACGACGTTGACTGGACGAGTCAGACCGAGGACGTTATTGACGGCTGCGCACGATTCATCGACCGCATCTATCGCTTGGCGCACTACGACGAATGCAACTTCCACGAGGAGCGCTCCGCGGCCGACGAAGAAGTGTTGCGCGAGGTGCACCGCACGATCGTGCGCGTCACCGACGGCCTAGAAAAGTGGAGCTACAACACGGCCGTGGCCGCGTTGATGGAGTTGTTGAACACGATTTCCAAGTGGGCTCGTTCCGCTGAGGGGGCGCACCGCGCCACCCTGGACGAGTCGCTCGACCTCCTGCTTCGCCTGCTGGCGCCAATGGCACCGCACATCACGGCCGAACTCTGGGAAGAGCGTCACCCCGGTGAGCCAGGCGTGCACGCCCAGACCTGGCCCGTGGCCGACGAGAGTCTGGTGGCCCACGCGTTGGTCACGATGGTCGTGCAGATCAACGGCAAGGTTAAGTCGCGCGTCGAGGTCAGCCCCGACGTGAGCCAGGAAGACGCCATCACTGCCGCGTTGGCCGACGCCACGATTGCGGCTGCTCTGAATGGACAGAGCCCGCAGCGCGTTGTGGCGGTCCCACCGCGATTGGTGAACGTCATTCTCTAATGGCCAACGTCCGGGTCTCGCACAGTTCGGTCACGATTGAACCGCCTCGGTTCGATCGTCCCGAAGTGGAGATTCGGGCGTCGGATCGACGAAAGAAGACGGGTACCGCGCATTGGTCGGGGAGCCGCATCGTGGTGCAAATTCCCGCACGACTGCGCGGTCGCGACCGCACGGTGTTCGTCGACTCGTTAGTCGAACGCCTCCTTACCCAGCGCCCCGCGACCGCCACCGGCGACGCCGGGCTCGAAGAGCGGGCCCGCGTGTTGGCTGAGCTCTACCTCGATGGGGTGATGCCGTCATCGGTGCGCTGGAGTTCGACGCAGCACCGCCGATGGGCCTCGTGTTCGCCCGACACCCGTGAGATTCGGGTGTCGAATCGACTGCAGTCGTGCCCCGACTGGGTGATCGACGCCGTCTTGGTGCACGAGATTGCGCACCTGATTGAGGCCGACCACTCCGCGGCCTTTCACGAGTTAGCGAATCGCCACCCACGCCAGGGGGAGTGTGCCGTTTTTCTCGACGGCTACGCCCTTGGTCTCGGGCTGCGCATTGAAGAGTCGGACGTCGAAGGGGCTTAGAGGCCTTCGCCGCGCAGGAACTGTTCGAGTTCCGCGGCGAGCTCATCACCACTGGGGATAATGTCACCGAGCGAGTGACCTTCGTCCTCGTCGGCGACTTCTTCCAGCTGCGCCACCATCGACGAGTGCTCGGGGTTGTTGGCCACGAGGTCATCAACGCGAGCGCGCGCCTCGTCGGCCGTGAGGCGCAGTGACGAGGCGTCCAAGGTGAGGCCGCCCAAGCGGGCCAGTCCTTCGATGAGACCAGCCGAGGCCTGCGGATAGGGCATGGAAGCCACGTAGTGGGGGACACGGGCCCAGAGCGTGACCACGTCGATGTCGACGTCGGCAAAGCCCAGTTCTAAGGCGGAGTTAATACCCGCAGGGACCTCGAGCTCGCCCGACACGGTGCCGATGGCGTTCAGCAGGTGGGCTGAGTTTTCCGGTGCCGTGCCGATGATGCGCACTGGGCGAGTGTGCGGCGTGGGGGCGGGGAAGGCACCGAGTCCCAGGGCCAAGCGAACGTTGTAGGTCAGGGCGGCGTCGGTCACCGCTTCGACGAAGTCACTCCAGTGAAAGTCAGGCTCGGGGCCGACCAAGAAGAGGATGTCAGCGCCGTCACGGTCGCGACCCCAGCGCAGCTGGATCTCGGGCCAGGTGAGTTCGGTAGTGACGCCGTCGATGATGCGCACCAAGGGGCGACGGGCGCGCTGGTCAATGAAGTAGTCCGTGTCGAACGTGGCGAGCGGCTCGGTGTGAATGGCGTCGAGCAACGTGGTCATCGCGGTTGAGGCACCGAGGCCGGCGTCGATCCATCCTTCGAGGCAGTAGACGAGGACGGGCTCGTGCAACTCGGGCTCGGATAGAGGCATCATGCGGCTAAAAATCTCGTCGTCCATGGTCACCTCCTGTTCGAAATCGTGCGCAACTTTCACGCAGGTATTCAGGCTAGTGGACGCACCAAGGGGGTCCATCTCCGACATTAGGCTGGGGCGCGTGACGACACCCGCTGCGACCACGACAGACTCGGCTAGTGGTGTGACGACGTTTTGGCCCTCGGCTCCGGTGGCAATTGCCCTCGGCGAACGGCGCTTTGACGTGACCACGCGAGCGCTGGTGATGGGGATTTTAAATCGCACCCGCGACTCCTTTTTTCAGCCGGCGGCAACCTTCGACTTCGACGCCTTTCTGCGCCGCGCCGATGAATTGGTGGCCGGCGGGGCCGACCTCCTTGATGTCGGCGGGGTCAAAGCCGGGCCCGGTGAGGAAGTCTCTGAAGAGGAAGAACTCGACCGCGTGGTGCCGGCGATTTCGGCCCTCCACGAGCGTTTTGATGTGCCGCTCAGTATCGACACCTGGCGCGCTGCGGTTGCCCGCGCCTGTTTTTCAGCGGGGGCAACCTTGGGCAATGACATTTCAGGCTTTGCCGACCCCGACTATCTCGCGACCGCCGCTGAGGCCGGGGCCAGCGTGGTGGCAACACACATCCGCCTGCGTCCGCGGGTGGCCGATCCGACACCGCACTATGACGACGTGACCGCGACGGTGGCCGACTTCCTTCGCGAACGGCGCCAGCGCGCGCTCGATGCCGGACTACGACATGAGCAGATCATTGTTGATGCAGGGTTGGACCTCGGCAAGACCGCACCGCAGAGCCTGCAGTTACTGCGCGACTCCGCTGAACTGGCCGCGATTGGCCCACTGCTGCTGTCGGCGTCTAACAAGACTTTCCTGGGCAAGATGTTCGATCTCGATGTGCTCGAGCGCCGTGAGGCGTCGTTAGCGGCTAGTTCGTTGGGCATCATTGGTGGCGCTCGGGTTCTGCGAGTGCACGACGTCGTTGGCACGGTGCGTGTTCGCGACACCATGGCGCGCATACTGGAGAGCGCATGAGTACCTCACTGTGCATCGTCGCCTCAGACCCCACATTGGTCTACGACGCTCTGCGCTTACGCATCGACGAAGCCCTCGGCGGCCTCGATCCCTCAATTGCGCTGCAGGACTTCACCGCGAAGGACGCGGCGGCCACCAGTAGCGACTCGATCATCTCGCAGATTCTCGAAGCCCTGCAGACACCGCCGTTCTTGGTGGAGCGCCGGGTGGTGGTGGTGCGTGACGCCCAAAACTTGACCAGCGACGAGGCCAATGAACTCATCGAGTGGATGAAGAACCCCACCCCCGATGTGCTGCTTCGCATTGCGCTGGTGGGGACGAAGACACACAAAATTGCCAAGGCTGCCGAAGAGCTCATCACCCTCGACTTGGGCTACGGCAAGGACGAGAAGCCGAACTTTGTGCGCGCGACGTTCGCGAACTACAACGTCCAGGTTGACGCTGCCGCACTCTCGGCAGTCATTTCGCACTTCGGCGACGAGATTGAGCGCGTGGACTCGCTGGCGCGCACGCTGCAAAACATCTATGGCTCCTCACCGCTCACTATCAAGCACATCTCGCCCTACCTCGGTGAGGCCGGCAACGTTCCCGAGTGGGACCTCACCGACGCCATCGATCGAGGCAACGTCACGACAGCAATCACGATTGCGCGACGCATGCTCGACTCACGGGGGCGGGCGGGTCTGCAGATTGTCAACATGATGCAGCGCCACTTCCTGCGGGCGGCTCGCCTCGAAGGCCTGGACCTCTCTGCGAAGGAGGCTGCGACCTTGTTGGGGGTGAAGAGCGAATACACCGCCACCAAGGCGTTGAACATGGCCCGCGCCATGGGGCCGGACCGGATTGCCGACGCCATCTCGATGATCACCCAGGCCGACCTTGACCTAAAGGGGGCGGTGAGCTTTGGTGGCAAGGACTTGGAAAGCGACCAGGACGTCACGGAACTGACGGTGATTGAAGTCCTGGTAGCCCGACTGGCCCGACTCAGTGCGGTGCGGCGCTAGACCTTTTCGAAGCAAATGAAAAACGGCGCCCACGAGGGGCGCCGTTTTCATCTAACTAGGAGGAAAGACTTAGGCGTTGGCCTTCGCGCGAAGTGCGTTGATGCGCTTCATGAGGCCCGACTTCTTGTTAGCGGCAGTGTTCTTGTGGATGACACCCTTGGTCGCGGCAGTGTCGATGCGCTTGATGGCGGCCTTGAGGGCCGTCTCCTCGTTCTCGGTGCCAACGGCCTTGACGGCAGTCTTGGTGCGGGTGCGCATCTCAGACTTCACGGCGCGGTTGCGGTCACGTGCGACTTCGTTCTGCTTGTTGCGCTTGATCTGGCTCTTGATATTTGCCATGAAAAAACCTCGTTCGTTGTGCGCCGAAGTGCTCCGGCGGGCTTAGTAAGGCTAGCAGGAACCTACGGGGTAGTGCGAGGTGCATCTCCGTGGCGCCCACTCGGGTAGCCTTGACAGCACCGTGGCCAACAACCTTTTCCCCGTCGAAACGTCGAAAATCCGCAATTTTTCTATCATTGCGCACGTCGACCACGGCAAGTCGACCCTGTCGGACCGCATCTTGGAGATTACCGGAGCAGTCGACCCTCGCTTAATGCGGGCCCAGTACCTGGACTCAATGGACATTGAGCGCGAACGGGGTATCACCATTAAGGCCCAGAACGTCCGGGTCCACTTCGAAGACCACATCCTGCAGCTCATCGACACGCCCGGTCACGTTGACTTCGGCTACGAAGTCTCTCGCTCGCTGGCCGCGTGCGAAGGGGCCATCTTGCTCGTCGACGCCTCGCAGGGCATTCAGGCCCAAACCTTGGCCAACTGTTACCAGGCGATTGAGAACAATCTTGAAATCATCGCGGTGCTGAACAAGATCGACCTGCCCGCCGCTGACCCCGAGCGATGCAAGGAAGAGCTCGACCGCGTGCTCGGCCTGCCGCCAGAGTCGGTGTTGAGCATCTCGGCCAAGACCGGTGAGGGCGTGCCCGAACTCCTGCGCGCCATCATTGAGCGCATTCCCGCTCCGCAGGGCAACCCGAACGATCCGTTGCGGGCCCTTATCTTTGACTCGCACTACGACCAGTACCGTGGCGTGATTTCGTCGATTCGTATCAAGGACGGCACGCTGCACCGCGACGCCAAGATTCGCATGATGCAGGCCGGCGTCAACCACGACATCGAAGAAATCGGCGTGCGCACCCCCGACATGATTCCGGTCGAACAGCTCGGACCAGGTGAAGTGGGCTACATCGTCGCCGGCATCAAGGACGTTGGTGGCGCCCGTTCCGGTGAGACCATCACGACGGCCTCACACCCCGCCCCCGAGGCTCTCGACGGCTACATCCACCCCAAGCCCATGGTCTACTGCGGTGTGTACCCAATTGACGGTGACGACCTCGGTGACCTGCGCGACTCACTCGACAAGCTCAAGCTCAACGACGCCTCGATTACCTACGAGCCCGAGTCCTCGCACGCTCTGGGCTTTGGCTTCCGCTGCGGCTTCTTGGGCTTGCTGCACATGGAGATTGTCCGTGAGCGCCTCGAGCGTGAGTTCAACCTCGACATCATCGCTACCGCACCCTCCGTGGTCTACCGCGCCTACCTCACCGATGGCTCGGAAGTGAAGATCGACAACCCCACCGACCTGCCCGACCCCTCGCGTCTCGACCACATCGACGAGCCCATGCTCTCGATCTCCATCCTGACGCCGAGCGAGTACCTGGGCACCGTGATGGACCTGTGCCAGTCGCGCCGCGGTGAGATGGTCAAGATGGACTACCTCTCAGTGGAGCGGGTGGAACTCAAGTACGCCATCCCCTTGGCCGAAGTCGTCATCGACTTCTTCGACGCGCTCAAGTCGCGCACCAAGGGATACGCCTCACTCGACTACGAGCCCGAGGGCTACATCACCTCCAAGCTCGTTCGCGTGGACCTCTTGATCAACCACGAGCCCGTTGACGCCTTCTCGACCATTGTGCACATCTCCAACGCCGACTACTACGGCCGCAAGATGGCCGAGCGGCTCAAGGAACTCATCCCACGCCAGATGTTCGACGTCCCAATTCAGGCGGCCGTCGGTGGGCGCGTGATCGCCCGCGAGACCGTCAAGGCCCGTCGTAAGGACGTGTTGGCCAAGTGTTACGGCGGTGACATCAGTCGTAAGCGCAAGCTGCTGGAAAAGCAAAAAGAGGGTAAGAAGCGCATGAAGAACCTGGGGCGCGTGGAAGTGCCGCAGGAAGCTTTCGTCGCCGCCCTCAAACTCGAGGACTAAGCGCCGCCACGGTCCGTGCGCGAAGCGACGAAGCGCACTTAGCACTCGGTAAACTTGAGTGCTAAAGGAGGATGCATGGCTCGCCGCTCAATCAACAAGACTGAAACGTCAGATTTGGACGCCCGTAAGGCCACCATCCTCGAAGCGGTGGTGACCGAGCACATCGATACCGCCCAACCCGTGGGCTCGTCCACCGTGCTCCAAAGCACGGACATGGGCGTCTCACCCGCCACGGTGCGCACCGAGATGGTCACGCTGGAACGCGAGGGCTACCTGGCCCAGCCCCACACCTCGGCCGGTCGCATCCCGACCGACAAGGGCTATCGCTACTTCGTCGATCACCTCAAGGCTGGCAAGTTGGGCGAGGCCCAGCGCCTGCAGGTCAACGAGTTCTTTGCCACGGTGCGTGGCGAGATGGAGAGCGTGCTCGAGCAGACATCAACACTGCTGAGCCGCATGACCGACTACACCGCCGTGGTGGTGGGTGCCGGCCACTCCCACGCCACCATCCTTTCGGCGCAGCTCGTCAGCCTCGACGCCCGCCACTTGTTAATGGTCACCGTGTTCTCGGACGGATCCGTGGCCAAGCACTCGGTGACCCCCACCGTCGACGTCAGCTACGAGACGGCCGCCGAAGCCTCCAAGCAACTCCAGGCTCTGCTGATCGGCACGACTTTGCAGCAAACCGTGCAAGTGCCTTCGCGCCACGACGCGGTGGCCTCACTGGTGCGCGAGGCAGTCGCCGTGCTGCACGCCGAGCGCCCCAAGGTTGAGGGCGAGTCCGTCTACATCGGCGGCTCGAGCCGCGTGGCCGAGTCCTTCGAGGGCGTGGACACCGTGCGCGAAGTCCTGAGCATTCTGGAAAAGGAGCTCCTCGTCGTCTCACTGGTGCAGGACATCTTGAACAAGGGTCTCTCGGTGGCGATTGGTGCCGAAACGGGACACGAGACACTGGCGACCAGCGCCGTGGTGGTGGCACCCGTCACGGTTGATGGCGAGACCGTTGGTGCGGTCGGCCTCCTGGGCCCGGCGCGCATGAAGTACAAAGAATCCATCGCGGCGGTGGAAACCGTCTCGAGCGAACTGACCCGACACTTCGGGGGAACTGACTAATGCCTACAGACCTCTACGAAATTCTCGAAGCCGATCGCAACGCCTCGGCTGACGACCTAAAGAAGAACTACCGCCGCCTAGCGCGGCAGTATCACCCTGACGTCAATCCCGATGACGCCGAGGCCGAGCGCCGTTTCAAAGAGGTGTCTCAGGCCTACGAAATTCTCTCCGACCCCGACAAGCGAGCCAACTACGACCGCTTCGGCCACGAGGGTCCGATGGGTGGCGGGAACCCCTTCGGTGACGCGGGATCGGTCCAGGACATCTTCGACATGTTCTTTGGTGGCATGGGTGGGCGCAGTCAGCACCGTCGCGGACCACAGCCCGGCCCGGACGCCGAGTACGCCCTCGACATCACGTTGGACGAGGCGGCCTTCGGCGCGAGCCGAGAGATTTCCATCACGTTGCCACAGCGCTGCGGTGACTGCAACGGTTCCGGTGCGGCCGCGGGGACCACGCCGGTGACCTGTGTCGAGTGCGCCGGTGCGGGCGAGGTCCGGCGTGTCCGCAACTCCATTTTGGGTCAGATGATGACCACCGCCCCCTGCGCCCGATGCCAGGGCATGGGCTCACGTATTGAGTCACCGTGTGCGACGTGTCGTGGCGAGGGCCGCGTGAATGCGCCAACCACCTTCACAATTCAGATTCCCGCCGGTGTCGAAGAGGGCTCGACGATGCGTATTACCGACCGCGGCCCGGCTGGTGTGCGCGGTGGCGGCAACGGTCGACTCTTTGTGCACCTGCGCGTGACACCGGACGAGCGCTTTGAGCGCACCGGTGATGACCTGCACCACGAAGCCCACATCTCCTTTACGCAGGCGGCGCTGGGGGCCACGGTGACCGTGCCCACCTTGCGCGAAACGACCGACCTGCACATTGAGCCCGGCACCGCTAACGGCACCGTGCACCGGATCAAAGGTGAGGGTGTCGCACACCTGCACGGCCGCGGTCGCGGCGACCTCTACATTCACGTCACGGTTGATGTGCCCACGCAGCTCGACGACGTGGAGCGCGAACTCCTAGAGAAGTTGGCCGCCCACCGCAACGAGGCCGTGCACGAGCCCGAGCACGGCCTCTTTCGAAAGCGCAAGAAGTGAGCCTGGTTGAGTGGCCACGCCGGATTGCGGCGCTGACCCAACTCCGAGTGGACGACCCCGAGCGACCCGTGCTCTCAAAAGACGACGATCACCACCTGCGTCGGGTGCTGCGGGCCAGCGACGGGGAAGAGGTCGTCGTCACCGACGGGCACGGCACCTGGAGTATCTGCGAGGTCACAGCAGTGTCGCTCAATCGACTCACGCCGGTGCACGTGGACCCGACCCCGACGCCCACCACTCTCTACATGGCCCCGCTCAAGGGTGACCGTTCCGAGTGGGCCGTGGCCAAGGCCACTGAACTCGGCATTACCCACATCGTGCCGCTGCTGAGCGCGCGACTCGCCGTCAAGTTCAAGGGTGAAATTCGCGACAAGAACCTGGCTCGTTGGCAGCGCATCGCCAATGAGGCCTGTGGTCAGTGCCGTCGCACCTACGACGTGGTGATTGGCGACCCCGTCACACCCCAGCAACTAGGCGCCGATGTTGCGATCGCTGACTTTGACGGCGATCCCGACTGGTCCGCTGTGCAGGCCGTGGCGGTGGGGCCGGAGGGCGGCTGGGACGCCGACGAGTTCAACCCGTCGCAACGCCGCGTCAGCCTTGGCCCCTCAGTCTTGCGCGCCGAAACGGCCGCCATTGTGGCGGCGTCGCTGATCTCGTTCACCAACGGTTCATGGGGATTTACCGCCTCGGCACCCGAGAATCGGTAAGGATAAGAGCAACATGACAACTGACTGCATCTTCTGCAAGATTGTCGCCGGGGAGATTCCTGCCACAGTCGTCGCCGAATCACCCACCGCGTTGGCCTTCGCGGATCTTGCACCACAAGCGCCCGTCCACGTGTTGCTTATTCCGAAAGTGCACGTCACCTCGGCCGCGCACCTAAATGAGGAGACCGCGAGCGTCATGGGCGATATCTCGTTGTTGGCGCAAGAGGTTGCGCGACTCGAGGGTGTAGACGAATCGGGCTACCGCCTCGTGGTCAACGTTGGTCGCGACGCCCAGATGACCGTGGAGCACCTGCACGTGCACCTCATGGGTGGGCGACAGATGAACTGGCCGGCCGGATGAGTTTCGAACCCGCCCACAACGACGACCTGTCCGTCACGACCTACGTCACCAACACCGCTTTAATGGGTGGCCTGCTCGGCCCCCGCGACGAACACCTGCGTGTGATTGAGCGTTCGTTCCCAAACTCAAAGATTCGTGTGCAGGGAAACCAGATCTCGGTCATCGGGCCTGACGCCGCCAAGGTGCTGCGCCTCTTCGACGAGCTCGTGCTCGTGCTCGAGTCCGGACAACCGTTGGACCCCGTGAAGATTGGCCGCACCGTGGACATGGTGGACGACGACGTCCGACCCAGTGAGGTGTTTCGCCACGAAGTAGTGCGCTCCGCCAAGGGCAAGCCGATCCGCCCCTCGACGGCCGGTCAAAAGCGCTACACCGACGCCATTGAATCCAACATCATCACCTTCGGTATTGGTCCCGCCGGTACCGGTAAGTCGTACCTCGCCGTGGCCGCCGCCGTGCAAGCTCTGCAGCGCCGTCAGGTGCAGCGCATCGTTTTGACCCGCCCCGCGGTGGAGGCCGGTGAAAACCTCGGCTTCTTGCCCGGTGACCTCATGGCCAAGGTCGACCCGTACCTGCGCCCCCTCTATGACGCGCTCTACGACATGATCGGACCCGAGGGCGCCCAGCGCCTGATTACCAACAACACGATTGAAGTCGCACCATTGGCCTTCATGCGCGGTCGCACCCTGAACGACGCCTTCATCATCTTGGACGAAGCCCAAAACACGACGCCGGAACAGATGAAAATGTTCCTGACGCGTATTGGTTTCAACTCCAAGGCGGTCATCACCGGTGACGTCACGCAGATCGACTTAAACGGAAAACCTAGTGGTCTCGTGAAGATTGAGCAGATTCTCACTAACGTAGAGGACATCGCTTTTGTTCACCTCAACGCCAAGGACGTCGTTCGCCACCGCATCGTGGCCGACATCGTTGCCGCGTACGACCGCCACAACTCATGACCATCGACATCTACGCCGCCGACGAGCAGACTGACCACCCCATCGATTTAGAACGGTGGGTGGCCCTGTGCCGTGCCGCACTGGAAGAAGAGCAGGTCAAGGCCCCCGCTGAGGTCTCACTCATTTTCTGCAACGAAACGACCATCGCCGACCTCAACGAGCAGTTCATGGGCAAGGTGGGCCCCACCGACGTGCTGAGCTTTCCGATCGAGCCCGAAGAAGACGTGTCGGGTCGCGTGCCGGACGCTGGTGGGACCGGTCCGGGCACCCCGTCGGTCGAAGAGATGCCGCAGTTAGTCGGCGACATCGTCCTCTGTCCCGCGGTGGCTGCTCGCAATGCCGTCGAGCACGAGTGCTCCTTCGACGATGAGGTGGCCCTCCTCATCGTGCACGGCGTGCTCCACCTTCGCGGCTGGGACCACATGATTGATGAAGAAGCGGAAGCGATGGAGGCTCGTGAGCGAGAAATCCTCGCCCGCCACTACCGCCCAACACCCGCGTGATAGCGACGCTCTGGACCGTTTCTGACACCGGACTAACGGCTGGTGTGGTTGTCCTGTTGGCCCTCTCGGGCTTTTTCGCCATGGCCGAGACGTCGTTGGTGCGCATGAACCGCTCTCGCGCCCGCTCGCTCCAAGACGCCAATACGCGCGGCGCTTCGGCGCTGGTGGCCTTGGTGGAGTCGCCCGACTCCTTCCTCAATCCGCTCCTGCTCTTGATCTTGGTCTGTCAGCTGGTGTCAGCGACGATGGTCGGCGTCCTGGCTGCACACCTCTTTGGCGGCGCCGGCGTCTTCGTGGCCACCGTGCTCGAAGTCATCGTGATCTTCGTCATCTTTGAGGCCATCCCGAAGAACTTCGCCGTTCGCCACCCCGACCGGGCGGCGCTGCTGGCCGCCCCCACCGTCCATGGGATTTTGAAGTTCCCGCCGGTGCGCTGGATTTCCGGCGTCTTGCTCACGGTGGCCCACTCCGTCATCAACCTCTACGGCACGTCCGAGGATGTTGGCAAGATCACCGATGACGAGATCATCGCCATGGCGACCGTGGCGGCTGAAGAAGACTCCATCGAAGAGACGGAACGAGACCTCATCGAGTCCGTCATTGAATTCGGCGACACGGTGGTGCGAGAAGTCATGGTGCCGCGCCTCGACATTGTTGATGTCGATGCCACCGCCACGGTCCTTGACGCACTGGCTATCGCCATTGAAACGGGACGCTCACGCCTGCCGGTCTTGGGTGAGGGCATTGACGACGTGGTGGGCATCACCAACCTGCGTCACTTGGCCAAACTGCTGGCCGAGGGCAAGGGGCACGAGCTGGTGGGGGAGCACATGGGCAAGGTCTCCTTCGTGCCCGAGACCAAGAAAGTCGCCTCGCTTCTGGCCCAGATTCGCAATAGCCAGGTGCACCTCTTCGTCGTGGTCGACGAATACGGTGGCACGGCCGGACTCGTTACCCTCGAAGACATCCTCGAAGAGTTGGTCGGAGAAATCACTGACGAGTCCGACGAGATGGTCGTGATGGAAGAAGAGACCCAGGAGACCGACGAAAAGAAGTCGCGTGGCCCGTGGGAACTGTCGGGTCGTCTCAACATCGACGACGTCAACGACGAGTTTGATATCTCACTCCCCAAGGACGGCTGGGACACCATTGGTGGACTGATTTTGGACCTCGCCGGTGGCGTGCCCAGCGAGGGTGACCTCTTTGAACTCGAGCACTACCGCATCACGGTGCTGCGTATGGATAATCGACGCATTGAAGAAGTGCTGATCGAACGTCGGGAGACACTATGACCCGTTCAGGATTTTGCGCCATCATTGGCCGACCCAACGTGGGCAAGTCCACGCTGGTCAACCAGGTGGTTGGCACCAAGGTGACCATCACCTCCTCGAGCCCGAACACCACCCGCAACGCCATTCGCGGCATCTTGACCGAGGACGGTGTCCAGGTCATCTTTGTCGACACCCCGGGTCTGCACCGCCCCAAGACGAGCCTCGGTAACCGCTTGAACCAAACGGCCAAGGCCTCGGTGAACGGCGTTGACGTGATCCTCGCGGTGATTGAGGCCGGCAAGGAGATTGGTCCCGGTGACCGCAACGTCATTGCGACCATGCTCGGTGCCTGCAAGGGTGCCCGTGGCCCCCAGCCCTGCCTCGTGGTCAACAAGATGGACCGCACCAGTCGTGAAGTGATCGCGGCGCAGTTGCTGGCGGCCCAGACGGCGGTGGACGAGATTGCCGCGGAGCACGGGTTGAATGATGCAGCGAAGCGCGTCGAGTTCTTCCCCATTTCGGCCAAGACGGGCGAGGGTGCCGCCGCGCTGATCGCCTACGTCAAGAAGCTCATGCCCGAAGGCCCACTGTTCTTCCCCGAAGACGAAGTCTCCGACGTCCCCGAGGCGATGTGGGTGGCGGAATTAGTTCGCGAGCAGTTGGTGCGCAAGACGAAGCAAGAACTCCCGCACTCGATTCACTGTCGCGTGATTGAGTTTGAGTGGCCGCACATCACCGTGGAAATCCTTGTTGAGCGTGAAAGCCAAAAGGGCATGGTCATCGGCAAGGGTGGCGCACTGCTGAAAGACGTGGGCATCGCCGCTCGTCGGCAGCTGCCCGAAGGCACCTACCTAGAACTCAAGGTGTCGGTCGAGCCTGGCTGGCAGAAGCGCGACGACGTTATGGACCGCTTCGGTATCTAGTCGTTCGCTTCGCGCAGTTCCTGAAGGAATCGCACGACCTCGGCCCGGTCTCGGGTCCGCTTCATTGGCGGGAGTTTCCGAAACAGATTGCCCTTGTACTGCGCGGTCGCGAGTCGGGTGTCGAGCACGCACACCACACCGCGGTCACTGGCCGAACGAATCAGTCGGCCGACCCCCTGCGCCAGCAGCATCGCGGCGTGTGGCAGGTCGACTTCCATAAAGGGCTTGGTGGCGCGTTCACGTCGGGCAATCATCAACGGATCATTGGGCGGGATGAAGGGCAGCCGGTCAATGGTGACCAGTGACAGCGACTCGCCGGGCACGTCAATGCCCTGCCAGAAACTCGTCACGGCGAAAAGACTCGACTCGTGGACGGTGCGGAACTCTTCAACGATGCGCTGACGTGACAGGGTGCCCTGGACGAGCACGGGTGTGTCCAAGCGAGGAGCCACCGCTTCGGCGACGCGTTGCATCACTGAGCGATTCGTGAATAACGCCAAGGTGCGGCCTCCGGCGGCCTCGATCAACGTGACGAGTTCTTCGATGATGGCCGCTTCTGCTGTCTCATCCTTGCGCTCGGGCATGTCGGCGGGAACATAGAGAAGGGAGTTGTGGGCGTAGTCAAAGGGGCTGGCGAACTGCTGGATTGGAACGTCGGGCAGACCGAGAGCGTAGGGGAGAGAGTCGGGAATGGTGGCTGAGGTCATCACCGCGGTCACCTCACCCCAGAGCTCGTCTTGAAGAATGGGCCCCACATCGATAATCGAGAGCTCGAGTTCAATTTCTCGCTCACGCTTGACGAGGTAGAGGAGTTCACCGCGCTGTACTTTGAGGAGGCGAGCGAGGTCGCCCTGCAACTGTGTGAGTGGCCCTTGCGCCCGAATCTTGGCGGCGTCATCACCTGGTGACGTGCTGGCGATGGCCTTGACACCTTCGATGAGCTTCATAGCCAAGTCGTTCGCCAGGCGGATCTCCTTTTCTACTTCCGAGCTGAGACCGTTGAGTTGTTCGGCTACGAACTGGATTTCGAGTTCGGCGCTGAGGCGATCGGCGGCTGCGGTGAGGTCGCTGGTGATGTCGACGTAGGAGGCACCGAGGACGTGGCGAGCAACCGTGGCCGCCGCCCGCAAGCGAGTGGGGCTGAGCGAGGTGCCGAGCAGCGAGGCAAAAATGTCGAGCACTTCGTGGGCTTCGTCGAAGACCACGAAGTCGTGGGCGGGCAGGAGCCCTTTGCCTGAGGCGAGGTGCGAGGCGTACAGGTGCGAGTTCACAATGACGATGTTCGACTCGGCCGCTACGTCCTTGGCGACTTCGTGGAAGCACGTGTCACCCTGGGGGCAGTGTTGACGGTGCAGGCACTCCTGAGGGGTGACCGACAGCTGACGCCAGGCTCGCTCGTCGACTTCAAAGGTGAGTTCATCGCGGTCGCCCGTGCGAGTCGACTCGGCCCACGAGAGGATGCGCCGCATCTGGTCTGCGACACCCTTTGGCACTTCGGCGCCGTCTTCAAAGGACAGTTGGGCGTCGCCGCGGGTGGCTTCCACCCGATTGCGACAGAGGTAGGAGTTCTTGCCCTTGAGAACGGCCACACGAGTCCGCGACGTGGCCTTTGCCACCGTCGGTGCGTCCTTTTGCGCCAACTGGTCCTGAAGGTTTTTCGTGGCCGTGGCGATGATGACCCTTTCGCCAGTGAGCGCAGAGGGGACCAGATAGGCCAGAGACTTACCAACACCAGTGCCGGCTTCGATAATGGCGTGTTCGCGCCGCCCGAAGGCACCGGCAATGGCCGCAACCATGTCGCGCTGGCCCTGGCGGCTTTCGCCCCCACCGGGAAGTTCGTGGGTGATGCGATCCAGGAGTTCGAGTGCGGCGCCGGTGTCAATGACGACCGGTTCACGCTGCGGTGCTACCGGAATCTCGTCGATGGGATCGAAATACGGGTTCTCATCGTCGGGATCAAAAGTTTTCACCTCCAAACACTAGGGGGCGTACCAACGTTTCCCGTGTCGCTAGTAGTTTTGATGTGTGCCAGATCCCCGTCCCGTCGCCATTTCGGCCAGTCTGCAGTCGGGGCACATCCCCAAGCACATTGGCGTGGTCATGGACGGCAACGGTCGCTGGGCGCAGCGTCGCGGCCTGCCTCGCACCGATGGTCACGGTGCCGGCGAAGAAGCGCTGGTCGACACCACGTATGGTGCGCTGGCCTTGGGGGTGAAGGCTCTGACCGTCTACGCCTTCTCAACCGAGAACTGGCGCCGACCGGTGGATGAAGTGCGCTATCTCATGAACTTCAACCGCTCACTCCTGGAACGCCGCCAGCACGAGCTCAACGACGTGGGTATTCGGATCGTCTTTTCTGGTCGCCGCGACTGGCGAGTGCCCAAAGGCGTGCTCAAGCGCATGGATGAGGCCTCGGAGTTGACCAAGAACAACACGGCCATGACCCTCAACATCGCCTTCAACTACGGCGGTCGAGCCGAAATCATTGACGCCGTGAAGCAACTCATTGACGAAGGCGTCCCGGCGCGCAAGATCGACGACAAGGCGATTGCCGAACGGCTCTATCACCCGGAACTGCCCGATCCCGATCTGATTGTGCGGACGTCGGGCGAGTACCGGACATCGAACTTTTTGATGTGGGAGGGCGCCTACGCTGAACTCGTCTTTACCGATGTCCTGTGGCCCGACTTTCGCCGCGAGGACCTGTACGAGGCGGTGGCGGAGTTTCAGCGTCGCGAACGCCGATTTGGAGGAGTGGAGTCATGAAGTTCACGAAGTTCATGGCCGGTGTGGCCTTCGTCATCTACCTCTTCTTGTGGTTCTTGGCCTTCCATGGCGTGACCAGCCTGTATCAGCCACTGGCGGTGCCCCTCATCTTGGCCGTCTTGGTCGCGGTACTGGTGTGGTTCCAGAAGTTCATGGGCTTCAAGCCCAAGTCACCGAAGTACCTTGAGCCAAAGGATCCAAAGGACCCGGAGTGAAAGAGTTCGCCGACGACGCCGTCGTCCTGCGTACCTATAAATCCGGTGAGGCTGATCGCATCTGCGTGCTGTGGACCAAGGAGCACGGAAAGATCCGGATCATGGCCAAAGGCGTGCGCAAGACCAGCTCGCGCATGGGTGGCTCCCTCGAGCCCATGGCTCACGTTCGCGTCGAGGTCGTCAAGTCGCGCGGCGATCTGTACATCGCGCGCAACGTCGTGCACCTCACCCGACTGACGACCTTGCGCTCCTCCTACGACCGCATCGCGGCCGGCCTGGCCGTCGTCGAGGTCCTTGACGCCATTCCCGCCGAGGAAGAGGCCGACGAGGGCATCTTTGACCTCGTCGTGCGCGTACTCACCGCACTCGATGACCCCGAGTACTACCCGACGATGATTCCCACATCATTCTTTCTACGCCTGTTGGCCCATGACGGTTCGGAGCCCGTCGTCACCGCCTGTGTCAACTGTGAAAAGCCCGGACCATTGGTGGCCTTCAACGCCGAAGTGGGCGGAACGCTGTGCATCGACTGTCGCTCCGGCGTCACCATCTCGCCCGCCGCCTTGGTGCTGCTCCAGCGCATTTTGGGCGGCCAACTGGCGTCAGTTCTTCGTGAGGCCACACCTGACGGCGGTGGGGAGCTGGCCGCACTGGCCCAGCAGTCCATTGAGATTCACTTTGGTCGGCGCATGAAGGTCAATCGGGCGAGCGCACCGTTAACCTCGAACTGATATCTATGCCTACTCTCTTTTGGTTTCGACGCGACCTTCGCCTGAGCGACAATCCGGCCTTGACCGCCGCTGTGGCGAGCGGCGGCGGCGATGTCGTCGCCACCTTCATCATCGATCCCTCGCTGCTGGCCTCGGTGGGGCCACCACGGGCGGCCTACTTGGCGGCCACGCTCGATGCGCTGAACGCCTCGCTTGAGGGAGCGTTAGTGCTGCGGGTTGGCGCACCTGAAGTGGCGCTGGCCGAGCTGGCTCGTGACGTCGGCGCGACGCAGATTTTCGCCACCGCTGACTTCGCCCCACGTGGCCGGCAGCGAGACACCGCGGTGCAGGCGGCGTTGGCCGCAGGGGGCATCACCGTTCACTTTCTCGACAGTCCGTACGTCGTAACCCCGGGCACCGTCGTGACCAAGGCCGGCACGCCGTCCAAGGTCTTTACGCCCTTTCGCAAGTACTGGGAACTCGAGCCTCGTCCCGCGCCGCTCCCTGCACCCACGGCGGTGACCTGGCGCCGCGTGGAAGGGGCGACCACGTCGGCCATAGTGACCCACGCCGCCACGAAGCGTCCGGCCTACTTCGGCGATCTTCCCGACACCATTCCCGCCTTTGACCCTCGGGTGGGGGAGGTCGGCGCACAGCAGTTGCTTGATGAGTTCCTCGCCGCCGTGCCGGCGTACGACGAGCAGCGCAATATTCCTGGGATTTCGGGCACCTCGCGACTGAGTCCCCACCTTCGCTTCGGCACCATTCACCCGCGCCAGATATTGGCCCGGACCGACGGAACTTCACGGGGCTCGGAAGTCTTTCGCTCCGAAATCGCCTGGCGTGAGTTCTACGCCGACGTGCTCTGGCACAACCCCGAGTCCACGTGGCAGGTACTCCAACCCAAGATGGCCGCTCTGGAAGTCGACACCGACGAAGCCGCCATTGCTCGGTTCCAGACGTGGGCTCGTGGCGAGACTGGCTATCCCATGGTGGATGCCGGTATGCGCCAGCTCTTGGCCGAGGGGTGGATGCACAACCGTGTGCGGATGATCACCGCATCATTTCTCGTCAAGCACCTCCACCTCGACTGGCGCTGGGGTGCGCAGTGGTTCCTCTGGCGTCTCATCGACGGTGACGTCGCCTCCAACCAACACGGGTGGCAGTGGACGGCCGGCACCGGGACAGACGCCTCACCCTTCCATCGCGTCTTCAACCCCACCCTTCAGGCCGAGCGATTCGATCCCGATGGCGCGTACGTAAAGCGCTGGATTCCGGCCCTCGCGGCGGTGCCGGCACCGGACTGTCTCCAACCAGGTGGCGGTGAAGGGCTGTTGGCCCCCGCCGGATACGTCGCGCCAATGATCGACGCACACGCCGAGCGTGATGAAGCGCTGCGGCGTTTCGCCACCGTTCGCGAGCAGGCATGAACCCCCACTTCGGCGTCTACGTCCATGTGCCGTTTTGTGCACACCGCTGCGACTACTGCGCCTTCGCCACGTACGACGACCGTGACCATCTCCGTGACGACTACGTCGCTGCCGTCCTCAGTGAGATTGCTCAGGCTCGTGCCGAGGGGCTGCCGCCGGCCGATTCCGTTTTCTTTGGCGGCGGCACGCCGTCGCGACTCACCCCCGAACAACTCATCGAGATCCTTGACGCCATTGAGAAGGCAGACGGCTGCGAAGTCACGGTCGAGTGCAACCCCGAAGACGCCACGTTCGAGCGTCTCAGCGCTTACAAGGCCGGCGGGGTTACCCGCATGAGCTACGGCGTTCAATCGACCCAGCCCGCCGTGCTTGCCGACCTGGGGCGACGTCATGGCACCATGGCCCACGCGCAGGTGGCGGCCGTGACCCACGAGGTGGGCTTTGTGAGTTGGAACATGGACCTCATTGTTGGCTCGCGGGCCGAGTCGCTAGCTGACGTGCGCGCGACGCTGAACGATTTGCTCAGCCTGGAGAATCCACCACCCCACATCTCCTGCTACGCCCTCACGCCCGAACCGGCCACGCCGCTGGGGCAAGACCCAGCGCGCCACCCTGACGAAGACGAGACGGCAGACGCCTACGACCTCGTTGGTCAGGTGCTCGAAGCCAATGGCTATGAGTGGGAAGAGATTTCCAACTGGGCGAAGCCCGGTCACGAGTGCCGCCACAACCACGTCTACTGGGAGCACGGTAACTACCGGGGATTCGGCTCAGCGGCTCACAGTCACCACAATGGCCGACGCTTCTGGAACGTGCGCACCCCCGATCGATACATCGCCATGGTGCGAGCGGGCGAGCAGCCCCTCGGCGGCGAGGAGATGGTGGATCGTTCCGCCCAAGCGTTTGAACGCGACTCACTGGCTCTGCGCACGCGCCGTGGCGTGCCCCGTGAGGCCTTCGACTCGCTCGACGAGATCGCCCACTTGGTCGAGGTCGCTGACGATCGCGTCGTGCTGCGCGCCGGTGCGCGCCTCGTGGCCAACCAGGTCATCTTGCGCCTGAAGTCGGCGCACTAGGGCGCTGCGCTTCGGGGAAATCGCTGTCGTGAACTAGCCTGAAGATATGGACGACGTCACGACCCCGGACCCCGAACTGCTCGACAAAGTCATTAATTTGGCCAAGCGTCGCGGCTTTATCTTCCAGTCAGCCGAAATCTACGGTGGCTTCCGTTCCACCTACGACTACGGCCCCTTGGGCGTCAACATGCTGCGCAACGTGAAGAACACCTGGTGGAAGTCCATGGTGCAGATGCGCCACGACGTCGTCGGTCTCGACGCCGCCATCCTCGGCCCACCCGCCGTCTGGGCCGCCTCGGGTCACCTCGAGACCTTTACCGACCCACTCGTGGACTGCCTGAAGTGTCACGGCCGTTTCCGTGAAGACAAGATTGACGGTGTCTGCCCCTCGTGTGGCTCGACCCAGTTCACCGAGTCACGCGCCTTCAACTTGATGTTTAAGACGCAGGCCGGTCCCGTCGAAGGCGATGGCGCCACCGCCTACCTGCGTCCCGAAACGGCGCAGGGCATGTTCACCAACTTCATGAACGTGCTGACCACGTCGCGCAAGAAGCCCCCCTTCGGCATTGCCCAGGTGGGGAAGTCCTTCCGCAACGAGATCACGCCGCAGAACTTCGTGTTCCGCACCCGTGAGTTCGAGCAGATGGAGCTCGAGTTCTTCGTCCCACCGGCCGAGGCCGATGAGTGGTACCGCTACTGGATCGACCAGCGTTTCAACTGGTACCTCGACCTCGGTATCCCCGCTGACCAGTTGCGTCTGCACGAGCACGCCAAGGAAGATCTCTCGCACTACAGCCGTGGCACCACCGACGTGGAGTACCGCTACCCCTGGGGATGGGACGAGCTCGAAGGCATCGCCAACCGCGGTGACTACGACTTGACACAGCACTCGAACCACTCGGGCACCAAGCTCGAGTACTACGACCAGGCCGCCAACGAGCGCTACACCCCCTACGTCATCGAGCCCGCCGCTGGCGCGACGCGCGCCATGATGGCCTTCCTGCTCGCCGCGTACCACGAGGACGAGGTCGAAGGTGAGGTCCGCTCGGTGCTGAAGCTCGACTGGCGTCTGGCGCCCTATCAGGTCGCCATCTTGCCACTGTCGAAGAAGCCCGAACTCGAGGGCGTGTCCCAGCGCGTGCTGAGCCTGCTGCAGCCCCACTTCAGCTGTGACTACGACGTGACCCAGTCCATTGGCCGTCGCTACCGTCGCCAGGACGAAGTCGGTACCCCGTTCTGCATCACGGTCGACTTCGACTCACTCGAGGACGAGGCCGTTACGGTGCGCGACCGCGACACGACCGAGCAGGTCCGGGTGCCGATCGCCGAGCTGTTGGCAAACCTGCGTCAGCGCACCAACCAGGCCTAACGCAGCTACAGCGCTAGGCGACCTGGCGGTACTTGCGGGTGGCCAGTGGTCCGAGCAGGACCACGGCGCCGATGGCCCACGCCAAAGCGACGTAGGTCGAGTGGCCGTGGGGAATGCCGAGCATGAGACCGCGCACGGCCTCGGCCGTCTGGCTGACTGGCTGGTTGCGGGCGAAGACCTGGAGCCACCCAGGCATGGTCTGCACGGGGACGAAGATCGACGAGGCGAACGTCAACGGGAAGATGAGCGGGAACGTCATCGCCTGGGCCGTTTCGGAGTTCGGCGCGGCGAGGCCGACGTAGGCGAAGCCCCACGAGAGGCAGTAGGCGAAGAACAACAGCAGCAAGCTGGCCTGCAGGTAGGCCACGAAGCTGCCACCGGGGTTGAAACCAACCAGGAATCCAATGCCAGTAATGATGGCCAGGATCAAGACGTTGCGGGCGAGGTCGGCGATGGTGCGACCAGCCAGCACGGCCATGCGGGCCATGGGCAATGCGCGGAATCGTTCAATGAGGCCCTTTTGTAGGTCGTCGGCGAGGCCAATGGCCGTGCCCACCGCGCCGAAGATCGTGGTCTGCACCAGGATGCCGGGAATCAGGAAGTTCACGTAGGAGCCGATCGTGCCGCCAACGGGAATGGCACCGGCGAAGACGTAGCGGAAGAGCAACACGAACATGATCGGCTGAATGATCGCGAAGACCAACGACGTGGGGATGCGAATCAACGCCATGAGATAGCGACGAGCGATGGTCAGCGAGTCGCTGATGGCCCAGCGCAAGGTGCTCTTTTCGGCGTGGGGGAGAGCGGTCATCGGGCAGCCTTTCGTGAGGTGGGGGCAGGGGTCTCGTCTTCGGCCTTGTGGCCCGTCAAGTTCAAGAACACGTCGTCCAGACTTGGTTCACGCAGGTTAAGTCCCGCCACGGTGATGCCGGCCGCATCCAGGCGACGCAGCGCGTCAGCGGCCGCACGGGGACCTTCGTTCAGCGTGAGTTCAATAACGGAACCTTCAACATTGGCTGGCTTGTCGGAGAGGTCAGCGACGAGCGACAAGGCCGCGTCGGCGTCAGCGGTGGAGGCGAAGTTCAGTGCCAAGACCGTCGTGCCGAGTTGGGCCTTGAGTTCGGCACTGGTGCCTTGGGCGATGATCGTGCCCTTGTTCAACACGACAAGCTGCTTCGCCAAACGGTCAGCCTCTTCGAGGTACTGCGTCGTGAGCAGCACGGTGGTGCCCCCCTCGACCAGGCGTTCGATGATGTTCCAGAGGTCCTGACGGCTCTGGGGGTCAAGTCCAGTGGTTGGCTCGTCGAGGAAAAGAATTGGTGGGTTGCCAACCAAGGCGGCGGCCAAGTCGAGGCGACGGCGCATACCGCCGGAGTAGCCCTTGACGGTGCGGTTGCCCGCATCGGACAGACCGAACTGCTCGAGGAGTTCATGCGCGCGCTGGACGACGACCTTCTTTGGGAGGTGGTTGAGCGAACCGATCATGCGCAGGTTTTCGAAACCGGTGAGATTCTCATCTACCGTCGCGTACTGTCCAGCGAGACCGATGCGGCGCCGGACCTCGTCTGGCTGGCTCACGACATCGAAGCCGTCCACGGTGGCGCTGCCACTGGTGGGAGTGAGGATGGTGGACAAAATACGGACCATGGTGGTCTTGCCCGAACCGTTGGGGCCGAGGAGGCCGAAGACCTCGCCGCGGGGCACCTGCAAGGACACACCCTTGAGGGCTTGCACCTCGCCATCTTTAAACGAACGAACGATGCCGTGGGCCTCAATGGCGAAGTCAGTCATGCGCCCACTCTAGCGATAGGGGGTGGTGCTGATGATGGGCGTCAAAACCGGTACGTTCTATACATGGCTATTTCCGAAGCAGAGATTGCGCAAGTGCGTGCCGCCACGGACATCGTGGCGCTCATCACCGAGCACGTGGCCTTGAAGAAGGCCGGTCGTCGCTGGAGCGGCCTGTGCCCGTTTCACACCGAAAAGAGCCCCTCGTTTTCCGTGAACGCCGAAGAGGGCCGTTACTACTGCTTTGGCTGTCGCGCCTCGGGTGACCAGATCACCTTCATTCGAGAGATGCAGCACCTCGACTTCATTGAAGCAGTCCGAATTCTGGCCGATCGCGCGGGCATCACGCTGCACGAGGACGAGTCGGCCGCACCGCAGCGCAAAGAGAAGGCCGCGTTCATGGCCGCCATGGACGAAGCGGTTACCTGGTACCACAACCGTCTCATGGAATCCCCCGACGCCCGCGCTGCGCGCGAGTATCTCAAGAGTCGTGGCATCAATGGTGACATCGCCCGGCAGTTCAAGCTGGGCTGGGCGCCCGATGAATGGGACGCCGTCTCCACCGCGCTCTCGCTGTCGCCCACAGTGCTCGAAGGCACGGGACTGGGCTTCGTCAACAAGCGCGACCGCAAGCAAGACGCATTGCGGGCCCGCGTGATTTTTCCGATTTTCGATACCTCCGGTAAGGCAATCGCCGTGGGGGGTCGCATCCTGCCCGGCGCCGACAAGACGCCGCGTAGCGATGGCTACGTCGAGCCCAAGTACAAGAACTCGCCGGAAACAGCGATCTACTCCAAGCGCCGCACGCTCTACGCCCTGAACTGGGCGAAGGACAACATCATTAAGACCGGCGAGATCATCGTCTGCGAGGGCTACACCGACGTCATCGCCTGCTTCATGGCCGAGATGCCCCGCGCGGTGGCCACCTGCGGTACCGCACTCGGTGAAGACCACTTCCGGGTCATGAAGAACTTCGCCAAGCGCATCGTCCTCGCGTACGACGCCGACAACGCCGGCCAGTCGGCGGCAGCCTCTGTTTATCAGTGGGAGAAGTCCCACGACGTTGACGTGGCCGTGGCCCGACTTCCCAAGGGTTCGGACCCACACGAACTAGCGATGAAGGATCCCCAGGCGCTGCGCGACGCGATCGCCAACGCCGTTCCGTTCTTGCTGTTCCGCCTGGAGCGCGTGCTCGATGGGGCGAATCTCGCCACACCCGAGGGGCGCGCCCGGGCGGCTGAGTCGGCACTGCGCGTCGTGGCCGAACACCCCAGCGACATTGTCCGCGACCAGTACCTGGTGACGGTTGCCGACCGCCTTCGCCTCGACGTGGCGACCCTGCGCCCCCGGATTGCCGACATCATTCGTGGAGCCGCTCGAGCGGAAGTGCCGACAGTAGCCACCCCAGCCCCGAAGCGCGAGGCGCAGCCCCGTCCGGGTCTCGAGGCCCTACGCCTGCAACTGTTCTTTCCTGACGCGGTTGCCGGCCGACTGGTGGGCGCACTCTTCACCAATGAGGTGCAGCGTGTCGCTTTCGAGGGGCTCGCCTCCGGCGCGCAGGTGAGCGCGGCCATCGACGCCCTCGAGCGCGACGGTCAGCATGACGCAGCGGCAACACTGAGCGAACTGTCGGTGAGTGAGCTCGATCGTCCGTACACGACCGACGACGTGGCGGCCATCATCGCCCAACTGTTGCGCACCGCTGTGGCTGAGGCCTTGAAGGATGTGGAGCGTGAGCTGCGCAGTGGAGCGATTGACCCGACTCTCGCCATGACGACGATTCGCGACGTCAAGGTGCGTCTCGAGATGCTGAGCGACAAGCGCGCCCTCGAAGCCGAGAACGAACTCCGGGCGTGGCTCGTGAGTCGGACGGGACAGGTGCAGTGAGCACGGTCGCCGGACTGCAGGTGCGAGCCCCGCTCACGCCAGCCGCAGAGCGAGAACTGTTGCCGACCATTATGCGTGGACGCGAGGCCGCCCAACGGTTGAGCGAGTCCTCACTCACGCCCGCTGAGCGACGTCGACTGCGGCGTCACGTTAACGAAGGCAGCGATGCGGAGTCACTCCTGCTCTGTGCGACGTTGGGTCTGGTCCGTCGACGGGTGAAGGAACGGGGATTTCCCTTCGCGACCGAAGACCTTGAACTCGCCGGTGTCGAAGGCCTCGTCAATGCGCTGCGCCGTTTTGATCCAGCGAAGGGAACGCGATTTTCGACGTACGCCTACGCCTGGATCACGAAACTCGTGAATCAAGCCATTCGTCAACAGGCCGGACTCAGCGAATACGAGATGGACCTCGTACTGGGACTGCAGAAGCTGCTTCGCACCGACCTCTCGAAGACCTTCGGTCCAAAGGAAGTGGCGACCAAGCTCGGAATTTCGCTGGCGCTGGCGCGCGAAATTATTGAGTTGAATCATCGCCTTGCTGACCGTGAAGCCGACGACATCACCAACGACGTCATCGCGACACCGTCGGTGAGCGACCACCAGGCACCAAAGTGGGTGATTGCCGAACTTAAGGCATTGTGTGGCACGGAGTTCGACGCCTTCTGGCAGTTTGCCCACAAGACTATGAGCCTGGAGGAAATTGCCAAGAGTCGCGGTATCTCACGTCAGGCCATGTCGAAGCGGCTCGAAAAGTGTCGACAAGCGGTTCGCTCAAGCCCACAGGCACAGCGTTTGCAAGCGTGGCTCGAGGCTCAGTAGGGTTCGTGGGGCAGTGCTAAGGTTGCTGTGCCCTCGGGTTCATTCCCAGATAGCTCAATTGGCAGAGCAAGCGACTGTTAATCGCTAGGTTGCAGGTTCGAGTCCTGCTCTGGGAGCCACAAGTGCGCGCGGCTCGTGCATTGTGCTCAGTCCTAACAAGGAGACGCGATGCACCTGCACCTCATCGCAGACGCGGGATACTGCGGCGTCGGTCTCGGCGTGGTCTCTACGCTCATCCAGTTCTCGCGCTTACGTCGTGACGGTACCGATGGCGTTTCGCTGGGCACATGGACGCTCTTCGTTCTGACGTCGGGTTTTTGGATTAGCTACGGCTCGATCGGTGCCCACTCGCTCCAGATTGTTCTCGGTTCGCTGCTAGTCGTTCCGTTCCAGATCTACATCGTTGGGAAACTGCGCCCGCTCGAGCATCTGGACGTGATTGCCAAGGCCGGCGGTTTCTCCTTCCTCTTCTCCTTTGCCCCCATGTTTGTGTGGGGATGGAAGGGTGGCGTCTACGGCACGGGCGTGGCAATGACGCTGATGTGTCTGCCGCAGTTCCTGGAACTTTTGAAGAACAAGCACGCTGAAGGTGTGTCGGCCGTCTCCTGGTACGTCGGAACGGTGCAGGCTGGCCTGTGGGCAATTTTCTACGCCGGATCACACATGTGGGCACCTCTGGTGTCAGCGGCTGGCTTCGGGTCGGCTATGGCAGCAATTGCCTGCTTAGCGACACTTCGCCACCTTCAGTCGCGATAATTAACTGCCCCTGTGGAGGGGAAAGAGTTGATTCGATTTTCATTTTCGACTATTGCTGTATTTGAATTTCGCAACCGTTGAGATACGGGGTGGCCATGAACACGGGTTTTAAAACTTTCGCACTAAAGATTGCAGTTGTCGGAGCATTGCTATTGGGGGTGCCCGGCCAAGTTTGCGCTGGCGCTCAAACGGTTCCGGTTGAAGTAATTGCTACTGACTCACCAGTGGGTGCTGCGACAATTGCCGGTCCGAATATCTGGGCCGTTGAGCCAAATGTAAATGAACTGGCCGAGTATTCGTTACCAACAGGTCTCCCCGAAAAAACATTACCTGTAGGCCTATCGCCGACAGCCCTTTCGGTCGATTCGTCACACATCTGGGTTGCCAATTCTGGAGCCGGGACTGTTTCTGAAGTACTCATATCGTCGCTCAAGGTTGTGCAGACAATCAAAGTTGGCTCAGCACCGACTTCACTATTTTCGGATGGTGTCAATGTCTGGGTCGCCAACAGCCTTTCCAACACTGTTTCTCAAATCAGTGTTGCTACAGGGCGTGTCATTGGAACCGTAGCGGTTGGTGCAAGTCCGGCCTCAGTGTTTTCAGATGGCAGCTATGTCTGGGTAGCAAGTAGCAACTCTCCAAACATTTCAGTCATTCAAGTAAGCACCGGGAAAGTCATTGACTTGGTGGCCGCGGGCCCGCAGCCCTCGGGCATTGTGAGTGACGGCCAAAACATTTGGGTGGCCAATTCGGGGGCGGGCTCAATTGAGGAAATTTCAAAATCTAGCCGGACAACCATTGCTACGTTCCAGATCGGGGGGCAGCCGGGAGCTCTCTCATTTGCAAATGGAATTCTGTGGATTGCTGATACTGGGGCGCCACAAATTCGGGAGTTCAATATTTCAACGGGTACTGTCGTTTCATCGTTGCCCCTCGATGTCGTGCCTTCAGTAGTTATTGCAAATGGGGTGCAGGCATTTGTGGGGAGCCGTTCGGCAAATCAAATTGAGTTGCTGCAAGGTCAACAGAAACCTCAGTCACCGGTCATCTCTAACATTCCCCAAATCGCGACCGCTCAGTCGACTTTTACCCCATCAATCAAGACGAACAGTGATGGAGTTACCCAAGTTTCGTCACAAACACCCTCAATCTGCTCGGTATCTTCAGTCGGCGCCATCGTTAGTTTCCTGCAAGCAGGGACGTGTGTCTTGGTGCCAGAGAGCGCAGAAACTAATAATTTTGCGCTTGGGATCGGTGCCGCAGTAATCATTCCGGTAGTAGTTGAGCCAGCAGTGCTGACTCTGAGTGCTGAATCGGTTGCAGTGCACGTCGGTGACTCTGAAACGGTTGTTATTGCGACTAACAGTGATCAAGCTGCAACTCTTTCGTCTCTAAGTCCGCAAACCTGTGTTGTTGATTCAAATTTGAGGGAAGTGAGCTTTCTAAAGGTTGGGGGTTGCACCATCCAAGCGGAGGTGGGCGCCGACAATGTTTACTCCGGCGCAGCCAGTCAAACCTTGACCATTACTGTCGATCCGATTGTCGGCTCTGTCAGCTTTTTGAACAGCCCAACACTGGCAACGGTGGGGTCCTCATTTACGCCAGAATTTGGCTCGAATAGTGACGCTACCGAAATTGCCATATCCCAAAGCACAAATGTCTGTTGGTACGACCCGGTAATAAGGGTTGTGAATTTCATCGCAGTTGGGGAATGCACGATATACCCCCACCTTGCCGCAGCGGCCAATGTAACGGCGGCACTCGGTAGCCCGCTGGATTTCTACGTTTCGCAAGGTCAGCAAAGCCCGCTCGTGATAGGTGGAACATCCGAAGTCGGAAGTACGATCTCATCAATTGTCCTCAGCGTGAGCGGTGGGATGAGTGATACTCAGCCAGTTCTAACGACGTCTGGAGGATGCCACATATTTGGCTTCAAGCTGACGGCCAAGTCCGCAACCACTTGCGTGGTGACGGCCACCTCGGCTGGGAACGCGAACTATTTGCCGACTTCG